>Ga0207706_10003481_pt1 | contig 15024 bp, 15 predicted proteins | sample KBSC53metaG_FD_184318 | JGI IMG/M metagenome (GOLD analysis project Ga0207706, IMG submission 184318) | Corn rhizosphere microbial communities from Kellogg Biological Station, Michigan, USA - KBS C5-3 metaG (SPAdes) (version 2) | ecosystem: Host-associated > Plants > Roots > Rhizosphere > Soil ... | reverse complement strand
GGGCCGGCGGCTGCGGTCGCGGGCGCGGTGGCAGCAGCCGCACAACGGAGCGCGAGCAGGGTCGCGCGGGAGGCAATCACGGAGTCGTTCATGGTGCTCTCGCTACCGGGACGCGTGCTGGCGCTCGGCACGAACCTGGCCGACCCGTACCCAGAGGCGCTCGCCAAGCCGGTCGACGCCGACCTGAGGGAGTTCCTCGCTCGATTCGAGCCCGTCGCGCCTGCCCCCGACGACTGCGGCGCGCGAGACTGGTCGGAGCTGACCGAGCGGATGCACTACATCGCGCACCTCTTCCGCGTGTTCCACCTGAACGACGACCTCGGCCGCCCGCCGTTCACCCCCGAACAGGTCGCCGCCTTCAGTAGGGGTGCCGTGCCGGAGGGCGACCTGGGCCGATGACGTCGTCCAGCAAGCCCTGCTGATCGGGGTTTACGCTTTCCTCGTGCCCGAAGCGACGAAGATCGCCGTCGTCTACTACAGCGCCACCGGGAACGTCCACGGGCTCGCGCAGGCCGTCGCCGCCGGCGCAGAGGAGGCGGGCGCCGAGGTGCGGTTGCGGCACGTCGAAGAGCTCGCCTCCGAGCTGCTGATCTCGCAGAACCAGTACTGGGGACGGCATCGCTCGGACGTCGCCGAGGCACCCGTCGCGTCGCTCGACGACCTCGAGTGGGCCGACGGCGTGGCGTTCGGGTCGCCGACGCGCTTCGGGAACATCGCCGCCCAGCTGAAGCAGTTCATCGACCAGGCCGGCGCGCTCTGGCAGGCCGGGAAGCTCGCTGACAAGGTCGCCACCAGCTTCACCGCTTCGCAGACGGCCCACGGCGGCCAGGAGACGACGATCCTCGCGCTCCACAACACGCTCTATCACTGGGGGATGCTGATCCTGCCGCTCGGCTACACCGTGCACGAGGTCTTCGCGGCGGGCGGGAACCCGTACGGCTCGTCGTTCGTCAGCGGCCACACGGTGACCGGTCCCGACGATGGCGCGCTGGCGGTCGCCCGCTACCAGGGCCGGCGCCTCGCCCGCTTCGCAGCGGTGATCGCCGAGGGACGCCGCAACGGTGCTTTCGACGTCGAGAGGCCGAGCCCGGAAGAGTTCGCCGGCCCGAAGGGCAAGGAGTAGGCTCGCGTTTCGTGAGCTCTTACGACACCACACTCGAGCCCGCTGCCTCACGCGACCAGGCCCATGCGCTGTTCGGCCAGACGATGGGGCTCGTCGCGATCACCACTGGCTTCTTCGCGCTCGGTGCCTACCTCGGGCGCGACCTGTCGCGGGGCTGGGGCATCGTCCTGTTCATCGCGAGCTTTGCCCTGCTGCTCGGCCTGAACTACGCCGCCCAGCGATCCGAGCAGCTGGCGATCGCCTTCCTGTTCGGCTTCGGCGCCCTCGTCGGGCTCGCGACCGCGCCGACGATCGCCTACTACGCAGAGACGAACCCGCAGTCGGTGTGGCAGGCGGGCGGGGCGACCGCGCTCTTCATCGCGGGCTTTGGCGCCGCCGGTTATGCCACGCGCCGAGACCTCTCCGGCCTCGCGCGCGTGTGCTTCTGGGCGCTGCTGGCCCTGATCGTCTTCGGGATCGTCGCCATCTTCGTGAACATCCCGAACAGCGCACTGATCTACGCGATCGGCGGCCTGGTGATCTTCGCCGGGTTCACGATGTACGACTTCCAGCGCCTGAGGAAGACGAAGGACATCCGCGCGGCGCCGCTGCTAGCCGCCTCGATCTTCCTGGATGTGCTGAACGTCTTCCTCCTGCTGCTGTCGCTGTTCAACCGGCGCTAGCGCCGACCAGACCAGGATGTCGAGAATCCGCACCTCGGTCAGCGGGGAGTGTCCGCGGCCGACGAGCTCGCGCTGGACCGCGCGCAGGGCGGCGAGATTCCGATCCAGGTCGTGCTTGTAGCTGCGAACCAGGGCCGTCGCACGCTCTGCGAACGGCGCCTTCGGATCGTCCGTGTCGAGATACGACTGCACGACGCTGTCCAGCATCGGAATGAGCGCCCGGCGCTTGGGGTGCAGCGCCTTCGTCATCTTCGAGAAGCCGATCCCGGAGATCTCCGCGAAGGCGTCGAAGAGCCGCGTCAACGAAGGCCACGGGATCGACGCCTCGGCGAGCGAGGCGTCGGGCGGGATTGAGCGCAGCGCTCGTTCGATCCGGCTGCGGCGTTCGAGAATCGCCGCGATCTGGGCAGCCGAGATGCGCGCGCCGCCGCGGTTCGCGTGCCTCAGGTCGCTCTCGTCGAAGCGGTTGGGCCGCGAATCGCGCGCGTCGTACGCGGGGTACGCCTCGACGAACCTGATCGTCGTTGCGAGCGGATCCTCGATCTCGAGGCCGCCGCGCAGGACGATCCTCACTGTGCGACGACGCGCCGGTACTTCCAGGCCGAGAGCGGCGCGAAGACGGCGATGATCGCGAGCGTCCACACCAGCGCCAGCCAGACGTTGTCCCCGGCCGGGAGGCCGAGGAACAGCGCCCGCGCGGCGTTCACCATGTACGTGAACGGGTTGTGCTCGGCGATCGGCTGGAGCCAGCTCGGCATCGTGTCGACCGGGACGAACGCCGACGAGACGAACGTGATCGGGAACAGGATCGTGAAGCCGTACGCGTTCGATGCCTCCGGCGACGAGGACGAGAGCCCGATGAAGGCGAAGACCCAGGAGAACGCGTAGCCGATCAGCAGGAGCAGCAGGATCCCGGCGACGACCTCCCCCACGCTGCTCGAGAAGTTGAACCCGATCAGCAGCCCGACGGAGAACATCACGACCAGCTGGAAGATGTTGGTGGCAACGTCCCCGAGCGTACGGCCGGTCAGCAGCGCCGAGCGCGTCATCGGCAACGAGCGGAACCTGTCGATCAAGCCTTTCTTCAGGTCGTCGGAGAGCCCGAGCGCCGTCACGAAGCCTCCGAAGACGATCGACTGCACGATGATCCCGGGTATCAGGAAGTCGACGTAGTCGAGGCCGGGTGTGCTGATCGCCCCGCCGAAGACGTAGACGAAGAGCAGGATGAAGAGGATCGGCTGGATCGTGAAGCCGACGAGCAGATCCGGCTGGCGGGGAATCCGCAGCAGGCTGCGCTTCGCCAGTACCAGCGTGTCCGAGATGCCGTAGCGAAGCGCCTTCACCGCGATTGCACCTCGGCTTCCTCGCCCTCGTGCTCGGCCGCATGCCCGGTCAGGTTCAGGAAGACGTCGTCCAGCGTCGGGGAGCTGACGGAGATGTCGTCGATCGCGATGCCGGCGTCGTCCAGCCGGCGGACGGCATCGGCAATCGTCCCCCGCCGCTCGGCGACCGGGACGCGCACGGATCCGTCCTCGAGGAACGGGCGGTCGCTGGCGATGGCGGCCAGCGCGGCAACAGCCTCGTCCCCGCGCTGCTCGTCGCAGAGATGGATGTCGAGCCGCTCGCCGCCGACCTGGCTCTTCAGCTCGCGGGGTGTCCCTTCCGCGATCACCAGGCCCTGGTCGATCACCGCGATCGCGTCGGCGAGCCGGTCGGCCTCGTCGAGGTACTGCGTGGTGAGCAGCACGGTCGTGCCGCCCGAGACGAGCGCTTCGATGGCGTCCCAGAGCTCGATGCGGCTCCGGATGTCCAGTCCGGTGGTCGGCTCGTCGAGGAACAGGACCGGCGGCCGGGCGACCAGCGCGGCGGCAAGGTCGAGGCGGCGGCGCATCCCGCCCGAATAGGTGCGAACGAGACGATCGGCGGCGTCGGAGAGGTCGAAGGAGGACAGCAGCTCCCGCGCCCGCGTACCCGGTTGCCCTCGCGGGAGGTGGTAGAGCCGGCCGACCATGTCGAGGTTCTCGAAGCCGGTCAGGTTCTCGTCCACCGCCGCGTACTGGCCCGCGAGCCCGATCTGCTCGCGCACCCTGGCAGCGTTGCGGACGACATCGGAGCCTTCCACGCTCGCCGAGCCGCCGTCCGGCAGCAGCAGGGTCGTCAGGATGCGGACGGCCGTCGTCTTGCCGGCGCCGTTCGGGCCGAGCAGCCCGAAGACGCTGCCCGACTCGACGCGGAGGTCGACACCGCGCAGCGCATGGACGTTGCCGTAGCTCTTTCGCAGCCCGACGGTCTCGACGGCGGGGGCGCTCTCCACCCCCTCTACGCTAGCGGTCGTTCGCTCGAGCGCTCGTCGGCGTCGTACTCGGACGAGAACAGGTAGCTGACGGCGAGGCTGCGATACGGCCGCCAGCGGTCCGAGACCTCGGCCACCTCGTCGTCGGTCGGAAGGTGGTCGAAGCCGTACTCCCGCTGGATCACGCGCCGGAGCGCGAGGTCGCCGGAGAGAAAGACGTCCGGCCTGTCCAGCGCGACCAGGAGGAACCCGCGCGCCGTCCACGGCCCGATCCCCGGCACCTCGGTCAGCGTCGCCTCGACCTCGTCGTCGGTCATCTTCGAGAGCGCCTCGGCGCTCAGGCGTCCGTCCACGAACCGCTCGGCGAGCGCGCGCAACGTCTGGCCCTTGCGAGCCGAGAAGCCGCTGTCGCGCAGCACCTGCGGATCGGCCGCCAGCACCTCCGCCGCCGACGGCATGTGCCCTCCGAAGCGGTCCTCCAGGTGCGAGATGATCGCCCGGGTCGAGGCGACGGACAGCTGTTGGCCGGCCACCTGGAAGACGAGCGTCCCGTAGGCATCGAGCGGAGGCAGCTCGTCCAGCCAGGCCCGCGGGCGGAAGTCCGGCCGCGCGTCGATCAGCCGGGCGAGCACCGGGTCCGTCTTGCGTAGGAACTCACGCGCCTTGCGATCGGCGACCGCGGCTCGCTTGCGGGATGGAGTCGCCACGCTCACGTTTTTAGCAGCCGCTCGGTGAGCACGATCTCGATGACGTCGGCCACGGTCGCCTCTCGCGCCCAGTCGCGCTGGAGCTCGACGGCGAGCGGGACCCAGGTGATCGGTTGCCCGCCGGCCTGCAGCACGCGCTCGATCCCGTAGCGATGGGCCTCCTCGCTCGTGCCGCCGATCGCATCGACGACAGGGTAGACCTCGTAGCCCTCGCGGAGCGCGTCGAGGGCTGGAAACGCCATGCAGATCTCGGTCCAGAGGGCGCAGAGGATCAGCTTGCGCCGCCCTGTGGCTCGAACCGCGGCGAGGAACTCGACATCTTCCCAGGCGTTGGTGCTCGTCCTATCGACCGGAGGGTCATCCTGGAGCAGCTCGGCGAGCTCCGGCACGGTCGGCTGTCCGCGCCCGGTGGCGACGTTGATCGTCGAATGCACGATCGGGAGGTCGAACGCCTTCGCGGTCTTCACGGTCGAGACGATGTTGTCCAGCAGCAGGTCCTGGTCCATGGACCGGACTCCCGCGAACTGGGAGGGCTGGTAGTCGATCAGGAGCAACGCGGCGTTCTGCGGCGTCAGCAGGTGATCGCCAACCGGGTCGCGGATCGGAGCACTTGCCATCAGCGTCACCTCACTGAGGGTTGGAAGCGGTCAAGAGCGTGTGCAACACGGCGATCCTTCCGTCGCGCACCAGCGCCACGTCGATGCCGCTGACGGACGGCGGCTGCTCCGGCACTCCAAGGTTGAAGCCGAGCAGGCCCAGGTCGCCGCTGACGTGTACCGGGCCGGCCGCGCTGAACACGAAGCCCGGCATGCGGTCGAGGAGCTTCTGCGCCTGCTCGTTCATCGCCTCGTGGCCCTCGGTCGAGCCGTCGGGATCCGACCAGGTCACGTCCTCGGTGTAGTTGCGTTCGATCGCCTCCAGGCGACGCCGCGGATCGCGGACGTTGAAGACTTCGAAGAGATTCGCGAGCAACAGCTCACGGATCCGCGCGGGGTCCGTCGTCGCCGTCAGGGGTGCACCTGGGCGCCGTAGCCGAGGTCGAGGCGGATCGACTGCATCACCTCGAACGCCACATCCTCCGTGAACACGTCCGCCGCCGCGAGCACGCCGGTGTACTTCTCGATCACGGGCGCGGCCGTCGTCGCGGCGCACTCGTCGAGGTAGCCCTTCAGCGCCGCCCAGAAGTTCTCGCCGTACTTGACGAAGTAGGGCGTCGGGTCGACGGTGTCGATCGCGTGCCGGGAGCTGTCGGCGAGGTCTTGCATGTACTGCTGATGGAGGGCGAGGTCGTCCCGCGTGCCCAGCCGGCCCATGTGACCGCCGATGAAGTGCGTCCACTCGTAGGCCAGCGCGTTCGCCGGCGCCTCGATGTAGCCCGGAATGTCTTCGGAGAGGTTGGACCGGTAGATGGGCACCCAGCCCGGATTGCAGATGTCGACGAGCATCATCGTGTCGTGGCCGGGCAGGTGGATGAGGATGTTGTCGGGCGAGTGATTCGGGCCCTCCCAGGAGAGATCGATCCGCTCGCCACCGATCTCGAGGGTGCGCTTGTCCTGGAACGTCTCCTCGTTCGGCGGCCGCGCCGGGTCGTTGTCCCGCAGCAGGAGCGTTCGCGTCTCCTCGTGCCCGATGCGGGTCACGTTCTTGTCGAACAGCGAGGCAGCACCGACGTGGTCCGAGTGGTGGTGCGAGTAGACGAGGTGCTCGACCTTGTTGCTGACGCCGTTTGCGGCCGCGATCTCGTCGATCGCGCGCTGGATGTTGTTCCCGAGCGTCGGCGGCGCGTCGAGCACGACGACGCCGTCCGAGGTCGTCAGGAACGCGCACATGTAGGTGCCGTCGGTCACGTAGTAGAGGTTCCGCTCGACTCTGCCGACGTAGTAGCCCTGCTCGTTGAGGGTCGGGCCGATCGCCGTTTCGGGTAGCGGCGCGTAGTCGGGGAGGGTCGCTGTGTCGGTTGCGCTCATGTCTTCACTCCTTCGGTTGCGATGGCCCGGGCCTCGTCGAGATCGAAGATCCGCCCCTGGAGCTCTCCGTCGGGGCCTTCGATTCGACCCGCGTCGGAGAGGCCGCCGACCTTCAACGGCTCGAAGCCGGCCGCCCTGATGAGGCGTTGGGCGGCTGCCTCCGCGGCGGCGTCGTCGGTGGCGTAGAAGAGCACGGTCCGCGGCTCGTGGTTTGCCCCGCTCGCAAGCTGAGTGGCACCCAGACTCCCGAACGCCTTCACGTAGTGCGCGCTCGCAGGGAGCAGGCCGGCGACGACGGAGCCGGACGACTCTCCTTCCGGCAGTGTCCGGATCATCTGCCCGCTCTCGTCGAAGCCGATCGGGTTCGACGGGTCGACGACGACCTTGCCCTCGAGCAGACGGGTTTCGGCGGGCAGGAACTCCCTGGTCTGATCGAGCCACGTCGCGAGCACGACGACGTCTGCGTCCGTGATCGCGTCTTCGACCGTGGCAGCGCTCGCATTCGGGCCCAGCTCGTCCGCGAGCGCAGTTGCATGCGCTTCGTCCGCGGCCGCGAGGACGACGGGCTCATCGCCCGCCACGAGGTGCCGTGCAACCGTGCTCCCAAGGTTGCCGACGCCGATGATTGCGGTTGTCAACGCGCCTCCTTCCCCAGCTCATCCAGTGAGAGCGACGCTAGCCCCGGCGATCCCCCGGTCGCTTACGTGAATTCACTGCATTGCTTCGGGAAGCGCGAGGTCCAGCGCGTCCCGGAGCTGCGCGCGGGAGGTAACGCCGAGCTTGGGGAAGAGCCGATAGAGGTGTGACTCGACGGTCCGGTGTGAGAGATAGAGCTGCTCGCCGATCTGCCGGTTCGAGAGGCCTTCCGCCGCGAGCTGGGCGATCTGGAGCTCTTGGGGAGACAGTTGCGCCCAACCTCCACGGGCGCGGCTGCGAACTCGCTCGCCCGAGGCCCGCAGCTCGCGGCGAGCCCGCTCCGCGTACCGCAGCAGGCCGAGAGCGTCGAACGTCTCGGCTGCTTCTCGCAGCGGAGCACGGGACTGCGTCATGCGCCGATGCCTGCGCAGCCAGGCCCCGTAGGCGAGCTGCGCACGTGCGGCGTAGAACGGCCACTCCGGCTGGGCGGAGGCGATTGCGGCCCGGTAGTGCCTTTCAGCGACCGCGTCCGTGGCCAGGATTGCCGTTGCATACGCGACCTGCACCTGCAGATGCGGCGCGCGTGTCGTCTCGGCGATCTGCTCCCACTCGGCGAGGTGGCCGCGAACCGCGTCGAGGTCGCCGTCGCCGCGCACCGCCGCATCTGCCAGATCGGCGATCGCCCAGCCGCGGACGAATGGATGGAACGCTGCGCCCTCTGGGTCGAAGATGCGGACGAGGTGCTCGTATGCCTCGCCGAATTGCTCTCTGGCGAGCGCGAGCCTGCCTCGCGCGTAGGCAGGGAGCGAGAGCATCGGGTTCGCCCCCATCGGAACGAGCAGCGCCTCGGCGCCGGCGATCAAGCGCTCGGAGGTCTCGTCGTCGCCCTGCTCCGCGCCCGCGATGGCCTGGGCGAGCTGCGCGGCGACCATGTACCGCAGCGTGCGGATCTCCTCCGCGATTCGTGCGGCTTCGGCCGCGCGGGTGATCGCCTGACGAACGGCTCCGGGACGAAGGTCGGCCCACGCCTCGAAGACGAGCGTGTGGGTGAGCAGGCTCAGCCGCCCTTGCGCGCGAGCGCCGGCGGCCGCCGCCCGGAGGAACGGAAGCGCCAGATTCTCGGCCCAGACGGACGAGGCCGCGACCCCGACCCGGAAGAGCTGTTCCGGGTCGGTCATCCCGACCGGGGACAGGCGTCCGACGTTCTCGATGACCTGTCTGGCCCGGCCGAGCGGATCGATCGACCCCAGGACGTACAGGTGCAGGGGATCGTCCGCGGGGAGCGCGATCTCGTCGGAAATTGCGGCAACCTCTCGGCGCGTCTCCTCGTCCAGCCGCTCCCAGTAGGCGCGCACGGAGATCGTGCCGAGCGCCTGCAGTGCTCGATCTCCCTCACCGCTGTCTGCCAGCTCGCGCGCGATCCGCGCGAAGTCGCGGATGATGGCTGAGCCCGACCACGTGCTCTCGGCGATCTCCAGATGGAACGAGGCCATCGCGTTCTCGGGAGCTGGAAGCCCGATCTGCTGCGCCTGTCTGAGCAAACGCACGCCGTCGCTCGAACGGCCGACCTCGCGCGCCAGGTCGCCTGCGAGGTAGAGCCGCACTGCGCGACGCTGTGGTTCCGCGCTCAGCTCCGCGGCGCGCTCGAAGGCTGAGACCGCGACGTCGCCGGCCCCGCGAAGCATTGCCCGGTTCGCCGCAGCGTCGAGCGCCTCGGCGACCGCGTCGTCCGGCTCCGATGCAGCGGCGGCGCGGTGCCAGACGGCACGGTCCGGCTCAGCGGCCAGCGCCTCGGCGAGGGCAGCGTGTGCGTTCCGGAGCTCCTCAGGCGTCGCTGCCTGCTCCACGGCCGAGCGGATCAACGGGTGTCGGAACCGAAACCGCCCCGATTCGAGCGTCCCGAGGCCGGCGGCGACAGCGGCGTCCAGGCTCTCCGGCTCCACTTCGATGTCTTCGAGCGCCGAGAGAAGGAGCAGCCGCCGCACGTCCGCGCTGAGGCTTGTCAGTCGCGAGGTGAATGTCTGCTCGAGCCGAGCCGTCAGCGGCAACGGGCCCGACGGCGAAGGGCCGGTCCCGAGCTCGACCGCACCGGCCGGGAGCTCGATCAGCGCGAGCGGGTTGCCGGCCGCCTCCTCGAGGATCCGGCGCCGGAGCTCGGGTGACAGAGCTTCAGGGGCGAGGTCGAGGAGCGCGCTCGATGCATCGTCGTCCAGGCCGGCAAGCCGCAGCTCGGGCAGGTCGGCGTCGTCGAAGGAGCTCGGCAACCCCTCGCGGACGGCAAAGAGGAGGATCGCCGGATCCGATTCGACCCGTCGCGCGATGAACTCGAGCACCTGCACCGAAGGCCGGTCCAGCCAGTGGGCGTCGTCGACCACGAAGAGCAGCGGCGCCTCGGCTGCCCGTTCCGCGACCAGCCCTAGGGTCGCGAGGCCGATCAAGAACAGGTCGGGAGCGTCGCCCTCGGCAATCCCGAACGCCGCCTCGACTGCCCGCCGCTGCGGGTCGGGAAGCAGATCGAGCCCACCGATCAGGGGAAGCAGCAGCTGATGCAGGCCGGCGAAGGCGAGCGGCGCCTCGGAGAGCGTTCCCGTCGTGGACACGACGGTCGCACCCTGCTGTCGCGCCCGCTCCCGCGCGGCCGCGAGCAAGGCCGACTTGCCGATCCCCGCCTCGCCGCGCACGACGAGCGCGCCGCCGCGCGCGCCGATCGCGTCGATCAGCTCGTAGATCCGGGCGAGCTCGACCTCTCGGCCGAGCAGCTCGGCGACTCGCGACTCAGCGCCCGCGGTGGCCAACGTCCATCACGCCTCCTCCGCGGCAACGCTACCCCTCGCGGGTCAGTCGGTCGCGCGGAAGCAGCCGTGAAGGTGGTCGTTGACCACGCCGACGTTCTGCATGAACGCGTACACGCTCGTCGGCCCGACGAAGCGGTACCCCTGCGACTTCAGCTGCTTCGCGAACGCTTCGGCCTTCGGGGTCGACGTGGGCAGGCCGGCGCTGGATCGTGGTGCCCGCTTGCGTGTGACTTCGTAGGACTTCGCGAGTGCCGCAAGGCTCGGCGATCCGGCCAGCATCGCGCGGGCGTTGTCGACCGTGGCCTGGATCTTGGCGCGGTTGCGGATGATCGAGGCGTCCTGTACCAGCCGGTCGACGTCCCGTTCGGTCATCGCCGCAACCCTGGCGACGTCAAAGCCCCGGAATGCCTTGCGGAACGCCTCCCGCTTCCCGAACACGATCGACCAGCTCAGGCCGACCTCGAACACGCCCAGGGTCAGCGCCTCGAAGAGCGCGGACTCGTCGTAGGTGCGAGTTCCCCAGACCTCGTCGTGGTAGCGACTCAGGGCGGTGTCGCCGGCGCCGGCCCAGCCGCAGCGCGACTTCCCGTCGATCCCGATGACCACGTCGCTGCTCACCCCGGTCACCACCACCTGTTCTCCTGCGCGCGGTCGGTGCCGCCGGTCTGGTCGAGGGCGTCGAGTGCCGCCATGTCCTCCGCCGAGAGGGTGAAGTCGAAGATGCGGCTGTTCTCCTCGATGCGAGCGCGGTGAGTCGACTTCGCGAGCAGCGGAAGCTCGCGTTGGATGCACCACCGCAAGAGCACCTGCGCCGGAGTGCGGCCGAGGCGCTCCGCGATCTGTTCGGCGGTCTCGCTCGCGAGGTAGCTGCCGTGTCCCAGCGGGCTGTAGGCCTCGAGCACGACGCCTGCCCGCTCGCACGCGTCCAGCAGACCGCGCCGGTACGCGTACGGGCTGAACTGCACCTGGTTGACGACCGGCGGATCCGTCGCCTCGTTCAGGAGCTGTCCCAGCTCGTCCGCATTGAAGTTGGAGACGCCGATCGACCGTGCGTGGCCGAGCTCTCGAGCACGCTCCATTCCGGGCCACGCCCAGGTCGGGCCGCCCTGCGGCCAGTGGACGATGTAGAGGTCGACGCGATCGACCCCCAGCCGCTCGAGGCTTCGCTCGGCCTCGGCCGCCGGGTCCTGCTGCCGCGGGAGGAACTTGGTCGTGATGAACACCTCGTCGCGCGGGACCCCGCTCTCGCGCAGCCCCTCGCCGACGCTCTGTTCGTTCCCGTACGCCTGGGCCGTGTCGAGGTGCCGGTAGCCGAGCTCGAGCGCCCACCGAACCGCGTTGACGCACTCGGGCCCATCCGGGATCTGCCAGACGCCGAGCCCGAGCAGCGGGATCCGGTTGCCGTCTGCGAGCTGGCGGGTGGTGCCATCCACGGCACCCGACGATAGGCCAAGGCGGTGGGTCTCGTCTCCGTCGAACGACTGCACCTCGGTAGCGTTGGCCCAGAGGAGGCGAGATGGACGTGGCGAGCGTGCAAGCCGAGTCGGGCGTCGAGCTCCTCGGCCGCGACGACGAGCTGGCGCAGCTCTACGCCGTGATCGGCGGGATCGGCCAGCGGGGCGGTGCGCTCGTCGTGCGCGGCGAGGCCGGGATCGGCAAGTCGGCGCTGCTCGAAGCGGCGGCGGCGCGGGCTCGCGAGCAGGAGGTGACGGTCGTCTCGACGACCGGGACGGAGTCGGAGGCGCGGTTCGCATTCGCCGGGCTGCACCGGCTGCTCATGCCGTTCCTCGACGGGCTCGACCGTCTCCCCGAGTTACAGCGCCGGGCGCTCGAGGCCGCGGTCGGCCGCGCCGGCGCCGAGGCGCCCGATCCGTTCCTGGTCGGCCTGGCCACGCTCGGCCTGCTGACCGACACCGAGCCCAAGCGCCCGCTGCTCCTCGTCGTCGAGGATGCGCAGTGGCTCGATGGGCCGTCCGCGGAGGTACTGGGCTTCGTCGCGCGGCGTCTCGAGCACGAGCCCGTGATCGTGCTCTTCGCCGTCCGCGAAGGCGTTGCGAGCTCGTTCGACGAGGCAGGGCTCCCCGAGCTCGCGCTCGGCGGTCTCGACGACGAGCCTGCGAAGGCGCTGCTCGAGTCGGCGTCGCCCGATCTGCCCGCGTACCTCGCCGCGCGCATCCTCGACGAGGCGGCCGGGAACCCGCTCGCACTGATCGAGCTTCCCGCCGCCGCCGGGCCCGACGGAGACGGCGCCCTCCCGCTGCCGAGGCGGCTCGAGCAGGCGTTCGCGGCGAGGATCGGCGACCTCGACCCCGAGACCCGCCGCTTGCTCCTGCTGGCCGCGCTGGAAGACGGTGAGCTTCCCGAGGCCGCGGGAGCGGCGCCCTGGGAGCCCGCGGTGGCGGCCGGGCTCGGGAGGGTCGAGGACGGCACGTTCCGGTTCCGGCATCCGCTGATCCGCTCGGCGGTGGCCCAGGCAGCGACGCCCGAGGAGCGCCGGGAAGCGCATGCCGCGCTCGCCAAGGCGTTCCAGGACGAGCCCGACCGCGCCGTCTGGCACCGGGCAGCCGTGGCAGGACCCGGACCCGACGAGGCGGTCGCGCGGGACCTCGACGCCGCAGCGGAGCGGGCCCGGCTTCGAGGCGGGCGTGACGTCGCCCTCGCCGCGCACGAACGGGCGGCGGAGCTCTCCGGCGACCGGCCCGAGCGGGCGCTCCGTCTCTTCCGCGCCGGAGAGCTGGCGTTCGAGCTCGGCCGTCCTGCCGAAAGTGAGCGATTGCTGAGGGCCGCACTGCAGCTGGGGCTTCCTCCGCAGGAGCGGGCGCTCGCCGCGTTCGAGGTCGAGTCGCTCGAGCCAACCTGGTCCGGCGCAGCCACGGTGGAAAGCTTCGTTCGCATCGCGCAGGAGCTCGCCGAAGCGGGCCACGAGGACCAGGCGCTTCGGACGCTCAATGCGATCAGCCTTCGCGCCCACTGGGAGAACCTGGACGGCGTGACGCGGCGCGGCTTCGCCGAGATCGCCGGCCGGCTCGCCGGCGAGCCCGACGATCCCGTGCGGTTGGCGACGCTCGGGCTGTTCGACCCGGTCGGGCAGGGGGCGAACATCCTGCGGCAGGTCAGGCGGACCGCTCCGCTCGATGTTTCCCGGCCGGAGGCGCAGCTCGAGGTCGCGCTGGCCGCGGCCGCCGTGTGGGCCCCGAACCTCGCACTCCCGTTTCTCCGGGCCGCAGCCGGCGACTTCCGGGCCGAAGGGCGGCTCGCCCCACTCGCGCAGGCGCTGATCCTCGAGGCGTGGGCGGGCGTCCGCGAAGGTGCCGCACGGGCCGCGATCACCGCGGCGGCCGAGGGCGTGAAGCTCGCGCGGGAGACGCGCCAGGTCCGCTTCGGGCTGGTCGGGCAGATCGCCGAGGCGATCGCGGCCGTCGAGATGGGAGCGGACGAGGCGGCCGAGCGGCTGATCGCCGAGGCCGAGGAGACGCTTCTGCCGCTGGGGGTCAACCCATTGCTCTCCCAGGTCGCCCTGGCACGGGGCCGGCAGGCGCTCGCGCACGAGCGGTTCGCCGAGGCGTACGCGCACCTGCTCCGGATCTTCGATCCGGGTGACGCGGCGCACCAGGAGTTCGTCGGCGGCTGGGCGCTGGCCGACCTTGCGGACGCGGCCCTGCACGGCGACGGCGACCTCGAGCAGGTGGCGAGGATCCTGCGCGAGTGGGAGGCGACTGCCGTGGCTACCGGCGCGACCCGCCTGGAGATCCAGCTGCGGTACGCGAAGGCCGTGCTCGCGGCCGACTCGGATGCGGAGCCGCTCTACGCGAGCGCGATGAGCGCGGGGCCCGAAGGCTGGCCGTACTTCGTGGCGCGCACCCAGCTCGCGTACGGCGCCTGGCTCCGGCGGCAGCACCGAATGACCGAATCGCGGGCGCCTCTGCGCGAGGCGGCACAGACGTTCGAGGCGCTTGGCCTGCTCCGCCTCACAGAGCGCGCGCTCCGTGAGCTGCGCGCGTCCGGCGAGGCGCCGCGACGCCGCGACCCGGGTACGTGGGCGCAACTGACCCCACAGGAGCTGCAGATCGCCCAGCTGGCGGCCGAGGGGCTCTCGAACCGCGAGATCGGCGAGCGCCTCTACCTCTCGCACCGCACGGTCGGATCGCACCTGTACCGCCTCTTCCCGAAGCTCGGCGTCACCTCCCGCGCCCAGCTCCGCGACGCGCTCGACTGAGAGCAGTCATTCGACGTAAGCGACGAGCCCGACCCGAGGCTAGCGTCGTCGGAGTCTTCGAACGGAAGGAGTCGCCACGATGAGCGACCGCCCGAACATCGTCCTAGTCCACGGAGCCTGGGCCGACGGCTCCTGCTGGAGCGGCGTCACCGAGCGCCTGCAGGCCCAGGGCTTCGAGGTGCGTGCGCCCCAGTTTCCGCTGACCTCGCTTGCCGACGACGTCGCGCGACTTCGCCAGGTGCTCGAGTTCCAGGACGGCCCGACCATCGTCGCCGGCCATTCCTACGGCGGTCAGATCATGACCGCGCTCGGCGAAGAAGCGCCCAACGTCGTCGGGCTCGTCTACATCGCGGCCTTCGCGATCGACGAGGGCGAGTCCCTCGGCGCGGCGACTGCCGGCCCGCCCACGCCGGCCCTCGAGCACATGTTCACCGACTCGCGCGGCTTCGCCTGGCTCTCGGAGGACGACTTCGTCAACCATTTCGCGGGCGACGTCGACCCGACTTGGGCGCGCGTGATGTACGCGGTCCAGCAGCCGCTTGCGGTGTCGGCCTTCGGGGAAGCGATGGGCGTACCGGCCTGGAAGTCGCTGCCGACCTGGTACCTGGTGGCCCAGAACGACGAG
>Ga0207706_10003480_pt1 | contig 15024 bp, 15 predicted proteins | sample KBSC53metaG_FD_184318 | JGI IMG/M metagenome (GOLD analysis project Ga0207706, IMG submission 184318) | Corn rhizosphere microbial communities from Kellogg Biological Station, Michigan, USA - KBS C5-3 metaG (SPAdes) (version 2) | ecosystem: Host-associated > Plants > Roots > Rhizosphere > Soil ... | reverse complement strand
CGGCCCGGTCGATCAGGCCGCATCTTATCGGCAAGGGAGCATCAACGGCCGTGCGGTTTTTCCGGTCGGTCCGGACACGGAACTCCAAGCCAACATGCTGTTGCTGCGGGACGAACGAAATCGCGGGCTTCCCGGAACCGACAATAGCAGCACTGGCGCGGATGCGAGCCTGCGGCTGGTCGGTCATGGCCGCTGGGGCTTCGAGGCGCTCACCTATCTCCAACTGCGCAAATTCACATCGGGCTTTGCCAGCGCCAATGCGGATCGAACCGCGGCAACCCAAACGCTCGATCAATTCAACGTGCCGGCGACGGGGATTGGGGGCCGGCTTGAGGTTCGGCCGCCGATCGGCGGCAGCCTGGAACTTCGTCTCGGCGCCGATGCGCGCTACACGGAAGGCGAGACGGACGAATATTTCACCTACGTCGCGGGCCAGCCGACGCGTCAGCGCGAGGCGGGCGGCCGGACCGCCACGGCCGGCACCTTTGCCGACCTGAGCTGGCCGTTAGACGATCACTGGATCCTCACTGGGGGCGCCCGGGTGGACCATTGGTGGATCAGTGACGGGCGTCTGCGCGAAAGGACGCTCGCGACCGGCGCCTTCGTCACAAACACCGATTACCCCAACCGCAGCGGCACCGAGACGACCGCACGAGGCGGTATATCCTGGAAGCCGGCGCGCCATTGGCATGTCCGTACCGCCGGCTATCTCGGCTGGCGATTACCAACCCTGAATGAGCTTTATCGTCCCTTCCGTGCGGGAGCAGACGCAACGGCGGCAAACCCCGCACTTCGGCCTGAACGGCTCAAGGGGGTCGATGGCGGGATCGACTGGAGCCCATTCCCCAACGTCAAGCTGAGCGGCACGCTGTTCCATAACGTGCTCGAAGACGCGATTGGCAACATCACGCTGGGCGCGGGCCCGGGCACCTTCCCCGGCGTGGGCTTCGTGGGGGCAGGCGGCGTCTACCGGCAGCGCGGCAATCTCGACGCGATCCGCTCCAACGGCGTTGAGCTGGAGGGACATGTTACCAACGGCGAATGGCGACTGTCGGCATCCTATGCCTATGTCGATGCACGCGTCCGCGGGTCGGGACTATCGGCGCCGCTCGATGGATTGCGCCCCGCCCAAACGCCCCATCATCAACTCTCGGCCACGCTCGGCCGCGTCGAATTATCCGGCCTCTCCGCCGCGGCGACGTTTCGCTACGTTTCGGGGCAATATGAGGATGATCAGAACAGCCGGATCGACAAAAGCGCGACTACGCTCGATCTGACCGCCGCCGTGCCAATCGGCCACAATCTCTCCATCGAAGCGCGCGCCGAAAATGTCACCAACACCTTGATCGAGGCGACCGTCGCATCCGACGGCACGATCGAGCGTGCGACCCCACGCACTATCTGGATCGGGCTGAGGTTCGGAGGCTAGGCTGGCATCTGCCGGTCGGCAGCCGGGAGGCCCAACGCCTTGGCGATCGCAGCCTGCGTGGCGACAGCTAGCTGCTTGCGATCGACCCTGGCGCCATCGAGCGGAGCCAGGAAATGCAAGGTAACTCGCACCGGCGCGGGACGGTTGAGCATGCGCTTCAACTCGCTCGCAAAGCCTGCGCCGTCGGGCCAGGCGATGTCGGGCGCACGCGCGCCGTAGTCGATCGTGACCGGCTGGACGGTTACGCCCGCCTCATTGGCGGCGGCGAACAAGGAAGCGCGAAAGGGCGTAAGCGCGATTCCGTCGCCGGTGCCTCCTTCCGGGAACAGAACGATGGGGCGTCCTTCGGTCAGCGCGACCAATACCGAATCTGCCTGAAGGCGCGCGGCGCTGCGCTTTTGACGCTGGACGAACACGCTGCCGCCGATCCTAGCCAGCCATCCGATCACCGGCCAGCCCGCAATCTCCGACTTGGCAATGAAACGCGCAGGGACAGTGCCGCCGAGCGCGGGAATATCGAGCCAGGAAATGTGATTGGCGGCATAAAGCGCGTTACCCGTGACCGGCCGCCCCTCGACCCGGACGCGCAGGCCAAGCAGCCAGCCGACGCACCCGAGATAGAATCGGACGATGGTGTCGCCGCCACCCAGAAAACGACAGACGCCCCAAAGTGGCAGGCAGACCATAAGAAGGAGCGCCATGCTCAGCACGCGCCCCACGGCTCTTGCGGTCATTGCCGGGCTCAGTCCTGCCGGTCGAGCCTGACGCCGTAGAGCTCCATGCGGTGATCGACGAGACGGAAACCCAGCTTCTCGGCGATCCGCTTCTGCAGCGCTTCGAGTTCGGCATCGACGAACTCGATAACCTCTCCCGATTCGACGTTGATCAGATGGTCGTGATGCGTCTCGGGCGCCGCTTCATAGCGCGCGCGGCCATCGCCGAAATCGTGGCGCTCCAGGATACCCGCATCCTCGAACAACCGCACCGTCCGATAGACGGTCGCGATCGATATGCCGGGATCGATCGCCGCGGCGCGTGCGTGAAGCGCCTCCACGTCGGGATGATCTTCCGATTCCGATAGAACGCGCGCGATCACTCTGCGCTGCTCGGTGATGCGCAGCCCTTTCTCGGCACACAAAGCTTCAACGTCGATCGTGCGGGTCATGGTCCGATGCTACTGGCTTTGTTGCGGCGTTGGAAGAGTCTCAGCCGAAACGATTGCCGATCGGGCGAGCAAGTGTGAGTGCGTCGCGTGTGGTGCCATCCGATCCTCGATAATAATCTCGGCGGCGCCCGATCTCGCAGAAGCCGGCTTCCCGATACAGATCGAGTGCCTGATTGCCGTCGCGCACCTCAAGCAGCAGCCGGTGCGCGCCTTTGCGTACCGCGATCGCGGCGCTACTCTCGATCAGCGCGCGCCCGACGCCGTGGCACCGCGCTTCGGGCTCGACCGCCAGCAGCAGGAGTTCCGCCTCGTCCATAAGCAGCCGGCTGAGCGCGAAGCCGATCGTGCGTTGTCCCGCTTCGGCGAAGATCAGCCAGACGTCGGGCAGCGACAATATCCCCAGGCACTGACCGGCATTCCACGCCTCTCCGAACAGCGGATCGAACGCCCGCGTCATGACCTCCATCAGCACGTCGATGTCGCGCTCGTCCCCCTCGCGCAGCACGAAATTCATTGCGGCAGCTTCGCATCGGGCGCGCGCCCATAGACAGGCGTTGGCGGCAGACCTGTAAGCGCCGGCGGGAGCATCCATGCATCGGCGGCATTGGGATAAATCTCCTCGGCGCGGCCGCGGCCGCGCGCAGCGACCAAAGCCGCCGCACCCGAACCGAGCACCAGATCCTCGGAGATCGTGGTCGCGGCATCCTCGGGCCGCAGCGACTGTAGCGCACCGATCGGCGCAAAGGGATCGCGCACGAAGCGCTGAACGAACAATTCGCCGTGACCCCCGCTGATTGCCACCCCAACATCCTCCCCTGCGGTCGCCGCGATCAGCGCGAGCGCGCTGAAGCCGGCGACAGGAACATGCCAGGCGAGCGCCAAAGCGCGCGCCGCAGCCAGACCGACACGAATACCCGTGAAGCTGCCCGGCCCGCAATCGACCTGGATCAAGTCGGCGCGCTGTAATCCGGCTTCGACCAACAGCTCGCCGATCATCGGCACCAGGCGTTCGGCATGGCCGCGCCCGACCAACTCGTGGCGCGCGACGAGAAGATGGTGGCCGTCGAACAGCGCCACCGAGCAGGCGGCGGTCGCCGTCTCGATCACCAATATCTTCATTGCGGTCAGATTATCTGGTTCGCCTCTTCAAAGTCGAGGCGCGGATGCCGCTCGAAGATGCTGGCTGGATCGCCATGGCCGACGGTGGCGATAAAATTAGACTTGTAAGTGGTGCCGGCGAAGAAGGCTTCGTCGACCTTCTTGTTGTCGAAGCCCGACATCGGGCCGGTATCCAGCCCCAACATGCGCGCCGCGATGATGAAATACGCACCCTGCAGTGTCGAGTTGCGAAAGGCCGATTCCTGGATAAGCCCCTCATTACCCAGGAACCAGGCGCGCGCGTCCACATGGGGAAAGAGCTTGGGCAATTTTTCGTAGAATTCCATGTCCATCGCAAGGATGGCGGTAACGGGTGCCTTCCGAACCTTGGGCGCGTTCTGCGCCGAACAAAATTGCGCGAGCTTGTCCTTGGCTTCCTGGCTGACGCACCAGACGATACGCAGCGGCTCCTGATTGGCGGAGGTCGGTCCCCATTTCAGCAGGTCCCAGATGGCGCGCAACTGCCCCTCGCTGACGGGCTCGTCGGTATAGCCATTATAGGTGCGCGCAGTGCGGAAGACGCGGTCAAGGGCCTCGTCGTTGAGCGGCGTGGACATGATCTTTCCCCTTTGGCGAAGCGGGATCAGGCCGCGCGGACCTCGATCACTTCGGGCACGTAATGCTTGAGCAGCTGCTCAATGCCCTGCTTCAGGGTCGCCGTCGAGGAGGGACAGCCGGAACAAGCGCCATGCATTGCCAGGTAGACAACGCCCTTGTCGAAACCGCGATAGACGATGTCGCCGCCGTCATTGGCAACCGCGGGCCGCACGCGCGTCTCGATCAGTTCCTTGATCTGCGCGACGATATCCGCGTCCTCGGGATTTTCGGCAAACTCGGCGCTGTCGGCGATATGGATCTCCGCCGCGCTGCCCGGCCTGAACAGGGGCGCCTGCGACGAGAAATGATCAAGCAGCAGGGACAAGACCTGCGGCTTCAGATCGCGCCAGTCCGCACCCTCGCCCGCCGTCACGGCTATGAAATCGCGGCCAAAGAACACACCGGCCACATCACCCAAATCGAACAACGCCTCCGCCAGTGGTGACGCTGCAGCTTCCTCCGCATCCGCGAAGTCGCGCGGCGGACCCGCCTCGATCACCGGACGGCCGGGAAGGAATTTGAGCGTCGCCGGGTTCGGCGTGACTTCTGTCTCGATCAGCATGGTGGCCATGTGGGCCGCCGGACGGGTGAGATCAAGGCTTGGCGGAGTGTTGTTTACTGAGGCGTGTCATGAGGATGGCGGCGCGTTTCGCCTGACGCGGGAAACTGGTGAGGTCGGCGGTTTCGCCGGCCGCGTGTGCGCCGTCGCCCGCGGCACCCGTACCGACCAGCCCACTCGTATAAGGCGCGACGAACGCGATATCGCCGGCACCGCGCTTCATTGGATCCAGCTCACCCATTTGCTCGAGTCCGAGATCGCGGTTGATGCCGTTCAACTGCGCCAGCAGTGCTCGGCTGCCTGCGGTCGGCGCCATCGCCGGATAGCCTTCGCTGAAGTTGATCTTGGCGCCGGTACCGGGCAGGTGATCGGCGACGATCGCGCGCATCTTGTCCTCGATCCGGGCCGCCTGCTCATTGGACAATGCGCGTATGTCGCCCGTCGCATAGCCTTCGCCAGCAATGATATTAGCCTTGCCTTGCGCAGAGCCGCCCACCGCCTCCTCGGTCGTAGCGGAGGGTGTAGCAATGACGCCTCCGAGCATGATGCCGACGCTGTAGGTCAAGTTGGGCTCGCGCAGCTCGCGGCGAAACGTATCGATGATGCGCGCCAGCTCATAATTGGCGCCGAATCCCTCGCTCTTGCTGAAAATTCCCGCCGAATGCCCGGTCTGGCCCGTCGTGGTGAGCGTCCAGGTAATCGAGCCGCGCCGCGAAATCGACCCTACATCCTTGCCATGATCCCGGGCCAGCCCCTCGAATTCTAGCGCGGCATCCGCCCATTTGCCCGCCGCGATCATATCCGCGCGGGCCAGTCCCACCGGGTGGCCCGCGCTCTCTTCATCGCCCGACAGCACGATGCGGATGTCGGCATTCTTGAGCGTACCGGCCTCCTTCATCGCCCGCAGCGCCGAGATCATGATGACGAGTCCACCCTTCATGTCGGACACGCCCGGCCCTTCGACTGTGCTTCCGCGGCGGACAAGTTTCTGGAACGGACTGTCCTTCTCGAACACGGTATCCATGTGGCCGATCAGCAGGATATGCTTGCCCCGCCCCTTATGCGCGGCGACCAGGTGGCCCGCGCGGCCCGTCTGCGGCATCGGCACCCAGCGCACGGTGAAACCGAGAGGTTCGAGTTCGGCTTGCATCATCGCCGCGACGGCGCGGACGCCCACGAAATTGCGCGTGCCGCTGTTCTGATCGACGAGCTTGCGAAGCAGGGCGACGTCGCGCTCCTCTGATGCATCAACCGTCGCCACCATCTTCTTCTCGGCGGATGAAAGAGCGGCTGCTGTGGGCGAGGCGAAGGCGGCGAGCAGCGCGATGGCAGGAAAGATGCGCGGTTTCATGGAAGCACCTTAACCTGCTCGGCGCTTCGGTCGATAGGCGCCCGCGGATCAGGACGTCGATCGAGCAGATTCCGGCAGCAATCCCATCAACGTGATCGTGCCTTGCTCGACGCGCCACAGTTGGCCGGACGGCACCGTGCCGACCAGGATAGGAATATTGGCGACGAGGGAAAGCCAGGCGTGGATTTCGGTGGTTTGCGCGTCGAGCAGATGCGTAATGAACATTGCAGCGGGCTCTCCGCCGGGCGGCGCCTTCGGCGTCATCGCAAGGCAGGATTTCGCGAAGGCGCGCGAGCCCAGAATCGATCCGTCGGCACCGATATCGACGCGATAGTGGCCACCGAACGGATAGCGATCCATCGCGGTTTGGGGCGTCAGGTAATAAACCGGAACCGCTGCGCTCACCGTCGGTGGGACCAGAACCACCGTATTGAGCGACGCACGCTCGCACGGCTGGAACCCGATCTTGGCAAAGGTCTGCTGCTCCAGCGCTACCGTGCGCGCCGCCACCATGCGTTGCTCAAGCGGCGTCATGGTCGAATCGTCGCTTGAACCGAGGACATGCGAGGCCGTCACCTCGCGCCCCTGCACATGCGCCACGAAAATCTTGTAGGGCTTGCCGTCGCGCAGGCCATAGAAGGTCGCTATCGTTCCACCCCCCTCCCGCTCGACGATCCAGCCCTTGACGCCTTGAGCGCCAGGATCGGACATGACCGCGACGAGAGCGTCGGTCGCGCCCCAGGCCGCCTGATCGAAGTCATAGAGATCGCGCCCGATCCGCTGTGCCTCCGCCGTTGCTGCCTCCTGTTCCTTCGTCGGTTCGGGACGAGGAGCAGCGGAAACCGACGATCCTGCGATGAGGACCAGAGCAAGAAAGAGAGCGATGCGCATCGTGAGTGGCTAATCGCCGGCCAACTTTTGATCCAGCCGCCACTTGCTCCAACTTGGCGCGGTTCTTGTCCAATCATATGCCGAGCGTAAGTCCCGAACCGACCGATGGAGCACTTTGCCTTGATTTCGCACCTGCAATAGACGATATGCGCGCCAGCACCGATGTTTTGGCATCCGGGCAGAGCAGCGTGAACTACCGCTTCTTGCGGGTCGGCTCGCCCTTCAGGTGCTTTAAGCCAAAGGCTTCCCTTTTCACGCGGGTCGTCTCGATGAACCCGCTTTCCGCCACCGGTGCGACTCCGGCGGCTGTTGGCGCATATGAAAGTGCCTAACTTGACTAAATTTTCCGACCTTGGCCTCGCCGCTCCGCTTCAGCAGGCGCTTGCTGCCAAGGGCTATGAGAACCCGACGCCGATCCAGGCGCAGGCAATTCCCGCGCTGCTGGAAGGCCGCGATCTGTGCGGCATCGCGCAGACGGGTACCGGCAAGACCGCGGCCTTCGCCCTGCCGTCGCTCCATCGCCTCTCCGCCGAGTTCAAGCCGCGCCCGCCCAAGGGCTGCCGCATGCTCGTGCTGGCGCCGACGCGCGAGCTTGCCAGCCAGATCGCCGAAAGCTTCACCGCTTACGGCAAGAATCTGCGCCTGTCGGTGATGACGGTGTTCGGCGGCGTGCCGATCAATCGCCAGATCCGCCAGCTACAGGCGGGCGTCGATATCCTCGTCGCGACGCCGGGGCGCCTGCTCGACCTGATCGACCAGCGCGCGCTGACGCTTCGTGATGTCGAAATTCTCGTGCTCGACGAAGCCGATCAGATGCTGGACCTCGGCTTCATCCATGCCCTGAAACGCATCCACAATCTTCTGCCGAAGAAGCGCCAGTCGCTCTTCTTCTCAGCGACCATGCCCAAGACGATCGCGGATCTCGGCGACAGCTTCCTGACCGACCCAGTCAAGGTTTCGGTCGCACCGCCGTCGACCACCGCCGAGCGTGTCGATCAGTTCGTGACGTTCGTGAACCAGAAGGAGAAGCAGGCGCTGCTGACGCTCACGCTCAAGCGTGAGACGATCGACCGCGCGCTCGTCTTCACGCGCACCAAGCATGGTGCGGACCGTGTAGTGAAGCATCTCCACGCTGCAGGCATCCACGCCAATGCGATCCACGGCAATAAGAGCCAGCCGCAACGCGAACGGGCGCTTGCCGCTTTCCGTTCGGGCGAGGCGCCGATCCTGGTCGCGACCGATATCGCGGCGCGCGGCATCGACGTGTCGGGTGTCAGCCACGTCTTCAATTTCGAGCTGCCCAATGTTGCGGAACAATATGTTCACCGCATCGGCCGCACCGCGCGCGCCGGCGCCGCCGGCATAGCGGTCTCGTTCGTTGCGGATGACGAAAAGGCCTATCTGCGCGGAATCGAAAAGCTGACGCGCGTAAGGCCGACGATCGTGCCGCTGCCGGAAAATTTCCTCGCCGAGCAGGCCCGGTTACCCCAGCCGGCCAAGAGCGAGCTGCGTGCCGATCCCGGCCACCGCGGGCCGCGACAGGGCCAGGGTCAGCGCCGCCATGAGGGCGAGCGTCCTGCCGGTGCCGCCCCCAAGCGCCGCTTCGGCCCGCGCAAGGGAGCGCCCGGCGCGCATCGCAACGCGGTACGCAAGACCGGCGGGCGCTGATTTCGCGTTCTGGAGGCGCGGCCCGGCTTTTTGGTGCGGGAACGATAACGCGCTCCCGTTTGCCGGCGAACCGGCGCCCGCCTCTCAAGCGAAATGCTAGGCAAGCAGGATCGCCCACGCTACCGGCTGCCGCATGCCGCTCGACCCAGTTTCCCTTACACAAAAGCTGATCGCCTGCCCCAGCGTCACACCCACAGACGCTGGGGCACAGGCGGTGCTGGCCGAAGCGCTCGCCGCGCAGGGCTTTGCGATCCACCGCTTCTCCAGTGGCGAGGCCCCCGACGGGCCGGTTGAAAATCTGTTCGCGATCCGTGGGGAAGGTGCCCCTTTCCTCGCCTTTGCCGGCCACAGCGATGTGGTGCCGCCGGGCGATGGCTGGACAGGGGCCGCTTTCGCGCCGCGCATCGAAGGCGACCTGCTTTATGGCCGCGGTGCGGTCGACATGAAGGGCGCGCTCGCCGCCTTCGCCGCGGCTGCCGAACGCATGGCGGGCCATAAGGGCACGCTGGCGTGCATCATCACGGGTGACGAGGAAGGCCCGGCTACCTATGGCACGGTCGCGATCATCGAATGGATGCAGGCGCGCGGCTACAAGCCTGATCTGATCCTGGTGGGAGAGCCAACCTCATCCGCCCGGTTGGGCGACACGATCAAGATCGGTCGGCGCGGGTCGGTCAATATGTGGATCGAAGTGCCCGGCACGCAGGGCCACGTCGCTTATCCGCATCTGGCCGACAATCCGATTCCTCCGTTGGCGCGCATTGTCGCCCGCCTTTCGGAGCTCGAACTGGACCGGGGGAATGACTGGTTCCAGCCATCCAATCTCGAGGTGACCGACGTCGAAACCGGCAACGGGGCCACCAATGTCATCCCCAGAGTTGCCCGGGCGCGGCTCAATATTCGCTTCAATGACCAGCAGCGCGGCGCCGACCTTGTCGAGCGCGTAAAGGCAATTGTCGCCGAGGAAGCGCCGCACGCCGAAGTCATAGCGCGGATCTCGGGCGAGGCCTTCCTGACGCCGCCCGGAGAATTCTCGACCCTGGTGAGCCAGGCGATCCAGGAAGTCACTGACGTCACGCCGGAATTCTCCACCACCGGCGGAACCTCGGATGCGCGCTTCCTGTCCCGGCTCGCGCCAACGGTGGAATTCGGCCTGATCAACGCGACGATGCACAAATTGGATGAGGCGGTGGCAATTCCCGACCTCAATGCGCTGACGGACATCTACGCCGCGATCATCCGCCGCGTTTTCGCCTGAGAATCACATAAAGCGCACCGGTGCCGCCGTGGCGCGGATGGGCGTGACGGACGGCGGCGATCCGATCGCGATATCCCGATCCGCCCAGCCAGTCGCCGATGCTGGCACGAATCAAGCCGCGCCCCTTCGCGTCCGCCTTGGGTGGCTTTCCCGTCACCACCAACAGTACACGGACATCGTCCGCTACGGCGCGCGCGAGCGCATGTTCGAGCGCCGCATGCGCAGTGGTGAGCGTGTGGCCATGGAGGTCGATCGTGCGATCGGGAAGAACGGCGCCTCGCCGCAGGCGCCGATCCCAGCCGCCATCGAGGGTGTCGGCTGGGGGTTGTTCGATCAGCCGCGGTGCCTTGGGCGGGACGGGCAAGCGTTGCACCGGCCTACGCTGGATCGTGACCGCTTCCGGGGGCGCCATTGGGGGTGTTTCGCCCTCGCGCCCGGCTAAGGGCGTAACCGTCGCCGCGACGCGCGCCCAGAGCGCGCGCTCTTCAGCGCTGAGCCCTCGTGCCGGCCGCATTGGTCTGCTGCGTGAACTGGAGCGGTTTCAATTTATCGAGGGTTCCACGCGGCACCAAAACCAGCATCTGGCCCCGCGCGGACATACCTCCCGCGGTAATGGCCGCAATCACGCCCGCGCCCCAATAGGTATCGATCCTGTTGGCGCCCTTGATCGCGCCGCCCGTATCTTGCGCAACCCACAGGCCGTTCACCTCGGGCCGATCGGCGGACAGCCATAATGGTGATCCTAGCGGCGTGAAGGCAGGATCGGCGGCCGCGCTCACATGCCCCACCACGGGGGCACCCATGGCTCCCAGCGGCGCGCCACCCGGGAGCTCACGGAAGAAAACGACGCTCTTATTCTCTTCGAGCAGCGACTGAATCTGATCGGGATGATCGGCGAGATAGGCCTTTATCCCCTGCATCGAGGTCGCATAGGTCGTGCCCGGCCCGATTAGCCCGCGATCGCGCATCAGCTTGCCGATGCCGGTATAATCGCGGCCGTTCTGCGTATCGTAGCCGACCCACATATAGCTGCCGTCGGGCAGGTGGATCCGGCCCGAGCCCTGGATCTCCAGAAAGAACAGCTCGACCGGGTCCTTCACCCAGGCGAGCTCCAGCCCCTGGTTGGCGAGCGCACCCGCGTCGATCTCGGCCCGATCATAATAAGGGGCAAACTGCCCATCCACCATCCGGCCACGAACCTTCTTGCCCGAAGGCGGCCCGCCGGCGGCCACGCCGCTATCCATTTCGACCAGATCGGGGGGACGCCTGTAGACGGGCACGTCGTAACCGGAATCGTGTGTCCGCGAGCCTTCGATTTCCGGGGCGTAATAGCCGGTCGCGAACAGGTTGCCGCTGCCCACGAGCAGCGTTTCGAACTGCCCCTGAAAGAAGGCCACGGGATCCGCATCCGGCTGGGCGGCCGCGGTACAGGCCGGCGCCCAATCGGCCGGCTGCGTCAGCCCGCTCACGTCCTTGCGTTTCAGCAAGCCGCGGCAGGAAGACCTGAAGGCATCCCGCGCTGCGGTTGCCTGATCAATGGACAGATCGAGCGCGGAAACGGGCGGCCCTGCCGACACGCCCACTTCGACCGCGTTCTTCGGAGGTGGTGGCTTTGGAGGAGAGACCGGCGGCGCGGGCTGCGCGCGCGCGGGCGGGGGCGTCGGCCCATGCGGCGCGTTACGCGGACCGGTAGAGCAGGCCGCGACGACAAGGGACGCCGCCAGAGCAAGCGCAACGCGGAACGAGCCTCCCCGCATGTCGGGATCAGGCCGCCTCGTCGGTCTCGGTCAGCATCCAGTTCGGATTGGGTGATTTGACCGGGCGGCTGAACGTCCACACATCGTGGGTCGGCACCGCATCGGTCAGCGAGCCGGCGATGACATTGCCATCGCGATCGCGGGTTACCGCGGCTACGTCCGCATCGAAACGGATGCGGATATGCGCGACGCCATTGTCGATATGGGCATCATCGATCTGCGCCTGCTCGATCGACACGAGGCGATTGTCGAGCTTTTCTCCCGCTTCCTCGCGCTCGTGAATCGCATGCGCGAAAGCGTGAGCGACATCCGGCTCGACCATTTTGTCCAACGCATCCTGATCGCCGCGCCAATAGGCTTCCAGCACCATGCCATAAGCGGCCTTGGCGCCCTCGACGAAGCGACTCACGTCGAACTGGGGATCGGCCGCGGCGATCGCGCGCAGGCCGGATGCCGCCGTTACCGATGAGGCGGGCTCCTGCCCGACCGCAGGCGAGCGATCGGCATCAGGCGCCTTCAGCGACAATCCGCGGACGATCGGCACGCTCTCCGGCTTGGCGATCGGCTGTTCATGGCCCGTGCGGCGTCCGAGCACACTCCACAAACGTAGTGCGACGAAGACGAAAACGAGCGCGAGAACGATTAACGTGGTCACCGGACCTCCCATATCGCACCCTACATAGGGCGGGCACCTGCAATCTGCAAACGACAGCTCCTTGCCCATCGGCGCATTAGGGCGCCTATACCAGACTCATCTGGGGGTGCCTGGGTTCCGCATTGCCCTGCCGGACGGGGGCTGCTAGCGGCTTGCCGCCCGCGGGTGCGATTAGGGTCCATCCGCTCCAGACATTCAGGAATGACAGACGCCATGGCCGACGACACCATCAACGCAGCGCCCGACGCCCAGCCCAACGGCGCGGACACCGGGCCCCAGATCGGCCTGATCGCGCAGTATGTGAAGGATTTGTCCTTCGAAAACCCGCACGCGCCGGGCATTTATCAGCAGCAGACCCAGCCGCAGATCGACGTCCAATTCCACATCTCGGTCGCGCCGGTCGCCGATGACGTGCACGAAGTGGCGATGAAGATCGAGGTCCGTGCGGTTGGCGAGGCGGGTTCGACGATCTTCGCGATCGAACTGGTCTATGCCGGCCTGTTCGGCGCCCGCAATGTGGCGGCCGAGCAGCTCTCGCCCTTCCTCTACGCCGAAGCGCCGCGCCTGCTCTTCCCCTTCGCGCGCCGCATCGTCGCCGATGTGACCCGCGACGGCAATTTCATGCCGCTGCTGCTCGATCCGATCGATTTCGCCGCCATGTACATGCAGCAGGCGCAGGCTGCGTCGCAACTGGCCGGGAATGAGCCTGCGGGCCAGGCCTAACACAATGGGATTTCGTCATCCCGGCGCCTGCCGGGATCTCGGGTGGCTGGAAAACCTCCTATCTCCTGAGGTCCCGGTTTTCGCCGGGGCGACGTCCTAACCATGGGCCTCGTCCGATCGCTCGGCTCGGTCGGTGGACTCACGCTTGCCAGCCGCGTGCTGGCGCTCGTCCGCGATGCGCTGCAGGCAGCCTATGTTGGTGCCAGCTTCGCGTCCGATGCCTTCCTCGTGGCGTTCCGCCTGCCCAACATGTTCCGCACCTTCTTCGCCGAAGGCGCGTTTTCCTCGGCCTTCATTCCCATGTTCAATCGGAAGGTGGCGGAGGGAGGCGGGACGGCCGCAGGCGTAGACTTCGCGGAGCGCGCCCTATCGGTGCTGTTCCCGATCCTGTTGTTGTTCACCGCCGTCATGCTGATCGCCGCCTGGCCGGTGACCTGGGCCCTCGCAGGCGGCTTCCATCGCCAGCATCCCACGCCCGCGCAATTCGCCTTCGCAGTAGTGCTCTCGCGGATCACGATTCCTTATCTGATGCTGATCAGCCTGGCATCATTGCTCGGAGGCATCCTCAATTCGCTCGACCGCTTCTGGGTCAATGCAGCCGCGCCGATCCTGCTCAACATCGCGATGGTCGGCGGCCTGCTTTTCTTCCACGGGCCTGATGCTTATGCGACGGCGCGGGTCCAGGCGATTTCGGTCACGGTCGGAGGCGCATTCCAATTACTGTGGCTGATCTATGCCTGCCGCTGCGCTGGCGTCAGCATGCGATTGCGACGTCCCGTGTTCGATGCCGACGTGCGGGAATTGATGAAGCTGATCCTTCCGGCAGCGGCGGGCGCGGGCGCGTCGCAGATCAATCTCGTTATTTCGACAGCGCTGGCCGGTGGGCTGCTCTCGGCCGGCTCCATTTCCGCGCTTTATTATGCCGACCGGCTCAACCAGCTTCCACTTGGCATGATCGGTATCGGGCTCGGCACTGTTTTGCTGCCGACCGTCTCGCGCCTGCTCGTCCAGGGGCGCGAAGCGGAGGCGATGCATACGCAAAACCGGGGCATTGAGCTGGCCCTGTTCCTGACGCTGCCGGCCACCGCGGCCTTCATCTTCGCATCCGAGCCGATCGTGCGGGGCGTGTTCCAGCATGGAGCCTTCGCCGCGTCCGATACGGTGCGCGTCGCCTGGGCGCTCAGCGCCTTCTCGATCGGCTTGCCTTCTTATGTCTTGGTGAAGGTGCTGACGCCCGGTTTCTACGCCCGCGCGGACACGAAGACTCCGGTCCGCTACGCGATCATCTCGGTCGGGGTGAATATCGTCGGCAATCTGGTCCTGATCCCGACGATCGGCACGATGGGACCGCCGCTCGCAACGGCCCTATCCTCCAGCCTCAACGTCGGCATGCTCTATCATCGGCTGCACAAGCGCGGCCATTTCGCTCCCGACGCGCAGCTGCGCCGCCGCATCCCACGGCTGTTGCTTGCGGCGCTGATGATGGGCGGCGTTCTTTATCTGCTCGGCCCGCAGGCAGACCCCTTTCTTACCCGCGGAATTCTGATCCGTATCGCGGCTCTGGCTGTGCTCTGCACAGGGGGTGCGCTCGTTTACTTCGGCGCCTGTTTCGTCACCCGCGCCTTCGTACTTGAGGACATCAAGCTGCTGCTCCGCCGTCGGGCCGCGAACGCCTGAACGCCATTTGGGGCACATATCGGCGCCTTTTGCGTTCCTGCCTCCAGCAAGACCACAATAGGAGAGAGACAATGCGTACCCTGATGATCGGTGCGGCCCTCACCTTGGCGTCGGCCGCCGTCGCCCAGACGACGAC
>Ga0207706_10003477_pt1 | contig 15034 bp, 14 predicted proteins | sample KBSC53metaG_FD_184318 | JGI IMG/M metagenome (GOLD analysis project Ga0207706, IMG submission 184318) | Corn rhizosphere microbial communities from Kellogg Biological Station, Michigan, USA - KBS C5-3 metaG (SPAdes) (version 2) | ecosystem: Host-associated > Plants > Roots > Rhizosphere > Soil ... | reverse complement strand
ATGGCGCATCGCGTTGATGCGGGCGCGCTTCTTGTCGTTGCTCTTGACCACGATCCACGGCGCGATGTCGGTGTCGGTCGCACCGAACATCTCCTCCTTGGCCGCCGTGTACTCATTCCATTTGTCCACCGACTCCATGTCCATTGGCGAAAACTTCCAGTTCCGCACCGGGTCGACCAGTCGGATCGCGAACCGAGTGCGTTGCTCGGCCGGTGACACCGAGAACCAGAACTTGGTGAGCTCCAGGCCCTCACTGACGAGCATGTCCTCGAACATCGGCGCCTGCCGCATGAATTCGGCGTGCTGCGCGGGCGAGCAGAATCCCATCACCTTCTCGACGCCCGCGCGGTTGTACCAGGAACGGTCGAACAGCACCATCTCGCCGGCCGTAGGCAGATGCGTCACGTAGCGCTGGAAATACCACTGTGCCTTCTCGAGGTCGGTGGGCTTCTCCAGCGCCACCACCCGCGCACCGCGGGGGTTCAGATGTTCCATGAACCGCTTGATGGTGCCGCCCTTGCCCGCGGCGTCGCGGCCCTCGAACACGATGACATGCCGGTGTCCGTTGGCCTGACTCCACTTCTGCAGCTTCAGCAGTTCGACCTGCAGCAGCCGCTTCTGCTCTTCGTAGTCGGAGCGCTTCATCCGCTCGTCGTACGGGTAGTTCTCGCGCCAGGTGTCAACTTCCGTACCTTCGGGTTCACGAAGCAGCACCGGATCGTCGTCGTCATCATCGCGAACTGTGTAGCCCTGGGCTCCGTCATACATCACCACGGGCAAAAGGTATCGACGCGCCCGTACGTCCAGGTGACGACGGGGTAAACGGCGGGTGTTACTTAGCCGCTCGGCGAGGGGTGATCAGCGCAAGCTTCGTCATGAGCTTGTTCATCCGCCGCAGGGCCTTGGGCGAATTGTTGTAGTAGTTGCCCCCGGCGCCGACGTTGGTGCGCGGCGCCACCACCGCCTCCTGACGGCAGTACTTGCGCAAGCCCTCGGCGCCGCCAAAGCGCGCGCCCATGCCCGACGTCTTCCAGCCGCCCATCGGCGCGGTCGTACACATCAGGTTCGAGATCACGTCGTTGACATTGACCGCGCCGCAATCCAGTTGCACCGCAACCGCTTTCGCATGCTCAATGTCGTTGGAGAATACCGAACCGGACAGCCCGTACGGGCTGTCGTTGGCCAGCCGGATCGCCTCGTCGACCGAGGACACTTTCATGATCGGCAGCGTTGGCCCGAACGTCTCCTCCGTCATGCACGCCATCGAATGGTCGACGTCGACCAACACCGTCGGCGGGTAGAAGCTGCCGGGGCCCTTCGGACGCTGGCCACCGGTGAGCACCCTTGCACCCTTGGCCCTCGCGTCGGCGACGTGACGCTCGGTGACCGCTACCTGGCTCTCGTCGATCAACGAGCCGAAGTCGTAGCCGTCGCCCGCGCCCACCTTCAATTTGTTGACGTCGCGCACCACGGCGGCGACGAACTGGTCGTACAACGCCTCGAGCACATACACGCGCTCCACCGAGACGCACGTCTGTCCCGCATTGAAGAAAGCTCCCCACACCGCGGCGTGCGCCGCGAGGTCCACATCGGCGTCCTCCAACACGATCATCGGGTCTTTGCCGCCGAGCTCGAGGCTGACCGGGGTGAGCCTGCGTGCGGCCCGCTCCATCACCTTCGCGCCCGTCGCGCTGGAGCCGGTGAACTGGATGAAGTCGGAGTTGTCGATGACGGCCTCCGACACCTCACGCGCGCCCTGGGCCAGCGCGAGCACCTCGGGCGCACCGGAATCCAGCCACCCCCGCAGCAGCAGCTCGGCCGTCAGCGGCGTGCGTTCGGACGGCTTGAGCAGCACCGCGCAGCCTGCGGCCAGCGCACCGATGGCGTCCATCAGCGCGTTGGCGACCGGGTAGTTCCAGGGCGCGATGATGCCGACCACCGCACGCGGCCGGTAGTGCACCTCCACCTTCTTGATCGCCAGGAACAGCAGCGACGCCGGACGGGGTTCCGGCGCCAGCGCCTTCTCCATCGTCTTGATGTAGTACGAGGCGATCATGATCAGCAGCGGCACCTCTTGCGCGGCGTCGGTGGCCGACTTGCCGGTCTCCTTGACGAGCAGCTTCTCGATCTCGTCGCGGTGCTCACCCATCCACACCGCGTAGCGGGCCAGCACCTTGGCTCGGCCCTTGGCGCCGCGCGCCTCCCACTGCCTCTGCGCCTTGCGCAGACCCGCCGCGATGCGCGGCACGTCGGCGGAGTCCGTCCAGCGCACCGTGCCGGCCACCGCGCCGGTCGCAGGATTGCGGATGGTGCTGGTGTCGGGCACATCAACTTCGTGCGTCGCTGTCATGGCCTCATGGTAACCACGGGCTGTGACGCAGATCGCACTGGGGTTGACACGTGTCAAGTTCGGTGTTGTGTGTGTCCCGATGTGAGGGCTGCAACGCACACGATGGCGGTGCCCAGCAGCAGTCCGCCGACTGTATCGGTGAAGTAGTGAAACGACACACCGACGCCCACGACGCCGAGCACGCAGTACATGACGGCGACGAGTACGGCCCAAAACGCGGCACCTGCCACCAGCACCATCATCCCCATCACCACGACAAGCGTCGCCGTGTGACCACTGGGATACGCGAGGGCACCGTGTCGCTCTCGGCCGAAGAGCGGCTTCAAGAGCCAGCCGAGCCCGATCGCGACGAGCGGACACACCGCGGTTGCGATCGCCAATCGGTACTGCCGTCGGTACAGCGCGACAGCGAGCGTGGCCAGCACCACCGAAGCCAGCAGCCACGGGTTCGCGAGATACATCAGAAAGCGCACATGGCGTCCGTGTTGGTGGAACCAGTCGTCCAACGGGGTCGAGCCGTGTCTGACCCCGAAACCCAGGACCGCCATCGCGACTACGGCGATCGGTGGCCAGAGGCGGATCAGGCGATGCCCCGCACGTAGGCCGCCTGGCCGAGGTGCTGGGCGCAGTCGTCGACGATGCTGACCAGGCGCGCGCTCGCGGTGACCGGCGGATGCCACCGCGTGTCGACGATGCGGCTAAGTTCGTCGGGCGTCACCGACGCAATATATTCCAGCGTCACCTTGTGCACCCCGTGGTAATAGCCGGCCAGCAGGTCGGCCGACGCGCGCACCTTGCCGGCGTCTTCAGGGCCGTGCCCGTAGCCGGTGTCGTTGCGCGGAAGGTCGAGGCCGAACCGGTCGACCCAGCCGTCGCGCGTCCACACCTCCTCGATGCCTGCGATGTCGCAGAGCTGCGCGTCCTGGACGCGCGCGCTGTGCCAGATCTGCCAGGCGATGCTGTTGGCCGTGCCGGTCGGGCGGAAGAACGCGACCTCGTCAGTCAGCCCGTCGGTGAGATCCTCGACGTGCTCGATGAGCCGGGTGAACGAGTCACGCAGCAGTTCCCGGACCGCTGCCGCATCAGAGTCAGCCATCCCTTGACGCTACCTGTGCGTAATGACATTCCTTGACAGTTATATGAATCGGTGGTGATATGAAGAGATGGATGCATTCGCGGTGATCGCCGATCCGACGAGGCGTCGCATCCTGGACACTTTGCGCGACGGCGCCGCCGATGTCGGCACCCTCGTTGCGCGGCTTGGTATTTCGCAGCCGTTGGTGTCCAAGCATCTCGGGGTGCTTCGGGATGTCGGGTCCGTCGACGTCACGGTCGTCGGCAAGCGCCGCGTCTACCGACTGGCCGAGAATCCGCTCCCGGCGGTACTGGCCTGGGTGACGCCCTATCACCGCAAGTGGTCGTCCAGTTTGGACCGCCTTTCAGAACTCGTCACCGCCGCGAGCCGCGACGAAGATGAAGAGGAGCAGTCATGACGCACCCATTGCAGGGCACACTGGAAAATCGGGACGGCGCTTGGGTTTTGACCCTCATACGCGATTTCGGTCAACCTGCGGAGAAGCTCTGGCCGTGGCTCACCGATCCCGACCGGCTGGGCCAGTGGTCGCCCATCGTCCCCGACCGAGCCCTGGACTCCGTCGGACCGCGCGAGGTGCGGGAGAACCCGGGCGACGACCCGGTGACCGGCGACGTGGTTAGCGTCGATCCGCCGCATGAGCTGGTGCACCGATGGGGCGACGACCTCGTACGCTGGCGACTTTCACCAACCGAGACGGGCTGCCGGCTGACGCTCGAGCAAACCATGCGCGAGCGGGACCATGCCGCGATGAACGCCGCAGGCTGGCATCTGTGCCTCGACGTGCTGGACGACGTGGCTGACGGTGTGGACCGGTCGCGGGTGGTAGGCCTGGACGCCGCTGCCCAAGGGTGGGAAGCGTTGCGCGACAAATACGCCCACGCGCTGGGAGTCTAGGCGTCGGCCTGCGCGCCGTGGAACACGGCTTCGACATTGTTGCCGTCCGGGTCACGGACGAACGCGCCGAAGTAACCGGGGTGATACTCCGGCCACAGCCGCGGCGCGTGCAGCGATTCGGCGCCCTGCTCGATCGCGGCGTCGTAAAAGGCTTGAACGGCGTCGGTGTCGTTGGCCTGGAACGCGACGTGGTTCTCGCGGTTCGGCCCCGCCGCGTCGCCCGCACTCATATCGGCGATCCAGAAATCGGGCTTGCCGTCCTTGCCGTATCCGATGGCGACCTCGAAGTCCATCTGCCGGGTGTAGCCCAGCACGCCGAGGACATTGTCGTAGAACGCCTTCGATCTGGCCCAATCCGCACAGTTGATTCCAAGGTGGTCAATCACGGGGCTCATCCTGGCACGGAGCGCCGGCACCGTCGTAGATTCAGCTAATGGCGTACGACTTGATCATCCGCAACGGCACCATCGTCGACGGCCTCGGCAGCGAGTCCTATGTCGGCGATATCGCCGTCTCTGAAGGCGTGATCGCGGCCGTCGGTGCGGTGGACGGTTCTGGGACGCGCGAGATCGACGCGACGGGACTTCTCGTCACCCCGGGTTTCGTCGACCTGCACACGCACTACGACGGACAGGCCATCTGGTCGGACCGCATGACACCGTCGTCGGCGCATGGCGTCACCACGGCGGTGATGGGCAACTGCGGCGTCGGCTTTGCGCCATGCCGCACCGAAGACCACGAGGTGCTCGTCGACGTGATGGCCGGTGTCGAGGACATCCCGGGGGTCGTGATGGTCGACGGTCTGCCGTGGAATTGGGAGACGTTCCCCCAATACCTGGATGCTTTGGAGGCGCGACACCGTGACATTGATGTCGCTGCGTATCTTCCGCATTCGCCGCTGCGGGTATACGTGATGGGTCAGCGTGGCGCCGACCGCGAGCCTGCGACAGCCGAGGACCTCGAGCGGATGCGGGCACTGGCCAAAGAGGCCATCGAAGTGGGCGCGCTCGGTTTCGCGTCGTCGCGGTTCTCGTTCCACAAGACGGCAAGCGGTGAGCTGATCCCCACGTATAACGCGGCACAGGCGGAGATCGCCGCGATCGCCGACGGTGTGAAGGACGGCGGGGGCGGACTGATTCAGTTCGTGCCCGATATCGCCGCGGGCGGTTATGCGGATGTGCTGCAGCAGGTTTTCGAGACCGCCCAGGATGCCGGACTTCCCGTGACGTTCACGCTGGCCACGGGTAACGTAGGCGATCCGATCTGGCCGGACGCGATCACGATGATCGAGAAGTACAACTCCGCAGGCACCGCTGACACCGCCATCACCGCCCAGATGTTCCCGCGCCCAATAGGTTTGGTCATCGGGCTGGAGCTGACAGGCAACCCGTTCGTGTTCTACCCGAGCTACCGCGAGATCGCGGACCTGCCGCTGGAGGAGCGGGTGGCCGAGATGCGCAAGCCCGAGGTGCGTGCCCGCATTCTGGCCGACAAGCCGGGAGCCGACGGCCATCCGCTGCTTTATCTGGCGCAGGCGTGGAACTGGATCTTCCCACTGACCGACGAGCCGGACTACGAGCCAGATGCGTCGACGTCGATCGCAGCGCGTGCGGCGGCCCGCGGCGTGACCCCCATGGAGGAGGCCTACGACCGACTGCTCGACGACGACGGCCACGCCATGCTGCTGGTGGCGATGGCGAACTTCGAGAACAACTCGCTCGATACCGTCGGCGAGCTGATCCGTCGCGACGACGTCGTGCTTGGCCTCGGCGACGGCGGTGCCCATTACGGAATGATCTGCGATGCAAGCTATCCGACGTTCCTACTGGCGCACTGGGCCCGCGACCGAAAGGCACGGCGCCTCAGCATCCCGGACGCGGTCCGGATGATGACGTCGGTGCCGGCCAAGGTGGCCGGCCTGGCTGATCGCGGCCGAATCGCGGTGGGCTACAAGGCGGATCTCAACGTCATCGACCATGCGGCACTGCGGCTGCACAAGCCGGTGATCACCCACGACCTGCCCGCCGGCGGACGCCGGCTGGACCAGACCGCCGACGGCTATGTCGCGACGGTGGTTTCGGGCGAGGTGATCGCTGAGAACGGAGTGCCGACGGATGCGCGGCCAGGCAAGCTGGTACGCGGACGACAGCCGGCACCGGCGTAGGTGCAAGACGCGCGGCCGGCACCCTTCCACCCACGAGAGGTGACCGATGTCCGAGAAGGCCGATAACGAGATTCCGACCTATACCGACGTCCCGATCGCGATCGACGCCACGGGTTCGCGAAGCGAATTCGACAGCCTCGGCCATGTCGACGTCCCCGCTGACAAGTACTGGGGCGCGCAGACGCAGCGCTCGCTGCAGCACTTCTCGATCGGCAACGACCGCATGCCCATCGAGGTATACCGAGCATACGGTCTGGTCAAGAAGGCATGCGCGATGGTCAACGAACAAGCCGGGCGGCTGGAGCCATGGCGTGCCAAAGCGATCATCCAGGCGGCCGACGAGGCGATAGCGGGCAAGCTTGATGACCAGTTCCCGCTCTATGTCTGGCAAACCGGTTCGGGCACCCAAAGCAATATGAACGTCAACGAGGTCCTGTCCAATCGCGCCATCCAACTTCTGGGCGGCGAGCTGGGCAGCCAGCAGCCGGTGGGACCGAACGACCACGTGAACATGGGCCAGAGCAGCAACGACACCTTCCCCACCGCGATGCACATTGCTGCAGTCACCGCGATCGACGACGCGCTGATCCCCAGCGTGACCGCGCTAAACGGCGAGATCGCGGCGAAGTCCGCCGAATGGATGAAAATCGTCAAGATCGGCCGCACCCATCTCGAGGATGCGGTGCCGCTGACGGTCGGCCAGGAGTGGTCGGGGTACTCCGCCCAACTCGAGGCATGTCTGGCAGATATCGAGCACGCACGCCAAGGCCTGCTTGAACTCGCCGTCGGCGGCACCGCCGTCGGCACCGGACTCAACGCGCCAAAGGGCTTCGGCGCCAACGTCGCATCGACCCTCGCCGAGCTGACGAAGGTGCCATATGTGACCGCGCCGAACAAGTTCGCGGCCCTTGGCTCGCTCGACCCCATGGTGCGCGCCCATGCGGCACTGCGCGGCCTGGCCGTGACACTGATGAAGATCGCCAACGACATGCGGTGGCTGGCCTCCGGCCCACGGTGCGGTCTTGGCGAATTGCTGCTGCCCGCTAATGAACCCGGTTCGTCGATCATGCCGGGCAAGGTCAACCCGACGCAGTGCGAGGCGTTGGTGATGATCGCGATCCAGGTCATCGGCAACGACACCGCGGTGGCGCTCGCCGGATCGCAGGGCAACTTCGAACTCAACGCCATGCGACCAGTCATCATCAACAACTTCCTGCATTCGGCGCGCATTCTGGCCGACGGCTGCGATAAGTTCTTGACGTTCTCGGTCAGAGGCACAGAGCTCAACACCGATCGCATCGGCACCTATGTCGCCAACAGCGTGATGCTCGTGACCGCCCTGAGCCCCGTCATCGGCTACCAGAACGCCGCGCACATCGCCGAAGACGCCGTCGCCAACGGCACGACGCTTCGGGAGGCGGCACTGGCCTCGGGCAAGGTCACGGCGGAACAGTTCGACTCGATCGTCCAACCGCAAGCTATGGTCGGCGATGGCGTCACCGGCGCTTGATGACATCTGACGAGCGGCACGGCAGTCTGCTGGCCGCCGCGGCGCTCTTGTTCGCCAACGGCCAGTCCACCTCGATGACACAGACCGCCGTGACACGGCTCAACCAGGGCCTCGGCATCGATGCCGTCCTGATCCCCTCATGGTCGATGCTGACGCTCAAGGGAACGCGCGACACGGTGTTGATGGCGGCCGTGTCGCCCTCCGGCATCAACATGCGGCGGGTCGCGTCGATGATGACGGTTATCGACCGCGCCAGGGACGGGCAGTTGGACGTTCAGACCGTGAAGCGCGGCGTGGCGCATGCGGAGTCCGAAGTCGGTTCAGGCACAGCGGTTTTCACTCTCGCCTGCGCCACAGGCGCTGGCGCACTCGCGGTGATCTTCGGTGCCACCCAACCGCTCGTGGTTCTGCTGGCCGCAGTCGGAGCCGCAGCAGGCGGCTTGTTGCGGCGTTGGCTGGGCATTGCCGGTGCAGGCCCGCTGGTGCAGCTGTTTGCGGCGGCGCTGCTCGGTGGAGTGCTCGGTGCGGTGGCCACCCACCTGCACCTGGGCGGATCCACCGCGCTGGTCGCGATCTGTCAGGCCATGGTGCTGGTGCCCGGCGCGCATATCCTCAACGGCGCACTGGATCTGCTGGATCTGCGGGTGACGCTCGGCCTTGCCCGGCTGGGCTTTGCCGCCCTGCTTCTCACCGCAATCAGCGGCGGCCTCATGGTTGGGCTCGCTCTGGGTGGCCAGACGCTTGCGGTGACGGCGCCGTCGAGCAGCGCACCTTTCTACGTCGACGTGATCGCCGCGGGGGTCGCCGCCGCCTCATACCCGGTGTACTTCTCGATGCCGTGGCGGATGATCGGCTGGCCGGTGGTGGTCGGCATGTCCGCGCACGCGGTGCACTGGTGGGCGCTGGAGCGTGGCGTAAGCCTGGCCGTCGCGGCCTCGCTGTCCTGCCTGCTCGTCGGGTCGATCCTGGTACCCGTCGCGCATTACATGCGCATCCCGTTCGCCGCCGTCGGCTTCGCGTCCGTCGTCGCCCTGGTGCCTGGCTTATTCGTGTTCCGCACGCTGTCTGGACTCGCCCAGTTCGCCGACGCCCCGTCACCGGCGCTGCTGAGCGCGGCCGCGTCCAATCTCATCGTCGCATCCATCACGGTGGCAGGCATGGCGCTTGGGCTGGCGCTGCCGATGCATGTGTTCACCGGCGTGTGGCGGCGACGACACGAGCTCTGAGCGCCCGCCGTAGCCTTACGTCATGAGCGTCAAGATCGATCTCGACCAGCTGGCGGGTGCGCTGGCCGATTTCACCTTCGCCTATCTGATCACGGTCGGCGACGACTATCACGCACACACCGTCGCGGTCGAACCGGTGCTCGCCGGCGGCGTGATCGATGTCGGCACCATCGGCACGAGCACGGGGAAGAACGTCACCGCCCACGACGGCGTCACGCTCGTCTGGCCACCGCGCGAGCCCGGTGGTTACTCGCTGATCGTCGACGGCCAGGGCCAACCCACGGACGCCGACACGCTGACTGTCGTGCCCAACCGCGCGGTGCTGCACCGCAAGGCGGCGCCGGGGACTGTTACGAAGCCCGGCTGCAAAGACGACTGCATGCCACTCGAAATGACGTAGGCGCCTCGACGAGTGTGGGCTTGTGTCACGGTCTGCGGCGAAATGGCGTGCGGGTAACCCACGTTCGCCACTCAGACGACACGAAAAAGCCCGGCCCACAAATGGACCGGGCTTTCCCGTTGGACAGACTTAGAAGTCCATGCCGCCCATGCCGCCGGTCGGGTCGGCCGCACCAGCGGTCGCCTTCTCCGGCTTGTCGGCGACGACCGCCTCAGTGGTCAGGAATAGCGCCGCGATGGACGCCGCGTTCTGCAGCGCCGAACGCGTCACCTTGACCGGGTCGGCCACGCCTGCCTTCAGCAGGTCCTCATACTCGCCGCTGGCAGCGTTCAGGCCGTGGCCGGCGGGAAGGTTGCGCACCTTCTCGGCGACGACGCCTGGCTCCAGACCGGAGTTGAAGGCGATCTGCTTCAGCGGTGCCTCGAGGGCGACGCGAACGATGTTCGCACCGGTGGCCTCGTCGCCGGTGAGCTTCAGCTCCTCCAGCACCGGAGCCGACTGCAGCAGGGCCACGCCGCCACCGGCGACGATGCCCTCCTCGACGGCCGCCTTCGCGTTGCGGACGGCGTCCTCGATGCGGTGCTTGCGCTCCTTGAGCTCCACCTCGGTGGCAGCGCCGGCCTTGATCACCGCAACACCGCCGGCCAGCTTGGCCAGGCGCTCCTGCAGCTTCTCGCGGTCATAGTCGGAGTCGCTGTTCTCGATCTCGGCGCGGATCTGCGCGACCCGGCCCGCGATGGCGTCGGAATCCCCGGCACCCTCGATGACCGTGGTCTCGTCCTTGGTGACGACGACCTTGCGAGCCTGGCCGAGCAGGGACACGTCGGCGGTCTCCAGCGACAGCCCGACCTCTTCGCTGACGACCTGGCCACCCGTGAGGATGGCGATGTCCTGCAGCATGGCCTTGCGGCGGTCACCGAAGCCAGGAGCCTTGACGGCGACGGACTTGAAGGTGCCACGGATCTTGTTGACCACCAAGGTGGACAGGGCCTCGCCCTCGACGTCCTCGGCGATGATCAGCAGTGGCTTGCCGGACTGGATGACCTTCTCCAGCAGCGGAAGCAGATCCTTGACGGTCGACACCTTCGACGAGACGAGCAGGATGTACGGATCCTCGAGGACCGCTTCCTGACGCTCGGCGTCGGTGACGAAGTAACCCGAGATGTAGCCCTTGTCGAAGCGCATGCCCTCGGTCAGCTCGAGCTGCAGGCCGAAGGTGTTGGACTCCTCGACGGTGATGACACCCTCGTTGCCGACCTTGTCCATGGCCTCGGCGATCAGCTCACCGATCTGGGTGTCGCCGGCCGAGATCGCGGCGGTGGCAGCGATCTGCTCCTTGGTCTCGACCTCCTTGGCCGACTTCAGCAGCGTCTCGGTGATCTTCTCGACGGCCTTCTCGATGCCGCGCTTCAGGGCGAGCGGGTTGGCGCCCGCCGCGACGTTGCGCAGACCCTCGCGAACGAGCGCCTGAGCCAGCACGGTGGCGGTGGTGGTGCCGTCGCCCGCGACGTCGTCGGTCTTCTTGGCGACTTCCTTGACCAGCTCGGCGCCGATCTTCTCGTACGGGTCCTCCAGCTCGATCTCCTTGGCGATGGAAACCCCATCGTTGGTGATCGTGGGAGCGCCCCACTTCTTCTCAAGGACGACGTTGCGGCCCTTGGGGCCCAACGTCACCTTTACCGCGTCGGCGAGGGCGTTGAGGCCCCGCTCGAGGCCGCGACGGGCCTCTTCGTCATACGCAATTGTCTTGGCCATTGCGAAGTGATTCCTCCGATAAGGGATCGCACGTTTTGTGGTCGGGCCCAGTGCCCGCGACGGACGGCTGGGATGTGCTCCGCGTGTGCGGCCCCTGCCTCACCGTCCCGACCTAGCACTCACCGGTCGCGAGTGCCAACTGCATTCTTAGCACTCGACCAGGGCGAGTGCAAGGTCGTTCGCCCTCGCCGAAACTGCCCGGCACAGCCGATTCCCAGCGGAGCGGGCGACCCTGATGCGGTGACGGTTCCTGGCCTGGGTCTGCTGTCGTTGTCTGGGTTCGAGAACCCGATGTGGCTGGTGCTGCTGGTGGCGCCCGCCGCGCTGTTGGCGGTGTACCTGGTGGCGAACGAACGTCGACGTCAGCGCATGCGCCGGTTCGCCGATCCTGCCGCGGCAGATTCCGTCGCGCCTGCCCGGCGGTCGCGCTGGCGCCATCTGCCGGTGACGTTGATGCTCCTGGCCTTGGTCCCGTTGACCATCGCGCTCGCCCAGCCGAGCCACGACGTACGGGTGCCGCGCAATCGGGCGGTGATCATGCTGATCATCGACGAATCCCAGTCGATGAAGGCGACCGATGTCCCGCCGAACCGGCTGATCGCCGCCCAGCACGCCGCGCAACAGTTCGCCCGCCAGGTGACCGCAGGCGTGAATCTGGGTCTGATCGCATTCGCAGGAAGCGCCAATGTGCTCGTCGCCCCCAGCCCCGATCACTCGCTCACCGTCGCTGCCCTCGACAAGCTGGCGCCTGCCGACAGCACCGCCACCGGCCAGGCGATCTTCGCCGCGCTGCAATCCATTCAGACGGTCAACGCGGTGCTGAAGGGTCCGGAGGACAAGCCGCCGCCGGCCCGGATCGTCCTGCTTTCCGACGGCAAAGAGAACAAGCCCGACGAACCGAACAACCCGCAAGGCGCCTACACCGCGGCGCGCGCCGCAAGAGACGACGGCGTTCCGATCACCACGATCGCGTTCGGCACCCCGGCCGGGCACGTGGCGATGAAGAACGAAACGGTGCCGGTGCCCGTCGACGACGGGATGATGAAATCCATCGCCCAGTTGTCCGGGGGCCAAACGTCGACCGCCGAGAACATCGACGAGCTCACCAAGGACTTCGGCGCGGTCGAGGACCAGATGGGCTATCAGGTCGAGAGCGGGCCCGCGAGCGCAGGATGGCTGCGGATCGCCGTCGCGCTCAGCGCCATCGGCGCGTTGCTCGCTCTCTTGATCAATCGCAGACTGCCGGTTTGAGAAATCAGTCCGGCAACCGCCGGTTGAGCAGGGCCGCGGCGAGCAATGCGGCGATCAGGGCGAACGCCCCGAGCCGAATCCATCCCGCGCTGGCGTCGCCGGGCACCGTTTGGTAGCCGATGATGCTCTGCAGCGTGGCGTACACGCTGTTGAGCTGATCCAGACTGCCCGCGTGAAACGTCTGCCCACCCGAGATTTCGCTGATCTTCTGCAACGTTGAGTCATCGACCGGTACGGGAAGGTCTTCATCGTCGACCTTGACGGTTCCGTCCGGGGTGCCGAACGAGATCGTGGATATCGCGACACCCTGTTCCTTGGCGGCGTGAGCTGCCGTGAACGCACCCCGCGGCGCATCCGGCTCCCCCGGCACGGTTTCCTTGCCGTCGGATTCCAGGACGATGCGCGCAGGCGGTGGGCCGTCCCCGCCGCCGAGCACCCCGGTCGTCGCAGCGATCGCCTGCAATGCGGTGAAGATGCCCTCACCGGTAGCGGTGCGTTCTGCGGGCTGCAGCGTGTCGATCGCGGCCTTGACGCTATCTCGGTCGGTGGTCGGCGACATCAAAAGCGTTGCGGTTCCGGCGAACTCGACCAGCCCAAGATTGATTCCGGGAGTCAGTTCATCCGCGAACCGCTTCCCCGCTTCCTTCGCGGCCGCCAATCGGTTCGGTGGCACGTCGGTGGCCGCCATCGACTCCGAGACATCGATGACCAGCATGACCACGGCGCGGTTGCGCGGCACCCGTACGTCGTGAGTCGGACCCGCCATCGCGGTGGTCAACAGTGCGAGCGACGCCACCAACAGCGCCGCGGGAAGGTGACGCCACCGGCGCCGCGTCGGCCTGCTGACCGCCTGCAGCAGTTCGAGATTGGCGAACCGCAGCACTCGCCGCCTGCGTGCGCGCTGCGCGAGGACGTAGGCCGCCAGCATCGCGACGACGACTACCAGGAACACGAAGAACCAGGCGTTGGCGAACCCGGACACGGCCAGCGTGCCCAGCAGCGGCACGGTCATGTTCGACGGATCCGCTCGCGCAATTGCGGATCGTTCTCCCACCACAGGCCCGAAACCGGTTGTGCTTCATCGTGATCCGCGCGGTCGAGTTCGGCGTCGACGGCCGCAGCACGGCTGCTCTCATCGGCCGAGAAGAACCGCATCAGCACGACGATGAACGCGACGCCGAGGACGTCGCCGAGCAGCCAGAGCACTCCGGCGCCGATCGATTGGTCGACCCGCAGGCTCGGTCCCCAGTGCCGGTCGATGTGCGTGTAGTAGTCGACGGCGATCAACGGCCCGAGCCACAACACAATGCCCAGCAGGCCGTCGCTGATCGATTCCACGATGCTGATGACGAGTGAAATCAGTTGCGAGTAGCGCCGGGGCACCGGATCGGCCTGCAGCCGAGCGTAGAAGTAAGCGAAACCGATCAGCAGCAACAGCACGTTGGTCGCCGCCGCCACGGCCTGGTACCGCAGGGCGGAGCTGTACCAGGGTGTGAGATACAGCAGCCAGGGCGTGGCAAGCATCGCCGCCGACGTCGTCGCGGGGTGTGCGGCCAATCGCGCCACACGGCTGGCCACTACCCGGTCCAGCCCGCTGTGTCCGAGCGCTTGGCTCAGCACGGTGACGGGCCGACCCATCGCGAGAAAGAACGGCGCCGCGTACAGCAGAAGCAGCACCTGCAGCGCCCTGACCCAGAACAACACCGTTGCGTAGACGCCGACCATGCTCATCGTCGCCACCGCAGTCAGCACGACGCCGATGACGAACCACCACACATATCGCCGTGCCGTCGCGTCAGCGCGCCGCCAGGCCCAGCCATAGGCGACGCCTGCCGCGACGATCACCGCGGCAGCACCGGTGTCCCAGTGCCAACTCACCGGGTTCATAGCACGCCACTATGCGTCGGCGACCTGTCAGCGCCCTGTGGGCAACCGCGGATCTACGAGGTCCGCAAGCCGTCGAGGACGACCTCGAGGAGTCGCTCGGCCGCGTCCGGCCGATACGCCTGCATCGCCTGGCTTCCGACCACGATCGCCTTGACGTCCGGCACATCGACATCGGGCCGTACCGTGCCCCTTTTCTGGGCAGCGCGCAACAACTCGCCGAGCACCCCGAGGAATTCGCCTTCTGCCTCGGGCATCGCGGTCGCGACATCGATGCCCAACCCCGCGAGCGCGTCGGTCAACCCACGATCGGTCGCCCCCCATTCGAGCACCATCGAGCGCAGGAACGTGAAGAGCGCCTGCCCCGGGTCGTCGCCGGCCACCAGTGCGCGCCCGTCGCTCACGATGCGCTGAATCCGGTCCTGTACCACGGCCCGGAACAGGTCTTCCTTGGTCGGGAAATGGCGGTAGACGGTGCCAGCACCGACACCGGCCCGTCGGGCG
>Ga0207706_10003476_pt1 | contig 15035 bp, 12 predicted proteins | sample KBSC53metaG_FD_184318 | JGI IMG/M metagenome (GOLD analysis project Ga0207706, IMG submission 184318) | Corn rhizosphere microbial communities from Kellogg Biological Station, Michigan, USA - KBS C5-3 metaG (SPAdes) (version 2) | ecosystem: Host-associated > Plants > Roots > Rhizosphere > Soil ... | reverse complement strand
GGCGTGCTGTCGAGGTAGTGGTAATACTCCTTGACGTCCTCGCCGTGATTGCCCTCGGAGTTCGTGAGGCCGAAGAGGCGTTCCTTGAGGATGGGGTCCTTCTCGTTCCAGAGCGCGAGCGCGAGACAGAGGAGTTGGCAGTCGTCGGATACGCCGGCGATCCCGTCCTCGCCCCAGAGGTAGACGCGTGACCGCGCTTCGTCGTGGCTGAAGGAGTTCCAGGCGTCGCCGGAGTCACTGTAGTCCTCGCGCACCGTGCCCCACTGGCGCTCGCTCAGGTAGGGCCCCCAGCGTTTCCAGGGCTCGCCGCGCCTGGCCTGCACGAGGCGCTCGTGCTCGGCGCTGGGGGAGAGGCGCGATTCGTCGATGCCCATGACTTCCGCCCGACGTGGGAGGTACGGCGACGCGACGCCGCCTAACGAGGAGGCGGCGTCGCGGTGGTGCGGCTCAGTGCGTGTAGGAGACGCCGATACCGAATCCCCAGTAGGAAAACGACGCGCTCTTCCCGCCCAGGTAGTCCCCGCCGGAGAACGGGTAGTTGTATCGCGCGTTCAGCGTCCAGCCGATGTCGTAGCCGGTCTTCACCAGGACGCCGACCTCGGGCGCGATCCCGAAATGCCAGGCATCGCTATCGGCCGTGTAGATGCCGGCGTCGACGGTCTGTTTCATCCAGTACGTCCCGGCCCCCAGTCCTACGAACGCGTGCGCTCGATCGCCCGGAGTTCCGGTCCAATAGCGCGCGCGGGCGAGCAGCGGAAGCGATCCGATATGCCTGTACGTCCGGGCGCCCGATATTGTCCCGTTGCTGAACGTGTACGAGTCGCCGCTGGTTTCCTTGTAGATCTCCTGCCAGCCGCCGATGAACCCGGCCGAAATTTTCGGCTTGAGGAACCAGTCGCCTTCGACGCTGAACCCGAGCCAGCTGAAGTTGTCGGCGAAGTCCGAAGCGTCGCCGGACGGTTGTGCCATCGTGTAGGCAAGCGTTCCGACGTACTGCTTCTGCGCCTGTGCACGACCGACCGGCACAGCGAGGAAAACGAGGAGGCACAGCGCCCGCGTCAGCGAGCGCGCCGAGATGTGGCCCATTCTCGGCGTCTTGGAGAATTTGGGTCGCATTATGGCGCTACTCCCGTTCTCAGGTACGGTGACTGCTCGAAGGCCTGGTTGATGCCCGCGGTGGCGATGGCAATGTTGGTGGTCGCGTCAGCGAGCACGCCGTTGACGGCACCGGTCCAGATGAGCGGGACCTTTCCTGGCTGCACCTGTGGGTCGGTGCTGATCATCCCCAGGATGACCGAGCCCGTCGTGTAGCTGTAGGGGTACCAGTAGCCGGGGTAGCCCCACCCGTATCCGGGGCCGTACCCGGGCGGCCAGTACGGATACCAACCCCAGTAGCCCCAGTAGTCGTAAACCCACCCGACATACGTCTCCGACGCGACGGCCGCGGTCACGTACACATCGACCGGGTTCTGGGTGGAGGGGTTGATCACCTCCGCCCATCCGAGCGAGTTCAGATTGCTGCGAACGGCGGACAGGATCGCCTCCTGCGTGAGCGCAGGAACTTCCTTGTCCTCTTCCTTCGGCACGTAGAGCACCGTGTCGGGCAGCGCGTACTTCGTGATGGTCTGGAACGATGCCTGGTTGTCGTAGAGCGTCGTGACCGACGCGAACTCCGTCGTCGAGTCGACGGCGCGGTCGGGATAACAGGCCATCGCGGCGAGCGCGAGCCAAGCAACCCCCAATGACGAGCGTCCGATCATGCCTCCTCCAGTTCTCCGGTCTTGGCGCCTGGTGCTCAAGAATCGTGATCGACGGCGCCTAACGCGCGTCACGCCCTGACATGCGTCATCACGTGGCGCGCATGCGGTCGGCCGGCGTCGAGCGAAAGGGTAGGGGAGGGGGTCCCACGGTGCCAATTACACCTTTGGGCAATCGGTGCTGAGCCCGCTTGGCGAACGTTAGGCGGTACGGCCAAGGTACACTTGGCCGATCCGCCGATCGGGGCGATTGTGTCGCCCATGCGCCCTCATACCCTCGTGACCGCCCTCGCGGTCGCCGTGCTCTCGGCTACCACCGCCGGTGCTCAGGCTTCCACGCAGTCAGGTCAATCCGCAGCGCAGTCGTCGTCCCCGTGTCACCGATGTCTCAATGGGTTTCGCTTCGTTCCATCGAGCGTCGTGGACGAGCCATTCACGAACACCAGCTTCGAGAACGCCACCGGCGGCGGGATGGCGCTCAACCTCAACGTCCCCGTGCGCAAACTGGACGGCGACACCATAGGTACCCTCAACGGCAACATCGGGTTCTTCCTGCTCGACTTCGAGTACCAGAAGTCGGTGGCGAAGTGGCTCGCGCTGCGCGTGGGGGTGAACGGCATCGGCCGACTCGGCACGAGCCTCGAGGCGTTGGTGGCGAGCGGCATATCGGCCGCCATGGGTGGATATATCGGCGCCACCGTTCCGGTCTGGAGCAAGCCGAACTTCCTCATCTCGGCGGTCGCAGACCTCAAGAACAACAAGCAGTGGGACGTCGACCCCTACTCGTTTGCCAAAGACGTTGTGGACAGCGGATATAACGACACCACCAAAGCTGTTCTGCTGAGCAGCGAGCGAGTGAACCGGTGGTCCTTCGGCCTCAGAGGGGCGTGGGCTGTCAAGCCGTGGATGGGATTGACCGCCAACATCGAACCCGGCGGGGCGGATGGAGAGGTCTCCGGCAACAAGTCGCTCAGCACCTTCGGCGCCCTCGCCGGCTTCGACCTGCACAAGCTCTGGGACGTTCCGATTTCCACGACGCTCGCCTACCGCGTGCGGACCGGCTCCGGCAAGAGCGGGAACATCTCGGGAGGGTACCGGAGCGCTCAGCTCGGCGTTTACTACAACGCCCTTCGCGAGGTGCTGATCGGCGGCGATTTCTTCTACTCGACGATACGCGTGCAAGGCGGAAGCATCCCCGACCTCGATGCGATCCAGTTCCGCCTCGTGACCCACATCGACTTCTGACCGACGGGCGCACGACACCTCCCCACTCTCGTTAGAAAGCTCCCACCCGCGTAGCGGCCATCCGAGGCACCTACCTAGCAGGCCGCCGGCACGCGCTCTGCTTTCCAACGCAATAGGCCCTTGGGTCAACGTAAATGTTGCGCCCGCTACGGTCGCCTCGTTTTGACGTCAGGGCCGCGACTGCGGGTGACTTGAGTCACCGATCCGACGCGTCGAGTGCGATGCAGCACGCGCGGCCTGACTCGGACTCGGCGGTCACGCCCGGGAGTGGACGTGTCAGAGCAGATGTTTCTGATCGAAGCACGACGGATGCGCCGCGGCGACCAACCGGCGGGCATCGCGCGGTTCATCGTCACGGGTGGTTCCCGCTACGCGGCGCTGAGCAAGCTGCGGGTCTACTACGATACCAGTGACATCGACTCGCTGACGGCGACGCCGATCTCGGGGATCATCCCGATCGCCGGCGCCCTCGTGCACGACATGCGCCGAGCGACGCCGGAGGCGGAGGCCCCGCAGGCGCACGAGAAGCCCGACGCCAGCGACGACGACGAGCCCTGGAAGCGGTCGGCCTAACGACTGGTTGGCTGCCCGGCTTATCGGGCGCCCGCGCCCGCCGGGCGTGACGGCACTCGGATGCGCGTGGTCTGCCATCCGATCGACCACGTGGAGAAGTTCCCGCCCAGGCGCGTGATCGCGCCGGTGGACCACGCGAGCTTCAGTGAGTTGGTCTTCCGAACCGGCATCGACGCGGTGAGCCCGATGCGCGCGTTTTCCTGCCATGACGACGCGGGCGCGCCGTCGACCACCACGCGACCCCCCGCATAGTAGGTCACGTCCGCCGTGACCCAGAGACGCGGCTGGACCGTGTACCCGACGTGCGACTGGAGCGACAGCATCGAGTGCTGCGCGCGCGTCTTGTCGACCAGGTACGACGAGTTGTCAGTGAAGAACCAGCCGCCGCCGTACAACTCGAACGTCCACGGACCCGCCGGATGCGATACGCCGATCTCCGGCTTGAACGCCCAGCGGTTCGTCCCGATGTTGACGAGCTTGTCGTCGAAATACTGGCCAGTGGGCACGCTCAGCGTCAGGCTCGCGCCAACGGTCGTGGAGGGCGTCCGGCGCACGAATTCCGGCAAGGCCATTGCGCGGCCGCCTAACAAGTTCACCGCGAATCGCACCCGCGCGTCGGCGATCCCCGCGCGCTCGACCGATCTGGCCGCCTCGGCGATGCGTCCGCTCACCTTCCCCCACGCATACGGAAGACCAACACCCAGGCTCGCGGTTCGTCCGAAGAGCGGAAACGTTCCGCCGGCGCCCAGCGTGCCGATGTATAGCTTGGCGCTGACGTCGGTGATCGGACTCGTGGGTTCGAGCACGACGTTGCCAGTGGAATAGATCACGGCGACGCCGGCGAACATCACACCGATCGGGTTCGCGGCGTACGCGCGCGGCTCGAGCTCCTGCGCCGCGGCCTCGCTCCTCGCGCTCACGAGCGTCCAGGCGAACGCAACGAGAACGCAACGACGCGATCTATGCCCGCGCGCACTCGAGCCCTGTCCACTCACGGCGCCTCCGATCGAATTGTGCGGCCGAGCGTGGATGATCGGCCGCGCCGTCATGGCGCTGCATTGGACGTTCGTGCAGAGCGAGCGCGAACGCCGAATCGAGGAATGTTGTGCGACCTAAGGGCAATGTCGACCGCCATGCGACGGGTCTACTCTACCCGTGCGACATCGTGCATCGATGCGCTGCTCGCCGCCGACCGTGGGGTTGAGAGTCTCCTGGGACATGACGGTGAGCTGGGGGAGCCGCGAACAGCGTTAGGCGTCGTGTCAGGCCGCCATTCCAGGATGCTGCGAGCGGTAGAGTCGCCCCCACGGACTGGGCTCGGCTCGCGCCGAGTTCCAGTCCGTCATCGTTTGTAGGCTCGACGCCAGCAGTTGGTGCCCTCCGCTCGTGGTCACGACAGCGGTGGCAACAGCAACTCAACGGCCGTCTGAAGCGTCTTGAGCCGAATCGGCTTCGTGAGAAAGCCCGCGCATCCCTCGGCCTCGGCGCGGTCACCGAGGTCCGGGTATCCGGTGATGAGCAGCACCGGAATGTCACCCGTGAGGCGCGACGCTTTCAGGCAGCGCACCACCTCCCACCCATCGGCGCCCGCGAGCGAAAGATCCAACAGAATCACATCCGGCTGTTCATCGCGCGCTGCGCGTAATCCGTCGATGCCGGTCGCCGCGGTGATCACGCGATAGCCGGCGTAGCCGAGGCCCTCCGAATACACCATTCGCGTATCGTCGTCATCCTCGACGACCAGCACCGTCGCCGTGGCTCGGCGCTTGTCCATGAACATCCGGTGAAACCTTGTTAATGTGTCGGGACCCGATGTTGTCGCGTAGCGGCGCAGCCCGCTACTTGGGCCTAAGTCCGATATCATTGAGCTCGGTCCGGAACGGACGCGCGCCTAACGCGCTAGCCGGCGGCAGAATCCGAGCTACGGCCGAGCGCGCTGGACTCGAGCTGCCATCGCGCTGCCTCGGCAACCGCGACGCTCCGTATGAGCGCTGTCACCCCGAGCACCATCGCGCGCGTTTCATCGCGCCGGTACATCATGTCGATGCCCCACGGGATGTTGAGCTCTCGGACTCGAACCGCGGCAAGCCCCGCCGGCGGATAGCGAAGGCTCGTATGGAACCCGATGCACCACCCTTCACCGCGTCGCGCGAGGGACCAGGTCGTCTCCAGCCCCTCGTACGACTGCGCGAGCCGCGGACGAAAATCGTGTGCGGCGAACAGCGTCATGATCCGGTCGTAGAACGCTGGGTATAGCGAGCGGGGCATGAATAGAAACGGCAGATCGCCGAGCTGCGAGAGTGAGATCTCATCTCGGCTCGCGAGCGGGTGATCGGGCGAGAGCAATGCACAGCGCACCGCATCATTCAGCAGCCGATCGGTCCGAAGCCGATCGAGGTATGGCGTCGCGGAGGTGAACGAGTTGCAGATGCCGATGTCGATGTGCCCCGACACGAGCGCTTCGGGTTGCAGCGGCGTCGGCATCTCAACGAAGCCCACGCGCAGGTCGGGCAACTCGGCGGCGACCCGACGCAGGAGTGACGCGAGCAGGCGCTCGACGACCGCTGGCGGTATGGTCGCAACGACACACCGTCCCGTGGCGCCACGGGCCGCGCGCTGGGCCTCCGGGGCCAACGCGTCGATGCGAGCCAGGATCTCTTTCGCGACGGCGGCAAACTCCGTCCCGGCCTCGGTCGGCACGGCGCCGCGGGCGCGCCGCTCGAGCAACGGGGCGCCAACGATGCGCTCGAGATCGTGCATCTGCCGCGACAGCGTGGGCTGCGTGATCTCGAGCCGCACGGCCGCCTGTCCAATGCTCTCCTCACTCATCACGGCGAGGAGGTAACGCAGATGCCGGAGCTCCAGCGCGAGCGGAACGTCGGCGTTAGGCGCCGACGCAACGGCCGCATCGTCGGGTAACGTCGGAGCCGGGAGCGCAGCGCGCTTCGGCGCGGCACCTTCTACGGTCTGGCGCGCCACTTCCAGCAGCGTCTCGCGAACGGTCCGCACGACTGCTGACACCGGCCCTCGCTTCCAGATCACGTAGATCGGGAGCGGCGCGTCGAGGTCCTCAATGGGCACGACCGCCACGCCCTGAGGCGCCCACTCCGAGAGCGAACGCACGAACGGCGTCCAGCCAACCCCATTGGCGATCTGCGCAAACGCGTCCGCGATCGTTTCCACCAGGATGATTGGCGTGGCCGGCGTTGCGCGGCGCGCGACCTTCACGCACATGCCATGGTGATCGGAGTCCTGGCGGAAGCCGGCGACAATCGGCTCGGCAGATAGCTCCGCCAAGCGGATGCTCGCGCGGCTCGCCAGCCGGTGAGTGCTCGGCAGCAGCGCCGCGTCGAACCGCTGTGTGGCAAGGCGCTGCCACTCGAGGTCACTGAATTCGCGCGTCGGCGCTATCCCGATGCCGAGGTCGGATTTTCCGGACCTGACGGCCATCCATTGCACCTGCGTGACGGCTTCCGACACGTCGACTTCCACCATCGGGTAGTCGCGGCGGGTCGCCATGAGAACTCCCGCCACCATGCCGTTCCAGGTCGGCAGCCTCCCGGTGCAGATGGCACAACGACCGGCAAGGCCTCGTCGCGCTCCCTGCGCACGCTCGATCGCGTGATGGACCTCGCCGAGGATCGCTTTCGCTTCGTGCAGGACCGCTTCGCCGGCGGGAGTAAGCCGCGAAGACCGCGGGTCGCGATCGACCAGCTCCGCCCCAACATCGCGTTCGAGGTCGCGTATCTGGCGCGAGAGCGCCGGCTGCGCGACGTGCAGCCGCCGAGCGGCGCGCACGAACCCGCCCTCCTCGGCGACCGCGACGAAGTATCTGAGGTGGCGCAGCTCCATACCGGCTCCCGCGCCGCAGCGGAACGTGCCGAAGTGCGCTCACGACCCCGCGCGCCGCGGCTGGGCGCGCAAGGCATGACTTCAAATACATCAAAGTCTTTGCCACCGATATTGGCCTCTGGTTACGCATCCATGTGGCCCGGGAATCTGCCCGTCACCGATACGACTTCGACCTAACGTGCGCGCGTCCAAAGGCGCACTTGGACCATACATTGAACTCCACGGAACGACGCCGCCTTCACAGCGGCCTGCTCGACGTGCTCGTCGCGCGGATCGCCAGGAGTACCAATAGCTCCGCCGTCTTCGTCAGCGCCGAATGCCCCGCGACCGGGGTAAGCCTGGTCGCGGAGTTCCCGGTGGCGGCGGCGAGCATCCAACTCGACCGGCACCCATCGGAGGGGGGCGCGAACAGCCGCTGGCCCGACGGGCAGGTCGTCGCGATTCCCGTTCTGTGGGGGAAAGCGGACATAGGTTGGGCCGCGGCGGTCGGTCCGAGTCTCGATCACGACGGGAAAGCCGAGGAGCTGGTCACGCTGCTCGCGCGGTGTGCGACCGTTCTGCTAGGCAGGCAATCGGCTGACGCTCCCTGCGAAGAGAAGACCGCCCCGTGGGAAGACGCCGCGCGCGACGGCTACTGGGAATGGGACTTCGAGTCAGGCGTTATGCGCTTTTCGCGCAGGAGCCTCGCGCTGCTCGATCATCCGGGCGTCGATCGCCCGACGCGACCGGACGTGTGGTTGGACCGCGTCCATCCGGATGACAGGTCCGGCGTTTACGCGGCCCTGCTGACCGCCGCGACCGTTTCCGACAGACCGACGGATCATGAGCACCGAGTGGTGCGGCGGGATGGATCAATCAGCAGGCTCGTCGCGCGCGCCCGGGCAGACCATGACGATGCCGGGCGGCCAGTGCGTCTGGTTGGCTGGCTCTGCGATGTGAGCCGACTGCAGCGGGTCGAGTCGGATCTCAGGAACGCGCAGCTGCTCGCCGACATCGGGCGCGTTGCCGCCGGCGCCGCTCACGACTTCAACAACTTCCTCACGGTCATCCGCGGTCATACGGAGATGGCACTCGGTCTCGTCGCTCCCGACAGCGCGGTGGCCGAGAACCTCGAGCTCATCAAGCATGCCGCCGCAGGAGCAACCACGTTGACGAAGCAGCTGCTCAACGTTCGTCGCCGGCAGACGCCGGTCCAGACCATCGTCGACCTCAACGAGGTGGTGGCTGCGGCGGAGCGCACGCTCCGGTCACTCGTCCGGGCTCGCTGCGATCTGGCGGTGACGCTTCGGCCCAACCTCAGCCTCGTTCGCGCCGATGCCGCGCAGATTCATCGGCTGCTCATCAACCTCGTCGTGAACGCGCTCGATGCGATGCCCGAGGGCGGCAAGCTGACGGTGGCGACCGACGCCACGACCGAGGACACGTTAGGCGGCCCGGCGAAGCCGCTCCTGCTGCCCCGCGGGGACTACGTGACGCTGAGCGTTCGCGACACCGGAGCGGGCATGGACGAAGCGACGCGGTCACGCATCTTCGAGCCGTTCTTTTCGACCAAGCCATCGGGTCATGGCACCGGCCTCGGGCTCTGGATCGTTCGGGACATCATGGAGCGATCCGGCGGAGCGATCGACGTGCGGAGCACGCCCGGGGCTGGTACTGAGTTCGTCATGTACTTCCCCGCCTCGGAGAACGCGCGAGTCTAGCGGACTGACGGCTGGCGAAGCGCCTGATTCGCTAGACGCACCAGCTCAGCGCTTCGAGCGCAGCCCGTGGGAGTGTGTGCCAGTTCGCGGGGTAGTCGCGGACGAGCCGAATCGCGTTGGGAGACTCGAAGACGAGCGCCGGCTTTTGTCCGGCGCGGCGACGCTCGTACGCGCGCCACGCGATGCCGGCGCCGTCGATGTAGTACACCTGCTTCCGCTCACTCGCGCCGTACTGCTGAGCGAGCTGGTCGTTTGCCTTGTCGTCGCGGGCCATCGAGATCCAATCTGCTGAGGCGCCTAATCTATGGTAAGGCGCTCGGGGCGCGACTCCCCCAACGCGAGGGCGCCCCTTCGGTCAATGGCCAGGCGGCCCCTCGCCACCGGGCGGGCCGTCGGCGCTCGTCGGTAGCTTCCTCTGGCGAGACTGCTTCGCGAAGGATGTCGAGCTCGCGCGGACGTTCTACTCCAATCTCGTGGGGCTCGCGGCAACCCAACAGCAACGACCCGACTCGCTCGTGCAGTACATCCTGACACGCACCGGGCCGGGTCCGGTGGCCGGCGTGGTGCCAATCGGCGGCAGGCCGATCAAGCCCAACTGGCTCCCGTATGTTCGCGTGAACGACCCGGCCGCCGTCGCGGCCCGCGCCGAGCAACTCGGTGGACGAGTCATCGTGCGGCCGAGCCCGGAGATTCGAAAGGGATCCGTGGCCGTCATCGTCGACCCGAGCGGTGCTGCCATCGCGTTGCAGAAGTGGCCGTTCTAGCCAATGGAGCGACTCCCATGACCTCCGTGCGACGCGCACGTGTGCTCGTTCTTGCGATGGCGCTCGTGGTGCCGGCTTGTGGCCCGGGCACCTCCGTCAGTGTCGGCGTTGGTGTCGCCTATCCCGGCGTCGGCATGGGCGTGGCCTACCCCGCTGGGTACTGGCCGGGCACGCCGGTGGGCGGCGTCTGGGTAGGCGGGCCGGTCTATTGACCGCTCGCGCTCGGATCGTCCCCTGAGCGAAGGTCCAATCGACGGTCCCGTCAGTGATGGCAACGTCCACCTGGTGCGCATCGTCGCCATCACGCCGCTCGACATCGGAACCGGGCATCGCCGTCTCCCGAGGCGTGATCACCGACGTGCCATACGACGAGGTGAAACACGATGGCTGCCAACGACTCGATTCAGCGCCAGGTGTTGCCGATTCCGGACCGCAAGCCCGTCACGCTGACGACCTACGATGCGAAGGACCCGGACACGAAGTTCCCGCCCATCACGCAGCTGCGCCCACCGACCGGCGCGCCTAACGTCCTGATCGTTCTGCTCGACGACGTGGGCTTCGGCGCCGCGAGCGCGTTCGGCGGCCCATGCCGGACGCCTAACGCCGAGAAGCTGGCAGCGAACGGCCTCAAGTACAACCGCTTCCACACGACGGCGCTCTGCTCGCCAACTCGCGCGGCAATGCTGTCAGGCCGCAACCACCACGCGGTGGGGATGGGCGGCATCACCGAGATCGCCACCTCAGCGCCCGGCTACAACTCGCTGCGACCGAACACCTGCGCGCCGCTCGCGGAGATCCTCAAGCTGAACGGCTACTCGACGGCGCAGTTCGGTAAGTGCCACGAGGTCCCGGTCTTCGAGTCGACCCCGATCGGTCCGTACGATCACTGGCCGACTGGCTCGGGCTTCGAGCGATTCTACGGATTCATTGGCGGAGAGAACAATCAGTACTACCCGTCGCTATACGATGGGACGACACCGATCGAGCCGGAGCGGACGGGCGACGAAGGCTACCATTTGATGGAGGATCTGGCCGACAAGGCGATCGACTACATCCGACAGCAGAAGTCGATCGCGCCCGACAAGCCGTTCTTCATCTACTTCGCGCCGGGCGCTTGTCACGCGCCGCACCACGTGCCCAAGGACTGGGTCGCGAAGTACAAGGGACGGTTCGACACGGGCTGGGACGCGCTGCGCGAAGAGACGTTCGAACGCCAGAAGAAGCTCGGCGTCATTCCCAAGGACTGCGAGCTGACCAAACGCCCCGACGAGATTCCGGCGTGGGACAAGACCGAGCAACGGCTCCGACCGGTGCTCGCGCGCGAGATGGAGATCTATGCGGCGTACCTGGAGTTCGCCGACCACCACGTCGGCCGCGTCATCGACGCGTTAGGCGATCTGTCGATTCTCGACGACACCCTGATCTACTACATCATCGGCGACAACGGCGCCTCGGCCGAGGGCACGTTGAACGGCTCGTTCAACGAGCTCACGGTCGGAGAGGGACCGGATCTGAACACGCCCGAGCTCCTGATCGAGCATATCGACGACCTCGGCACGTCGCGCGCGTACAACCACTACGCGGTCGGCTGGGCGCACGCGATGGACACGCCCTATCAGTGGACGAAACAGGTCGCGTCGCATTTCGGCGGTACCCGGAATGGCACGATCGTCCACTGGCCTAACGGGATCAAAGCCAAGGGGCAGATTCGCACCCAGTTCCACCACGTGATCGACGTGGCACCGACGGTTCTCGAGGTCGCCAAGCTGCCGGCGCCGACGTTGGTGAACGGCGTCATGCAGGAGCCACTGCATGGGGTCAGCATGGTGTACTCGTTCGACGATGCGAAGGCCCCGGAGCGGCACGAGACGCAGTACTTCGAGATGTTCTGCAACCGCGGCATCTACCACAAAGGGTGGACCGCCGTTACCCGGCACGGATCGGTGCCCTGGATCGTGACCGGCGCGCAGCCGTCGATCAACGACGACGTCTGGGAGCTGTACGACACGACCAAGGACTGGTCGCAGTCGCGCGACCTCGCCAAGCAGATGCCTGACAAGGTCGCCGAGCTCCAGCGGCTCTTCGAGCTCGAGGCGGGCAAGTACAACGTGTTCCCGCTCGACGACCGCAAGGCCGAGCGCGCAAACCCGGACATCGCCGGTCGTCCGTCGGTCGTCCTCGGGCACTCACAGCTCCTGTTCCCCGGCATGCGCCGGCTGCAGGAGAACTCGGTCATCAACACCAAGAACAAGTCGCACTCGGTGACTGCGGAGATCGAGGTGCCCGCGTCAGGCGCGAACGGCGTGATCGTCGCGCAGGGCGGCAACATGGGCGGCTGGAGCCTCTACGTCCACGAAGGAAAGCTGAAATACTGCTACAACCTCCTGGGCATCAAGCAGTTCTATACGTGGGCGACATCAGCCCTTCCGGACGGTGTTCACCAGGCCCGCATGGAGTTCACCTACGACGGCGGCGGCGTCGCCAAAGGTGGAGACGTCACGCTCTACGTCGACGGGAAGAAGGTTGGTCAAGGGCGTGTCGAGCGTACGCAGCCGTTCGAGTTCTCGATGGACGAGACGATGGACATCGGGTGCGACGTCGGCGAGCCCGTCGCCGGGGACTACGGTCCGCGCGACAACGCGTTCAGCGGCAAGGTCAAGTGGGTACAGATCGACATCGACGCCGCGGCGAAAGATGTCGACCACATGGTGTCTGCCGAGGAGCGGTTCCAGCTCGCGATGGCGCGCCAGTAGATCGCCAGCACTCGGCGACGCGCGAGCATAGCAGATCAGATCCGAGGAGAAGATCAATGGCGAAGCGACAATCGGCAAAGACTCCGAAACGCAGCATCGAAGCGAACGGGCAGGACGCTATCCCGCGCCACATGCTGCCAATTCCGGACGTGACACCCATCACGCTTACGACATTCGACGCGAAGGATCCGGACACGAAATATCCCCCGATTCGCCAGCTGCGTCCGCCGCAGGGCGCGCCTAACGTACTGGTCATCCTGATCGACGATGCTGGCTTCGGTTCGTCGTCGGCATTCGGTGGGCCCTGCCAGACTCCGAACTTCGAGAAGCTGGCGGCCGGTGGTCTCAGATACACGCGCTTCCATACCACCGCGTTATGCTCGCCGACGCGCGCCGCGCTCCTGAGCGGCCGGAACCATCACTCGGTGGGCATGGGTGCGATCACGGAGTTTGCGACGTCCGCTCCGGGACAGAACTCCATGAAGCCGAATACGTGCGCCGCATTGGCCGAGACGTTGAAGCTCAACGGCTATTCCACCGCGCAGTTCGGCAAGTGTCACGAAGTGCCTGTGTGGGAAAGCAGCGCGGTCGGCCCATTCGATCACTGGCCTACGGGCGGCGGTGGTTTCCAGTACTTCTACGGGTTCGTTGGCGGCGAGACCCACCAGTACTACCCGAACCTGTTCGAGGGCACGACGCGGGTGGAGCCGAAGAAGACACCCGAACAAGGCTACACGCTCAACGAAGATCTGGCCGACCGAACGATCAATTGGGTGCGCCAGCAGAAGGCGTTGACCCCGGACAAGCCGTTCTTCGTCTACTACGCTCCTGGCGCCACGCACGCACCGCATCACGTGCCCAAGGAGTGGGCCGACAAGTACAAGGGGAAGTTCGACAAGGGCTGGGACAAGCTTCGCGAAGAAACGTTCGCGCGCCAGAAGAAGCTGGGCGTCATTCCCAAGGACTGCCAGCTGACCAAGCGGCATCCAGAAATTCCGGCGTGGGATGCCGTCGATCCCAAGATGAAGCCGGTATTGGCTCGGCAAATGGAGGTCTATGCCGGGTTCATGGAGCAGACCGATTACCACGTGGGCCGCGTGATCGACGCGTTAGGTGATCTGGAGATTCTCGACGATACGCTCATCTATCTCATCATCGGTGACAACGGCGCCTCGGCGGAAGGATCGCTGCAAGGCACGTTCAACGAGATGGTGACGTTAGGTGGGTTCGGGCACCTGGAAACCGCCGAGAGTCTGATACCGCGGATCGACGAGTTCGGGTCGCCCCAATCCTACAACCACTATGCGGTCGGCTGGGCCCATGCGATGGACACGCCCTATCAGTGGACGAAGCAGGTCGCGTCCCACTGGGGCGGCACGCGCAATGGCACCGTCGTGCATTGGCCGAAGGGTATCAAGGGCAAGGGTGAGGTTCGCTCCCAGTTTCACCACGTGATCGACGTGGCGCCGACCGTGCTGGAAGTCGCTGGTCTGCCGCAACCGACGATGGTCAACGGTGTCCTGCAGCGACCGATCGAAGGCGTCAGCATGGCGTACACCTTCAACGATGCGGACGCGGCTGACCGCCGTGAAACGCAGTACTTCGAGATGTTCGGCAACCGCGGCATCTACCACAAAGGATGGACGGCGGTAACGAAGCACCGCACGCCGTGGGAGACCGGGCAAGTCAAGACAGTCGCCTTCAATGACGACGTCTGGGAGCTGTACGACACCTCCAAGGATTGGTCGCAGTCTCGCGATCTGGCGAAGGAGCAGCCGGACCTGCTGCACAAGCTGCAGCAGCTCTGGCTGATCGAAGCCGTGAAGTACAACGTGTTGCCCCTCGATGACCGGTTCGCCGAGCGGGGCGATTCCCAGATCGCGGGACGCCCGGAGCTGGTCTCGGGGAACCGCCAGATCGTCTTTGGCGGCCTAACGCGCGTCCCGTCGCTGGCGATGGTGAACCTGGCCAACAAGTCCCACGCAGTTACGGCCGAGATCGAGGTCCCGAAGTCGGGCGCGGAAGGCGTCATTGCCGCTGTCGGGGGCGTCACCGGCGGTTGGAGCCTGTATGCGAAGGACGGCAAGCCGAAGTACTGCTACAACTTCTTCGGGCTCGAGCTGACGTACGTCGAAGGTAAAAGCGTCATCCCGCCGGGCAAGCATCAGGTCCGCATGGAGTTCGCCTATGACGGCGGCGGCATCGCGAAAGGCGGTAAGGTCTCGCTCTTTGTCGATGGCAAGAAGGCGGGTCAAGGCCGCATCGAGCAAACGGAGCCGTTCGCGTTCGGAGAAGAGTCCCTGGATGTGGGCCACGAAGCCGGTTCACCGGTGACGACCGACTACGGGCAAAACGGCGGGAGCGAGTTCTCGGGACAGGTGAATTGGGTGG
>Ga0207706_10003473_pt1 | contig 15041 bp, 11 predicted proteins | sample KBSC53metaG_FD_184318 | JGI IMG/M metagenome (GOLD analysis project Ga0207706, IMG submission 184318) | Corn rhizosphere microbial communities from Kellogg Biological Station, Michigan, USA - KBS C5-3 metaG (SPAdes) (version 2) | ecosystem: Host-associated > Plants > Roots > Rhizosphere > Soil ... | reverse complement strand
CCTACGAACTTTCTCTTGATGATAGGGGTCCTTCGACTCCGGCCATGCGTTCGCAAGCGAACGCATGGCCTGCGCTCAGGATGACACTCGGGGATTTACAGGGCTGGTCGCAACATCGTTCAGGCTTCGCCGTATGAGCCACACCACCGTCGCGATCATGCCGCACCACCCCAGAAAACTTACCACCGCCGCGATCCTGGTGTCGTATTGCAGCACGCCCAGACCGGAAAAGATGGCGTGCCAGTCGTGTTCGATGTAATCGGAGTCGCCGGCGGTGACCAGGGGCAACAGCATGGCGCGGGCGTCAGCCATATAAGTGGCGGTGTAGAGCCAGTTCTCGAAGAAGAAGAACGAGCAGAACGCGAAGGCGGCGGCCTGTCGCTGGGTAAAAAAGTATGCCGCCAGAAGCAGCGGTACCATCCACTGCAAAATCGTGCCTCCCCAGAGTCCGAGCGTGGGACCAAACCAGCCGAGCAGAAGATGTCCGCCTTCGTGCACCACCAGATTGGCTAGATCGATGACGAGAAAAGCGCCATGCTTGCTGAACGCGTAGATCAGGAACACTACATAAAAAACGGCCCAGGCGGCGACACTGTAGCGCGAAGTGGGGCGCCAGTCCTGCGCCAGCACGCTTCGCAAGTAGTCGCCCATGCGGCGGATTGTAACCGCGTCGCAAGCGAACAAACAGGTTACGGCGGTGCTGCTGCGTCGGGTTCGCTGTAATGCACTAGTGAGTAGATTCGGGGCAGCGCTTCCGCCCGTATAATTCCCTCAGAGTGAAGCAGCAATTATGTGGATGAGAGCTCATCAATGGATCGTGACGCTAGGGCTCCTGACCCTGGTGTTGGCGGCCGCGGTCGGATTGATTCTGACGCGGCAATCGGCGCAGTTGAATTCCAGCTCACGCACGCGCCGGCCTCCGATCGTGGATGAGCAACCCCTGACGACCGCCCGCGCCATGGCAGCGCTCGCCTCAGGCTGGGATGAGCAACGATATTCGCGGCAGGCGCTCAAACTCGCAGACCATTCTGTGGACGTGGCTTTCAGTTACGAAATGCGGCAGGCTACGGAGCATCCGGCGCCGCCCACTCCGGAGAGCAAGAAGTTGTTTGCCCGGGCCGATCAGGCGCAGGCGGCGGTGGCCGAAGATCAGGAACGGATCGACCGCCTACAGAAGCAGATGGCGACCGAAAAAGACGGGCGCGCGCGAGATGCTCTGCAGCAGCGGATCGATTTGACCAAGGCGAAACTGGAACTCGATCAGGACGAACTGGAGACCGTCAAAACGGACCTGATCCGCTCCGGAGCGGACCGCCTGAGCAGGATTCAGCGCCAGTTCAACCGGCACGAGGCCACGCAGAAAGAGTACGAGACAAATAATCCTCCCACGGCGATAGACAAGAACCGTACGGCGGAGGGTTCGGCATCAGCGATCGCCGAGATGTCCGCGTGGAAAAGCTTGCGTGAACGGGCGGTACGGTTGCAGCACGCGATGGAAGACGCCAGGCAGGTTGCCGCCAAGCTGCGAGAGAGCCATAAAGGGCTGCAATCGCAGGTGGACATGGAGGTCTCCAACAAAGAGGCGATTACGGAGCAGGCCCGAAGCGGAATCGCAGCGAGCACGGGCAGCGATTCGAGCTCCTCAACCAGCACGGCGAGAGCGATCACTTCCCTGCATCAGATTTCCGTGGACCAGAAGGACCTCAGCGATCTCGACAAGCGCATCCAGGACCAGGATGATCTGGCCACCGCCTACGGCAACTGGCTGGATGTGGTCAAGACCCGGCAAAGTGCGGTTTTGCACGACATGCTGCAGTTCGCAATGCTGATCCTGCTGGTGGTGTTTGCGGTGTATCTCTGCAATCGACTGGTGGATCATTTCTTCGTCGGACTGGCGGTCGAGCGCACCCGCCTGCATACTCTGCGCGGAGTCATTCGGTTCGCGGTACAAGCTCTGGGCCTGGCCGTGATTCTGCTTATGCTGTTCGGAGTGCCCAACCAACTCTCGACGATTCTCGGGTTGGCCGGCGCCGGGCTTACCGTAGCCTGCAAAGACTTCATCATGGGATTCATCGGCTGGTTCCTGCTGATGGGACGCAACGGGCTGCGGGTCGGCGACTGGGTAGAGATCGATGGAGTAGTCGGCGAAGTGGTTGAAATCGGCCTGCTGCGAACCGTGCTGCTCGAAACCGGAAACTGGACGGACAGCGGGCATCCCACCGGGCGCAAAGTCGCATTCGTGAACAGCTACGCCATCGAAGGACACTTCTTTAATTTCTCGACCACCGGGCAGTGGCTGTGGGACGAAGTCCAGATTCTGGTGCCCGCCAGCGAGAATCCCTACCCAATGATTGATGCCATCCAGAAAATGGTCGCGGAGCAAACCGCAGCGAATGTAGAAGCAGCGGAGCAGGAATGGCAGCGATCGAAAGGCCACTACCGGGCGCAGCCGGTTTCGGCGGCGCCGGAGGTGAGTCTGCGTCCCACGAGTTCCGGAATCGATGTGCACGTGCGCTACATCACGCGGGCGGGCGAGCGGCATGCGACGAAGACCCGCTTGTACCAGGCGCTGGTTGAACTACTGCACGGGCGGCAGGCAAATCCGTCAGCGGCGGCCAGCGCAAAGGCGGCACGCTAGAAGCCGGACCCGGCAGAATTGCCACTTCTTTCCGCAACATCCTTCAACAAACCCTTTCTGGTTGCGTCGGGCAGGTGGGAGCCGTGCAGGATCTCGCGCACCATTACAGGTGGCAGCGAGCGTGAGAATTCGAGGGCCCGGCTCAGTGGCGTCTTTTCATTGCGCAACAGGGTGATACGGACCTCCCGCCGCGGCGACCACCTGGAATGATGGCAGACCGCGCTCACGAATGCCGCTGACGCATCGCGGCGCATCAGTGCCTTGATGACTGCCGCTTCAGTCAGGCGGGAATTTTCCAGCGCGGCATGAATCACGCGCGGCTCCGGATCAAGCAGCAGGGCCGCGGCCACCCGCCCCGAAGCCCTATGCGCCAGGGTGAGCCGCTCCCCTTGCGAGAGTCTCTCCAGCCGGTTGATGAGAGATTCTTCGGCAGCCATTTTGATGTCGGCAGGGACGATCGGGGTGAGGGCGACCTGCATGAGGTCGAAGGTAAACAGGTGTCTCACCATGGGGACGGAAATGTGTCGCGGAGTGCGGGGATGCTCGACCAGCGCAAGCTTTATCTTGCGGCTTTTCATGATGCCGCGGTTGCGGCTGAGGCGATCAAGCGCCTGGGTGGGCAAATCGCTGTGCTTCAGCAGTGCCAAGGCCAGGTCTTCGGTGAGCGCGGGATCGGATGCGGTGGCGGTGAATGCATCCGAGGCGCTGCCGGATTCGGGCGTACGAGCGTCACCGGCTTCCGGAGCCGTGCGAGCCGTGTTTGGATCGTGAGACATGAGTTTGTCAGCGCAAGCCAGCCTAGCCGCGAAGCGGCGCCAGAATGCAGCCCAGGGCGCAAGCCCTGGGTAAACCGAGAACATGGCGAGCTTCGAAGGAGCGAAAGAAGTCAGGCGTAAAGCGCCACATACTTCCAGAGTTTGGCCGGCACGACCAAGGTCGTGCCCTTCCCAAAACCACACTCGCTATTTCGCGGCGCCCTTGCGTGCCAGATCGAGAGCGCCCCGGACCGGCTCAATCACATTGGGATTGATGACCACGCCGGGATGCGCGGAATGAAGACTATTGTAAAAAACCTGGCGCACCAGCGCGGAACTACCGAAGACACCGCCGGACATGGCCACCGGGACTGCTTCGGCATGCGGAAACAGGCGCCTCAGCAGGATTCCTGCCAGGTTGGCGAGTTGAGTTCCTGCTTGGGTCAGGACGTCACGCGCGATGCGGTCGCCGGAATCCGCCAGGGAGAGTACGACGGGAAAAAGCGCGGCAAAATCCGGCGGTGGCGTGGCGTTCGCCGCCGGCACCAGCTGCTCGATGGTTTGCAGGCGCCAGGACTTCGTCAGCATATCGATCAGGCGCAGGTCCTGTTCGGGGTTCTCGTCCCAGGCTCCGATAGCGGCGGCCGCCGCGGTGCGGCCGATCCAGTGACCCGACCCCTCATCGGAGATGGCGAAGCCCCAGCCTCCGGCGCGGGCTGTCTGCCCTTCGCGATTGCGGCCGTAGGCGATCGAACCGGTGCCGGCGATCACGATCACGCCCGGGCCGTCGCCGAAAGCGGCTTCGAGAGCGATGACATTGTCTCCCACCACTTCTACTCTGCCCGGAACGATCTCCGCGACGATGCGTCTTACCACCTCGCTGATCTCTGGCCGGGCTGCGCCGGCGAGGCCGACGCAGATGCCGCCGATCTGGGACGGGTTGAGATGGGCAACCGTGCAGGCCTGCCGGATGGCGCCAGCCAGCGACTCGCGCGCCTGCGCTTCGCCCACCCGGACCACGTTGCTGGCCCCGCCGGTTCCTGTGCCCAGTACGGAGGTTTCGTCGCCGATCAGGCAAGAAGTCTTGCTGCCGCCGCCGTCGATGCCGAGGAAGATGGCCACGAGCGTAGTTCTACCATAAGAGTTTGTTTTGGCATCCCAAACCGAAGTACCGGCGGTCGCTACGTTTTCAAATTCAAAGGCGTCCGACAGAGGCTGTCTGAGCGAAGTCGAAGGGAGTGTCCGACCCACACAGCCCGAAAAACCTACGCGTGACGAGCTAGATACCTCGCCATAGATCGGCGGACTTTCTCTTCAAAGCCCGCTACTCTGGGATGGCAGCACGCTGCGAGGGCGAGACGCCCTCGCGACAGCCGGCGGGACGCCGGCGCTACGGGCGAACTGCTCGCGGGCGAGTCGCCCGCGGCCACACTGACTGTTGCTGAACGAACTCTTTATGGTTCTCGACAAGCTTGATCTCGGCATCATCGCGCTTTACCTGGCGGGGATCACGCTGTTTGGGTTGCGCTTTCGCAAGAAGCAGCGCACCTTGCGCGACTACTTTCTCGCCGACCGGAATATTCCCTGGTGGGCGATCGCGCTTTCGATTGTTGCGGCTGAAACCAGCACTCTCACCATCATCAGCATTCCCGGCCTGGCTTACGACACTAATCTGACGTTTCTGCAGGTGGTGCTGGGGTACGTGGTGGGGCGGTTCATCATCAGTTTCGTCCTGCTGCCGCATTATTTCCGCGGAGATCTGTACACCGCGTACGAATTGATTGAACGGCGCTTCGGCAAGAAACTGCGTTCGTTGACGGCCGGCCTCTTCCTGGTGACGCGGGCCGCGGCGGAAGGAGTGAGGGTTTACGCCGTTTCTATCGTAGTGGCCATCGCGCTGGGGACAGGCGAAGTGGCTTCAATCGCAATCATTACCGCGCTCACGCTCGTCTATACGTTCGAGGGCGGACTGGCGGCGGTGATCTGGACCGACGTGGTGCAGACCGTGATTTACGTCGGCGGGACGCTGGTGGGCCTGTTTACGATTCTGCATCTCGTGCCAGGAGGCTGGCCTGCAATTCATCACATGGCGTCGGCTGCGGGCAAGCTGCAGGTGTTCGATTTCACGCCTGACTTCTGGAGGCCTTACACGTTTTGGGCGGGATTGATCGGTGGGGCATTTCTGACAACGGCCAGTCACGGTACCGATCAGCTGATTGTGCAGCGTCTTCTGGCGGCGCGGAGCGAGCGCCAATCAGTGACTGCGCTGCTGTCGAGCGGAGCGGCGATTCTTTTTCAGTTTGCCTTGTTCCTGATCGTCGGCGTCATGCTGTTCGCGTTTTATCACGTGCCTTCGGCGAACTTCGGGCGGGCGGACAAGATTTTCCCGACCTTTATCGTCAGCCAGATGCCGCATGGAATTTCGGGATTGCTGATTGCGGCGATTCTGGCGGCTGCCATGTCGAACCTGAGCGCGGCGCTTAACTCGCTGTCTTCGACATCGATCATTGATTTTTACCTGCAACGGTATCCGCAGACGGACGAACGCCGCAAGATTCGGCTGTCGCGTATGGCGACTTTATTTTGGGCTCTGCTGCTGTTTGGGCTGGCGGTGCTGTCTTTGCATAAGGTCGGCCGAGTCATTGAGGTGGGACTGCAGATCGCATCCGTGGCTTATGGGGCCCTGCTCGGGGTCTTTCTGCTCGGGGTGCTGACCCGGAGAGCCAATCAGTCGGGCGCGATGGTGGGAATGCTGTTCGGGTTTGTGACCGAGTTATATATCTGGCTGTTCACGAAAGTGCCGTGGACCTGGTATGTGGCGATTGGGACGGTGGTCACGTTCGCAGTGGGGTATGCTTTCAGCTTGAGCGGGACGGGAAAGCTTTTAACCGCAAAGGACGCAAAGTAAACCGCAAAGGTCGCAAAGAAAATCGCTTGCGAATCCCATTTTGGCATTCCTCAAGGTTTTCTTTGCGGTCTTGGCGTTTTACTTTGCGTCCTTTGCGGTAATCTTTTGCCTTGCCCAGCCACGACCTGACCCGCGAAATCATTGGCGCCGCGATCAAGATCCATCGAGAGCTCGGACCGGGGCTGCTGGAGTCCGCGTACGAGGCCTGCCTGGCGTATGAACTGCAAAAGTTGGGCCTGAAGGTTGAGCGCCAGAAGCCTGTGCTGCTCATCTACGAACAAGTAAGGCTTGAGTGCGGCTTCCGGGCTGATCTCGTGGTGGAAGGTAGAGTCGTGATCGAGACTATGCAAAGACGGGCTGCATCCGGTGGACGATGCTCAGCTGCTGTCTCATCTTCGCTTACTGAACATTCCCGTGGGACTATTGATCAACTTCCACGTCGTGTCGCTGAGAACCGGTATCCGGCGCATGGTCAACAATTATCGTGAACCGATTGGTTTCGCGATTTAACCGCAAAGGACGCAAAGTAACCGCAAAGGTCGCAAAGAAAACCAACATTCATCCTGTAATTCCCCCCCGTATATACTTTCCCCTCCTGTTATGGGCCGTCCCACGGAACTTGCGCGCGATCTGCGGTTGAGCCATGCCACTGCGATTGTGGTAGGCACCATCATCGGCAGCGGAATCTTTCTGGTACCGACCGAGATGATGCAGGCTGCCGGGTCGGCCAAACTGGTTTATCTGGCCTGGTTGGTGGGGGGATTGCTTTCTTTCTTTGGGGCGCTGACCTACGCCGAGCTGGGCGCCATGAAGCCCGAGGCGGGCGGCGAGTACGTTTATATCCGCGACGGGTACGGACCTCTGGCCGGGTTTCTCTATGCCTGGACCTGGTTCCTGATCGCCAAGCCGGCCTCGATTGCCACCCTGGCCACTGGTTTTGTTCGCGTGCTGGGAAATTTTCCTGTCTTCGGCTTTTTTGCCCATAGCTTTGTCTCGACTCCGTTTCCGGTCACCTACGGGCAGCTCGTGGCGGTTGCAGCTGCCACCTTGATTTCTGTCCTCAACTACATCGGGATCAAGAGAGCGGGGGACTTTCAACTGGTGTTCACCTTCGTGAAAGTCGCCATCATCCTCAGCATCGTGGTGATCGGCCTGGGGTATAGCGGAGGGAACTGGCAGAACTTTGCCGGCAACTTTACTGGCGCCAAAGGTGGAACGAGCGGATTCATGCTGGCTTTGGTGGCTGCATTGTGGGCCTACGATGGGTGGAATGATCTGAATATGGTCTCGGGAGAAATCCGCAACCCCGAGCGCGACATTCCCCGCGCTTTGATTTTCGGGGTGGCTCTGGTGGGGGTCCTGTACATGCTGCTGAATGCGGCGGTGCAGTATGTGCTGCCCGCGGGGGCCATCGCGGCCTCGCCGAGGCCGGCGTCAGATGCCATGGCGGTAGTGCTCGGAAGCGTGGGAGCGGGACTGGTTTCAGCCGGCATGGCGCTTTCCATGCTGGTAGCCATGAATGGAACGGTCATGAGCGGCGCCCGCGTGCCTTACGCCGTGGCCCGCGACCGCTATTTCTTTTCCGCGCTGGCCGAGGTGCATCCCCGCTTCCGGACGCCCTCGGTCGCCATTATTGTGCAGGCCGCGCTGGCTGTCATCCTTCTGCTGTTGGGGGGGAGCTTCCGCCAGTTCTTTTCGCTGGCGATATTCTCCGAATGGCTGTTTTACATGATCGCCGGGAGCACCGTGTTTGTGTTTCGCTGGCGCGACGCCAAGGCGGTCCGGCCGTACCGGGTCTGGGGATATCCTGTTGTACCCATCCTGTTTGTTCTGGCTGCGGCGCTACTGCTTTACTTCACTTTCCGGGACAATTTCCCGAATTCGGGCATCGGCCTGCTGGTGATTCTGGCGGGGATACCTATTTTCTACGGTTTTTCACGAAAACGACGGACGGATGCCTGAAGTTCTGCCATTGAATACGCGAGTTTAGAGCGAATCCTATTGTGGGCATTACGAGGGTTACTGAAGGACACCCCCGCAGGGCACGTTTACCCTTCTCCCTTTCTCTCGTAAGTTAAAAACTCCACCCGGCGCCGTTCTCCCCAAGCTGGGGTCCCAATTCTGGAGTCAAGGCATGGCTACGCCTGCAGGTTTTCAATTAGGGCTTTTGCCGGAGCGCAAGCTGAACAAGCGTGCGCTGGCGGCCAGTTACGGCTTCCTGATATTTCTGTTGATTTTGATGGTCAATATTGGATGGATCTGGCCCGACAGCCTGGATATTCGGCGGCAGTACCATGTGACGGAACTGATCCCGATGCCGAGCCTGCAACCCCAGGCGCTGAAGGTGAAGCCTCCAGCCCACATGTTGAAGGTGAAGCTGCTGCCCAAAGCGCCGGTTTTTGAGACTCCCAGGCTGACGGTACCGCGGGAGGTCCGTGCCCCGCGGCCCCAGCAACCGGAGGTGACGGCGCCCAAGATCGAGGTCAACCACTTCACGCCTGCGGTGGCGAAGCTAGTCACCGGAGGAGCCCGGCCGACGTTGATCGTGCACACCGGCGAGTTTGGCAGTTCGGCGACTCCGACGGTGAACGCTCCGATCCAGAAGGTTCAGACGGGGGGCTTTGGGGACCCCAATGGCATTCCAGGACAAGGCAAGCCCAACGCGCATCTGGTGGCGGCCAGCACCGGTTCGTTCGATCTGCCGCCAGGAGGGGGAAGCGGCAACGGAGCGGGCGGGAGCAAAGGTATCAAGGGCACGATTGCCAGCGCCGGTTTCGGCAACGGGATTGCACAAGCCGGCCAGGGGGATGGCCGCAGCAACGGGCGCGGCGCCGCGGTGCAGACCGCTGGCTTCGCAGCCCAGCAGGTCAGCCAGGGACCAATTCGGACACAGCAGGCTCAGGCAGGACCCGCTACGACACCTGTGGAAATCATCTCGAAGCCCAATCCGGTCTACACTGAGGAAGCTAGACAGCTCAAGTTGCAAGGTGAAGTATTATTGGAAGTACTTTTCGGAGCAAACGGGCAGTTGCACGTGAATCGCGTTGTGCGGGGAATGGGTCATGGCCTGGACGAGGCCGCGGTCTCGGCTGCCAGCAAGATCCGGTTCAAGCCTGCCCAGCATTACGACCAGCCGATCGATTCGACGGCGATTGTGCATGTGGTTTTCCAGTTGGCGTATTAGGCGCGACAGAGAGGATTTAGTCATGCGTACTTGGAAATGGACGCTCACCGCTTCCCTGCTGCTCGGGTTCAGCACGATGGCGCAGCAGACGACAGCACCCGCATCGCCCTCCCCGGCCAATACGGCGCCGGCGCAGCCATCCTCAAACCCAGCTGCATTGCAGAACACGCCGCAGCCCACGACCAGCACGCCCGCGCCGCCGGCCCCGATGCCTGCCGCGGCCGCGCCCACTACCATGGACCAGGTTGTGGACCGCGCCATTGAACGCGAACATGCACTCATCACTTTCCTGGAAGCGCGTACCCCGCTGGTAGAAACGTATCTGCAAAACCTGCAGCTCGATCCGCAGATGGGGCCTTCGCCCAAACAGGACCACTACTTCTTCGGCCGCCTGGACCTGAGCGATTCAGTCGATCGGCAGGATTATCTTTCTGGCGATTCGAGTTTTCAGAACCGTATGCTGGGCGGGGTCACGAAACTGTTCAAGTTCGAATACAAGCCCATTGGGTTTTCCTGGATGATTTTTGCCGACCGCGACGATTTTGACCGTGCCCACTACGATTTCAAGTACGTGCACCGCGAGTTTCAAGGCGATGTGCGCTGCATCGTGTTCGACGTCACCCCCAAGAAGAGCGCCGGCAAGGGACGATTTCTGGGGCGCATCTGGGTGGAAGACCAGGATTACAACATCGTCCGGCTGAACGGCACGTACGCGCCCCGTCCCCGCAATGCGCAGTTCTTCCACATGGACAGCTGGCGGCTGAATCTGATTCCTGGCTACTGGGTGCCGGCCTACATCTACAGCGAAGAAGGAGACTTCAGCTCGGGTTCGAAGGACAAGATGGCCTTCAAGGCCCAGACCCGAATCTGGGGCTATGACCTCAAAAAGAACAGCCGTGAAGACGAACTGACGCAGGTGCTGGTGGACTCGAGTGTAAAAGACGAGAGTCCCACGGCGCAGGATGCTTCGCCGCTGCAGGCGCAGCGCGAATGGCAGCAGCAGGCGGAAGACAATGTAGTCGAGCGTCTGCAGAATGCCGGCTTGCTGGCCCCGCAGGGCGAAGTGGACAAGATCCTGATGACTGTGGTCACCAACATGGAAGTCACGAACAATATTGATCTGCCCCGCCCAGTTCGGACCCGGGTGATGCTGACTTCGCCGCTGGAGACTTTCAGCGTGGGCAACACTATCATCGTCAGCCGCGGCCTGATTGACGTGCTCCCCGACGAGGCCAGCCTGGCGATGGTGCTTTCACACGAACTGGCACACATTGTCCTAGGACATAACCTGGGAAGCCGCTACGCCTTCAACGACCGGATGCTCTTTTCCGATGAATCCACTTACCAGAACCTGGGATTCAGGCACGTTCCGGAGGAAGAGGCCGCCGCCGACAAGAAAGCGATCGACCTGCTGAAGAACTCGCCGTATGCACAGAAGCTGGATACCGCCGGGTTGTTCCTGCGTGAACTGGCTCAGAGAGGGCCAGCGCTTTCTGCTTTGCTGACGCCCCACCTGGGCAACAGTCTTACCGACCCCAGAGGCGGGGTGGAACGAATGGCGGAACTGATGGCCTCGGCGCCGGCCCTGGAGCCCAACAAACTCGACCAGATTCCTGCGTTGCCGCTGGGCGGACGGGTAAAGCTCAATCCCTGGAATGACCAGGTTGAGCTGATCAAGACTGCGCCGGTGGCAATTACCTCGGCCCGGGACAAGATGCCGTTTGAAGTGACCCCATTTTTCCCGCGGCTTACGCGCTACGGGAGCGGCCCGGGAACGCCCACCACCGCAAACGCGGCACCCACCAACTAGTTCAGGACGTTGAAGCAAGCGCAGGCTGGGCCGGAAGAAATTCCGGATCCCGGCCTTCGTATTTTTGATGTAGGCGCGAGCGTCCCCGCTCGTGCGTCCACAACGGGCACTGATTAGGGAGGGTGGCACATATGCACGAGCACCTATGCTCGTGCTGCCGCATGCCCACTGATGACGGGGTTGCGGCACCAGCGCACGAGCGTGGACGCTCGCGCCTACATTTATTCTTGCGGCTTTCTTTTTCCTGGCAATCCTACCGGGCTTTCGTGGGTGCGTTCGCGGAACCCGCCGCGCAGGCCGCTGGCCAGCGACACGCTGGATTCGCCGAACTTGTCGCGCAGGCGATCGGCGGCTGACAGAGCCTGTTGCCAGCGCCGGCGGCGTCCGTCTTCCAGCAAGTCAGCTTGTTCGGCCTGGGCTTCGAATGCTGAAGCCTGCACGCCCAGCAATCGCACCTGGGCGCCGGCGCGCCAGTTCTTGCGGAACAGCAAGCGGATTTGCTCGAAGATTTCGGTATCAAGCTGGGTGGGCACGGGCAAGGTACGTGCGCGCGTAATGGTGGTGAAATCCTTGTACCGCAGTTTCAGCTGGAGGGTGCGGGCGTGCAGCCCGCCTTCGCGCAGGCGGCGGCCCACCATCTCCGAGAGACGCATCAACGTGGATTCCAGCTGTTCGATGCTGGCGGTATCTTCGTTGTAGGTGTGTTCATGGCTGATCGACTTGGGATCAGTATCAGCGCCGACTTCGCTGTCGAACCAGCCGCCGGCGTCCTCACCGCGGGCCTTCCCTGCCAGGGCCAGTCCCCATTTTCCGAAGCGCTTTTCGAGGAAGGCCTCGTCGAAACGAGTGAGGTCTCCGACCTTGCGAATGCCCAGTCCGTGCAGGTTCTGTTCGGTGACTTTGCCGACACCGGGAATTTCGCGCACGTCCAGCGGAGCCAGGAAGTTCGCTTCTTGCCCGGGCACAATCCAAAGCACGCCGTTGGGCTTGGCGCGGGCCGACGAAACTTTCGCGATGAGGCGCGAGATGCCGATCCCGATGGAGCAGTTGAGCCGGGTCTCGGCTTTCATCTTCTGATGGAGCAGGTGAGCGGCGCGCAGCGGCGGACCGTGCAGCCGCTCGGTTCCGGTCATGTCGAGGTAGGCTTCATCGATCGAGGCCATTTCGACCTGGGGCGAGAACGAGGTCAGCACCCGGTGCACTTTTTCGGAACACTCGCGATAGCGGTCGGGATGGCCGTTCACGAAGATAGCCTGGGGACAAAGCTTGGCCGCGGTGCGCAGCGGCATGGCCGAGTGAACGCCAAACTTGCGGGCTTCGTACGAAGCGGCTGAAACCACGCCGCGCTCGTCGCGTTGTCCGCCCACGACGACTGCCTTGCCTTTCAGTTCGGGATTGAACAGCTCTTCCACGGAGACGAAGAAGGCGTCCATATCGACGTGAAAGATCGTCCTGGTGAAAGCGCTCATGGGAACTGTGTGGGTCGGACACTCTTGTCCGACGCTTTTGATTTTGACTCTTTGACTTTGACTCTCTGACTTCAGCCTTCCTGGATTAAATCATCGGAAAATCAACATCAACACCAACCCCAGCAACGTCGGACAGGAGTGTCCGACCCACAGCTTTCTCAGACCAGGGCCAGGCTGGGATTTCCGCTGATGGCCCGGGGGTCGCTTGAAACTCCGCGGACCTGCCGGGCGCGTTCATAAGCCCGAATGTATTCCTTCGCAGAAGCATCCCAGGAGAAATCTTTGCTCATGCCATTGCGCATGAGTTGCTGCCAGGAATTCTGATCGCGGAAGGCGCGCAGGGCTTCTTTAATGGTAAGCAGCAAAGCTTCGCCGCTGTAATCGGTGAACTTGAAACCGTTGCCCTTCCCGGTGCGCGGGTCCCAGTGCTCGATGGTGTCGTCGAGGCCGCCGGTAGCACGGACAATTGGAACAGTGCCGTACTTCAGGCTGTAAATCTGGTTGAGGCCACACGGTTCGTACTTGGAGGGCATGAGGAACATATCGCTTCCGGCCTCGATCTTGTGGGCAACGGCATTGTCGTAGGCCACCTTGACCGCAATTTTCTGAGGGAATTGTCTGCTCAGACGGAGGAACATGTCTTCGTAGGTCTTGTCGCCATTGCCCAGGGCGACGATGATCATTTCCTCGCGCGCCAGGCGTTCCATGATCTGGGCGATGAGGTCAAACCCCTTCTGGGCCGCAAACCGGGACACGATGCCGAGCACCGGCAGGCGCAAATCGGAATCGGTCATGCCAAAGGTGGCGAGCAGGTCCAGCTTGCATTTGGCCTTGCCGGACAGGTCCTCGGGCGAGTATCGAGCCACCACGAATCTGTCGGTGCCGGGACTCCACTCGTCGTAATCCACGCCGTTCAGAATGCCGGTCACGGTTGAAGACCGGGAGCGCAGCACTCCCTCCAGGCCAAAACCAAATTCCATGGTCTGGATTTCCTGACTGTATTTTTTGCTCACGGTCGTAATGAAGTCGGAAAATACCAGCGCGCCTTTCAGAAAATTTACGTTACCGAAAAACTCCATTCTGGAAATGGTGAACAGGTCCCAGGGCAGGGTGAGCAAAGGCAGAGTGTCGGGCGGAAAGAGGCCCTGATATCCCATGTTGTGAATCGTGAAGACGCTGGCCACGTCGCGAAAGGCTGGGTCTTCGGCGTATTGTGTGCGCAGCAGCACGGGAATGAGCGCGGCCTGCCAGTCGTGGCAGTGAAAGATCTGGGGCACGCCAAGAATTTTCACAGCCTCCAGCACGGCGCGGGAGAATAGGGCAAAGCGTTCGGCGTTGTCGGGATAGTCGCCCGCCGAAGTCCCGTAAAGCGCGTCGCGATCAAAAAAAGGAGGGTACTCGACGAAATAGAAGCTGACTCCGGCGCGCTCGCCGCCGCTGACCACGGAGCAGAAGCGGTAGCGGTCGTCGAAAGGTACGGTGATGCTTTTGACCACGGTGCGCGGGTCCTGGAGCAGGGTCTGGCGGTAGCGGGGAAGATAGACGCTTACCTGATGTCCGGCCGCAGCCAGGGCCCGGGGCAGAGCACCCATTACGTCGGCCAGTCCGCCCGTTTTGGAGAACGGCACACACTCCGACGCGGCAAGAACGATGTGCATAGGCGACTCCTTGTAAGTGCCGGTGCCGGTCGCCGCCGGCACACGCTATCATAGGGGCTGCTCACAGCATACTCTGCGGATTGGGCAACCGGCAGAACGAACTCGCCAGTCTAAGCGCCGGAAAGCCGGCAGGAAAGTGGGTCAAGGGTGACAAAAATCGCGGCCTTGGAAAAGCATCCCCGCCGGCCCAGACTGGGCCAGCACTTTCTGGTTGATTCCTCGGCCACCATGCGCATTGTGGAAGCCTTGGGCGATATTTCCGAGAGCACAGTGCTCGAAATCGGCCCGGGGCGCGGCGCTCTCACTTCTGCCCTGGCGAAACGGGCGCGGCGGCTGATCGCAATTGAAATCGATCGAGTGCTGGCGGCGCAGCTGCGCATGAATTTCTCCCAGGAGCCCAACGTGGAGATTATCGAAGGCGACGTGCTGGCCATCGACTTCCACACCCTGTTCGGACCCAGGCCCGGAAGCACCCGTCCCGGTCTGAATCATCAGCCTGAAGCAGTGCGGGTGGTGGGCAATCTTCCCTACTTCATTACCTCGGACATTCTGTTGCGGCTGTTTGAGTACCGCCAATATTTCGAGATCATCGTGCTGATGGTGCAACGCGAGGTGGCGG
>Ga0207706_10003472_pt1 | contig 15042 bp, 13 predicted proteins | sample KBSC53metaG_FD_184318 | JGI IMG/M metagenome (GOLD analysis project Ga0207706, IMG submission 184318) | Corn rhizosphere microbial communities from Kellogg Biological Station, Michigan, USA - KBS C5-3 metaG (SPAdes) (version 2) | ecosystem: Host-associated > Plants > Roots > Rhizosphere > Soil ... | reverse complement strand
GGCCTCGTCGACCATGTGGCGCAGGCTGGAGGCGAGGCGGTCCTTGGCGGTGTCGGTGCCGTTGGCCGCGGTGGCGGTGTTGTCCATGGGAAGCTCCTTGTGTCGGGGGTTGGAAGGACTTCCCGATGCTAGGCAGCGCTGCCCATGCGGGCTTGATGCGCCGCAAGCGCCGGGCAGTTCAGCGCCGGGCGCGCCAGAGTCGCCAGAGCTTCCAGGCGTGCAGTGCGGTGCCGGCCCAGCGGGCTGCCTGGCGCAGCGCGGCCGCGTCGCGCTCCAGCTCCGAGATCGTGGCGGCGAGCAGGGGCGGCGTGCTGCCGGCCATCGCGCGCCAGCGCCAGGCCGCGCCGAGCGCCAGCGCGCCGAACAGCGCGGTGAGCAGCCCCAGCGCGAGCAGCCGGTGTTCGGCCGGGGCGGCCATCACGATCCAGGCGCACAGCAGCAACAGGGTCACGGCCAGGCAATACAGCGCGCAGGTGGCGGCCAGCCAGCGCCGCGCGAGCGCGAGCCGGGCTTCCTCGATCTCGGTGGCGGCCAGCTGCAGGCGCGTATGGCCGATGTCGACCACCGTGGCGGCCAGTTGCAGGGCGCTGTCGCGCAGCGTGGGGGCAGGGGTGTCGATCGGCATCGTGTTCGGGTCAGGGCATCGGGAAGGTCAGGGCACCAGCACGGCCGCGCCCTTCACGCGGCCGGCGCGCAGGTCGGCCAGGGCTTCGTTGGCGCGCTCCAGCGGGTAGCGCGTCACCTCGGCATGCAGGTGCAGGCCGGCGGCGAGCAGCAGGAAGTCATGCCCGTCGTGGCGGGTGAGGTTGGCCACCGACACCACTTCGCGCTCTTCCCACAGCAGCCGGTACGGAAACGCGGGGATGTCGCTCATGTGGATGCCGGCGCACACCACGCGGCCACCCTTGCGGACGGCCTTCAGCGCCTGCGGCACCAGTTCGCCGGCCGGCGCGAAGAGGATCGCGGCGTCCAGCGGCCGGGGCGGCAGCTCGTCGGCGCCGCCGGCCCACGCGGCCCCTAGCGAGCGGGCGAAGGCCTGGCCCTCGGCATCGCCGGGGCGGGTGAAGGCATGCACGCGGCGGCCCTGGCGATGCGCCACCTGCGCCAGCAGGTGGGCGGCGGCGCCGAAGCCGTAGAGGCCGAGCTCGCGGGCATCGTCGCCGGCGACACGCAGCGCGCGAAAGCCGATCAGCCCGGCGCACAGCAGCGGCGCGATGGGCGCCGCGTCGGCGTCGTGCATGCGCAGCGGCAGGCAGTAGGCGGCCTCGGCGATCACGTGGGTCGCGGAAGCCGCCGTCGCGCGTGTAGCCGGTGAACAGCGGCGCGTCGCACAGGTTCTCGCGCCCCTCGGCGCAGTAGCGGCAGTGGCCGCAGGTGTGGCCCAGCCACGGCACGCCCACGCGCTGGTCAAGGTGCAGGATCTCCACGCCCGGGCCGACCGCATCCACATGGCCCACGATCTCGTGCCCGGGGATCAACGGCAGCCTCGGCTGCGGCAGTTCGCCGTCGACCACGTGCAGATCGGTGCGGCACACCGCGCAGGCGGCAATGCGGATCCGCACCTCGCCGGCCCCGGGAACCGGGTCCGGGCGCTCCTCCAGCCGCAGCGGCTGGCCGGGTGCGTGCAGGACCATGGCTTTCATCGGCGTTCCTCAGGGTGGCCGGGTCATTGTGGAAGGCGCCTGCGGGCCGCCGATTGAGCCAGCGCAAGGCGCGATCCGCACGGTGTCGAGCGTCGTCTCTTGATGCGGATCAACCGGTGCCCGCCCCGTTTGCGGACAACTCATGGTTCATGAACCACCGCGCCGACTCCACAGACCCTGGCCCCAACGCGCGCGACCCGCGCCTGCCGGCCTTCTACCGCGCCTTGTCCGAGATGGGCCAGGCGATCGTGCACGTGGCCGATCCCGTCTCGCTGTACGACACGCTGTGCCGCATCGCCGTGGCGTCCTGCGGCGCCAGCATGGCGTGGCTCGGGCTGGTCGAGGGCGACCGTGTGACGCCGGTGGCCTGGGCCGGCGACGCGCGGCGCTACACGGAAGGCCTGCAGCTCGCGTGCCCGGGTCCGGAGGTGCCCGACGAGGAGCTCGGGCCCACCGCCTTCGTGCTGCGCAGCGGCCGCCCGTTCCTCTGCGACGACTTCCAGGCCGAGCGCCGCACGGGGCCTTTCCGCGGGCGGGCGGCGCGCTTCGGGGTCCGGTCCTCCGGGGCGTTTCCGATCCGGCGCGCCGGGCGGGTCATCGGCACGCTGAACCTGTATTTCCAGGTGCCGCGCGCGTTCGATGCGCCGCTGGTCGAGTTGATCGACGAGCTGGTGCTCGACCTGTGCTTCGCGCTTGAGCACATCGATCGCGAGGCCGCCCGCGCCAGCGCGGAGCGCTCGGCCCGCGAGCGCGAGCTGCAGCTCGACAGCATCGTCGAGACCGCGATGGACGCGATCATCTCGGTCGATGCGCAGTTCAAGGTCGTGCTGTTCAACCATGCCGCCGCGCGCATGTTCGGCGTGGCGCCCGAGGAGGCGATCGGCCACGGGCTCGACCGCTTCATCCCGCCGGAGCACCGGGCGGCGCATCCCGGGCACATGGCGCTGTACGCCGCCCACGGCATGACCACGCGCCGCATGGGCGGTGCGCGCGAGCTGACCGGCCTGCGGGCTAACGGCGAGCGCTTTCCGATGGAGGCCTCGATCTCGCGCAGCGGCGAGGGCGACCGGCTGCTGATGACGGTGATGGCGCGCGACGTGACGCAACTGCGCCTGGCTGAAAAGGCGCAGCTTGCGCACACCGCCGCCGAGGCGGCCAACCGCGCGAAGACCGAGTTCCTCTCGCGCATCAGCCACGAGCTGCGCACGCCGATGAACGCGGTGCTCGGCTTCGCGCAGCTGCTGCGCGCCGAAGGCAGCGGCGAGCTCAACGAGCGCCAGCGCGGGCAGCTGGACCTGATGCTGCAGGCGGGAGAACACCTGCGCATGCTGATCGACGAGATGCTCGACATCTCGCGCATCGAATCCGGCCGCATGGCGGTGGAGCAGCGCGACTTCGAGCTGTGCGAGCTGCTGGACGGCTGCATGCGGATGAGCGAGCTGCACGCGCGCGAATTCGGCGTGTCGCTGCAGGCCGGCTACACGCCGCGCTGCAAGGTGCTGATGCGCACCGATCCCTCACGGCTGCGCCAGGTGCTGCTCAACCTGCTGTCGAACGCGATCAAGTACAACCGCCGCGGCGGCTGGGTGCGGCTGGAGGTGGAGCGCGATCCGTACTTCGTGCACATCCTCGTGCGCGACAACGGGCTGGGCATGTCCGAGAAGCAGAAGGCCCAGCTGTTCCAGCCCTTCAACCGCCTCGGCCGTGAGCACAGCGAGGTGCAGGGCACCGGCATCGGCCTGGTGCTGGTGCGGCAGCTGGTGGCGCTGCTGGGCGGCGAGATCACCGTGGAGAGCCAGGCCGAACGCGGCACGCTGGCGCGCGTCACGCTGCCGGCCACCGATGGCCGGCCGATGACCGGCACCCTCCAGGCCGACGCCGCGCCGCATCCGGTGCCGCTGCACGGCGTGGTGCTCTACATCGAGGACAACCCGATCAACGTGATCCTGGTGGAGCAGCTGCTGTCGCGCTGGCCCGATGTGCAGCTGGTCACGGCCAACGAAGGCGCGGCCGGGCTGGAGCGCGCGCGGGCGCTGCAGCCCGACCTGGTGCTGCTGGACATGCAGCTGCCGGACATCGGCGGCATCGAGGTGCTGCACCAGCTGAAGGGCGACAAGGCCACGTGCGACATCGCGGTGGTGGCGCTGTCGGCCAGCGCGGTGCCGCAGGATGTGGAGGCCGCGCGCGCGGCCGGCGCGCTCGACTACTGGACCAAGCCGATCGATTTCGACGCCTTCATCGAGGGAGTCGCGCGCCTGCTGGGCGCGGAGCGAGGAACAGGGTCTCCTTCAGCTGGAACCAATCGGTGAAGTCCCGGTTCACCTCCAGCTCATCCGCTTCGGTGGCGGTGGGATCGATCGAAAAATTGGCGAGCGCACCGTTCGTCCAGGTCATCATGTAGGCCACGCCTTCCCAGCGGCTCTTCGTGAGCCCGCCGGCGAGCGGGCCGTCCAGCGCGGGCTTCACGCCCTTGATCCAGAAGTTCCGGAAGCCCCTGCCGGTCGATGGATCGCTGGTTCCGTCCTTGCGCCCGACTTCGGTGATCGCCACGACGCGCTTCACGACGCGGCCATCGGCCTTGGCGAAAGCCCGGGTCGTGTCGATCGCGTCGCCGAGCTTCCTTGTCTCGGCTGCATCGGCGGTGGGGTCGGCGCCGGTGTACTGCAGGTAGAAATCGAAGCCGGCGATGTCCACGTAACGCAGCGAAGCCTGGTCGGGGTTCATGCCTTCGGGCCAGTAGACGTCGTAGCCCGATTCCAGCGCCGGCTCGGCGCGCGGGGCAAAGGCGATCAGCACATGGCGCAACCCGTGCCTGTAGCGCAGGCGATCGACGAGGCGTTGCCACATGACGCGGAACTGCGCGGTGTTCTTGCCGGCCCACCAGTGGCCGTTCTGGCCGCCTTGGCCGTTCATTTCATGGAAAGGCCGCAGGATCACCGGGATGGGTGTTTGGCCCCGCTTCAGTTTCTTGAGGAACGTGGCGAGATCGTCGACCCAGCTGTCGAACTTGTCGCCCGAGCACCGGCCATCGAAGGCCTGGTAGTTGTTGACGATGAAGTTCACCGGGTCCACGCCGTCGACGTTGGTGTTGTCGTCACAGTTCGCGCCCTCGCAGACGACGAAGTTCTCCACCGGCCAGTGGATGGTGGTGATCCCGCCCTGGGCGTCCGTCTCGATGATCCGCGCCAGCATGCGCGCCGCCTCGGGCGCGTTCTGGAGGAGCAGGTTGCGGTAGGACTCGTAGTTCCAGCCGAAGACGACGGGATGGGCCGGCACCAGGTGCGGCCGCTGGGCGTGCTCGTTCGCCAGGCCATCGTAGATGTCGCTGCCGAAACCCGACCGGTTTCCGGCCACGCCTTGCCACGATGCATGCTGCTGGCCGAAGAGGGCGGAACGCAGCACCTCGTTCTGCTTCAGGCGCAGGTAGAGGGCCTGCGTTTCGGGCGTAGGGTTCGCCAGCGTGGGCGGCGTGGAGGCCTGATCCTCGAGAGGGCGCAGATCCGCAGGCCCTGGCGCCGATCGCCAGGCCGCGTGCTCGGGGCAGGCGGCGGCCTCCAGAGGAGCGGCCCGGGCGGCCGGGGTTGTCGATGCAGCGCCGAGCAGGCCCAGGAGCAGCGGCAGGGGAAGGAGCTTCGCGTTCATAGGAGGTGCAGTCTAGGCAGCGGGCCGCGCGGTGGAGGGGCCTCCCTCGTGAACCGTCGGTTCGGGCCGGTGAACTGCGCGAACGGGCGCTTGATTTCGAGCAAGCGCCTGCGGCAGGGGCGTCCGGACAATGGCCCGCACCATGGACGCCGCCGTTGCCACCGCCGCCCCCACCGTCTTTCTCGCCCGCGGCCTCACCAAGACCTACCGCACCGGCGAGGTGGAGGTGCAGGCGCTGCGCGACGTGGACCTGGAGATCCGGCGCGGCGAATTCATCGTGCTGCTCGGGCCCTCGGGCAGCGGCAAGTCGACGCTGCTCAACATCCTCGGCGGGCTCGATGTGCCTTCGACCGGCGAGGTGCGCTTCGGCGAGCAGGTGCTCAGCGGCGCCGGCGAGGCCGCGCTCACCGCCTACCGGCGCGAGCATGTGGGCTTCGTGTTCCAGTTCTACAACCTGATCCCCAGCCTCACCGTGCGCGAGAACGTCGCGCTGGTCACCGACATCGTCGAGCACCCGATGTCGGTGGACGAAGCGATCGATCGCGTGGGCCTGACGCCGCGGCGCGACCATTTTCCGGCGCAGCTCTCGGGCGGCGAGCAGCAGCGCGTGGCGATCGCGCGCGCGATCGTCAAGCGGCCCGAGGTGCTGCTGTGCGACGAACCCACCGGCGCGCTCGACTACCAGACCGGCAAGCTGGTGCTGGAGGTCATCGCGCGCATCAACCGGGAGCTCGGCACCACCTCGGTGGTGATCACGCACAACGCGGCGATCGCGAAGATGGCCGACCGGGTGATCTACCTCGGCGACGGCCGCATCCAGCGCGTGGAAGCCAATGCGCACAAGCTTTCCCCGGCGGAACTGAGCTGGTAGATGAAGGCGCTCGACCGCAAGCTGCTGCGCGACCTGCGGCTCATGTGGAGCCAGGCGCTGACCATCGCATTGGTGGTGGCCAGCGGGATCGGCGGCTTCATCACCAGCCTGTCGGCGGTGGATTCGCTCGCGCTCGCACGCGACATCTTCTATGCCGAAGGCCGGTTCGCCGATGTGTTCGCCGGGGTCAAGCGGGCGCCGGTGTCGCTCGCGCAGCAGCTGCGCGAGCTGCCCGGCGTGGCCGATGTGCAGACCACCGTGCAGGCGATCGTGCGCGTGGAGATCCCGGGGCTGCCCGATCCGATCATCGGGCAGCTGATCGGGCTGGATGCGCGCCACCCCCAGCGCATGAACCTTGTCAGCGTCAGCGCCGGGCAGACCCTGGCCGCGGCGGGCGTGCATGCCGACGGCAGCATCCCGGCGCTGGTGTCCGAAGGTTTCGCGCAGGCGCGCGGGCTCAAGTCCGGCGACACGCTGAACGTGCTGATGAACGGCAAGCGGCGCACGCTGCGGATGGTGGGCACCGCGCTGTCGCCGGAGTTCATCTTCGCCGGGCTGTGGGGCATGCCGGACATGCGCGGCTACGGGGTGTTCTGGATCGACCACGACACGCTGGCGGCGGCCTACGACATGGAGGGCGCCTTCAACCAGCTGGCGGTGAAGCTGGCGCCCGGCGCCTCGGAGCGCGCGGTCACCGAAGCCCTGTCGCGCCGGCTCTCGGCGTACGGCGGGCGCGACGTGCACGGCCGCGGCGACCAGTCCTCGCACCAGATGCTCGACAACGAGATCAAGGAGCAGCGCGTGCTCGGCACCGTGCTGCCGGCGATCTTTCTCGGCGTGGCGGCCTTCCTGCTCAACGTGGTGGTGTCGCGCCTGGTGGGCACGCAGCGCGAGCAGATCGCCGCGCTGAAGGCGCTGGGGTATCCCAACCTCTCGATCGGGCTGCACTACCTGAAGCTGGTGCTGCTGATCGTGCTGGGCGGGCTGGTGCTCGGCGTGGCGCTGGGCGACCGCCTCGGCGCGATGTTCACCGGGCTGTACACCGAGTTCTTCCACTTCCCGCGCTTCGAGCACCGCATCGCGCCTTGGCTGCTGCTCACCAGCACCAGCATCACGGTGGTGACCGCGGTGCTCGGCACCTTGAATGCGATCGTGCGCACCGTGCGGCTCGCGCCGGCCGAGGCGATGCGGCCGCCCGCGCCAGGCCACTACCGGCGCACGCTGCTCGAGCGCCTGGGCATCCGCGCGATGGGGCCGGCGCTGCGGATGATCGTGCGCAACATGGAGCGCCGGCCGCTGCGCACGCTGCTGGGCATTGGCGGCATCGCCGCCGCGGTGGCGATCACTGTGATGGGCAACTTCCTGCGCGACGCGATCGAGGTGGTGGTGGACACGCAGTTCACGCTCTCGCTGCGCGGCGACGTGTCGGTGTGGACCTATGAGCCGGTCGACGATGCGGCCCGCCTGGGGCTCGCGCGGCTGCCGGGCGTGACGCAGGTGGAGTCGACCCGCTTCGTGCCGGTGAACCTGGTGCACGGCCACCGCCGGGAGCGCAGCCTGGTGCGCGGCTATGCGCCGCGGGCCGAGCTGTACCGGGTGATCGACATCGACCAGCGCGAGATCGTGCTCGAGGGGCGCGGCCTGCTGCTGACCGACCGGCTCGCCGACAAGCTGGGCGTCAAGCCCGGCGACACCGTCTGGGCCGAGGTGCTGGCCGGCGAGCCGCGCACGCTGCCGCTGCGGGTGACCGGCACGGTGCGCGAGATGATGGGCCTGAACGCCTACCTCGACCGGCCGACGCTGAACACGCTGCTGGGCGACAGCGACGTGACCACCGGTTGGGTGCTGTCGGTCGAGCGCGGCAAGGAGGCCGCGCTGCTCGATGCCACCAAGGCGCTGCCGCAGGTGGCCGGCGCCTTCAGCAAGGCGACGATGCTGCGCAACATGCAGGAGATCAGCGCGCGCAACGTTCGGATCATGAGCACCATCCTCACCGCGTTCGCCGCCGTGATCTCGATCGGCGTGGTCTACAACAACGCGCGCATCGCGCTCGCCGAGCGCGGCTGGGAGCTGGCCAGCCTGCGCGTGCTGGGCTTCACGCGCGCCGAGGTGTCGGTGCTGCTGCTCGGCGAGATGGCGATCTCCATCGCGTTGGCGCTGCCCCTGGGCATGCTGCTCGGCTGGGGCCTGGTGCATGCGGTGAGCGAGCTGCTGAAGTCCGACCAGTTCTTCTTTCCGGTGGCGATACAGGCGCGCACCTATGCCTGGGCCGCGCTGTGCGTGGTGATCGCCGGCATCGGCAGCGGGCTGGTGGTGCGGCGCCGGGTGGACCGGCTGGACCTGGTCGCGGTGTTGAAGACGAGGGATTGAGATGAAGACCAAGACATGGATCGCGGCAGGCGCCGGCACGGCAGCCGCACTGGCGTTGCTGGGCTGGGCCTTCGCGCCGCGGCCGGTGGATGTGGAGGTGGCGCAGGTCACCCAGGGCCGCTTCGAGGCGACGATCGACGAGGACGGCAAGACCCGGCTGCGCGACCGCTACGTGGTCTCCGCGCCGCTGGCCGGTGTGGTCGATCGCATCGCGTTGCGCGAGGGCGATGCGGTGCAGGCCGGCGCGCCGGTGGCCACGCTGATGCCGGCGCTGTCGCCGCTGCTCGACGAGCGCACGCTGCGGGAGCAGCAGGCGAGGGTGGACATCGCCGGGGCCAATGTGCGGCGGGCCGATGCGCGCATCGCGCTGGCGCGCGTGGGGTTGCAGCAGGCGCGCAACGACATGCAGCGCAGCGATCAGCTCGCGAAGCAGGGCTTCGTGTCGCCGACCAAGCTCGAGACCGACCGGCTTGCCGCCGAGGCCGCCCAGAAGGAGCTGGATGCCGCGGTGCAGGAGCGCCATGTCGCCGGCCATGAGGTGGAGCAGGCCCGCGCGGCCATCGCCGCGGTGCAGGGCCGCGGCGGCTCGGGTGCCTTCGTGCTGCGCGCGCCGGTGAGCGGCCGCGTGTTGAAGGTCGCGCAGACCAGCGAGGCCACCGTGCCGCTCGGCACGCCGCTGCTCGAGCTGGGCGACACCTCGCGCATGGAGGTGGCCGCCGAGTTGCTGACCACCGATGCGCTGCAGGCCCGGCCGGGCAGCCGCGTGATGATCGAGCGCTGGGGCGGCCCCGCGCCGCTGGAGGGCCGCGTGCGGCTGGTGGAGCCCGCCGCCTTTACCAAGATGTCGGCGCTGGGCGTCGAGGAGCAGCGCGTGCGCGTGCTGATCGACATCACCAGCCCGCCGGAGCGCTGGCAGGCGCTGGGCGACGGCTACCGGGTGAGCGTGCGCATCGTCACGCAGGCGCAGGACAACGCGGTCAAGGTGCCGGTCAGTGCGGTGTTCCCGCGGCCCGATGCGCAGGGCATGGCGGTGTTCGCGCTCGATGCCGGCCGCGCGCGGCTCGTGCCGGTGGAGCTGGGCGCGCGCAACGGCAACGATGCCTGGGTGCGCACCGGCCTCGCCGCCGGTGCCTCGGTCATCGTGTATCCGCCGGCGGCGGTGCGCGACGGGCTGAAGGTGCGGCCGCGCAAGGTATAGCCGGGTTGCGGCAGATCAAGCCGGGGTGACTCCTGGCGCATGCCGGGCGCTGCCCGTGCCACCATGCACCCTATGAAGCCGCTGCCTCGCCGGACGATCCTGGGTGCCTTTGCCACGCTGCCGTGGAGCGCAGGGTCGGCCATCGCGGCGATGCCGCCTTCGCGCGAGCTGCGCTTCGAGAACCTGCACACCGACGAGCGCCTGGCCGTGCAGTACAGCGCGGCGGGCCAATACCTCGAGGACGCGCTGGCGGAGATCAATCGTGTGCTGCGCGATTTCCGCACCGGCGATGTCGGCGCCATCGATCCTGCGCTGCTCGACCTGCTGCATGGGCTGCAGCAGCGCACCGGCAGCCGGCAGGCTTTTCAGGTGATCTCGGGTTACCGCTCGCCGGCCACCAATGCCACGCTGCACCGTCGCAGCAGCGGCGTGGCCGAGCACAGCCTTCACATGCAAGGCCGCGCGATCGACATCCGGCTGGCCGGCGTGCGCCTGCCCGACCTGCGCGATGCGGCGCTCTCGCTGCAACTCGGCGGCGTGGGCTTCTATCCCGCCTCGAACTTCGTGCATGTGGACACCGGGCGCGTGCGGGCCTGGTAGCCCGCGGCCCTAGCGCGCACGCAGCGCCTGCAGCAGGCGCCGGTCGTGGCCGTACAGGTCGTCGGCGAAATGCAGCTCGCCGGTGGTCGGCGAGACGAAGGCCGTGGTGTAGAACAACAGCACCGGGATCGGCTGCTGCAGCGCCACCTGCTGCGGGCGCTGCGCGCCCATCGCGGCAACGATGCGCTCGCGCGTCCAGGCCGGCTGCTCGCGCAGCACCCATTCGGCCAGCGCCACCGGATCCTCCACCCGCACGCAGCCATGGCTGAAATCACGACGCGCCCGGCGGAACAGGCTTTGCGCCGGCGTGCTGTGCAGGTAGACGTTGTCGTCGTTCGGGAACACGAACTTCACCAGCCCGAGTGAATTGCGCTCGCCTGGGCGCTGCCGCAGGCGTAGAGCGCCCTGCGCCAGCAACGCCAGGTTCTCGGCCGTGGCGGGCACCGGCAGCGCATCGTCGCCGCCGCCGCGCACGATCTCGAGCTCCTCGCGCGCCAGCACCGCCGGGTCGCGGCGGATGCGCGGCAGCAGCTCCTTCAGCAGGATGGAGCGCGGCACGTTCCAGTAGGGCCGGAAGATCACACGGCGCATGTCTTCCTGCAGCACCGGCGTGCGGGTGTCGAGCGCGCGCCCGACGATCACGCCCATGGTCAGCGGCGTGTGCTGCGGATCGCGCGCATCCCAGGCCCAGAGCGTGAAGTTCGGGATGTTGATCGCGAGGAACCGCTGCTGCGACGCGTTGCCCAGCCAGCGTAGCCGCTCCATCGCCAGCTCGATCTGCTGCACCCGCTGCGGCAGCGCGATGGACAGTGCCTCCCGCGTGCCCTGGCCGATCAGGCCGTCGGCCTCGAGGCCGTGGCGCTGCTGGAAATGCCGCACGGCCTCGCTCAGCGTGCCGTCGTAGTGGTCGGCGGCGGGCGTGGCGCCCGCCGGCAGGTCGCCCAGCGCGCTGAGCCAGCGGGCCAGTGCCGGCGCCGCCGCCAGCGGCTGCCCCGGCCGCACGGTGATGGCCGGCAGCGGCGCCGGCACCAGCGAGGCATCGGCCGCCAGCGCGCGGTAGCGGGCCAGTGCCTGCTTCAGCTGCCGGTACTGGGCGAACGGCGGCGTGGCTTCCTGCACCTGCGCGGCGAGCGGCCGCGGGTCGGGGGCCGCGTCGGCGCTGCCGTGGCCTTCGCTGCGCGGCGGCAGGCGGTAACCCAGCCGCCGCGGATCGACACGGCCGAAGCGCAGGTCGTGCAGGTAGCGCGCCAGCGCGGTGTCGATGGCGTCGCCTGCATAGTCGCGCGGGTCCAGGCCGTCGGCCTGCGCGTTCGACAGCAGCAGCTGCGCTTCGCGGCCCCGGCCTTCGGCATCGGCTTGGGCCAGCGACGCGCCGCTGAGCAGCGCCAGCAGCAGCGGCAGCAGGCGCCGCGCCAGGCCGCGCGTGCGGCTCACGCCGGGCGGCCGGCCTGCATGGCGTCGGCGATGCGGCTGTTCATCTCGCCGGCGGCGTGCATGCCGATGTCGGCCAGCTCCTGCCCCAGGCGCATCGACGTGACTGCGCCGAACTGCGCCAGCTCCATCGGGATGGCCAGCGCATCGGCGATGTCGTGGTGAGGCGGGACCTGCTGCGCCGCCGCCAGCCGCTTGCGGGCCAGGCTCGCCATGCTCATCTGTGCGCGCTGCAGCGCTTGCATGGCTTCGAGCCAGGCGATCGACGGCTGCAGCCAGAACTGCAGCAGGCCCGGCAGGGGATCGCGCGTCGTCACTTCACGGAACTCCTTGGTAAGACCGGCGCACGTTAAGGGCGGGGAGGCGCCCGAGGCTTGCGATAGCTCATGCTTCGCTTGCCGACGCTTGTGAAATCGCAAACCGGACAGGGCCCTCGGGCGGTGCAATGGCAGCCTTCCACTTCATTTCACTCGGGAGCCATCGATGCGCATCGCCGACATCTGCAAGCGAGAGATCGTCACCATCGACCAGGGCGCGTCGCTGCGCGAAGCGGCCGCGCTGATGCGCAGCCGTCACGTCGGCGCGCTGCTGGTCACTGCCGACACGCCGCGGGGCAGCGGCGCGCTGGGCATCGTGACCGACCGCGACATCGCGATCGACGCGGTGGCGCAGGGGCTGGACCCGTCGGCCACGCGCGTGGGCCAGGTGGCGAGCGGCAAGCTGGTGGCCGTGCCGGCCGGCGCCGGCATCGGCGACGCGGTGGCGCTGATGCAGCAGGCCGGCGTGCGCCGGCTCGTGGTCACCGAGCAGGAGGGCCAGGTCGCGGGCTTCCTCTCGAGCGACGACCTGCTCGATGCCGTGGCGGCCGAGCTCGCCGGCCTGTCGCACGCGCTGCGCGCGGGCATCGTGCGCGAAGCCACCGAACACAGGCCGCAAGCCGCGGCGCCGGCGCGGCCGGTGTTCTTGCCGGCTGGCACGCCCGGCATGCCCTGGCCGGGCACCGCGGCCTGATCGTCAGGCGGCCAAGGCCTCCTGCGGGGCCTCGGCCGTGCTCGGCAGGCGCAGGCCGCTGGCGGTGTCGAAGACATGCAGCCGGTCGAGCGGCCATGCCAGCGGCACCACCTGGCCCTCGGTGATCGCCACCCGCTGGTGCAGCCGCACGCAGACCAGCTCGCCACCCACCTTGCCATAGAGGTTGGTCTCGTCGCCGGTGGGCTCGACGATGTCGACCTTCAGCCTGACCAGGCTCTGCTCGGCCACCGCCAGGTGCTCCGGGCGCACGCCCAGAGTGATCGCCTGGCCGATGGCGGGCGCCACGTCGGGCGGCAGCGGAAAGGCCGCGCCATCGCTGGTGGCGAGCTGCAGGCCGGCCGGCGAGGCCTGGGCCTGGCCGACGATGAAGTTCATCGCCGGCGAGCCGATGAAGCCGGCCACGAACACGTTGAGCGGGTGGTCGTACAGCTCGATCGGCGTGCCGACCTGCTCGATGCGGCCGCCGTTCATCACGACGATGCGGTCGGCCAGCGTCATCGCCTCGACCTGGTCGTGCGTGACGTAGACCACCGTCTGGCGCAGGCGCTGGTGCAACGCCTTCAGCTCCGCGCGCATCTGCACCCGCAGCTTGGCATCCAGGTTGGACAAGGGCTCGTCGAAGAGGAACACCGAGGGCTCGCGCACCATGGCCCGGCCCATCGCCACCCGCTGGCGCTGGCCGCCGGAGAGCTGGCCCGGCTTGCGGTCGAGCAGGTTGCCGATCTGCAGCAGCTCCGACACGCGCTTCAGCGCGGCCTCCTGCTCGGCCTTGGGCACGTTGCGCATCTCCATGCCGAAGGTGATGTTCTGCCGCACGTTCATGTTGGGATAGAGCGCGTAGGCCTGGAACACCATCGCGATGTCGCGGTCCTTCGGCGGCAGGTCGTTCACCACGCGCTCGCCGATGCGCACCTCGCCGCCCGTCACCTCCTGCAGGCCGGCGATGCAGTTGAGCACTGTGGACTTGCCGCAGCCCGAGGGCCCGACCATCACGATGAACTCACCGTCGGCGATGTCGAGGTCGACGTCGCGCAGCACCTGGGTGGTGCCGAAAGTCTTGCAGACCTTGTGCAGGCTGACCGATGCCATGGCGTTCGTCTCCTCGCGCTCGTTGCCCCGATTGGGGGCCCCCGGCGGGCCGCGGGCCTTGCGCAACCTCAAGCGCCGCGTGCGGCGCGGGCTTAGAGTGCCGGCCATGATGCGCATCGGCTTGCTCACCGGCGGCGGCGACGCCCCGGGCCTCAACGCGGTGATCCCCGCGGTCACCAAATCACTGATCCGCCAATGCGGTGCCGAGGTGCTCGGCATCGAAGACGGCTACCTCGGCCTGATCGAGCGCCGGGTGCGCGCACTCGACTGGCGCGCGGTCAGCGGCATCACCGCGCTGGGCGGCACGCTGCTGGGCACCACCAACCGCGCCAGCCCCTTGTCTTACGAAGGCCGCGACCTGCGCGACGAGGTGCGGGCCTATGCGCGCGAGCTCGGCCTGGCCGGGCTGGTGGCGATCGGCGGCGACGGCACGATCGCCATCGCCTCGGCGCTGCACCAGCACGGGCTGCCGACGATCGGCGTGCCCAAGACGATCGACAACGACATCCTCCGCGTGGAGCGCAGCTTCGGCTTCGACACCGCGGTGGCCACGGTGGCCGAGGCGATCGACCGCCTGCAGACCACCGGCCAGAGTCACGGCCGCGTGATGCTGGTCGAAACGATGGGGCGGCATGCCGGCTGGCTGGCGCTGGAGGCCGGCATCGCCGGCGCGGCCGACGTGATCCTGCTGCCCGAGATCCCCTACGAGGTGGAGGCGGTGGCTGCGGTGTGCCGCGAACGCGAGTTGCGCCAGCGCTTCACGGTGATCTGCGTGGCCGAAGGCGCCGCGGCGCGCGGCCAGGCGGCCACCGAGCGCGGCCGGGTCGAAGGCGCGCCCGATCCGGTGCGGCTGGGCGGCGTGGCGCATGTGCTGCGCGAGCAACTGCAGCCGATGCTGCGCAGCGAGGTGCGGGCCACCGTGCTCGGCCACGTGCAGCGCGGGGGCGGCCCGACGGCCAACGACCGCGTGCTCGCCACCCACTACGGCAGTGCCGCGGCCGACCTGGTGCGCGAAGGCGCCTGGGGCCGCATGGTCACGCTCGAGCAGGGCCGCATCGGCTCGGCCGCGCTCGACGAGGTGGCGCACGGCAGCCGGCGGGTGCCGCCGGACCACCCGCTGCTGCAGTGCGCACGCCGCATCGGCGTGTCGTTCGGCGAAGCCTGAC
>Ga0207706_10003471_pt1 | contig 15047 bp, 13 predicted proteins | sample KBSC53metaG_FD_184318 | JGI IMG/M metagenome (GOLD analysis project Ga0207706, IMG submission 184318) | Corn rhizosphere microbial communities from Kellogg Biological Station, Michigan, USA - KBS C5-3 metaG (SPAdes) (version 2) | ecosystem: Host-associated > Plants > Roots > Rhizosphere > Soil ... | reverse complement strand
CGATGGGCGTCGGACAAGCAGTGCAAAACGCGATGGACTCAGTCTGGGCGGTCCCCCGAAACGTCCGGCCCGACCCCGTGCGGTCCCGGTTGCGAAGCCTGGTGCTGCTGCTGGCACTCGGCAGCGCAGCCATCGCGGCCACCGTTTTGTCCGGCGTTGCGAATACCGCCGACTCGTTCGGGTTCATCAGCACCGCAGCCGTCATGACGGCGTCGGTCGCGATCAACACCGTTTTCGCGCTCGTACTGGGGATGCTGGCGTTTTTGTACCTGATCGCTGCGAGCCTGGTGCTGTGCGCGGAGATCAACGTCGTGCGCGTCGATAGGCTGCACCCGCGAGCGCTCCTGAGCCCGTTCACCGACAACGTCGAGCTCACCGACGGCGACCGAAAAACCTACACCGGGCGGGCAAAGGCCGAGCGCACCAAGGGTTTTCAGCGTGTCGAGGTGTCATTTGATCAGCGTGAAAGCCAGCAGCGGCGCGCCGCGGACACACCCCGACCGACAACAGCCCACGGGTAAATTGCGTCCGACAAACCTGGCAGACTCGCGATCCGACGCCCTGGTGGACGCCACGCGACAGCCAGCGTGCGTAGTGTCCTGTGGCAAGCCAATGTGAACGTGGTGAGCGTCATCTTCGAGCGAGCTCAACGCCGCAGTTGACGCGACCACATCGTCGCGTGCCCGGCGGACAACTCTGACAAGCCGACGTGAAGAAAAAATCCGAAAAGACACTCGGAATATCCGAAAAACGAAGCGCTGCAATCATTCCATTTACTGAGACTTTCCTGAGACTGGGCTCGCCGCAGCGCATCGGTAGTACCCTCAATATTGGTTGAGCTTACAGCCGGTTACGGCACACCACTGGAATGCCGTTGTTCCGGCCTTCAGACTGCAGGGCCATTCGAGATCCTTCATGGGTGCATCGAGAAGGAGTTCACCATGTCTGATGCCCGCACCGTCTGGTTGAATCGCCCAGATTCTGCATCGTCCGTCGAAACACAACGATGCGGCCGCGCCGCTTGCGAAGTCCGCCAACTTACCGCCGCATGCCTGTGCGTGACCGTCGTCGGCGAGGTCGACGCGACCAATCGCCAGGCTTTCGGTCGTTTCGTAGAGCGCCACACCCGCGTCTCAAAACAACTCGTGCTGGATCTGAGCAAGGTCGACTTTTTCGGCAGCCAGGGCTTCACTGCTCTGTATTACGTCGGCGTGCAGTGTGCGCGACGAGACGTCGACTGGATGATTGTCGGCAACCGAATTGTGCGGCGAATTGTCCGCATCTGCGATACCGACGACGAGCTGCCAGTTGTCGACAACCTGGATGCTGCGCAACGCAGGCTCGATCACCTGATCAAGGACCGCAGACCAACAGCACCGAAATCGGCCGCGAGCGCGGCGGGCCGCCGCGGACGCCCTAGCGGGGTATCGTCGCCGAAGGTTTCCACCTCGGGCGCTGGCTTTGTCGACGCAATGAGCAGTGTCCCCTATCCGTCCCGGCGCCGCGCCGTTGACCCCAATGCCATTGTCTCCCAACAACTGAGCTAAACCGGCCGACCGATTGGCATGAGCAGCCTCAGAGGCGGCGCACGCCCGAGACGGTCTCGTCGAGCAATGACGCCTCAGACCGGAGACCGAGGCGGGTAAACCGTGATGAGTAGGTCCTCGAATGCGAAAAGATGACGTGATGGGTGACGGTCGAACAAGGGTGTTGATCATCGGGGGCGGATTCGGAGGGTTGTTCTGCGCGCGCAGGCTCGGGCGTGTCGATGTCGAGGTCACGCTGCTTGATCGCGCTGCGTGCCACGTGTTCCAGCCGCTGCTCTACCAGTGCGCCACCGGGACGCTGAGCATTGGGCAGATCAGCCATTCACTGCGCGAGGAGCTCGCGCGGCACCGCAACGTCACCACCCTGCTCGGCGAAGCGGTCGACCTTGACGCCGATGCGCGCCAGGTCACCGCCCGCCGCCCCGACGAGTCCACGTTCACGCTTGACTACGACATGCTGATAGTCGCCGTCGGAATGCGGCAGTCGTATTTCGGTCACGAGGAATTCGCGCAGTGGGCGCCGGGGATGAAGACTCTCGACGACGCACTGAGTGTGCGCCGCAGGCTGTTCGGCGCATTCGAGATGGCCGAAACTCTGCCCCCAGGACCTGAGCGCGACGCATGGCTGACCTTCGCGATAGCCGGTGGCGGACCCACCGGTGTCGAGCTCGCCGGGCAGATCCGGGAAATGGCTACTCGAGCCCTGGCCAATGAGTTCCACAGCATCGAGCCCCAAGACGCGCGTGTACTGCTCTTCGACGGGGGAAGCTGCGTTCTGGGCAGCTTCGCGCCAGCCCTCACCGACAAAGCCACCAAGATCCTGCAGAATCTGGGCGTCGAACTGCACATGGGTGTGCACGTCACCGACGTGCGACACGACGGTGTGACCGTCACACCGAAGGCGGGCGGCCCGCCCGAGGAGTTCGCGGCCAGAACCGTCCTGTGGACGGCGGGCGTGGAGGCTGTGCCATTCGCGCGGCGTATCGCAAAGGTGCTCGAGGCCGAGTCCGACCATGCCGGACGCATCGCAGTGGCAGCCGACCTGTCCATGCCCGGGCACCCGGAGATCTTCGTCATCGGTGACCTCGTCGGCCGTGACAACCTGCCGGGCGTGGCTGAGAACGCTATGCAGGGTGGAATCCATGTTGCCGCCTGCGTTCGTCACGATCTCGCCGGTAAGGCTCGTCCCCACTACCGTTACCGCGATGTCGGCTCTGCGGCCTACATCAGCCGTGGACACGCCCTGCTGCAAGCCGGCCCGGTCAAGCTCTCCGGGTTCATCGGCTGGCTGGGCTGGGGACTTATCCACATCGCATTTCTCACTGGCGTAGAGAACCGCATCAGCACCGTCGCCACATGGCTGGCCACGATCGCGCGCGCCCGCCGCATCGACCGGACGTTCATCCTTGGTAGCACGACTTCACCCGAGCACCCCTACACCTGGTTGAAGTTCATGCACCCCAACATGATTGACCCGACGCATCATTCCGGCGAGGCGACGACTTAGGCACTTATGGTGTTCAAGGGCCGCCGCGCCAATGCTCGATGCGATGATGATCAGGGGTGAAACCATGCTTCACACCCCATAAGACCGCCTGGGTCCGACTGCCGACTCCGATCTTGCGATAGATCGTACGGATGTAGGACTTCACAGTGTTGGGGCTGAGATATGTCAGCTTCGCGACCTCGGCATTGCTCTTGCCCTGGGTAATGAGCGCCAGGATCTCCGACTCACGATCGCTGAGCCCTTCGCCGCGGCCGGGCCAGTCGAGCCCGACGGCGCTGCGCGCCCGCGGCGGGACATCGCTGATCACCGTCTCCCCGGCATGCACCGCCTCCAGCGCGGCGACCAACTCTCGTGCCGGCAGCGTCTTCGATAAGTAGCCGTGTGCCCCGTGCTGCTGCGCGCTGGCGATGAGGTCTGGGTGAAAGTTCCAGGTATAGACCACCACGCGGCGTGCGCGCGGATTAGCCACCAGATGGGCAATCTCTTCGTGGTCGGATTCCGGTTGGGCGAACGAGTCGTACAGGACAATGTCGACTGCGTCATCGACGGGCATCGTGGAGTCGAGTTCGGCGACGATCACCCGGTCGCGGTACCGGTCGAACATATTGGCCACACCCATTACGACCACGTCGTAGTCGTCGACGAGCGCCACTGTGATCGGACGGCTCGAGGGCGAGGGCATGCCGGGGAGATTACCTCCCTAAGGGTGTATTTCAACCCCCCTTAAGGGTGGTCGACTGAAGCAGCGTCGAGCAACTGCCCGACCGATCCGATCTCCAACTACAGAAAGGCTCACGATGATCGTTCTCGGAATTATCCTGCTCATCGCGGGATTACTGCTCAAGATTTCGATTCTGTGGACCATCGGAATCATCCTGCTCGTCATTGGCGCGATTCTGGCGATCCTGGGATCAACGGGACGCGCTGTCGGCGGCCGTCGGCACTACTTCTAACCGTCAACCACTGTCCTGCCTAGGCTCCTCGCGCGTACAAATTGACGTTTGCAGACCGCGCATTAGGTATTCCCCCGCACGCACGAAAGGACTATGAAATGCCTCTTTGGGGATGGATTTTGATCGCGGCAGGGGTCGTGGTCGTCATCGGGTTGATCGTCGCCGCAGTCGCGGCGACCCGTCGCAAAAGAACAGCGCGACTGCAAGAGCGGTTTGGTCCCGAGTACGAGCACACCGTACTCGAGGCCGGCGAGCACAAGACGGCGGAAAAGGAGCTGGCCGCCCGTCAGCGAAGGCGAGACAAGCTCGACATTGTGCCGTTGACGCCCGAGGCGTTAGCGAAGTACGCCAACCGCTGGCAGATGGTGCAGACCGCATTCGTCGACAATCCGTCGAGCGCAGTGGGCGACGCGGACCGGCTCGTGACCGAGGCCATGCGCGAGCGGGGCTACCCAGTCGACGATTTCGACCAGCAGGCGGCCGACATCTCGGTGGACCACCCGACGGTTGTTGAGAACTACCGAGCCGCTCACAGCATTCATCTGTCGCAGCAGAACGGCGATGTCGGCACCGAGGCGCAGCGTCAGGCGTTCGTTCATTACCGCGCGCTCTTCGAGAAGTTGCTCGAGACACAGAAGGACAAAGACACGTCACAGGAGGCAAGCGCATGACAACCCACGACCAAAATATCGAGGCCACCCCTTCGCCGGAGAAGGTCGGGCCCGCTACAGCGAGGACCGAACATCGGACCGAGCACGCAGCGTCGTCCGCGGTAGCCGCGGAGCCCTCGACCGCGCAGACCGAATCGACCTTCTCGGCGGGTGAACCTTCGGCCGTGGCGACCGACGCGGTGACAAACCAAACCCCACCACCGGCCGCGCATTCCGAACCCTCAACTCCTCCGTCCGAATCGGCGATCGCGGATACCGACGCGCCGGCTGGGATGACGGAAACTAGGACGGCACAGACCGAATCAACAACTGAGAGATCGCTGTTCGCCGACGATGAGCTCGCCGGTCTTCGTGCGCGCTGGGACAACGTGCAGGCGGGATTCGTCGACGATCCCAAAGAATGCGTCCACAAAGCGGACGGCCTGGTGTCGGATGTGGTCGACCAGCTCACGATTGGATTCGCCGAAACGCGTTCGCGGCTCGAGGAACAGTGGGCTCGTGGCGAAGAGGCGTCCACCGAAGACCTTCGTCTCGCCCTGAGGCGCTACCGCGATTTCTTCGAGCGGCTGCTCGCGGTGTGAGACCGGGACCCACGTAGTCCTCGAGCCCCAGGATGCCCTGTGGCATTCGTTGGCGACGGTCAAAAGTCGACGAGGTGGCTGGTATAGCGGCAGGCCATACGCAGGCGCTGTCACCGATGTGCGTCGTGTGCGCGCGGCGATGACTTTCGGCCAGTCGCTCGCGACGGCGCGGCCAAGCGCGCCAATCATCAAGCGTTCCAACCTCATGATGAGCGTTGCGGGAGTCTCGACAAGACACATGCTGATCCAGCCATCGGCTGATTAGGTTGTGTGATCGTCCGAGAAGCCAGGAGCTCAGGCGGTGGCCATCGTTCCGTTCTGCAACTCGTGCACCGCGGTGCGCAGTCCGCGACGCTTGCCTGTGGCCGGATCGCTGCCGAAGCTCTCCCGCATGCCGTCGCGGACGCGGAACTTCAGCTCGGAATTCGTCTCGGGTGCGTCGTCGGCGGTGGCTTGTAGCAGCTTGTCTGGCAGCGCGAGTTTCGCGATCGTCCAGAACGATTGCCAGTACTGCCGCAAGAGCGGTCCTGTTGTGTACGGCAAGTCGTACTTATCGCACAGGGCGCGTACGCGTTCGCTAATCTCGGCGTATCGGTTGCTCGGCAGGTCGGGGAACAGGTGGTGCTCGATCTGGTAGCACAGGTTGCCGCTCATGAAGGCCATCAACGGGCCGGCGTGAAAGTTGGCCGATCCCAGCATCTGTCGCAGGTACCACTCCGCCTGGGTTTCGTTCTCGAACTCCTGCCGAGTGAACTTCTCGGCGCCATCGGGGAAGTGTCCGCAGAAGATCACCATGTACGACCAGTAGTTGCGGATCAGGTTGGCGACCGCGTTGGCCGTCAGGGTGTGCTTCCAGTGGCGGCCCGTCAAGGCCGGAAAGACGATGTAGTCCTTGCCGACCTGCTTGCCCACCTTCTTACCGATTACACGCAGGTCTTTGCGCACCTCGGCCCAGGACTTCTCGCCCTTGCGGACCTTCGCCGTTTCCAACCCGTGTGCCGCGACACCCCACTCGAACAGGGTGCCGAGGAGCATGTTGTACACAGGGTTACCCAGCATCCAGCGTTCCCACCGCTGGTCGCGGGTGAGACGCATGATGCCGTAACCGATATCGTCGTCGAGTCCGACGACGTTGGTGTACTTGTGATGAATAAAGTTGTGCGACTTCTTCCAGTGCACACTCGGCGAGGTGGTGTCCCACTCCCATTCAGTGGAGTGAATCTCCGGATCATTCATCCAGTCCCATTGCCCGTGAATGATGTTGTGGCCGAGCTCCATGTTCTCGATGATCTTGGCGGTGGCCAGCATGGCCGTCCCCGCCACCCATGCCACCTTGTTCCCGCTGGCGAACAGCACGGCCCGTCCGCCCACCGCGAGAGCGCGCTGCAGTTGGATGGAGCGGCGGATGTAACGAGCGTCCCGCTCTCCGCGGGACTCCTCAACGTCGGCCCGGATCGCGTCCAGCTCCCGCGCCAGCGCCTCGACGTCCTCAGGCGTCAAGTGTGCGTACTGTTTGATGTCGGTGATAGCCACGGTGGTCCTTTTCTAGATCTTCAACGTGCAGTCGCCGGACGCGGTCGACACACACGTATTGATGCGGTCACCCGCCCCGTGCTCGTCACCAGAGCGAAAGTCGCGCACGTAGCCTGATTCCAGTGGCAGTACGCAGGTTTGGCAGATCCCCATCCGGCAGCCAAACGGCATCTGGATCCCGACCTTCTCGCCGGCCTCCAGAAGCGAAGTGGCACCGTCGATTTCGATGGTCTTGTCCGAGATCTCGAAGGTAACGGTGCCACCCTCGCCGCCCTTATCGGTACGCGCGATGGCGAACCGCTCCATGTGCAGGGACTCCGATAGTCCCGCGGCATCCCATGCCGATTCCACAGTGTCGAGCATCGGGGTGGGACCGCACGCCCACGTCGGCCGCTCGGTCCAGTCGGATACCAGCTCGTCGAGGTTTCCGAAATCGACCTTGCCGTCCTTATGGGTCAGCTGCAGGTGGAGCCGATAACCGGGTTGCGTTGCCTCTAGTTCGCGCAATTCGTCATGGAAGATCACCGATTCCACCGAGGGCGCGGAGTGGATGTGCACGATGTCAGGTCGCTGTCCGCGCGCCTTGAGCGAACGGAGCATCGCCATTACCGGGGTGACGCCGCTGCCGGCACTGATGAACAGGATCTTCGGCGGCGGCGGGTCTGGGAGCGCGAACTCGCCCCTGGGCGCCGCCAACCGCACGATCGTTCCCGGCGTTACGCCGTTGACGAGGTGCGAGGACAAGAACCCTTCGGGTGTCGCCTTGACGGTGATGGTGATGCGCTTCTTATCCCGCACCGGCACAGAGGTCAGCGAGTACGAGCGCCAGTGCCACCGGCCATCGACGCGTAGGCCGATCCCAACGTACTGTCCGGGACGATAATCCGCGGAAAAGCCCCACCCCGGTTTTATCGTGACCGTCGCGGAATCCTCCGTTTCCCGTCGCACATCGACGACCTCGCCTCGAAGCTCGCGCGCCGTCCACAACGGGTTGATCATCTTGAGGTAGTCGTCGGGCAGCAGCGGTGTGGTCGCCCGGGCAGCCAAGCCGCGCAGGACGTTGATCTTTGGGGTGATCGCCGTTTCGACGTTCTTGGCCGGTGCGATGCTCCATCGGGCCACATCGCGCATACTCGGGTTCATCAGGGTCGTGCCGGTAAACCTGCGCTTGCCATGCCCTATGCGGTACCCCGGTGTGACCGCGTTCACACCTTGTCAGTAGCTGGCTACGGCCTGTCGATAGACTCAACCGAAGGTCATCGACTCGCCGAGTAGATTTCATCGCCGAGTCAGAAGACGTCAGCACAAAGTGGAGCTAAGGGGATTCGAACCCCTCCATGACAACGCGTTGATCTGGGAAAACGTCAGATCCGAGGTGCGCGAAATGACGCAAAGGCACGCGGAATGACCTGCGGATACGCCAGCGGGTTGACGGCGTCAACTCCCAAGCCCAGAAAGACCCCGCAGTTTCCAAGCTCGCCTACCGGGGCTTGACGGCGGCCACATTCACGGCTTACTGTGATCGCACTCACGAATTGAAACGTTTCAACAGACGGGTAGCTGATGAAAGACACATCCGGCACGGAGCGGGTGTGCTTTCTGCTGCACCTCAAGCCTGATCGCGTCGAGGACTATCTGAACGCTCACGCAGTGGTGTGGCCCGACATGCTGGACGCCCTGCGGAGCGCCGGATGGCACAACTACTCGCTGTTCCTGCGGCCCGACGACGGCCTAGTGGTCGGCTATCTCGAGACCGACGACTTCGCTGCAGCACAAAGGCGCATGGCCGCCACCAACGTCAACGACCGCTGGCAGGCAGGCATGGCCCAGTACTTCCAGAACCCGGAAGGAGCCAACCCCGATCAGGCGATGCAGCAGCTCGCCGAGTACTTCCATCTCGACTAACACCGTCTCACCCTCAAAGGAAAGCCATGAAACTAGGAGCCCGTTCAACCACCGGCTGGCGGGCGACCATTTCGGTCGCCATGTCGAACTACATCGAAGCCGGATCAATCATCGCGATCGCCACCAGTCTGGCGTTCTGGCAGGCGGAGTTCGGCATCAGCAACTTCGCCGTCGGCCTGCTGGCAGCGCTGAGCGCCAACGCTTTCGGGGCCGCCATTGGCGCCATCCTCGGCGGTCCACTGTGTGACCGCTTCGGACGCAAGGCAATTTATACCTACGACCTACTGGTCTACATGGCCGGCGTGCTGCTCGCCGCATTCGCCGTCAACTACACGATGCTGCTGGCTGCATTCATCATCACCGGCATCGCCGTCGGCGCAGGCGTCCCCGCATCGTGGACCTACATCGCCGAACAGGCGCCGTCGGAGGGCCGCGCCAAGCACGTGGGCACGGCCCAGCTTGCGTGGTCGATCGGCCCGCTGATCGGCTTCGCGCTCGCCGCCGCGCTGGCTCCGATGGGTCTGCTCGGCTCCCGCCTGATATTCCTGCATTTGTTCATCGTCGCCGCCGTGGTCTGGTGGGTCCGGCAGGGCCTGCAGGAATCGCAGATCTGGGCCGACGAAGCCAAAATCGAACCCACCGAGGTCGCTTCCGCGGTCGGCGTACGTGGCCTGCGCGGACTGTTCTCCCGCAAGGTCAACATCACGGCGTTGCTCTTCCTCGGCGGAATCTACCTGTTCTGGAACACCGTGGCGGGCCAGGCCGGCATCTTCATGCCCCGCGTGTACGACACCGCTGGCCTGCACAGTGCGGTCGCCCAAGACCTGCTGCAGGTCCTGGTGTGGGGTTGCACCGTCGCAGCGACCTACTTCGGGTTCATGCGCTACGCCGACCGCATGTCGCAACGCTTGCTCTACTCCATCGGCGCGGCACTCGGCATCGCCGGATGGGCTGTCCTCGTTGCCTTCACCGACAGCGGCGTACCCACCATGCTGATCTTCGCGGTGCTGTGGGGCGTGTCCAGCGGCATTGGCGCGCAAGCCTTCTACAGCCTGTGGGCAAGTGAGATGTTCGCGACCCCGTACCGCGCCAGCGCCCAAGGCGTGATGTTCTGCGTGGTGCGCAGCTTCACCGGCCTGCTGAGCTACTTCTTCCCGACGCTACTCGCCATCACCGGACTGACCGGGGTCGGACTGCTGCTGATCGGCTTACTTACCGTCGCGCTCGTCATCGGCGCTGTCTGGGCGCCAAAGACTCAAGGAAAAACGCTGCGGCAGATCGAAATCGAGCGTTACGGCCAACCCATCGAATCCACCTCCGACCAGCCGAAGGCACTAGCATGACCAGCCTGTTGCTCGACAACCTCAAGATCGAACTGCCGTCGTGGGCGTTCGGCAACTCAGGCACCCGCTTCAAAGTGTTCGGGACACCGGGCACCCCGCGCACGATCGAGGAGAAGATCGCCGACGCCGCCACGGTGCACCGCTTCACAGGCCTGGCTCCGACGGTCGCCCTGCACATTCCGTGGGACAAAGTCGATGACTTCGCGGCACTCGGCAAGTACGCCGAGGATCACGGCGTACGGCTGGGCACCATCAATTCCAACACGTTTCAGGACGACGACTACAAGTTCGGCAGCCTGACGCACACGGACAAGGCAGTGCGTCAGAAGGCGATCGACCACCACCTCGAATGCATCGCCATCATGGGTGCAACAAGGTCGCGCGACCTGAAGATCTGGCTCGCCGACGGCACCAACTATCCGGGCCAGGGCGACATCCGTGGTCGCCAGGACCGCCTGGCGGAATCGCTGGCCACGATCTACCAACACGTCGGCGAGGGCCAGCGACTGGTGCTCGAGTACAAGTTCTTCGAACCCGCCATGTACATGACCGATGTGCCCGACTGGGGAACGTCCTACGCACAGGTCGCCGCCCTCGGTGAACGCGCGGCTGTTTGTCTGGACACCGGCCACCACGCACCGGGCACCAACATCGAGTTCATCGTCGCCCAGCTGTTGCGGCTGGGAAAGCTGGGGTCGTTCGACTTCAACTCGCGGTTCTACGCCGACGACGACCTCATCGTCGGCGCGGCCGACCCGTTCCAGCTGTTCCGCATCATGTTCGAGGTGATCCGCGGCGGCGGCCTGGACGACGCGTCGGATGTCGCACTGATGCTCGATCAGTGCCACAACGTCGAAGCCAAGATTCCGGGCCAGATCCGCTCGGTGCTCAATGTGCAAGAGATGACCGCCCGCGCACTGCACGTCGACACGGACGCACTCGCTGTCGCTCAGGAAACGGGCGACGTGTTGGGCGCCAACGGAATTCTCATGGACGCCTTCTACACCGACGTCCGCCCCGCGCTGGCGCAATGGCGCACCGAGCGAGGCTTGCCAGCCGACCCAATGGCCGCATTCGCAGCGTCGGGTTATCAGGACAAAGTCAACGCCGAACGAGTCGGCGGCACACAATCATCGTGGGGAGCATGACGATCATGACCAATCCAACCGTCAACGAACTGATCGCCCGGTCCAACCGCCTGGGATCCGATCCGAAGAACACCAACTACGCCGGAGGAAACACCTCGGCCAAAGGCGCAGAAACCGATCCCGTCACGGGCAAGCCCGTTGAGTTGTTGTGGGTGAAGGGATCTGGCGGGGATCTCGGCACGCTGACCGAGAAGGGGCTGGCCGTATTGCGGCTGGACAGGATGCGGTCGCTGGTCGACGTCTACCCCGGCGTGGAGCGCGAAGACGAGATGGTCGCCGCGTTCGACTACTGCCTGCACGGCCGTGGCGGCGCAGCACCATCGATCGACACCGCGATGCACGGCCTTGTCGACGCCGCACACGTTGATCACCTCCATCCCGATTCCGGGATCGCATTGGCCACCGCGGCCGACGGCGAGGCACTGACCAAGCAGATCTTCGGCGATCGCGTCGTGTGGATTCCCTGGCGTCGGCCCGGTTTTCAGCTGGGGCTCGACATCGCCGAGATCAAGCGGCGTAACCCGCAAGCCATCGGCACCATCCTCGGCGGCCACGGGATAACCGCATGGGGCGACACCTCCGCGGAAGCCGAAGCGCGTTCGCTGGAAATCATCGACACCGCCGAGCGCTACATCGACACCAACGGCAAGTCACAGCCCTTCGGCCCTCCGCTCGCCGGCTACGCGGCACTTCCGGAGATGCGGCGCCGACGGAAGGCTGCCCAGCTGGCGCCGTTCATCCGGGGCCTAGCCTCAGCCGACAAACCGCAGGTAGGCCACTTCACCGACGACCCGCGCGTACTCGAATTCCTGTCAGCTAGTGACCATCCGCGCCTCGCGGCGTTGGGGACCAGCTGCCCGGACCACTTCCTGCGCACCAAGGTCAAGCCGATGGTGCTCGACCTGCCCGCCGACGCGTCCATCGACGACGCTAAGGCCCGGTTGGCGGAGTTGCACGAGTCCTACCGCGCTGACTACCAGGCGTACTACGACCGGCATGCGAGTCCCGACAGCCCGGGCATCCGTGGCGCAGACCCCGCCATCGTGCTCATTCCTGGCGTCGGAATGTTCAGCTACGGCAAGGACAAGCAGACCGCGCGGGTGGCGGGCGAGTTTTACCTCAACGCCATCAACGTCATGCGCGGCGCCGAGGCGATCTCCACCTACGCCCCCATCGACGAAGCCGAGAAGTTCCGCATCGAATACTGGGCACTGGAAGAGGCCAAGCTGGCTCGGATGCCCAAGCCAAAGCCCCTGGCGACCCGGATCGCACTGGTCACTGGCGCCGCCTCCGGTATCGGCAAGGCCATCGCACAGAGGCTGGCGGCTGAGGGCGCGTGCGTGGTCATCGCCGACCTCGACCCCCAGAGGGCCGCCGCGGCGGCCGAGGAGATCGGCACCGCCGATGTCGCCATCGGGATCGCCGCCGACGTCACCGACGAGGCGGCGGTTGTAGCCGCCATCGACGCGACCGCCCTGGCCTTCGGCGGGATCGACATCGTCGTCAACAATGCCGGATTGTCGTTGTCCAAGTCCCTGCTCGAAACCACCGCCGCAGACTGGGACCTACAACACAACGTCATGGCGCGCGGTTCGTTCCTGGTGTCGAAGGCCGCCGCCCGGGCCCTGATCGACCAGAAACTGGGTGGCGACATCATCTACATCTCGTCGAAGAACTCGGTGTTCGCCGGTCCGAACAACATCGCCTACTCGGCGACCAAAGCCGACCAGGCCCACCAGGTCCGCCTGCTGGCCGCCGAACTCGGCGAACACGGCGTCAAGGTCAATGGCATCAACCCCGACGGCGTAGTCCGCGGATCGGGTATCTTCGCCGGTGGTTGGGGCGCCAAGCGCGCAGCGGTGTACGGCGTGGACGAAGAAGACCTCGGTAAGTTCTATGCGCAGCGCACTCTGCTCAAACGTGAAGTGCTGCCGGAGAACATCGCGAACGCCGCGTTCGCGTTGTGCACGTCAGACTTCTCGCACACCACCGGGCTGCACGTGCCGGTCGACGCCGGCGTCGCGGCCGCGTTCCTGCGATGACTGGCCGCACCGGCCACCTCGCCGCGGTGGATCTCGGGGCGACCAGCGGGCGGGTCATGCTAGCGACGGTCGGTCCGAGCTCGCTGGATATCCGGCCAGTGACCCGGTTCGCCAACGAACCGGTTTACCTCTGGAATGGCCAGCGCTCCGCGATGCACTGGGACGTGCCCGGGCTGTTTCACCACGTGTGCAGCGGCCTCGCGGAGGCGCTCCGACAGGAACCGGACCTGACCGGTATCGGCGTCGATTCCTGGGCCGTCGACTACGGGCTGCTGCGTCGCGGCACCCTCGCGGGGCTTCCCCATCACTATCGCGATACCCGCTGCGATGACGGCGTCGACATCGTGCACACGCAGGTATCGCAGCAGGAATTACACGCCCGCAACGGATTACAGTTCCTCCCTTTCAACACGCTGTACCAGCTGGCCGCCGACGAGCGAGACGGGGCGCTCGGCGCTGCCGATCGGGCATTGCTTATTCCCGATCTCATTGGCTACTGGCTCACCGGCACAGCGGTCACCGAACGCACCAACGGCTCCACCACCGGACTTCTCGGCATCGACGGCCGATGGGATGACGGGTTGATGGAGATGCTTGGCATACCCGCCGGGCTGTTTCCCGACATCGTGGACCCAGGCACTGATCTGGGCCCAGTTCTCCCGGACCTCGCATCGAGGTTAGGTCTGGCCGGTCAGCCGCACGTCAGCACGGTCGCCTCGCATGACACCGCCTCGGCGGTGGTGGCCGTACCCATGGCACCCGAGTGCGCGGCCTACATCTCGTGTGGCACCTGGGGACTGGTCGGCGTTGAACTGAGCCGACCGGTGTTGACCGAGGCGGCCCGATCGGCCAACTTCACCAACGAAGTCGGCGCCGACGGGCGAATCCGCTTCCTGCGCAACGTCATGGGCCTCTGGCTGCTGAGTGAATCGATCAGATACTGGGAGCGCGGCGGCACCCGCATCGACCTCGTCGAGCTCCTTGAGCAGGCCGCAGCGTGCCCACCGCCGAGCGAAGTGTTCGACACCGACGACGCCACGTTCCTGACCCCCGGGGACATGCCAAGTCGCATCGCCTCGTGGTATCGCACGCGTGGCCTGACCGCTCCGACGACGGTGGCCGAAACGGCCAGGGCAATTGTCGAGAGCCTCGCCGCCGCATTCGCCGACAGTGTCGAGGCTGCGTCGCTGCTCTCGGGCACCCCGGCGAAGACGGTGCACGTCGTCGGCGGGGGCGCCCAGAACCAGCTGCTGTGTCAACTCGTCGCAGATCGAGTCGGGGTCCCGGTCATCGCAGGCCCCGTCGAAGCCACCGCTATCGGCAATGTGCTGATCCAGGCGCGCACGCACGGCCTATTGTCCGGTGATCTGGAAGTGTTGCGCGCCAAGATAATCGACTCCGTATTGGTCAATCGGTATGTGCCACGTGGGTCCAACAGGACCCGGGGTATCGGTCTTGAACACTCGTCGCGAGGAAAGGTTTGATCATGAAACGCCAATTGCCGAAGGTCGCCGATCTGGCACCCTTGATGCAGTTCAAGAAACCACAGCTGAATGCGAAGGCGCGACGGCTGGAGAAGGCGTTGACCATCGAGGACTTGCGCCGCATCGCCAAGCGACGCACCCCCAAGGCGGCGTTCGACTACACAGACGGCTCAGCTGAAGCCGAACTGTCCATAACCCGGGCTCGACAAGCGTTCTCCGACATCGAGTTCCAGCCCGCCATCCTGCGCGACGTGTCCACCGTGAGCACCGGCTGGCAAGTCCTCGGCGCACCGGTGGCCCAACCGTTCGGGATCGCACCCACCGGCTTCACCC
>Ga0207706_10003470_pt1 | contig 15050 bp, 13 predicted proteins | sample KBSC53metaG_FD_184318 | JGI IMG/M metagenome (GOLD analysis project Ga0207706, IMG submission 184318) | Corn rhizosphere microbial communities from Kellogg Biological Station, Michigan, USA - KBS C5-3 metaG (SPAdes) (version 2) | ecosystem: Host-associated > Plants > Roots > Rhizosphere > Soil ... | reverse complement strand
CCTCCTGTGGGCGGCCTTGTCCGCGCGTTTGATCGAGGACATGACCGTCCTCGCCGAACCGACCCCGTACGAGGTGGGGGCGGGCGTAGCCCGCCCACACCGTCGCAGATCCAGCCGGACCCGAACACTGACAGATTTCGCCGTCCTCTCTGACCGCATCACCGCGGCGGGTCTGCTGAAGCCCCGTCCCGGGTACTACGCGCTGCGGCTGAGTGCCGTCGCCCTGGCACTCGCCGGGGGGTGGGCGGCGTTCTTCGTGATCGGCGCCTCCTGGTGGCAACTCGCCGTCGCCGCGATCCTCGCCGTGGTGTTCGGCCAGGTCGCCCTCGTGGCCCACGATCTGGCCCACCGCCAGGTGTTCCGCACCCGCCGCGCCAGCGAGGCGGCCGGCCTGATCGCGGGCAACCTCGGCGTCGGCATGAGCTACGGCTGGTGGATGGACAAGCACACCCGCCACCACGCCAACCCGAACCACGCCGACCTCGACCCGGACGTCGCGCCCGAACTGCTGATCTGGTCGCCGGCGCAGGCGGCTGGCCGGCGCGGGCTGTTGCGCGTCGTGAACGCCTACCAGGCGTACCTGTTCTTCCCGTTGCTCACGCTGCTCGGCCTGGGGCTGCGTCGCGGCAGCGTCCAGGCCGTCGTGCGCGGCACCGTGCGGCGGCGCGGCCTGGAGGCCGCATTGCTGGCGACGCACGCAGGGGTGTACCTCGGCGCGCTGCTGCTCGTGTTGACGCCGTTGCAGGCGCTCGCGTTCTTCGCCGTCCACCAGGGACTGTTCGGCGTCTACCTGGGCTGCACGTTCGCGCCCAACCACAAGGGGATGCCTTCGCCCGACGGCTCGCTGGACTTCCTCCGCAAGCAGGTGCTGACGTCACGCAACGTGCGCGGTTCACGGTTCGTCGACGCCGCACTGGGCGGCCTGAACTACCAGATCGAGCACCACCTGTTCCCCAGCATGCCGACGCCGAACCTGCGCCGCGCCCGGCCGATCGTGCGCCGGTTCTGCGCCGAGATCGGCGTGCCCTACACGGAGACGAGCCTGCTGGCGTCGTATGGCGAGGCGCTGCGGCATCTGCACGCGGCGGGCGCACCACTACGCCGGTAGAACCCGTTTGCCGCCGGCTGCGTACCCCCGGGCAACACACCCACGGCCGTCGATGTCCAGGGGAGGTGAGATGCGAGGTCTGGTAGCGACCGGACTGGCTCTCAGCGTCCTGTTCGCCACCGGGCCGGCGACGGCCGCCCCCGCCACGTCAGGCGCCGCGCCGGGCCTCGCGCTCGGCGCGGCGCCTGGCCTCGCCCTCGGCGCGGCGCCTGGCGCCGCCGTGTGTGAGCGCCGGGACGGCATCGCTGTCGGAGATTAGATCGACGCACGTCGTCCAGTCGGGCCGCCATCCGTTACCGTCTGCGTGTGGACATTCCTCGAACCGGGATCCGCCGGCGTACCGTCCTGGCCGGCGGAGCGGCCGCGACGGTCGCCGGCCCGCTGGTGGCCGCCGGCCCAGCAGGCGCGAGCGGCAGCCGCACGTACGACCTGACCGTCCTCGGCACGTCGGACACCCACGGCAACGTCTACAACTGGGACTACTACCGCGACGCCGAGTACGACGACAGCGCCCACAACGACGTCGGGGTGGCGAAGGTGGCCACGCTCGTCAACCGGATCCGGAGCGAGCGGCGGGGCAGGGCGACGCTGGTGCTCGACGCCGGCGACACCATCCAGGGAACGCCGCTGGCGACGTACTACGCCAAGCAGGAGCCCATCACGTCGACGGGCGAGACGCACCCGATGGCCCGCGCCATGAACGTCATCGACTACGACGCGGTGACGCTGGGCAACCACGAGTTCAACTACGGCCTGCCGCTGCTCGACCTCTGGATCCGCCAGCTCGGCTTCCCGGCGCTGGCCGCGAACGCCGTCGACGCGCGCACCGGGCTGCCCGCATTCCTGCCGTTCGTCGTCAAGAAGGTGAGCCTCGGCAAGGGCGCGCCGATGCTGCGCGTCGGCATCCTCGGGCTCACCAACCCCGGCGTCGCGATCTGGGACCGCGCCAACGTCGAGGGCCGCCTGCGGTTCCTGGACATGGTGACAACCGCCCGCAAGTGGGTCCCGATCATGCGGATGTTCGGCGCCGACCTCGTCCTGGTCTCCGCGCACGGCGGCGACTCGGGAACCTCCAGCTACGGCCCGGACCTGCCGAACGAGAACCCGTCCGCGCTCATCGCGCAGAAGGTGCGCGGCATCGACGCGATCCTCTTCGGCCACGCGCACGCCGAGGTGGTCGAGCGCTTCGTCACCAACGAGGAGACCGGCGAGCGGGTGCTGCTGTCGGAGCCCTCGAAGTGGGGGCAGCGCGTCACCCGGATGGACTTCACGCTGAGCCGGCGGTACGGCCGGTGGCACGTCGACAGCAAGCACGCGACGATGCTGAACACCAACACGGTTCCGGAGGACCGGAAGGTCGTGGCGGCCGTGCGGGCGCAGCACGCCAAGACGATCGCGTACGTGAACCAGGTGGTCGCGACGTCGGTGGTGGAGCTGTCCGCCGCGGAGTCGCGGTACAAGGACACGGCGATCCTCGACTACATCAACAAGGTGCAGACCGACACCGTGGCGGCGGCCCTGGCCGGCGGCCAGTACGCGGCGCTGCCGGTGCTGTCGATCGCGGCGCCGTTCAGCCGCACCGCGCTGTTCCCGGCCGGCGACGTCAAGATCAAGGACGTGGCCGGCCTGTACATCTACGACAACACGCTCGAAGCGGTGGTCCTCACCGGTGCCGAGGTGAAGGTGTACCTGGAGTACTCGGCGAAGTACTTCGTGACGCTGGCGCCGGGCGCCCCGGTCGACCCGGCCACCATCAACGACCCCGCCGTGCCGGACTACAACTACGACACGCTGTCCGGCGTCGAGTACGACATCGACATCAGCCGGCCGGTCGGCGACCGCATCACGCGGCTGACGCGGGCCGGCGTCGACGTCCAGCCAACCGAGCAGTTCGTGGTGGCGGTCAACAACTACCGGCGAAGCGGCGGCGGCAACTTCCCGGGCATCGTGAAGGCCCAGGTCTACAACCAGCAGCAGGAGATCCGCCAGCTGCTCATCGACTGGGCGCAGGCGCGCGGCGTCATCGATCCCGCCGACTTCTACCAGCCGAACTGGCGGCTGGTACGCGCGGGCGTGCCTGTCTTCTGACACCCCGGTCGGTCGGTATCGTCGCGAGGGTGACGAGCCCGATGTACGACCTGACGGTCCTCGGCACGTCCGATACCCACGGCAACGTGCGCAACTGGGACTACTACCGGGACACCGAGAACGACGACGGTGTGGGCCTGGCGAAGGTGGCCACGCTCGTCAACCGGGTGCGCGCCGAACGGAGCGGCCGGGCCACGCTCGTGCTGGACGCGGGCGACACCATCGAGGGCACGCCGCTCGCGTCGCACTACGCGCTGAACGAACCGATCACCGCGACGGGTGAGACGCACCCGATGGCTCGTGCCATGAACGCCATCGGCTACGACGCGGTGACCCTCGGAAACCACGAGTTCGACTACGGGCTCGCGTTGCTTTCGGCGTGGGTTGGGCAACTGCGCTTCCCGGCGCTGGCCGCGAACGCCGTCGACGCTTCCTCCGGACGGCCGGCGTTCACGCCGTATGTGGTCAAGGACGTCGTCGTGGGGCGGGCGGTGCCGCCGGTGCGGGTCGGCATCCTCGGGCTGACCAACCCGGGCACCGCCGTCTGGGACCGCGTCCACGTCGAGGGCAGGCTGCGGTTCCTCGACATGGTCGAGTCGGCGGCCACGTGGGTGCCGGTGATCCGGGCGGCCGGTGCCGACGTCGTCATCGTGTGCTCGCACGGCGGCGACTCGGGCACGTCGAGCTACGGACCGGGCGTGCCCGACGAGAACCCCTCGGCGACGATCGCCGAATGCGTGCCGGGAATCGACGCGATCCTGCTCGGGCACGCGCACCTGGACATCCCGGAGCGCTTCGTGGTGAACGCGGCCTCCGGCGAAGCGGTGCTGATGACCGAGCCGTCGTACGCGGGCCGCCGACTGTCCAGAATGGACCTCGCCCTCGACTGGCGCGAGGGACGCTGGCGGGTGGACGGCAAGCGCGCCACGACACTGCACACCGGTGCCGTGCCGGAGGATCCCGCCGTGGTCGCGGCCGTGCAGGCCCAGCACGAGGCGACGACCGAGTACGTGAACCAGGTGGTCGCGGCGTCGGCGGTGGAGCTGTCCGCGGCCGAGTCGCGGTACCGGGCCACGCCGATCCTCGACCTCGTCAACCGGATGCAGACCGACGTCGTCACCGCTGCCCTGGCCGGCGGACCGCACGCGGCGCTGCCGGTGCTGTCGACGGCGGCGCCGTTCAGCCGCACCGCGCGGTTCCCGGCCGGCAAGCTCAGGATCCGCGACGTGACCGGGCTCTACCTCTACGACAACCCGCTCGAGGCGGTGATCCTCACCGGCGCCGAGGTGCGGGCGTATCTGGAGCACTCGGCGCGGTACTTCCGCCGGCTGGCACCCGGCGACCCCGTCGACCCGGCCACCATCGGCGACCCGATGCTGCCCGACTACAACTTCGACGTCGTGTCCGGGGTGGACTACGACATCGACGTCAGCCGGCCGGTCGGGTCGCGCATCACCCGGCTGGCGCGGGCCGGCCGCGAGATCGGGCCGGACGAGCGGTTCGTGGTGGCGGTCAACACGTACCGGCGAAGCGGCGGCGGCAACTTCCCCGGAATTGTGAAGCCCCCGGTGTACACGGCTGGGCACACGATCCGTCAACTGCTGATCGACTGGGCCCGCGCCCGCGGCACCATCGACCCGGCCGACTTCTTCCGCCCCGGCTGGCGCCTCGTCCGCGCCGGCGTCCCACTGTTCTGATCACACTTCCCGTGTTCAGCGGTTCATCAGGGCGAACACGCCCCAACCGAGGTACTCGCGGGTGTACCTGGCGTAGCGGGCCGGCTCGGTGTGCAGCTCCTCGCGCATCTGGCCGGCCAGCTCGTCGTCCGGATTCGCATCCAGCCAGCGCCTGACGTTCAGCCACTGGGCCGCCGCGTAACGGTCCCAGCTGTCCTGGTCGGCCAGCATCATCTCGACCACGTCGCAGCCGAGTCCGCCGAAGTGTTCGAGCAGCTGGGGCAGTGGCCTGTAGTCGTCGCGGTGCTGCACGTGGCAGCCCTCGACCGTCGCCTGATCGGGTGGATTCCGGCGCCAGTACGGCTCACCGATCAGCATCGTGCCGCCGTCGACCAGGCTGCGCCGCAACAGGTCGACAGTGCCGGCCAGCCCGCCGCCGATCCACGTGGCCCCGACGCAGCAGGCGAGGCCGACCGGCTCCTCCGCGACGTACTCGGACGCGTCGCCGTGCACGAACTCCACCGACACCCCGAGCTCGACGGCGCGCGACCGCGCCCTGGCGAGGAAGGCGGTGCTGATGTCGACGCCGGTGCCGACGGTGCCGTGGTCGCGCGCCCACGTGCACAACAACTCGCCGCTGCCGCAGGCCAGGTCGAGGGCGCGGGTACCCGGCGCCGGCGCCAGCGCCCGGCCGAGCGTGGCGAGCTTGACCTCGTCTATCGGGTTGTGGACGCGGTGGGTGCTCTCGCGGATGACGAACGGGCGCGGCAGGTCCACGTGGAATGCCCTTCGGTCGGCTACCCCGCCGACGCTAGGCGAGCCCCGGGATACGGTCCACGCGATTTGGGTACCGTCGCGGCATGGCAGCCGAGGACGAGGTGCGCGAGACCTACGAGCGCCATCTGTCCGCGTTCGTCGCCAACGCGTTCACCCGCACCGCCGGCGGCTGGCACCTGTACGCGCTTTCCGACCTGGTCAACCCTGCGGAGTGAGCGCCCCGATCCCGGCGTCCGTGCCGGCCGCCGCCGATCCGCGGCACCGGGCGTGCCGGCGGCGCGAGCCGGATCCACCGGATGCTCAACCGCGGCGTTCCGGTGCCGCCCGGTTACGCCGGGCTCGTGCCGGCGGCGGCTCGATCAGTTCGCTGAGCACCGCCCGGAACACCGCGTACCGCTCGGCCCCTACCTCCCGCCGCCACCGCGCCTCCACTCTGGTCACGAGGGCGCGGATGGTGCGGGTCACCTCGTCGCCCCGGGCGGTGCGCCGGATCAGCTTGGCCCGCCGGTCGGCCGGATCCGGCACCGTTTCGACGTAGCCGCCCGCGGCGAGTTGCGCCACTATCTGCCCGAGCCCCTGCTTGCTCACCCGCAACTCGCCGGTGAGATCGACGACGCGGCACCCGGACGGGGGAATCACGTCGAGCAGGCGGGCCTGGGCGACGGTGAGGGCCGCGGCCAGTTCGGCCGGCGGCACCGCCTCGGCGGCCAGCCGGCGGTTGATCCGGTTGAGCAGGTACGCCATGTGGTCGGGTCGCCTTTCGGCAACGCGGTTGACCGGAGCCATCCCGTGGACCTACCGTTCCGTGTAGACAAGTAACTTTACTTTACCAGAGGAGCGGCATGTTCAAGGACGCCGAGGCCGCCCTGGCCGCAACGCTCACCGAGGAAACGGTCGCCGGCCTGGCCGCGAAGGCCGGCGCCGACCCGCCGCACCGGTGGTGGATCGAGCCCGTCGACTACCCGTTCGGCACGCCGACCACCCTGGGCGCGGTGCGCCTGCGCGGCGAGCCCGCGGCCGGCCCGTCGTGGTCGATGTTCGTCAAGGTGGTCCGCTCGTTCCGGCACTGGCCGCTGATCGACACGCTGCCGGCAGCGGGGCGCGCGAAGGCGATCGCGAGTCCACTGTGGAGGTACGAGGCCGACGTGTACACGTCGCGCGTCGGCTCACTGCTCCCCGACGGGTTGCGGCTGCCCACCATGCACGCCGAGTGCGACCTCGGCGACGACCACCTGGCCATCGTCATGGAAGACGTCCCCATCGCCGACGTCGCGTGGGACACCGCCCGCTTCGCCCGCGCGGCCGAACTGCTCGGCCGGATGTCGGCCCGGCTGACCCGGCACGACGCGCTCCCCGCGTCGGCGTCCCGCATCCCCGGCGAGATCACCGAGCAGTACTACGACAACCGGCTCGTGATCGCGGAACTGCCCGCGCTCGCCGACGACGGCACGTGGACCCACCCGATGCTCGCCCGGCACCCGGACCTGCGCGCCGACCTGGCCCGGCTCGCCGAGCGCATGCCGGCGCTGATCGCGCGCCTCAAGCTGTTCCCGCAACTGCTGACGCACGGCGACGCCAGCCCGCAGAACCTGCTCGTGCCCGCCGACCGGCCCGACACCTTCGTCGTCATCGACTGGAGCCTCGGCGGCCTCGCCGCCCCCGGCGACGACCTCGGACAGCTCCTGATCGGCCTCGCCCACGCCGGAATCCTCGACGTCGCGGACCTCGCGGCCCTGCGACCCACCATTGTGGACGCCTACGCCGCCGGCCTGCGGGCCGAGGGCGCACCGGGCGACGAAGCGACAGTGGCGTACGGCCTGGACGGCGGGATTCAGTTGCGCAGCACGTTCACCGCACTGCCGTTGCATCGGCTGGCCGACCCGCTCACCGGCGAACTGGCCGCGCACCTGGAGCACCGGATCGCGCTGACCCGCTACCTGGTCGACCTCGGGCTCGCCCTTCCGCTATGAGGAAAGCTCGCGCACGTACCGCGCGATGCGGCGCTCGCGGGTCTCGGCCCGCTGGAGCCTGTGCAGCGTCATCAGGATCAGGTACCGCTCGCTCGGGCGCAGGGCAGCGAACGCGGCGGCGGCCGGCACGGCGTCGAGCGGCGGGGTACGACATTTCCGGTAGGGTGCCGGCCGTGGCAGGTCTCTGGAAGGGCGTCGCGGCGGCCGTCGGCCGGATCGTGAGCAGGCGCACCGATAACGCCGCGCGGCCCGCGGGGCGCCGGGAGGTGGCGGCGGTGCGCCGCCGCACGCTCAGCTACGCACCGGAGCCCGACGGGCGCGCCGACCCCGGCGAGATCGTATGGACGTGGGTGGCGTACGAGGAGGATCCGAACCAGGGCAAGGACCGGCCGGTGCTCGTCGTGGGCCGTGCCGGCACCACGGTGTACGGCCTGATGCTCTCCAGCCAGTCCGACCGCGACGGGCAGCGGCACTGGCTCGCGCTCGGCACCGGCGACTGGGACCGCGAAGGTCGGCCGAGCTGGGTGCGGCTGGACCGCGTGCTGGCCATGCCCGAAGACGGCATCCGCCGCGAGGGCGCGGTGCTGGACCGGGCCAGGTTCGACCGCGTCGGCGCGGCGCTGCGCGCCGGCTACGGCTGGAGTTGAGCAGAAGCCGGGCCCCGGCACGCGCTCGGACGCGTACCGGGACCCGGGGATCGTGATGTCGGTTACCTGAGAGCGGTCGGCTCGGCGTACCGGAAGTCGTTCATGACGACCAGGTCGTACTTCCTGCCGTCCAGGTTCTACGACAAGGCGCGTTGCCGGCGGCCGCGAGAGCGGACACAGCGACGGCGGGACGCCGCATCTTCCGGTACCAGGACAGGGCAAAGCCCTTATGTTCAATGGTGTCAAGAGAAATGGAGCGACGCGGCCGCTCCATGCCCGTTCACACGGCGGGTTGCGGGCACCGGTTCGACGTTATCGGTTTGCCGACGATGGCTTGTAACATGCCCGCATCGGTCCTGGCAGCCATCGGGAGAGATGCATGACGGACGCGCGCGAGGTGCTCAGCTGGGAATCGTTCGGCTCCGCGAGCCGGGAACTTGCCGAACAGGTCGCCGCGAGCGGCTACGTGCCCGACGTCATCATGGCGATCGCGCGCGGCGGCCTGTTCATCGCCGGCGCGCTCGGCTACGACCTGGACGTCAAGAACCTGCACGTGGTCAACGTGGAGTTCTACACCGGCGTCGACGAGCGGCTCGACATGCCCGTGATGCTGCCGCCGGTGCCGGCCGCGGTCGACCTCGCCGGCGCGCGCGTGCTCATCGCCGACGATGTCGCCGACACCGGCGAGACGCTGAAGCTCGTGCACGACTTCTGCCGCGACCACGTGGCCGAGGCCCGCATCGCCGTCATCTACGAGAAGCCGCGCTCGCTCGTCAAGTGCGACTACGTGTGGCGGAGCACCGATCTGTGGATCGAGTTCCCGTGGTCGATGCTGCCGCCGGTCACCACGCGGCGCGGCTGATGGAGATCGTGATCCGCCGGGGCACCGCCGAGGACGCGCCGGCGCTCGCCCGGCTGCGCTGGCAGTGGCGGGCCGACGAGCGCAACGAGGCACCGGGTGACGTCGACAGGGCGACGTTCGTCGACTTCTTCGCCGGTTGGGTCGTCGACCACCTGAACACCCACCTGCCCTACGTCGCGGAGGTCGACGGACGGCTGGCGGGGATGGCGTGGCTGATGCTCACCGACCGGGTGCCCAGCGTCACCAACCTGGACCGGCGGTTCGGCGACGTGCAGTCGGTCTACGTCGTCCCCGACCTGCGCAACCTCGGGATCGGCGCCGCGCTGATGGACGCCGTGCGGGCCGAGGCGCGGGCGCGCGAGCTGGAGTTCGTCACCGTGCATTCGAGCGAGCGCGCCGTGCCGATGTACGAGCGCAGCGGTTTCCGGGGCGGTCAGCGCTGGCTCGAACTGCGGGAGTGACCCGAGAGTTTGCGCCAGATCCAGCTCGACGGGACGCTGCGGCCGGACACCACGTAGTCCAGCACCCCGTCGACGAGCAGTGTCGTGTCCACCGCTCGGCGGGCCACCGGCTCGCCGGCGATCAGCAGCTCGTCGCCGTCGCGCAGTTCCGTGTCATCGCCCGGGGTCAGCACGAACTCGTCGCCGCGCTTGAGCAGCAGCACGACGGCGGCCAGCGGTCGGTCCCTGTCGTGCGGGCTGCGCAGCAGGTCGCCCAGCCGGGCCGTCCCGGTGCCCAGCCAGCGACCGACCGCGAGCGACGACGCGGCCCGCAGCCGCACCGGCCACAGCGTGCGCAACTGCTGGCCGCAGCGCCCGCACAACCGGTCGACCATCCGCGCCGCCCACTCCTCCCCCTGGTCCGGCACCTCCTGCAGGAAGCGCCACAACAGGGGCGTGCTGAGCTTCGCGTACACCTCCTTCGCGACGACCTCGGCGAGCACCAGCAGCGCGTCGGGTTCCATGGCCTCGAACAGGGCGGCGTTGGCCGGCCGGTTCTGCCGGGCGGCGACGAACAGGTCGGGGTTGACCCGCCGGGCGGCCGCGATCAGCGACAGGTTCGTCGTGTCGTTGTCGGTGCCGGCGACGAACCCGACGGCGCCGTCCAGGTCGGCGCGGGCCATCACGTCCGGGTCGGAGCCGTCGCCGACGACCACGTCGTCCTCGTCCGGGTCGGCCGCCGGGTCGATGGCCGTCACGGTCAGCCCCTCCGCGCGCAGGTCGGCGGCGAGCTTCTGGCCGAACCGGCCGTACCCGCACAGCACCCAGCGGCCCTGCGTCGGCGGCCGGCCGCGCTCGGGCAGCTCCGCGCCCGGGCCGCTCTCCAGCCAGGTGATCAACTGGTAGGTGGCCGGCGCGCGCAGGGCCAGCCGCAGGTGGTCGCCGAACCGGTCGAACGGGTTGACCACCGTCGGCGTCCCGAACGCGCGCATGCGGTGCTCGATGTCCGGCGACACGGTGCGGGCGATCACCGGCAGGTCCGGGCGCAGCAGCGCCACCGCCATGGTGACGGCCAGGTTGACCTCGTCGTCGTTGGTCATCGCGAGCACCGCCTCGCAGGCGAAGTGGCCGAGGCCCGCGATGCCGAGGTGGTCGGGGTTGCGGGCGTCGGCCGCGAGGCCCGGCACGTCGAACCGGTACGCCTCCAGGTCCAGCGCCTCGATGTTCTCCTCGGCGGCGTCGAGCACCACGAACTGGCGGCCCAGCGAGTCGAAGGTGCGGCCGAGCCGGCGGCCGGTCTGGCCGTAGCCGGCGATCAGCAGGAACGGCTCGCGCAGCCGGGCCACCTTGCGGGTGAAGTGCTGCAGCGCCAGCGCCCGCCGGAACGAGCGGTCCTGCAGCAGGGTCAGCAGGGAACCGATCGTGTACGCCCAACCGACCACCGACAGGTAGATGGTGACGGTGACCCACAGCCGCTGCGCGTCGGTGAACGGGTCGGGCAGCTCGCCGAAGCCGATCGTGGTCGCGGTGTAGCTCACCACGTAGAACGAGTGGAAGATCGACATCCGGTTCGGGCTGCCGTCGGCGTCCCGGCCGGGGATGAACGTCAGCCCGATCGTGCTGACCGCGAAGATCACGATCACCGTGATGAGCGGCCAGCGCATCCGGCGCAGGACGAGGAAGATCGTCGCCGACGCCTGGGCCGCCGACTCCGCCGGCACCCGCCAGCGGATCCGGCGCCGGGGCGGCCGCTCGCCCGGCCCGTAGGCGACCAGCCGCCAGAACGCGCGCAGCGGACCGGCCACCGTGTCCTACCTGCGCTGGAACGAGACGGTCTCGATCACCAGCAGCACGACCGAGACGATGTTCGCGAACAGCGCGCCGCCGGACAGCGACACGATCCCGGCGGTCGCCTCGCCCGTGAGCCCGGCCGACGAGATGTGCGCCGCGTACGCCCAGAAGATCGCCGCGGCGATCAGTTGGAGGTCGGCGACGAGGCTGGTGGCCAGGTGCACGGCGCCGATCTGGGTGCGGTCGCCGAACTTGAGGACGGTGGCGATCAGGTTGATCACTACCGCGGCGAACAGCTCGTAGACGTTGTGGACGTCCGGGTCGGACAGGTCGCCGATGAAGAACCCGAAGTTCAGCGTGGCCGCGAGCAGCACGAAGAAGCCGAAGACGACCTTCTCGAGGTTCATCCGATCACCCGTGTCCCCACACCGGACACCTTACGGATCACCGGGCCGGAAAGCGCGTCACAGGCCGTCGTCCGGGGCGCGGCGCAGCAGGCAGAACTCGTTGCCCTCCGGGTCGGCGAGCACGACGAAGCCCTCGTGGCCGGACTGCCCCACGTCGGCGTGCCTGGCGCCGAGCCCGATCAGCCGCCTGACCTCCGCGTCGACGTCGCCGTCGGCGGCGACCAGGTCCGGGTGGTTGCGGTTCTTGCCGCGCTTGCCGTCCGCGGTCGGCTGCAGCCAGACGCTCAGCTGGCCGGCCCCGCCGGCCGACGGACGCAGGTGGGCGCCACCGCCGTCATCGTCGGGCTCGATCCGGTAGCCGAGGGCCTGGGACCAGAACGCCGCCATCCGGTCGACGTCGTGCACGTCAAGGGTCCACTGGTCAAATCGACTCACCACGGCGCTCGTTTCCCCTCGCATACGTCCGATCCCGGGTGGATTTGCCCCTCGCGTGGCGAGACCAAACACCGCTCCGCTTGTAGGCTTAGCCCGGCCTGGACCGGAGGGACAGCGCCGGTCGGGGTTGGGGGAGGCGAGCGGAAGGGCTGCCGGGATGTCAGAGCAAGGCGGCATGCCTCCGGGACCCGGGAACAACATCTGCGACGCGCTGGCGGCCGGCGGCGAGGTCGGCCACGATCTGCTGGCCGTCGACTGGTCGGCCACCCCGCTGGGTCCGCCGCCGACCTGGCCGCAGAGCCTGGCCACGATGGTCCGCGTGGTCGTCTCGTCACGGTTCTCCATGTGGATGGCCTGGGGTCCCGAACTGACGTTCTTCTGCAACGAGGCGTACCGGCGCGACACGCTCGGCAAGAAGTACCCGTGGGCGCTGGGCCGCCCGGCGCGGGAGGTGTGGGCCGAGATCTGGCCGGACATCGGGCCACGCATCGAGACGGTGCTCACCAGCGGCGTCGCCACCTGGGACGAGTCGCTCCAGCTCTTCCTCGAGCGCAGCGGCTACGTGGAGGAGACGTACCACACCTTCTCGTACAGCCCGCTGACCGGCGACGCGGGAACGGTGGTCGGCATGCTCTGCGTCGTCAGCGAAGAGACCGACCGCGTGATCGCCGAGCGTCGCATGGCGACACTGCGTGACCTCGGCGCCGCGACCACCGCCGCGCGCAGCGACGCGCAGGTGTTGACCGCGGCGGCCGACCTGCTCGCGACGGAGCGGCGCGACCTGCCGTTCACCCTCGTCTACCTGTTCGGCGACGACGGCACCGCCCACCTGGCCGCCGCCACCGGGATCGCGGCCGGCCACCCGGCCGCCCCGGTTGCGATCTCACCGGCCGACGCCGACCCGGTGTGGCCGGTGCACGACGTGGCCGAGGGCGGGTCGATCCTCGTCGGCGGGCTCCCGGAACGGTTCGCCGGGCTGCCGGCCGGCGCGTGGACCGAGCCGCCGACCGACGCCGTGCTCGTTCCGCTGCCCGACCAGGGCGGCACCCGTCCGTACGGGTTCCTGCTGGTGGGGCTGAACCGGTACCGGCCGCTGGACGAGGGCTACCGCGGGTTCATCGACCTCATCGCCGGCCAGTTGGCCGCCGGCGTCGCCAGCGCCCGGGCGTACGAGTCGGAGCGGCGCCGGGCCGAGTCGCTGGCCGAGCTCGACAGGGCGAAGACGGCGTTCTTCACCAACGTCAGCCACGAGTTCCGCACCCCGCTGACGCTGATGCTGGGCCCGGCCGAGGACGCGCTCGCCGACCGGGTCCACGAACTGCCCGCGGAGCAGCGGCACCGCGTCGCCGTCCTGCACCGCAACGCGCAGCGGCTGCTCAAGCTCGTCAACACGCTGCTCGACTTCTCCCGGCTGGAGGACGGCGGCGACACCGCCCGGTTCGAACCGGTCGACCTGGCACGGTACACCGCTGAGCTCGCCGGCACCTTCCGCCCGGCGGTCGAGCGGGCCGGGCTCGCGCTGACCGTCGACTGCCCGCCGCTGCCCGAGCCGGCATACGTCGACCGGGAGATGTGGGCCAAGATCGTCCTCAACCTGCTCTCGAACGCGTTGAAGTTCACGTTCACCGGCGCGATCACCGTCGCGACGCGCTCCGCGACCGGGTGCGTGGAGCTAACCGTCGCCGACACGGGCATCGGCATCGAGCCGGCCGACCAGGGCCGCCTCTTCGAGCGGTTCCATCGCGTGTCGGGCGCCCGGGGCCGCAGCCACGAGGGGTCTGGAATCGGCCTGGCGCTGGTCGCGGAGCTGGCCGCCGCGCACGGCGGCGACGCGGCGGTGACCAGCACGCCGAGGCTCGGCAGCACGTTCACCGTGCGGGTGCGCACCGGCACCGCGCACCTGCCGCCGGAACAGATCGCGGAGCCCGGCGACCCGGCCGGCTCCGACGCGGTCGAGGGGTTCCTCGCCGAGGCGATGCGCTGGATGGAGGCCGGCTCCGGGCCGGGCGGCTCGGTCACCGAGCCGGCCGAGGCGACGACCCGCACCGCCGCCGGTGAGCTGGCCCACCGGCAGCGTGTGCTCGTCGTCGACGACAACGCCGACATGCGCGACTACCTCGTCGGGCTGCTGTCCGATTCGTACCGGGTGCAGACCGCGCCCGACGGCGCCGCGGCGCTCGCCCTCGCCCGCGAGGACCCGCCGGACCTCGTCCTCAGCGACGTGATGATGCCCAACCTCGACGGGTTCGGCCTGCTCCGCGAGCTGCGCGCGGACCCGGCCACCGCGCTGGTGCCGGTGGTGATGCTCTCCGCGCGGGCCGGTGACGAGGCGACGATCGAGGGGCTGGCGGCCGGCGCCGACGACTACCTCATCAAGCCGTTCACGGCCCGGGAACTGCTGGCCCGGGTGCGGGCCAACCTGGAGCTGGACCGGGCCCGGCGGGTCGGCGTCGAGCTGGAACGCCGGCAGCGGCTGCTCGACCAGGCGCAGCGCCTCGCCGGCGTCGGCAGCTGGGAGTTCGACATCGACACCGGCGCGATCCACGCCTCCGAGGAGTTCGTCAGGCAGATCCAGATCGCCGCCGAGGAGCTGCGCGAGCAGGGCCTCGCGCCGGCGATGCTGCGCGTCCACCCCGACGACCGGGCCCGCGTGACCGCGGCTGTGGAAGCGGCCATCAAGGGCGCCCCGCTGGACTACTATGTGCGGCTCGCCATGGCCGACGGGTCGTACCGCACCTTCCATACCATCGGTGAGCTGGTGCGCCACCCGGACGGGCGGCCGGCCCTCCTGCGCGGCAGCAACCAGGACATCACCGAGCAGCGCCGGGCCGAGGCCGCCGTCGCCGCGG
>Ga0207706_10003468_pt1 | contig 15055 bp, 13 predicted proteins | sample KBSC53metaG_FD_184318 | JGI IMG/M metagenome (GOLD analysis project Ga0207706, IMG submission 184318) | Corn rhizosphere microbial communities from Kellogg Biological Station, Michigan, USA - KBS C5-3 metaG (SPAdes) (version 2) | ecosystem: Host-associated > Plants > Roots > Rhizosphere > Soil ... | reverse complement strand
TTCTCCAACGGATAGATTGAGTAGGTCGCCGCGGACAATCTGGGCGATTTGAAGAACATGATCTCGTGTCAATTCTGCGGCGGTGGGTGCACCGGCGGCTTCACGCACGTGGAAGATGAAGTAGTCTTCACTAAGCCAGCGGGCATAGGGCTTCACCATGAACGAGGCCGCGCGCTCCAGCCTCTGCCTCACTATTGGCTCAACACGCGAAGCGAAATCCACATCCCAAACCCACCGGCTCGCAAGACGAACCAGGCTTTCCCAGTCGCCTGAAAAGGGTAGCTGGTATACGACGCTGACGACGCCATAGTCGTAGTACTTGATTTCACCTTCAAGCCGCTCGCCGCTTTCGAGTACAAGGGCCTCGAGCGGCTCTACGACCGGTGGTCTCTGGTAACGGACATAAGCAGGTACCGAATGCTTGATGCTGGGCTGCTGCACGGTGCGCGCACTGACCGCCTGCTGAAGGCGATCCAAACGGAGCTCTTCACACACGTCGAATTGAATCAGTACGAGGACGGACCCGTTAAGCGAAAGGGCTGTCGAAGGCGCAGCGTCATTGAGCACGGTATTCAGCATGGTAATGGATCCTGCTCAGGAAGGATGCTTTGCTCCAGGCCGTGTTTCCGTTTGTGAAATCCAGGTTGATGAAAGAGTCTGTCCTCGGGGGACTCGTTCCGGGGAGCAATTAGCAGCGCGCATTCAGTGGCTATTCGCAGATTCAAGACAGCCGTACCAGCACACTATGTTTCCATTGTCGTCAAAACGGGCAGATCCCGTTGCACGCATTCGTGTCCATGGATCGCGTTCTGATCGCCGCAGACGGAAGGAGATATCAATCGGGTTCCCGGTTTGGAAGGACCTCTGCATGGCTTCCCAGGTTGGTTGCCGGTCATCTGGATGCAGCGCGTCCATCCACCCGAAGCCTCTCCATTGATCGTCCGTCATCCCTGTGATTTCAAGCCATCGTTGGCTAACATCGAGCGCTCGCCCCTCGGGATCGGTTACCCATGGAATTTGCGGCATGCGCTCCATCATGTGCCGGAAGTGTTCTTCGCTCTCCTGCTGTGCCGCTTCAGCACGTTTGATCGGAGTCAAATCCACGAGAGCAACAGATACCCCAATTACCTCGCCGGCCTCATCGCGTGCAGGCTCATAGGTTAGAAAAAGAGCTTTGCTTTCATTGGGGTCGGACGCGGGTTTGGTGATCTCGATTCCGGGAATCGCCTCACCGTTAAGCGCGCGCTGAATATAAGGTTCAAGGTGCGGAAAAAGTTCGGGGATCATTTCCTGTACGGTTCTGCCGAGGTGCTCCTCCATTGGCCTTCCATTCATATTCGCGAGTCTGCGGTTCACGCTCAAATATCGGAGATTGCGATCGAGGAAGGCGAGGCCTACGGGTGCACCATCATACACGGCGCGCAGTTGAGCAAGTCGTTGTGCGGGAAGACTGTCGAAGCTGTTGCTCGACACGTGGCCTATCTCATCATTCAGCAACCCGGGGGACATTATTTGCGGAAGACCGGCGGCGACAGACCCAAGCTCCTCGGGTGGTATCGGCTTTCCGTAGAGCGAACCCTGTCCAAGCTCGCAGCCCAGCCACAGAAGCATCTCAAATTGCTCTTGTGTCTCTATACCCTCTGCCACCGTATTCAATCCAAGGCTTTGCCCGAGTCCCACGACTGCGGCGACAATCTTACGGCTGTCGCGCTGCTTCGTCATGAGACTCACGAAACTACGGTCCACTTTCAGTTCGTCAAATGGGAGCGCCTGCAGATGCGAAAGGCTTGAGTATCCCGTTCCGAAATCATCCAATGCCAGCCGGCACCCGATCGCCTTTAACGCCAAGGCAGTGGTGCACGCACGCTCCATATCGTACATAAGAGCGCTTTCAGTTACTTCGATTGTGAGATGGTCAAGAGAAAATCCCGTCGATTTTGCAATGGCCTGAATCTGGTCAGGCAAACGCACATTATGGAGCTGGACTGGAGAGATATTGGCGGCCAGTGTCAGGGCTGGCGGCAGGCCAACCGTCGCGCTAAATCCTTTGCGCAGAATTTCCGTGGTCAGCCGGTCAATCCACCCATCTCTTTCTGCCACAGGGACAAATTCGTCGGGTGGAATCGTTCCTAGCTCCGGATGGTTCCATCGCGCGAGAAGCTCAAAACCCCTCAGTTCGCCGGTTCGGAGATTAACAACCGGTTGAAAATGCGGGAAGAATTCTCCGTGATCGATGGCCCGCGCAGCATCGAGATTGTCGATTGTCATCGGACTCATCAGAATGCCGCCTTGCCGCGAATTATATGCCTATCTTCGAAGGGCGGCTGCCTCGACCTCATTCATTTCCGTTGCTGGACCATGGTGTGAGAACGTGCTCTCCATGGCGGGTTGTTTCGGCTGAAGGCTTTTCATCATGAACTCTTTCAACACGAGAGTTAAGGGGATCGCAGCAATCGCGCCAGGAAGCCCGAGAAGAAACGACCAGCCAACCAATGACAACGTCATTTCGAGAAATGAAATGCTCATCGACTTCTTCGCGAGGATCGGCATCAACACGTTTTGAACGATCAACTGGGTGAGAATCATGGCGACGGCCACGAGCGCAGCTCTTTTCCAACCGAACATGAGCAAGGCGAGGAAAACGGGAGGGACCGTTGCAATCGCGGATCCAATAAAAGGAATGAACGACAGGAGGAAATACAGGGAACACCAAAGGAACGGGGTATCCACTCCCAAGATCAGTAGAAAGGCCAAATTGATGAGTGCGTTAATCCCAGAGGATTTCGCCGTGACAACTATGTAGCTTCTCGCGTAAGCCCCCTGGCTTAGAAGAGCGTCGGCGAACGCGCCTGGCTTGACACCCGCATCCGGCAGCATCTCCATTACGAAGAGTGCGGCCAGGAGGCAGATCAAGAGCGCCTCAGAGGCCGTTGCACTCGCTCGAGGGACCAGGGAAATTGCTATTTCGCCGAGCCGTTCGGGCGTAAGCAATTTTTCGAATGACAGACTCGCGAGTTCAATGCCGCGAAAATGACTCATCAAAACCGTTAGCTGGTCGTAGAGGCCTGTCAGTCGCTGCTGGTAGAGCGGGAGTCTTGCTGTCAGCTTCGCAATTCCTGCCTCCAGCGTGAACAAAGCCAGTAGACCTGCTGCAGCAAGCGCGATGGCCGTCACCGTAGTCGCTCGACGTTTTGGCAGCTTGAACTGATGCATGAGCCATGTGGGAAAAGGCACAACGGCGTAGGCAAGGATCAGGCCGAGCAGCACGGGACCAAGAACAGAAGAAGAAGCCCAGACACCCCACAGGATGATAACTATGCACGCCCCGGCTTGGAGAGAGCGCAGGAGCGACGAATGCGAACTGTTTTCCATGGGCCGAGTCGGCCTTTCAATGTCTCATTGCCCGCAAACGGCCTCAAAGGTTTTTAAGGCACGCTGGCCCTTAGAAAACCCGGAAGAGCGCAGACTTTGATGCCCTGTCGTTGCGGGGCTGATATCAACCCTAGAGAGAACTCGCCCCCCCGCACAACTGGAAGAAGTAACAGTGAGGGGTCCCATTGGCTCTCGCTGCCTGTGAAACGAGAGCAGGTCAAAGATTGGCGATGAGCGGAGATTTCAGCGGAGTTCGTCATACACCGCGAAGACTTTACCGACCATTTGAGTGACAGAAAAATGTTGGGCTGCGCGTCGGCGACCTGCGAGGCCCAGGGACAATCTCTTCTCGCGGTCATTGATCAGTTCACGCAAACGGGAAGCAAGCTCGGTTGGTTTGCCGGGCGGGAAAAGAAGGCCCGATTCCCCATCACGAACCAATTCAGGAAGGCCGCCGGCTGCGCTGGCGATCACGGGCAATCCAGCGGCCATTGCCTCGAGTGCCGCAACGCCAAATCCTTCATCCAAAGAGGGGAGCACAAAAATATCCCAACCGGCCAAGATCGGCGGCAGATGATGGCGCCAGCCAAGGAAGGAAACTTGCTTGGAGACGCCGAGGTCAGCCGCTTGTCTGGTCAATACGTCCCGCAATGAACCATCGCCAGCAATTTCGAGCCGAAGTCCGGGAAACTCGTTCTTCACCATTGCCATCGCTTCGATGAGGCAGGAAATTCCTTTGACCGGTTCGAGGCGACAGGCCGTTCCGACCACGACACCATCATGCGGAGTTCGAGGCAAGAGAAAACCGGACACATCAATTCCGGGATAAATCACGATCGCTCGTGGATCTCCAGTGAAATCGGCCACAATCTGCGAATTGGTTATCAGGGCATCTCTTTCGGGCAGGACGAATGTATCCGGCACTGCTCCGGTTACTTCAGACGCGCGACCATGAACGTGCCGCACGATGCGGGCATGCGTCAAGAGGCGTCCCATTCGAGTAAGCAGACGGCCACCAGTGTGTAGATGGATTATGTCCGGGTTCGTGGAACGGAGCAGCCTGGCGTATCGTGCAGCACCCATGGGATCGGAGAGGGCACCGCTCCAATGGACGCAACTGGAACTCAATCCGAGTTCTTTGAAACGGTCTACGAACTCACCGTCAACAAGGGAACAGACTGTGATCTCGTATTTCTCTGAGTCAATAGCTTCTGCCAGGCTCTCGATGATTCGAAATATGGCGGTTCCAGCTGGCTCTGCTGTACCCATGACGTGCAGGACTCTGCGTTTCGTCATCGCAGTATGTCCGCGGCAAAGCATTGGAAGAGCCCGGTTTTGCTTGTAGATTCAGTTCGCATTTCGATGTTTTCCTGCCAGGGTACTCCCAGAACAGTCAGACGGGATATCGCGCCGGTTGCATCAAGGAAATGATTTCCCTACAGCTTTTGCCAGTGCGCGCCTGGCATTCACTAGGGAGAACGGGTAGTAGCGGCCGGGCAATCCTATTTCGTTGCTTCTCTCTTTGCATGTGGAGCAAGGGGCAGCGGTCACTCGCGCAGTTTTGAATTGTCGTCGTAAATCCTGCATTGCCGGGCCGTTCCAAACGGATTCGAGCGACTGCTTTGTCAGGTCGCCTAAGACGAGAGCGCCATTGTGATCTCGACAACATGGGACAGCCTCTCCTCGCCAGGTTACGGTAATGCTGTGCCATGGGTAGAAACATGGCAGTCGCAACAATCTCTGATGGCGCGCAACAGAGATCGCCTCCTCGGGATGCTGCGAAATCAAAGCTTCCTGTATCTGAACCAAGCCAGGTATGTCTCCTGCAAAGGTTGAGAAGTCACCCAGAATAACGCTTTCTATTCCTTCGACGCCTTTCCAGTAGGTTTGAAACTCGTTCCACTGATGAGCATTTCGCGGCTGTTTGATCATACTCATGTGGATCAGCGGGCGATTAAGTCCTAAATTGGCTTTTCTCTCGAGTAATTGCCGAACGTTGGCGTCGCCGCGGGCAAAACTTGCCGCACGACCCCTGATGGCCATGGATGTACTGTCGTCCATTCCATCCATCATGACGTACATCTCATCGAGTCCCAACTCCAGAATTTCTTCTATTCGACTTGTTGTCCACACGGATGGGTTGGTTGAAATGATCACGCGTAATCCACGGCAATGCGAATAGGAGACGGCCTCAGCGAAGTGCTTGTAGACCATGGGCTCGCCAAAATGCCAGAGGGCAATATATGGATCCTCGGTCACGCCATCCACCTGCCAGGCGGGCTCGATTTGATCCAGAATTGCGCGGAATAACCCGATATCCATGTGACCCAATTCACGAGTCATTGCGTGCGTTCGCGGGCACATATTGCATGTATATGGGCAATAATTCGTGGTTTCCAGTTGATAAATCCTCGGATGCCCCAAGGTCTTCAATAGTCCGTGCGTATAGCTAAACTCTTTTAGCAAGTTATTCGTAAACACCTGGCGGGCCCTCGCATCTTTAAGAAGTGCGCCTGCACGTCGTGCCAGGGTATGAAACCCAGCGTGCTCGATCGGCATTGTCAACGTTCCCGCTTTCTTTCTTTGACCCGCCTGGTGGGAGCATTGGCGCAGCCCGCCTCATAGTCGCGAGAACGCCCCTGAGCCCATTTGGATCCGTGCCAAAAGTCTATAGGCCGGACAGCACTTATGTAATGTGGGTGCAAACAGAATTACGATGAGACTTTGAATCTGATACGGCGTAAGAGTCTAGCGGCTCGAACGGGCAGCGGAAACCGATAACCCCAGGCTTGCTTTCGAAAAGCCTCCCATACCTGCGGATCCGTCACTGCCTGCTGCCGGAGATATCGTTCCAACCACCGAAAGTAATATCGTCTTTCTGCTTCTTCGCGAATTGTGCCCTCAAGCCTTTTGCCCATGGAATCGGGATGACAGCGGTACTTGTCCCAGCAGACATCCGCAACGAAGACTGGGACATGGAGATACATCTTGGCGAGAAACGCCTGGTCTTCATAGAGTTGGTAGGTCTTGGGATTGAAGCACTCTTCAAATCCGCCAACCTTATCAAATGCCTGGCGACGGAGAAAGAAGCTCGATGGACAAGGAGCACCCTGCTCTCCCAATGGGTAGTTGGAGGAGAGCAGCTCAGGCGGACGATACAGCCTGTTGCCGGGAGCAAGTGGAGGGATATCGTTTGCCTGTTCAGGCATGCGATTTTTGTCCCAATCGTACCAATACTCACTCAGCCCATAGAGAAACCCGGCTTCTGGAGAGGCGTCCATCAGTGAAACTTGCTGTTCAAGTTTGTGCGGGATCCATACATCGTCCGAATCAAGGAAAGCAAGATAGTCGCCGGTGCCGGCGCGGACTCCGAGATTCCGCGATGCGGGCAGACCGAGGTTGAGATGTCCTGGGTGCTCAAGGTACCTGATTCTGTCTGGGAATCCGGCTGCATACTCCTTTGCGATGGCTGTGCTGCGATCGGTTGATCCGTCGTCAACGAGGAATAATTCCCAAGGGCTATAGGTTTGACCGAGCACACTTTCGACAGCTTCCGCGAGAAAGCGTTCACTGTTAAGAAACGGTATCGATATGGAAACCATCTCTTTTTCTTTTCGCATGAATTCCTGACCAGCGCCCAGAGTCATGATTACATGCGGAGAAGGCGTCGGATGCGTGCTTTAGTTAGCTCCGGGATGCTATAGCCGAAACGAATGCGCGAGGCGAAGTCGACCAGGGTATCGTCGGACTGAACCATTGTCCGATGCAGACGCATTGAATTCGTTCCCAGATTGTTCAGGCCGTCTTCTGTTGTGAATGCCAGTCGGAAATTGCGACTGACCACTTCTTCCACTTGCCGATTGTGGTTGCCATACGGATACGCAAAGGCGGCGACTGGCGCTTCGACGATCTTCTCGAGTTCAGCGCGGCTGCCTTCGACCTCCTCCTGCAAAGCGGCGGCACTGATGCGGTCCAGCTCCGGATGCGTGCGGCTGTGAGCGCCGAATTCAATTCCATCAGCGGCCCATCTCTTGATCGAATCTGCGCTCATCAGGCGGATTGGGGCGCTGCCATTGGCCTGATCCCAGATATTGGATTGATCGATGTAGGCAGTTGGCACAAACACGACCGCTTTGAATCGATGTTTTCGCAAAACAGGAAAGGCGTATTCGACAAGATTTGCATACGCATCATCGAAGGTAATCAAGACTGGATTTTCGGGGAGAGGCTTTGCGGATTCACACCACGCGATCCAATCAGAGATATCAATCGGCTGGTATCCATTGTTGGCGAGCCACTCCATCTGAAGCGCGAATCGTCCGGGGTCCACCGTCAGCCCGGGGTAAGTATTTCGCTTGAACGCGCCCACCTGGTGATACATCAAAACCGGCAGGCGCATCCAAAATTCAGCCCGGAACTGACGCCATGAGCCTGCTTCGCACACAGCGCTCTGGAGCATGTTCAGATTGCCTTCGCGTGCCAGCAGCCACTCCTCTTTCCTTCCCCTGACCGATTCAAGGGGAAGCCATCGCGCGATTGCGAAAGCGGATCGCGCCAATTGGCCTGCTATGGGAAACTTCAAAAGGATGTCACCCACTCGGCTTGCGAACATCCGCGTGGTTTGCGAAGCCGCCAATGCAGATTCTGAGCGATAGACCGGGTGCTTACGACAAAGGAGAATCTCAAGCTTGCCCGTGCGCCGAGCCTCGCTGACAGCCAGATCGTTGGAGGACTTCGTGTAGAGATGCTCTACTTTGGCGTCGGGGAGATAAATGAAGTTCACGCCCCCTCGCCACAGGCGTATGCCTAATTCGATATCTTCGTGGGCATTTACAAACGCTTCGTCGAATCCACCGAATTCCAGCAAGACTTCCCGTGAGATCGAACTATTCGGTGGAACGCGGGCATGAATCGGCCAAGCGGGCGATTCCCCTTGCGCCAGAGGCCCGTAGATGCTGTCGGCGTAGTGGGCTCGTGTCAATCTAGCCGCTGCAGTCTCGAGCGGTGCAGCGGCAACAAGAACCGGGCCGAATGCGAGAAAGTTGCCACCCGAAGTGTGCGCTTTCAAATGATCCGAAACAACCCGGGGCTTACATAGAAGGTCGTCGTCGAGGAAGAGCACGATTTCAAATCGAGCAGCAGCTAATCCGGCATTCCGAGCAGCCGCCAATCCCCTGTTTGGCTGGTCTATAACGGTCAATGCCGGGCCGTAGCGAAGCGAGCGGAGATATTCAAGAGTGCCGTCGGTGGAACCATCGACGACGACGATCACCTCGAATTGAGTCGGTGGACAATCCTGATCTTCGAGCGCTTGAAGGCATCTTGCCAGGACCTCTCGCCGATTGAAGGTTGTCACGACCACGGAAATCATATTGAATTTCCAGCGATGGAAACGATAGACGATAGCTCATAACTTTCGAAATAGAGCATTCACGTACATTCCTTCCATTTCCATTGAAACGAGATCCAATTGAGGATGCTCGCCGAAGGATTCAGCGATGCGCTTGCCGCCTCGAAGCATCGCCTTACCCCACCAGGATGTTTCGAATATATCGTTTTGGCGGCTGTTTCCGAGGAGAAGGTATCCTCCCGAGCGAACAGCACTTGTCAATTTGTCCCGTGCATTGCGAATGTCGGAGGGCCGAAAGAAGAGTTCCAGGACGTCCATGATAACCACGAGATCCATATCTGCGGGCGCGGGAGAGGTGGATAGATCCCATTGTTCGAATTTCACATGGGTTCCTGCACATCGCTCAGACGCTCGACGGAGTGCATTTTTGGAGATGTCAACCGCGAGGAGAGATTTGCAATGCGGAGCAAGCATGCTGGTGAAGACTCCCTCGGCGCACCCTACTTCAAATCCGCGCTCGAAGGCGGTGGTCCCTCGTGCATTCTCAAGTAAGTGAAGCGCACTCCGAAAGCGATCTGACTCCTCGGGGCAATCTAGATAATTCCAAGGGTCTTCTCTCTCGTACATTTCTTCAAGCCAGCTGTCCAGCACGGGCTTGCTGGCCCAGCGGAAGCGTTCCTTCCATGATCGAAAGAAAAAATATGTGCTGCGAAGAAAATGCACATTGCGGAGTTTTCGCCTGATCTGGATGAGCATTCCTACCTTTAATGCAGCTTATGATCGATTCCAGTTTCTGAAAAGCAATGATAAGGGATTGAAAGAGTTCTTCAGGAAGCGCTGCTGAATCCAAAAGAGCATAGCATAGACAATTCCGCCGCCGATGGCTGCAACAAACAATAGCAAAAGCGGATGATGGGGGAAGAAGGCGCGGACCGCCAGCGTAAACGCGATAAGGGATGCCGAGGGAAGGGCCACGTCGGAAAATGAGCAGAGCAGAAATCTGGGCCACGAATACTTGAATTCACGCGCAGCACAGACCGTCGTGATAATTGCCCCAAGCCATGCGGACAATGTGAAAGCAAGCGCTACGCTCGCTACGCCAAATCGCGGAATAAGCGACGCATTTAGAAAGAGGAGCAAGGCAGTCATGGCTGCGGTGATGAAGAGTACCTGCCGCGCCATGCCGCGGCCCCAAAGGGCATGTAAGGGTCCAACCCAAAGCGCGTCTGCTATCACTCCAATCGAGGTCAGTTGCATGACTATCACGGTTTCAGGCCGCGCGATGCGCAGCCAGACGTTGACCAACACCGGCGCAAGAATGACCAAACCGATGCAGAAAGGCATGGCAACGGAGAGGACACACTTTGTGCCGAATACGATGATGTCAGCGTACGTTTTGTCGCCGCCTCGGCCTTCTTCTGCAGCAGAGGCAGAAAAAAGCACTTCGGCGCCGCGCCAATTGAGCTCAGACACAATGAAGCAGGGACGCTGCCCGGCATAGAGGGATGTTGTTGCGCTGGTGCCTCCTGTAAAGAAGCCAAGCATTATCGGCGGGCTAAACCACCAGACGTTCTGAAGCAATGTAGTGAGAAAGCTGGATATTCCGAATTCGGAGATTCGATTGAGGAGCTTCCACTGAAAGAGCGAACTGTCTGCGCGCAGAGCGCCAAGACGATAAGAAAACCAGGTCGCGATCAGGCACTCTGCGATTGACACTATGGCGTAACAAATCGCGATCGCGGCAAGCGAGCAATGGAACTGCAGGAGTAGAGCGAACCCCACGAAGCGGACCAGCATGGCTCCGACGGAGATGGCGTTGATTGTTCCAAAGCGCTGAAACCCGGCTAGAACCGCGTTGCTGAAGGTAACTGCCCGGCCCGCGGCGAACGCAATAGCGACAGCAGTAAATATGGTTGGAGTCGCAGTCTGGATGGCGGCGCTCAAATGCAGATGGGGCGCCATCTGCATTCCGGTCGCGACGATAAGGACACCGCATAACAGTCCAAAGACGGCGTAAGCTCCGCAGGCGGCTGACAGAAACGCCGAGGTCGGCCCATCGATCACTCGCTCTGCGTCGCGGTGCAAGGCAGTCTCGCGGGTAATTGAGAGATACAAGGCATTGTCGATTCCGGCCGCAAAGGCGGGTGTCGCCAGCGCAACGATCCAGAAGCCATAGGCTTCAGCGCCGAGACGCAACAACATGAAGGGCACGAGGATGATGCTTGAAAGAACGGAGGCAATTTGCCCGATGTAGTTAAATGCTCCCTGGCTCACTAATCGAGCGCGATCGCCTGCGTCGAAGTTGCCCACATAGTCGGCTGTCTCCGATTCGCTTTGTCGTTCGGGAAATATACCTGTCTCCTTTATGAGGGGCGACATTGCTCAAGGGAGCTGAGGCTGGCCTTATGTATTGGGATCACCACTCGCGCTAACAGCCGAGTTCGAGCAGGGGCGCGAAACCCAGATTGGCAGGTAGCGACTTTCTGTCAGTTGCTATCGTACACAAATTGTTTACATGGACGTTGGCGCAAATAGGCAGCCCGACGGTGCAACTCGCGGCTGGGCAGGTGTATATAAGAAGGGTCTGTAATGGGAGGACCTTTGATGAAGTCTTCGAGGACCTGGCGTGTCAGGAAGGTTGCAATTGTCGCGGTTTCGATCCTCTTTTCAATTGCGCCGGTGGATCTGTGCCTCGCGCAGGCGGGCGGGCCGAAGTTACCGGACCCCGGGCATCCGAGCATCAGCCGCGATCAGCAAAAGCAGGTCGGATTTCAGGCTGCGGCGGAGGTCTACAAGCAGATGCCGGTACTGCCGGACAGCAGTCCGGAGACGCTGTATATCCGACAACTTGGGGAACGGCTGGTGGCGACGATTCCGCCGGAGAATTCGTGGCCGTTTGAATTTCACGTGGTGGCTCAAAAAGAGATCAACGCATTTGCGCTTCCAGGCGGCCAAATGTTCGTGAATATCGGCACGATCACTGCAGCGGCGAACGAAGCGCAGCTTGCAGGTGTGATGGGACACGAGATGGCGCATGTGTATATGCAGCACTCGGCGAAGCAGATGCAGAAAGCGCAACTGACGCAGGGCCTGGCAGGATTGGCGGGAGCCATTCTTGGTGCTCGAGGCGGCACGTTGGGAGCCCTGGGGCAAGCGGGTGTGCAGATAGGCGCGGGCATGGTGATGCTGAAGTATTCGCGAAGCGATGAGGCCCAAGCCGATCAGGTGGGCGCGATGATTCTTTACCGGGCCGGATATAACCCGCGGGCACTGGCCGACTTTTTTAAGACACTCGAGGCGCAGGGTGGCACGGGGCCGCAGTTCCTGAGCGATCATCCGAATCCAGGCAATCGGGAGTTGGCGATAAATAAGGAGATTCTGCCATGGCCGCGGGTGAAATACCGGAGCGACTCGGCAGCATTCACAAAGGCGCGCAGGCACGCCTCGGGAGTCAAGGCGTATTCAGCGGAAGAGATCGCGCAGGGGAGCAAGTCGGGGCAGTGGGAATCTTTGAACAAGACGAATGGCGCTGTGCTGAAGGTGCCCCCGGGAATGGTCGTCGCGAGTCCAACACAAACTGCATCGAGCAGCGGGACGGGGAGCCCTGTCACATTGAGTGATGTGACTCCAAGCTCGAAGTTTGTACTTGCCGATCTTGGTCCTTTGAAGATTGTGCGGCCGGAGAATTGGGACGTGATTGCGCCGAAAGAGCAAGGCCAATCGCTGACGATCGCGCCGCGCGCAGGTATTGTGAGCAATGGGGTTGGCTACGGTGTAGTCATCAACGGCGTTGCTCAAAAAGACCAACCGATGACGATCGACCAGGCGACCGAGGAGATTGTGCGCACCCTTCAAAGTGGGTCGAGCGACCTGCGTACCGTTGGGACGGCTACGGATGTGGAGGTTGCCGGCGTGAGAGGTAGAGCGGTGAACATGCAGTCGACTTCGCCATTTCCGGATGCCAGGGGACAATCGCAGAAAGAACGAGACAGGTTGGTGACACTGCCCAGGCCGGATGGCTCAGTGGTCTTCATGGTGTTTGTCGCGCCAGAGTCCGACTATGAACGGTTGAGTCCCACATTCGAGAGAATGCTGCAAAGCGTTCAGTGATGGAAACTGCGACAACAGTCACGGCGCTCGGCGGCAACCGCCTACGGTGCCCAGACGTGTCCCCTCCCTGAGGATAGGGGACACGGATCGAGAACATTGATCGTAGTTCCCTAGGCTGCTTTGTCGATCTCGTTTACTTGAATCTCTTTGATGACGCTCATCACCGTGAAGGCATTAGGGCCGTTAAAACGGATCGTGGTTTGAATTCCTCCGCCGGCGAGGATGAGGGGCGTGCGGGTCCGTGCGAGGGACGAGATCTGACTTTCTGCTCCTGGCTCGGGGCGGAGATTGCCAAAGCTGAATTCCAGGTCGGGAACTCCGTCGACTATATCTTGCGTTTCTATAAGGTCGAAGTGGACTTTGAAGTTTACGCGGAGGCGATCTGAAATCGTGCCCGCGGCATTCTTAATCTCTCTATTGGTCTTTAGTTTTCTGCGCATGGTGTACCTCAATCAGGTGACTTGCATAGCGAAGACAATAGCGCGCAAGGGAGATTTCTTATGTGATTTAGCTCACTTCACTAACGAGACCGCTATCGGGGCTTCTGTTGACTTTGGGGCGTTGGGCGTTCAGAAGGGGCCCGCAATCGCTCCCGCACCGTTGACCTTTGGATGCCTCACCTGCGCGCGGCGCAGTCTAAGGGGCTTTAGCTTACAATGTCGGCGGAGGGTCGATGATGCGAAAACTTAGCCTGATGCTGCTCGTCGTGTTGATGTCCGCGCTGCCCGTGGCCGGTGAAAAACTGAAGGGAAGGACCACTCTCAAAGACTTCCAGCCGGCAGGCACGACCGATAAGAACCAAAAGACCCAAAAGTTCGACATGAGTTTCATAGCCGTTGGGCATGAATACACCTGTCGCACCAAGGACAAAACGAAGGCCACTGATTTTGTTGTGGGGGCGGATGTCAGCTACCAAATCGATAACGACAAAGTGAAGCTGAAGAATGCTTCGGGAAAAGAAGCAGAATGCACAGTGGTACGCGTGGAGAAGGCGTCAGGAGTGCAAAGCGCGGAAGCTCCTAAGTAGGCGCCTGCGAGCTTTTGACGGACGCATCGGGACACTTCAAAACACTAGTAGTTATGACGGGAAAAGAGAACCGGACGGGCTAGCCAACGAGGAGACTCGCGGACGGCGGCGGGGGGATTGCGCCTGCGGATGGGGACTGGAAAGCAGGCCGGCAATCTCACGGAGTTCGGCGCGAGCACGTCCAATTGTGGCGGCAACCTTGTCGCGGGATTTCCCACTGGGCTTTTCGGCAAGCGGTAAATCGGGCTGGGGGTCGGCCTTACGAACATGACCGAGAGCGTGCCTGGCGCCAGAGAGGGTGTAGCCCTCGCCGTAAACCAGGCGTTTGATCTCAAGCGCAATCTCAACATCACGCCGGCGGTAAAGTCGCTGGCCGGTGCCACTTTTGTTTGGTTTCAACTGGGGAAACTGCGACTCCCAAAAGCGGAGCACGTAGGTCTCGACTTTGCAGATACGGGCTACATCCCCGATCTTGAAATAGAGACGGTCAGGGATCGCAGGTGCTTCAACGGCGCGCTTCGGGGACGGATGCGTAGCCATAGTTGAACAGCAGGACCCGGGATTCAAGGGGATCCTTAAACGCAGTATAGGCCACTCTTTCCGTCGGTTGTTAAGCAAATTGAGAGCAAGCTCCCATTTTTTGACAAGGGGGCGGAGACTGATGAGATTTCGGGCAGCCCGAAGTATCAGTCTTTTGGCGGTGCGTCGAAAGCTTCGCGCGCCGGAGAGTGCGGTGGAGCGGCGCGAAGATATTGGATCGGCCAGCTCGCTTGTTGTCCAAGTGCGATAGCAGCGTGAAGCGGCCAATAGGGGTCCCGGAGCATTTCGCGAGCGAGAAAGACCATGTCAGCTTGACCGGTGGAGATAATTTCGTTGGCTTGCCGGGGGTCGGTAATCATGCCGACGGCGGCGGTCGGGACATCGGCTTCGGCGCGAATGCGAGCCGCGAAAGGCACCTGAAAGCCCGGGCCAAGTGGGATGCTGGCGTTAGGCACCTGGCCACCCGAGGAAACATCGACAAGATCGACGCTGTGCTGGCGCAGAAGGCGGGCAAACCTGGCCGATTCGTCGGGCGACCATCCGCCCTCCGCCCAGTCGGTAGCGGAAATTCGAACGAACAGCGGCAGATGAGCCGGCCATGCGGCTCGAACCGCATCGACGACGGCGAGAGGGAGGCGGACGCGGATTTCGAAGCT
>Ga0207706_10003465_pt1 | contig 15062 bp, 13 predicted proteins | sample KBSC53metaG_FD_184318 | JGI IMG/M metagenome (GOLD analysis project Ga0207706, IMG submission 184318) | Corn rhizosphere microbial communities from Kellogg Biological Station, Michigan, USA - KBS C5-3 metaG (SPAdes) (version 2) | ecosystem: Host-associated > Plants > Roots > Rhizosphere > Soil ... | reverse complement strand
GGTTGGCCGCACTGCGCGGCCGCCAGCCCGGGGTGCCGTAGTAGAGCCAGAATGCCGCGGCGACCGGCACCAGAAACAGCGCAGCCACCGCGAGCAGGCTCCGCCGTCCACGAGCGGTATCGGGCGTACGATCCGCGGTCATGGCGTCCCGCCATCTTTCCCACTGCCACGGCGCATGCTGGCGATGGCGAGCGCCACGACCGCGACGAGCGCGAACGCGAACCACTGCATCGCATATGCCTGGTGGCGCGAGGGATTCATCCGCAACGCCGGCTGCCACTTGCGCTCGTAGCCGTCCGGGGCCTGCGGGTGCAGCAGTACGATCTGCGGCTCGATCGGCTCGCCGAGGGCCGCTGCGAGCTGCTCCGTCGTCGGGTAATTCATCACCCGTGGCCAGACTTCCGGATCGGCGGCAACCGCGTCGCGCACTCGCAGTCCCGGCTCAGGGGGCCGATCGGTGCGGCCGGTAATCTCGCGCGTGTCATCCGGGACGTCCACCGCTGGAAGGTGCTCGCGGCTGTCGCCGAGCGATACCCAGCCGCGATCGACCAGCACCAGCGCGCCACCGGTCGTTCGCCGGAAGGGCGTCAGCACGCGATAGCCCGGCCGGCCGTCGGCGGCCGGCATGTTATCGAGCAGGATCTGGCGACGCGGCTCATACGCGCCACGGGCGTTGACCGCCTGGTAGCGCGCAAGGCCGTCGAGCGACCGCGAGGTGATGTCGACCGAAGTCGCATCGCCAAGCCGAAACCCGTCGATCAGCGCCTGCTTTTCCCGAGCCCGGTCGAGCTGCCAGTAGCCGAGCCAGACACACATCGCGACCAGCAGCACCGTCGCGAGCACCACGACGGGGTGAGGCAGTCGGAACGAACGCATCCTCGATCAGGCTCGAACGGGCTACATCCAGTACACGAATATGAACAGCCCGAGCCAGACGACGTCGACGAAATGCCAGTACCAGGCCACGCCCTCGAAGGCGAAGTGGTTCGCGGGGGTGAAGTGGCCTTTCATCACGCGCAGCCAGATGACCAGCAGCATGATGGCGCCGATGGTCACGTGCAGCCCGTGGAACCCGGTGAGCATGTAGAACGTCGAGCCGTAGATGCCGGAGTTGAGCGTCAGGTTGAGTTCGTTCCAGGCATGCCCGTACTCCTCGGCCTGCAGCCCGACGAACAGGAAACCGAGCAGGAACGTCGCTGCCAGGAAGATCTTGAGCACGGTGCGGTTTCCGGCGCGGAGCGCGTGATGCGCGATCGTGACCGTGATACCGGAGATCAGCAGGATCGCGGTGTTGATCGCGGGCAGGCCGAAGGCCGGGATGGTTTCGAACTCGCCGCCCACGTTGCCCGGCCCGTTGGTCGGCCACGCCGTCTCGTACCCCTCCCAGGCAAAGGTGTTAGTGAGGAACTTGGTGCCCTCGCCACCCAGCCACGGGACCGAGAGCTGGCGCGCATAAAAGAGCGCGCCGAAGAACGCAGCGAAGAACATGACCTCGGAGAAGATGAACCACATCATTCCCATTCGGAACGAGCGGTCGACACCCTCGTTGTAGAGACCGTGCTCGCTCTCGTCGATCACCGTGCGGAACCAGCCGACGAACATGTAGATCACCGCTGCGAGCCCGAGCACAAGCACCCAACGCCAGGCGACCGCGTCCATCAGGAGCAGCGCCACGCCGAGCATCGTCGTGAAGAGCGCCACGGCTCCGATCGCCGGCCACTTGCTGCCATGCGGGATGTAGTACCTGGCCGCGTCGTGAACGGTCTGTGCTTGCGCCATGGATCTAACCCTTCTCCGGCATCGTGTACATCGAGTAGGCGAGGGTCATCCGGTCGACCTGCGCGGGAAGCGCGGGATCGACGATGAACCTCACCGTAAACTCCCGCTCCTGGTCCGCGCCGAAATGTTGCGGCGTGAAGCAGAAGCACTCCGTCTTCTGCAGGTAGCGGGCGGCGTAGGCGGGCGCGACGCTCGGGATCGCCTGCCCCGTCGCCGGGTGTCCCGCACGGCTGCGGATCCGGAACTGCGCTTCCTGGAGCCGCCCGGGGACAACGGTGATCGCGGGAGCCGCGGGTGTCAGCTCCCAGTCGCTCCCCGGGGCCATCACCGACACGAGCTCGAGCGTTACCTCGCGCGGCGCCGCCGCCGTCTCGACCGCGCCCGACGGCTCGGCGTTGATACGGATCCCGGCGATCTCGCAGATCACGTCGTAAAGCGGCACCAGCGCGAAACCAAACGCGAAGCTGCCCGCGGCCATCAGCAGCAGGCGGCGGGTGAGCGAGGCGTTTCGGCGTCGGGTGCCTTCGTCCATCGTGGCGCTCTCAGGGCTGCGACTTGATCACGCCGGAGGCGATGAACGCGACATAGATCGCGAGCGCGGTCAGCGCGAGGACGACGCTGTTGCGCCGGATGCGCCGGCGCCGCTCGTCGTCGGGGTCGCCGGTCACGAATGCATCTCGCCGCCGCGCACCGTGGGCGGCTCGTCGAAGGTGTGATACGGCGCGGGCGAGGGTACGGTCCATTCGAGACCGTGGCTGCGCGCGCCGTCCCAGACCACGGCGGATGCGGGCGCCCCGCCGCGCACGCAGCGCCAGATCAGGTACACGAACAGAAGCTGCGACAGCCCGAAGCCGAAGCCGCCAATGGAGGACACCATGTTCCAGTCGGCGAACTGCGTGGCGTAATCGGGGATGCGGCGCGGCATCCCGGCGAGCCCGAGGAAATGCTGGGGAAAGAACAGCACATTGACGAAGATCGCGGACAGCCAGAAATGCAGCTTCGCGAGCTTCATGTCGTACATGTGGCCGGTCCACTTGGGCAGCCAGTAGTAGACCGCCCCCATGATCGCGAACACCGCGCCGGGTACCAGCACGTAGTGGAAATGCGCGACGATGAAATACGTGTCGTGGTACTGGAAGTCGACCGGAACGATCGCCATCATCAGTCCCGAGAAGCCGCCGATCGTAAACAGGAACAGGAAGGCGAGCGCGAACAGCATCGGCGGCTCGAAGGAGATCGAGCCCTTCCACATCGTCGCGGTCCAGTTGAAGACCTTCACACCGGTCGGCACCGCGATAAGCATCGTCGCGAGCATGAAGAACATCTCGCCGGCGAGCGGCATGCCCACCGTGAACATGTGGTGCGCCCAGACGATGAAGGACAGGAACGCGATCGAGGCGGTCGCGTACACCATGGAGTCGTAGCCGAAGAGCTTCTTGCGGGCGAAGGTCGGGATGATCTCGGAGACGATCCCGAACGCCGGCAGGATCATGATGTAGACCTCGGGGTGTCCGAAGAACCAGAAGATGTGCTGGTAGAGCACCGGGTCGCCGCCGCCTGCGGCCGAGAAGAACGTCGAGCCGAAGAAGTGGTCGGTGAGCAGCATGGTCACCGCGCCCGCGAAGACCGGCATGACCGCGATAAGCAGGTAGGCCGTGATAAGCCACGTCCAAACGAACATCGGCATCGCGAGCAGGGTCATGCCGGGGGCCCGCATGTTCATGATGGTCACGATGATGTTGATCGCGCCCATGATCGAGGACGCGCCCGCCAGGTGGATCGCGAAGATCGCGAGCGGCAGCGCATCGCCGGTCTGCAGCACCAGCGGCGGATAGAGCGTCCACCCCGAGGCGGGCCCGCCGCCGGGCATGAAGAGCGACAGGATCAGGAGCGAAAACGCCGCGACCAGCAGCCAGAAGCTGAAGTTGTTCATCCGCGGCAGCGCCATATCGGGCGCGCCGATCTGCAGCGGAATCATCCAGTTGCCGAGTCCCACGGTTGCCGGCATCACGGCGCCGAACACCATGATCAGCGCATGCACCGTGGTCATCGTATTGAAGAAGCCCGGGTCCACGAGCTGCATCCCGGGTACGAAGAGCTCAGCGCGAACCACGAGCGCCATGCTGCCGCCGATCAGGAACATGATCAGGCTGAACACCAGGTACATCGTCCCGATGTCCTTGTGGTTGGTGGTCGTCAGCCAGCGACGGATCCCCTTCGCGGGCCCGTGGTGGTGAACGTCGTGTCCGTGGCCGTGGCCGGCGTCGGCGAGTGTGTCAGTCGTAGCACTCATCGTCGGTTACTCCGTGGTCTTCCGCGCGGCGAGCCACGCGTCGAACTCGGCGCGCGGTACCACCTCGACGACCACCGGCATGAAGCCGTGGTCGCGTCCGCAAAGCTCGGCGCACTGGCCGCGGTAGGTTCCGGCCTTGTCGGCGGTGAACCAGAGCTCGTTGATAAACCCCGGGATCGCGTCCTTCTTCATGCCGAAGTCCGGCACCCACCACGCGTGGATGACGTCGGCCGCGGTGACCAGCACCCGGATCTTGACGCCCTGCGGAACGACCAGCGGGTTATCGACCTCGAGCAGGTAGTTGTCGATCGTCCGCGGATCGACGCCGGAGTCGAGCTGGCGCGCAGCGTCGTGTCTGCGGGCCAGCGTCGAGAAAAAGGACACGCCGTGCTCGACGTATTCGTACTGCCATTTCCACTGGTAGCCGGTGACCTTGACGGTCAGCTCCGAGCCGCTCGAATCCTCGATCGCTACCAGTGTGCGAGCCGCCGGGATGGCCATGAAAACCAGGATCAGCACCGGGACGATCGTCCAGATCACCTCGGCCAACGTGCTGTGATCGAAGTTCGCGGGCGTCGCGCCCTTTGAGTGGCGGAAGGTCGCGACGGAATAGATCATCACGGCGAAGACAGCGACCGCAATGGCAACGCACACCCACAGGATCAGCATGTGCAGGCCGTAGATGTCGCGGGAGAGGGGTGTGACGCCCACGCGCAGGTTCAGGTCCCAGGCGGCGTACGCAGGCGCTGCCGCAAGGAGCAAGGCGACGCCGCCGGCCAGGTCGCGCTTAGGACTCTTCATTCTTGACAGACTCCGTATCGACCGGCCGTGACCTGAGGAGCCGCGGCCTCCCGAACCAAGAAGGCATCGGCGCCCTTCCTCCCCTTGCCGCCGCCGGTAGCGCAGGTACGACGCGGCTATGGGTCGCGCAGTTTAACCCGCCCCGCCGGGAGCCGGCGACGGGTGCATCGCGCCCGTCAGAACAGCCGATCGAGCGCCTGATTCGCGATCGCGCGCGCCACTACGTCCGTGTCCGGCGGCGATTTCCACGACATCACCGCCAGCGGTGGACACTCGAGCAGCCGCTCGAGCGTGGCAATGTTCTCCTCGGCACGTGCGAAGCCGGGGTCGATGCGATTGGCGATCCAACCCGCGAATGGCGCCCGGTCCGCGGTACGGATCGCTTCGAACGTGAGCCGCGCGTGGTTCAGGCACCCGAGCCGCATCCCGACGACGAGCAGCACGGGCAGCCCGAGCGCTTCGGGCAGATCGCTCGTATATCCCTCCGGGTACAGCGGGACACGCCATCCGCCGGCGCCTTCGATGACCACGCGGTCGCAGTCCTGGGTTGCCCTTCCATACCAGTCAAGCAGGCTTGAGAGCGGGGTCGGTACACCGGCCTCGGCGGCGGCGAGGTGCGGCGCGATCGCCGGCTCGAAGCAGAAGGGATTGACGAGCGCGTAGGACGCGCGCGGTCGTCCCTCGGCCTGCAGCGCGAGCGCATCGCCGTTGCGCAGGCCGTGCGGCGTGCGCTCAGCGCCGCTCGCGAGCGGTTTCAGGCCGCGTGCGCGGAAACCGGCGGCGTCGAGGGCGCGGACCAGCGCGACGGCGATCAGAGTCTTGCCCACGCCCGTGTCAGTGCCGGTGACGTAGATCGCTCGCGGCCGCGAGAGCGGCGTTGCGCTCACCGGATGCCCGCTGTGGGGCTGTTGTCCGCTCAAGGTTCCGTGCCTGGCCGCGCCGCGGCGGGCCCGCTTCCGGCTGGCGTGGTTGGTGGCCATGCGCCGGGCAGCAACCGGCGGGCGTTGTCGCGATAGATCCTGTCGATGACCGACCTCGGCAGCGCCAGCCCTTGAAACCGCCCCTCGAAATCCGCGGAGTGCAGGAAAGCGTCGCCGGTCAGAAATTGCCAGTCTGCGAGCCAGGCCTCGTGTGCTTCGACGGCCAACGCGGCGTCGTCCTGATTGTGTCCGCCCGCCAAATCACTGCCGTAGAGTATGCGGTCCTGAAACGCCAGGAAGAATTTCCGCACCTTGTCGCGGTCCGCGACCGACTGGAGCTGCAGATGCACCAGTCGGGCGGCGAGGTCGACGGACGCCTGCGGGTGTCGGGCCAGGAATTCGGCGATACGATCGACATCCCATTCCAGCGACGCGAGATGCACGCCGACGAATTTCATCCGCGGAAAGCGCTCCAGCAGACGATCGCGCGCGGCCAGCTGCTCGTCGTACGACGGCCATTCCGGGTGCCGGAACATGTGGTACTGCGGATGCGCAGCGAAATATTCCCGGTCGCCGCGTATGGTCATCTGCTCCAGCGGCAGCCAGGCGTTGCGCGGCTCACCCTGATGACCAAGCACCACTACGCCTCGCGCCACGAGTGACTCGAAGACCGGCACGAATCGCGCGTCGTCGATCATGACCGCCCGACCCGTCCGGTCCCGCAGCTGCATTCCGATGTCCTTCCACACCTTCACTGCAACTGCACCCTGCGCCAGCACCTCGTCCAGCTGGCGCTGCGTCCGTGCCGGCCAGTCCGGCGCATCGCTGCCGGCGGCGTCGAACGTCGCGGCGAAGGCGATGCGCGACGGATACTGCCGCTGCAGGGCCAGTGCGTCGCGGACCTGGTCATTGAGCGGCGGGAAGTCAGCGTAATTGACGTTGATGGTAAGGAGCCGGAAGCCGTCTGCCTGCGCCCGCTTCATGAACTCGGGCAATGCCCCATGCAGATGCACGTGCGCGTCGATCTTTTCGAGGAGCGCGAAATCGTCGTCCCCGTATCGCTCAGGTGTGGCATCCGCCGCGCAGGCGAACGCCGACCACAGCAGAACCGGCGCGAGGCACCAGCGTGCCGCATCGCGGTTGGCGCATTTCCTGTAGCCACCGAGGCTCATGGCGGCAGGCCGCGCGCGGCGCACTGCTCGCGCAATGTCGTGAGGGGCGCCTCGGAGAGACCGGAGCCAGCCAGGCGCGCCGCATAGAGAGCGGCGCCGATCAGCGGCGGGAACAGCGGTGGGCGGCACTCGAACGGCAACGCTGCGTCTGCCAGCGCGTCTCGAAAGCTGCGGAGCAGCAGCGCGGATCCGCTGAAGGCACCACCCGAATAGGAAACCGGCAGAACTACGTCGCCGGGCACCGCCAGCGCCCGGCGCACCGCGCCCACCGTGACCGCGAGCTCGTCGGCCGCACGCGCAAATATCGTTCGGGCCTGTCCGTCGCCGGCCTGCGCGGCCGCGTCGACCAGCGGCGCAAACTGCGCGAACGCCGCCCGCGTGTTCACGCTTTCGCCGTAGACGCGCGCGCAGAGATCGAGGTCGATGTCGAGCCCGAGACGGGCGCGAACCAGCTCGTACAGCGGACCGCGCGCGGCCCGCCCGTCACTCATGCGAGAAAACAGGTTCATGCCCTCGCGCGCGAGCCAGTAGGCCGAGCCTTCGTCGCCGATCAATTCGCCCCAGCCGCCCGCACGCGCGCAGCGACCGGCGTATTCGCCATAGGCCATGGAGCCGGTTCCAGCGATCACGCTCACGCCGTCCCGGCAGGCAAGCGAGCCGGCCCAGCTGCAGATCATGTCGTTTCCGCAGCGGTATTTCGCCGCGTCGAAGAGCGGCGATGGCATCGCATCCAGCTGCGCCGTCGTGGCGCTGTCCTCGCCGTAGGATGGCAATCCGAAGTATGCGAACGACACGTCCGCCGGCCGCAGATTGCCCTTCGCCAGCAGTGTGCGGATGCCTTCGTGCAACAGCGCCGTGGCCGCAGCCACTCCGCCGGAGAGGTGGCTGACGCTGCCGGCGTAATGGGTGGCGTGAAGCCGCCCGCCCGCGTCGATCAGGGCGTAGGCGGTCTTGGTGCCGCCGCCGTCAACGCCCAGGTACATCGACCTGGTCCCCCGGCCAGGGATAGATCGTCACACCCTGCACCACCCGGCTGACGATACCGGCCGCATTCGGCCGATCCGGCGTCAGGCCGATGGTCAGCGACTGCCGCAGCGCGTAGATCTGCGCAAACAGGACACTCAGGAGGGCAACTTCGATGTCGTTGGCGCAATCCACCCCCTCGAAGACTGACTGCGTTGAATCGCGCGAATCGCCGCGGGCACCGAGCGACAGGACCGCGCCGGCGCAGGCATCTCGGCGCAGTTCGGCGAGCAGGTCCCGCTCGTAGGTGCGCGCGTGCGAGTCGCTGGACTGGAAGACGACCACCAGCGTGCGTGCGTTGATGATGGTCTTCGGGCCGTGACGAAACCCCAGCACCGAGTCTCCGATGGCGACCGTCTGGCCGTCGGTCAGCTCGAGGAGCTTCAGCGCCGCTTCGAACGCGAGACCGCGCAGCTCGTTGCTGCCCAGATAGACGACCCGCTCGAAGCGTTGTTCCGCGAGCCGCTCCGCCAGCGGGTGCGCCCTTGCCATCGCGCCACGCCCGGCCTCTGCGAGGCGAGGCACGGCGGCGGTCGCAATCACTCCGAAGACCAGGGACGCGGCCAGGAGCATCGAGCTGAAGCTCGATGTCATCGCGAAGCCACGGTCATTGGTCGCCTCGGGCAGCACGATCAGCTGCGCGCTCATCAAGCTGGCCGCGCGCGCGGCCAGCGCGCCGTCGGCGTTGCAGGTGATGACCAGGTGATGCCGCTGGTCGAGCAGCTGCTCGGCCAGGTCGATGGTCGCCACGCTTTCCGGGCTGTTGCCCGAGCGCGCGAAGGACACGAGCAGCGTGGGAACGTCGCGCTGCAGATGCAGGTGGGGTCCGGTCACCAGATCCGTGGTCGCGATCGCATCGACGCGTCGCCGAAGCTGACGCGCCAGGGCCGGCGCGAGGCACTCGCCGATGAACGCGGAGGTTCCGGCACCGGTGAGCACGATGCGCAGCGCCGGATCCGCGAGCAGCGGCCCGAGATACCGACCTAGGCGGGACTGCTCGCGCTCCAGCAACCGCGCGACCTGCTGCCACACGACGGGCTGCTGGGCGATCTCTCGCGCCGTGCAGGCAGCACCACGCTGCGCCAGCTCGGCGTCGCTGCGGCCGGGGAACACCTCTGACGGGGCGGGCGTATCGCGGTCAGGCGTCATGCGCCACACGCACGGATGTAGGGGCGCAACGCTGCCGCAACGCCGTCCTGAAGCAGCGCGTCAACCGAGGGCGCAAGCTGGCCGGATCGCACGGCGGCGTATTGTCGCGGCAGGTACTGGCTCATGAGCGTCATCGGAATCGGTCGTCGGCGGAGGTTTTCGAGCAAGCTGGCGCACGCGCGCTGCACATCTGGGTGCGGCCAGTAATAACGGATCCGGTCGCTCAAGCTGTAGGAAAGATCGAACGACTCGGTGGCCGGGTCGTGGTAGTAGCCGCGCCAATGACGGGAGTCTGCGCGCATCACGGCGGCCACGACCTCGCGCAGGCCCGGGCCCGTGGCGGCACCCGGCAATTCGCGTTCGAGCGCGGACAGTGCCCAGAGCGTCTCGCGCAAAGCGAAGGTCGCGGCGGGCCCGACCTTGAGGATGGCGAAATGGTCGCGCACCAGCGCGTGAAGATTCTCCGGCGTCTGGTAGTCGGTGGAATGCGCCTCGTAGACGAACTGCGGTGTTCGCGCGATGTAAGCGCTCAGCTCGCGCGCCTTCTCGGGCCGATAGTCGATGACCTTGTGGTGATCGAACTCGACACCGGGCTGGACGACCAGCGCGACAGCGCGCGGCCAGGCCGCGGCCAGATCGGCTGCTTCGAAGGCGCCGCGGTGGGCCTCGATCGTCGCCTGCGCCGCCTCCGGGGTCGTGACGGTGAGCGCCAGCAACTCCTCGCCGGCGCCGCCCGGAGCCGGCACCTCGGTCCCGATCACATAGGCGGGCGCGTCACCGCCGTGCTCGCGCCAGGCGCGCTCCGCGGCCGCGCACAGCCGTGCCGCGCGGCCGGCCACGGTGGCTTCCGGGAGCGGTGAGGGGTCGTCGGCGCACGACATCGAGCAGTCGAGATGAAGCTTGCGGAACCCCGCCGTGACGAACAGCGCCACCAGCTCTTCGGCACGGCCCATCGCAGTCGCGGCGACTTCCTGCCGCCAGGCGTTGGGACCAAGGTGATCTCCGCCGAGCCATACCCGATCGGTCGGGTAGCCGACGCGATCAGCGATGTCATGCACAAATGCCCGAAAGCCCGCCGGCGTGAGTCCGGTGTAGCCACCGAACTGATTCACCTGGTTGGACGTGGCCTCGATCAGCAGCGGCGTGTGGCTCGCGCGCGCCTCGTAGAGCGCCGACTCGATCACGAGCGGATGCGCCGAGCACAACGAGTAGATACCTGCGTGCTGCCCGCTCTTGTGGCGTGCGACGAGCTCGACGAGCGGCGTCATGCGGAGGGATCCCCGATCCCGCGCGCTGACGCGCCGGCGTCGGTGGCGACCGTCGTGTCCTCGGGCTGCAGCGCGAGCAGCAGTGCGGCCAGCAGCGCGAGCCCGATTCCCGCCAGCTTGATCGGTCCCGGAATCACGCTGGCCAGGATCATCGCCAGGATCGCGGTCATGAGCGGCGCGCCGGCGTTGATGAGCGGCGACACGATGATCGCCTTGCCATACCTGAAGGCGAAGACCAGCGTGAGAGCGCCGATCGAGTTCAGCACCTGGATCGCGGCCGCCAGCCCGGGACCGTCGATGGCGTAGTTGATCGGCTGCGAGAAGTCGGTCATGCCTAAGGCAACGGGCACCAGGAGCAGGCCGCTCACCGTCATGTAGAAGAAGATGCTGGCGGCGTCCATGCTGGCATTGGCCAGCTTGATGAAATATGCCTGCACGCCCCATGCCACCAGGATCGCAACAGCGAACGCAAACCAGAGCCCATAGCCCGACGGCTCACCGTCGGCGCGGTAGTCGAACAGCGGCAGCGCCAGCAGCGCGAACACGATGCCGAGCACGCCGAGTCTGCCCGTGCGCTCCCCGAGCAGGGTGTACGAAAGCAGGATGGTGACCGCCGGTGACAGCGAGATGATCGGAAAGATGAGGTACGGCGGGCCGACGCGCACCGCGTGAAACAGCAGCAGCTGCCCGCCGGCGCCCTGCAGACCGATCGCGAGGCCCAGCGCCACCGCGCGCGGCGAGCGCTGCAGTGGCTGGCCGCTCCTGCGCAGGACGACGATCGCGGGCGGGATCATGGTGAGCGCCCAGACGGCGTAGTTGAGCGTCTCGGGCCAGCCGTGCTCGCTCGGCAGGCCCGCGAGCGCGCCCCAGACGCCCCACAGCAGCATCGTCACCAGCGCGTACAGAAGCCACGCGCTTACGACCGGCACGCGCTTTCCTCGAGGTGTCGCTTCCATGCGTGCATCGGGGACCCGCCTGGCGGAACGCCCCTAGAACTTCGCGGCCAGGCCGAGAATGTAGGAACGGCCCCAGGTCTCGAATCCCGCGAGGATGTCCGGTCGGTTCAGGTACGAAGAATAGTGCTCGTCGGCCAGGTTGCGCCCTTCCAGCGACAGCGTGATGCCGTCGGTCAGGTCGTAGGCGACCGATGCGGTGATCCAGGTGATCGGCTCGGCGATCTGGGACAGCCCGCCCACGGCGTCGTTGAGCTCGGTGTAGTCGCCGCTGTAATCGGCAGCCAGCTGGATGTCCCAGCGATCATCCTCGTACATCAGCGCGACCGAGTAGGCCGACTCGGACACGCCTTCGAGCTGGCCCACATCGACTCCGCCCACTCGGGCCTCGGTGTCCGTATAGGTGTAACTGGCGCGGAAGCCGAGACCATTGGCGAAGAAGTGCTGCGCGCCGACCTCGAATCCGAGCACCTCGGCGCTGTCGCCGTTGATCGGCCGGGTCACGTCGTAGAGCACCGGCGCGTTGCCGGCGCCGCCGATGTTGCCGATGACTCCGATGTCGACGTTCTCCTCGAGCTCGTACGTGATGAAATTGGTGATGTCCTTCCAGAATATCGCGGCATTCAGTACCGACTGCTCGTCGAAATACCATTCGAGCGACAGGTCCGCCTGGTCAGCTTCGACGGGTTCGAGCTTCGCGTTGCCGTCGTAGAAGACCGCGAAGACCCGGTCCAGCGTGTTGTCGGTACGGGTCGGCGCCAGCTGGTTGAGTGATGGCCGCGTCAGCACCTGGGCGACGGCGCCCCGCAGCAGCAGCTCCGGGTTGATCCAGTAACCCACGTTCAGCGACGGCAGCCATTTGTCGTAGCTGCCCTTCTCGGTCAGGGGTTCGGCGGGGCTGTAGGTGACGTCGGGGCTCGAGGTCGGGACGTCCGGCGTCGGGTCGTCGACGAAGACGATGCTGTCGATCGCGGTCCTGGCGGTGGTATCGGTGCTGATCCAGCGTACGCCGGCGCTGGCGAACCAGGCGTCCCCGGCGAAGTTCGCCTTGAGGTACAACGCCACCGTTTCTTCCTCGACGTCATACGACTGCACCGGGTTGAATTCCGGGGCAGTGCGCGAGGCGTCAAAGGTCTCGCCGGTCGGGTCGCCGTTCTCGTCCAGTATTGGCTGGCCGTCCAGCGCGCGCAGTGCCTGCAGATAGTTGTCGACGTCGAAAGTCACGAATTGCTGCGGCCAGCGACCGCCGGCGTTACGCATGAAGTTCGGCAGGTTGAGCGTCCTGACCACGTCCGCGCCGAGACTCTCGAACGTGACGCCATACATGTTGCAGTACTGACAGGATCCGCCGTTCGTGTCGTTCTCGATCGTGTCGCGCTCCTTGCTGCGCTCGGTGTAGGCGGCGCCGAATTCCAGCGACTTGAATGCGTCGTTGTCGAAGTCGAGCGTGCCGCTCAGCGTCGTGCCCGTTATCTCGTCGGTGACGTCGGTGCCCGAGAGGCCGATGTAGTGCAGCCCATAGTCGGCGTTGCCCAGCTCGCCGTTCGCGAACGCAGTCGCCAGATCACGGCCGTCCTCGAGCATCACGCTGATGTCCGGCAGGCTGTTCGAGTTCATCTCGACCCGGCCCGTGTGCGAGCCGCCGATCCCGGAGACGACCCAGGTGTCCTTGCCGCCGGAATCGCGCTCGGATTCGGATGTGTAGACATCGAAGCCCAGCTTCAGCCGATCGCTGACCTGCCACTCTCCGTTCCAGCCGAACTGCGTGGTGTCCACGACCCGGTGCTCGGTGATGGTCGAGGCTTCCGGGACGAGTTCGGCGACGGTCATGCCCGTGACCCAGTGGTCGACGATGCTGACGTCGCTCCAGCGATGCAGGCCGGTCTCCTCGTCCAGGATCGAGTCCTCGACGTAATAGGACTGGTGATAGCCGATCGTCGGCGCATCGAGACGCGTGAACATGCCGTCGAGGCTCATCTCGAAGGCGTCGTTGACCGCCCATTGCAGCATGGCCGTCACGCCCGTCCGTTCCTTCTGCTGGATGCGCGCGCCGAAGCTGGTGCAGCACAGCCCGAGCAGCTCGGTCTCGGACGGAGAGATCGTCCCGTCCCCGTCGGCATCGATTTCGAACGGCGAGTCAGGGTTGATGGAGAACTCGTGCACCGCGTCCGAGCGCACCTCGACGTCCTGGTAGGTGGCGGTCAGCAGGACACCGATACTGCCGTCGGCGAAAGTGTCGCTGAACGCGCCGCTCAACTTGTAGCCGGTGTCCTCGGACAGATCGTTGTAGTCCCCCTCGACCGACAGCATCGCCTGCCGGCCAGCCCGGTCCAGCGGCCGCGCGGTGCTCAGGTTGATCGTGCCGCCAATGCTGCCTTCGATCTGGGCGGCGTCGGCGGACTTGTAGACATCGGCCCCTGAGATGATCTCGGCGGGGAGCACGTCGAATGCGAATTCCCGGCCGTCCCCATCGGTCGCGAGCAGGCGGCCGTTCATGGTCACTATGCTGTATTCCGGACCCAGGCCGCGCACGTTGACGTACTGGCCTTCGCCGCCGCGGGTGCGCTGGATCGTGATGCCGGTGATGTGCGACAGGGAGTCGGCGACGTTGTCATCAGGAAAGCGCCCGAGATCCTCGGCAACGATCGAGTCCTGCACGACCGCGGCATCGCGCTTCAGGTCGCGCGACGCGACCAGCGCCGCACGCGTGCCCACCACAACGATCTCCTCGAGTTCTACGGTGCCGGAAGCGGCCGGTGCCGCGGTGGCGCCGCCCTCTTGGGCCTGGGCAGCAGTAGCCAGGGCCAGCGCGACCGCCCCGGCGAGCGAAAGGCATCGGATATTGATGATCGTTCCCGGTTTCATGGCGGCCCCACCGGAGGTTGTTGGATTCGGCCGCATGCTAGACCGGGATAATCGAAAGCACAAGCAAGTTTCAAGATCTTTCGTTTCTAACCCCTAGCCTCGCCTTTCATGTCGGGATATCCTCCATAAAGGGCCTCACCACACGGTCAAGGCGACGCAGGGCCGGGTCTTTCATTTGAAAGCCGGCGTCACTGGGCAACCCAGCTACAACAGCCCACGCTGGGAGACGAGGAACGAGTGTCCGCCTCAATTCAACCGCAGGAAGGCTCGACGGCATCCGCAGCCGCGCCAACCGCCGACCAAGATGAATCGCTAGCGCTGGAGGAAAGACGCCGCCGGATCCTGAGACTGATCCAAGAGCGCGCGCAGGTGACGGTGGCCGAGCTGGCGGAGCGATTCACGGTCTCGGCGGTCACTATTCGCACCGACCTGGCGGCGCTCGATGCGGTCGGCGCCGTCCTGCGAATTCACGGCGGCGCAATGCGGCGCCGCGACAGCGACGACGTGCCAATCGACGTCAAGCAGACACTGCACCGCGCGGAAAAAGTGCGCATCGCGACAGCCGCGACCGAGCTGATCCGCGACGGGGCCACCCTGATTCTCGATTCCGGCACGACCACGGCCGAGATTGCCAGGCAGGTTCGCGCCCTGCGACTCGAATCGATCAACGTCATCACCAATGCGCTCAACGTCGCGGTGGTGCTGGCCAATGCGCCGCATGTCAACCTGATCATGCCGGGCGGTGTCCTGCGCGGGAAGTCCTGGTCGCTGTGCGGGCTGCAGGCTGAAAACGCCATGCGGGATCTGCAGGCGGACCTGCTCTTCCTCGGCGTCGACAG
>Ga0207706_10003462_pt1 | contig 15068 bp, 11 predicted proteins | sample KBSC53metaG_FD_184318 | JGI IMG/M metagenome (GOLD analysis project Ga0207706, IMG submission 184318) | Corn rhizosphere microbial communities from Kellogg Biological Station, Michigan, USA - KBS C5-3 metaG (SPAdes) (version 2) | ecosystem: Host-associated > Plants > Roots > Rhizosphere > Soil ... | reverse complement strand
CCCGCGAAAAATTTCGATACTCAGCGCATTCCTAGCCTGCAGCCACTCGTCGACGAGTTCTGGTGCGATCAGGTTGCAACCAAATCGACGAAGAACCTGAAAATCACAGGACCGGAGATCGGCATCGTCTCCGGTCCCATGATTCTTCCACGTCCTGGCGATCTGAACTGCGGGTGAGAGACTGCTGTTGCCGTTGCCGTTCAGCGCCCCCGGAGCGTCACGGAGACGGTCCCGCCGTCGGGCGAGGGGAGCTCGATCTCGCGGACGCGGCGCCAGGGCTGGCGCAGGTAGCCCTTCACCGCCATCGACGCGGTCATCACCCGCTCGTCGCGCGGGAGGGCGCGCAGCACCTCGTCGCTCATCAGCAGCACCAGCTTGGCGCGCGGGCGGGTGATGGCCACGTTGAAACGGTTGGGGTCGAGGAGGAATTCCGCCTCGGCCTCGGCGTACTCGCGATCGGCCACGGCGTACGAGACGATGATCATCTCGCGCTCGTTCCCCTGCATCCGCTCCACGGTGTCCACCACCGGCAGCTCGCCGTACGCCCAGCCGGCGCGCGCCAGCTCGTGCAGGATGGCGCTGTTCTGCGCGCGGTGCGGCGACAGGATCGCCAGCGCCTGCTCGCGGAAGCGGTCCGCCGTGTACGGCTGGCCGGTGGCGGGGTCGATCAGCTCGCCGCGCGCCAGGGTGGCGAGACGGGCGGCCAGCCGCGCCTCGAACGGGTTGCGCGCGGTGGCGGTATGGTCCGCATAGGTGGCGAAGACGACGGAGTCCTCGGGGCGCAGGAAGGCGTCGCGGAGGATGGCGTCCATCGGGTCCGCCGCGCTTGCCGGGAGGGCGACGGCCAGGCGGCGCTCGGGGTCCACCGACACCAGGCCGGGGTAGAAGGCGCGGCGCGGATACGCCACCAGCGGCGCGTTCATCCGCCGGCTCTCGCGCAGCGTCATCCGTCCGAACTTTTCGGCGAAGTGGCCGAAGGCGGAGCCGAAGAGCGTGTCGTCGCCGTCGTAGCTGCCGCGGACGACGGGTGCCAGCTGCCGGTCGTCGCCGCACAGCAGCACGCGGCCGCCGCGGCGGATGGACGAGAGCGCGATCAGCGAGTCGGCCACCTTCATCTGGCTGGCCTCGTCGATCACCACCACGTCGAACATCGGGGCGATGGGGACGTCGCTCGCCTCGCCCTCGTCATCCCCCGCCGCCTTCATCTGCTTCCACAGCGACCAGACGGTGGAGCCGACCACCACCGGGAGCCCCGTCTGGTCCGACTCGGCCAGCACGCCCTCCAGCCGCTCGTCCCTCACCAGCTCCACGCCGGCGCCCTGCAGCTCCTGGTCGGCCTCCGTCCCGCGCGACGCCAGCTTCACCAGCCGCAGGGGAGATGCGATTCCGCTCGCGGCCAGCTCGCGCGCGATGCGGACCAGGACGTTGGCGATGGCGCGGTGCGTGGCGGCGCTCACCAGGATGCGCAGCGGGCGCCCGGCGGCCTTCGCGGCGGCGGCCAGGCCCAGCAGCGTCCAGGCGAGCAGGTACGTCTTTCCCGTTCCCGGCGGGCCCCAGATCACCGTGACCGCGCGCTGGAACGCGGCGCGCCAGGCGTCCATCTGCTCGGGGTTGAGGACGGAGCGCGGCGCGGCGGCCACGGTGGCGCGCCAGCCGGCGTCCGCGTCCAGCGGCGCCAGCAGCCATTCGGGGTCGACGAGTCCGTCCAGCAGGCCGCGGACGAAGCGCGCCTCGCCGTGGCCCTGCGCGATGCGCCGCAGCGTCGCCACCACGCGGCGGGTGTTGAAGTCGGCCTCGGCGCGGTCGAGCACGCACTGGCGGTCGAAGCGGAGCACGCCCTCGCGCTCCAGCCGCGCGAAGCCGTAGTCGCTGGCGAGGGTGACGCGCGGGCGGTCGTGCGCCAGGTCGTAGCGCACCAGCTCCACCATCAGCTTGCGGCGCAGCCACGGCCTGGCGTCGATCTCCAGCAGCATCTCGCCGTTGTCGTTGGTCAGCACCAGCGCGAACTCGCCGGGGCGGAACTTGGCCTCGCGGCAGTCGGGGCCGAACTCGAAGGTCCACTCCCGCTCGCTGGTGCGCTCCACCGGCTCCACCCCGGTGATCGCCTCCCAGCGCCGCGCCCGGTCCTTCGACGGCAGCGCGTGCAGCGCGCGGATGGAGAGCGACTCGGCCGCGGCCTCCAGCTCCGTGAAGATGCGGAGCGTCTCCAGCACCGGGTCGCCGATCGGGTCGGCCGAGACGGCGGTGCCCGCGCCGCCGTCGGCCATGCGAAGCCGCGGCGTGCGCGTCCTTGCCGCCTGCTCGCGTACGCCGCGGATCACCGAGTCGATCGCCTCCAGCTTGCCGCGCACCGTCTGCTCGATCGCCGCGCGCACCTGGTCCGCGCCTTCGTTCGCCAGGCGGTGCGGGCGGCGGCGCCAGACGTTGTGGATGCGCTCGAACGCCACCTGCGAGGAGAGCGGCCAGCCGTAGTCGGCGCGCGGGTTCCAGACGGCGGCGCCCTCGCGCGGCTGCAGCGCGGCGCTGACGGCCGCCAGGTCCAGCGCGTACGGGACGGGAAGGGCGAACAACTCCGAGACCGCGTCGACGACCACCGTCCCCGGCGCGGCGGCCGCGGCGCGCAGGCCGGCCGCGCCGGGGACGCCGCCGGGGAAGAGCAGCCGGGCCAGCGCGGCGATCGCCGGCTGCGACTCGGCGCTGGACATGTGGCGGTGCAGCAGGCCGCGCAGCAGGTCGAGCTCCGCGCGGTCGTAGACGAAGGCGTGCAGCGGCTCGGGCCCGCGCCGCCCTTCCGGCGCGCCGCCGCCCGCCGCCAGCATCTTCGCCGCCGTCTCGGCGAGGCGCGCCAGGAAGGCGCGCAGCATCTCGCCCTCGCTCGCGTGCGTGCCGGCGGGGGAGATCACGACCTCCGCCACCGGCCGCGCGCCGGATCGTTCCGCGCGGAAGCCCAGGGCGAACACGGTGCCGCTCACGGGGTCGCCCTCGGCGGTGAGCACGATGCGCACGCGCTCGGCGTCGCCCAGCAGGTGGGTGTGCTTCTCCTGCTCCACCATGCGGCGGTACGAGAGCGCCATCGCCCGCTTCTTCAGCGCGCTCTCTCCGCTCTCCAGCGCGTGGCAGCCGGTGTAGGTGCCGGCCCTGATCCCGCGCTTGTTGAGGTCGGCCACGCTGTGGATGCCGCGCGTGGCCAGCACCGTCTTGGCCAGCGGCGTAAGGCCGGGAACGCGCGCCAGGTCGTCGGACCCGTCCGCCTGGGCGCGGCAGTGCGAGAAGAAGCCGCACCCGGCGCACGCGGGCGAAAGGTGCCACGGCGCCGCGGCGGGCTCCAGCGACGCCACGCGCGGCAGCTCCTCGCGCAGAAAGCGCTCGAGGTGATGGCGGTAGGCGGCGAGCGCGAACCTTTGCGGCGCGCGCGAGCCGCGGTTCCACACCCACCCCCAGCGCGTGTCGACCGCGGCGTCGATCCCGTGCGCGCGGACCACTTCCTCCAGCAGCAGCACGTAGAAGGCGACCTGAGCGAAGTGGTGCACCGCGCGCTCGCGGCTCCACTTCACGTCGATCACCCCCAGCCGCACGCGGCCGTCGGGCCCGCGGCCGATGCGCACCAGGTCCGGGTGCGCGGGGGCGAAGGCGAGCATGGAGACGTGGATGCCGTAGCGCGCCGCGAACGCCTCGGGGTCGGGGAGCTCCAGGCGGGGCTGCACCAGGAACTTCACCTCGCCGGGGTCGCGGAGCACCTCGATCACCCGCTCCGCGTCCAGCGCGCGCGCATCGCCCGCGGAGGTCGCGCCGCCGGTGAGCACCGCGCCGGGACCGAAGCGCTGGACCAGCGCGGCGATCTTGCGGCGTTCGAAGCGGCGGCCGGCGGCGGCGAGCAGGCCCATCCCCGGGCGCACCTCCGCGCGCGGCACGCCCTCCGCGCCGGGCTCCAGCTCCCAGCGCAGCTTGCGGTCGCAGCGAAAGCGGAAATACTGCGCGAGCTGCGAGCCCGTGACGCGCAGGAGGGGTGTGGCCGTACCGCTCATCCGTCGTGGTTCAGGGACCGGTCGGGGGAAGGCCGCGGCGAGGCGCCGCGTGCCGACACGTTAACGGTGTACACCGTTGCGGGACAAGGGTTTGGATATGGACGCGCCGAACCGGCCAGCGGGCGCACGAGTGCATCCGCCGGTCGCGCGGGATTCGATCCTCTCCCGCTCATCCCCGTCCACGAATCCCATCACCGACGCGCGTGCACCCTCCCCGGAGTTCACCCAGCGTCGGGTCGCGGGGCTCATCGGCTGTCCCCGCTGGAGATCATTGTCCATTCGATGACAAAATGGCTCCTGGTGCGCCCATCGTTCCAGTGAAGCAATCTGCCAGTACAGTACACAAGTCAATCAATTGAAAGATATTTCTGCAGACATCACAAGAAGTGCAGAGTTTCCCTTGAAGGATGAGTAATCGTCGTATAATATCATGCGCGTTCCGGGAGACGGTCCGGACGCACCTGCCGCGACTGCCGGCGCCGCAACCGGCACACTCTCCCCATGAGGTGCGTCCCGCCGCCCGCGGCCGGCTATTGGCCGCACCGGAAAGACGTGTATCCAGATGCGTTTCGCCCACCTCGCCGTGCTGGCCTGTGCCGCCGCCGCACTGGCCGCCTGCCAGGACACCCCGACCGCCCAGAAGGAGGCCGCCCCGCGCATCTACACCGCCGCGCAGCTGGCGGCGAAGGGGATCACCCCGCCGGTCACGCCCGCGCACGTGGGGCAGCGCCCCCGCGCGTACGTCGGCTGCATCGAGCACATTGACGAACCGCCGTGCGAGCCCCAGCCGCGCCCCATGGCCGACTTCGACTACGGCTCCAGCGCCGAGCCGTTCTACTCCGCGTCCGGCTGGGCCATCCACCAGCACGCCTGGTCGGCGGCGTACTCGCACATCGCGTCCATGACGCTGGACGCGAACTACTGGGCCCGCAACCCGGGGTGCAACGGGCCGGTGGTGATCAGCGTGGACGACCACCTGACGGCCACGGGGAGCCCCAACTCGCTGCAGGGCGACCGCTACACGTACAGCGGCACCAACTGGAGCGCCGGCGTCACCGCCTACCACTACTTCCAGGCCAGCGGGCTGTACACGGTGGACGGGTACCTGAACGCCGACACCTTCGAGTCCGGCGCCAGCTACTGCATCCCGTGACGCGGCGACCCCGCTTCCGCGTCTTCGCCGCCCCGGCCGCCGCGCTCCTCGCGGCGGCCGGGTGCGGCCGCGCCGCGCCCGACGCGGCTCGAGCGGCCACGGCCCAGCCGGCCGCCGCCTGGTCCGCGCCCGTGGCCGCGCCCGCGCTGACGGACGCGCTGGGCCGCGGCGCCCGCCACGAGGCCGCCGCGCTGGCCGCCACGGGCGACGGCGTGGTCCACGCCGTGTTCGCGGCCGACCAGGACGGCGACGGGTGGGGCGACGCGCTCCGCTACGCCCGGCTCCAGGACGGCCGCTGGTCGGCGCCCGAGAGGGTGAAGGAGGGGGCCGGGCTGGCCGAAGACGCGCGCCTGGCCGTGGACGGCGACGGCGTGGCGCACGTGCTCTGGCTGGCCCACCCCGGCACGGGCGGCGTGGCGGCGCAGTGGCCCACGGCGGTGATGGAGCGCCGCCGCACCGCCACGGGGTGGGCGCCGGCGCGCGTGCTCTTCCGCGAGCCCGGCACCCACGGGATGCCCGCCCGCTCGCTGGCCGCCGCCACGGGGCCCGGCGGCGTGGTGGAGGTGCTCTTTCCGGCCGACGGCAGGGGCGTGGGGCGCGTACGCCTGCGCGGCGCCGCGGCGTCGTCCGTCGCCTACATCCCCCGGGACGGCCGCTCGCTGGCACTCTCGGCCGGGGCACCGGGCGCGCCGCTGGTCGCCACCTTCATCGCCGAGGCCGTTTCGCCCCGGCACCCGCGGGCCGAAAGCGACGTGTTCGCGGCCACGCTGCGCGGCGGGGGGTGGGGCGGGGCGGCGCAGGTGCACGCCGCCGACCGGCGGTACTCGCATTATCCGCAGGCGGTGGCCGGCGCCCACGGCGCGCGCCACCTGGTGTGGCTGGAAGACACGGACGGCTCCGTCTTTCCCGAAGCCGTCTTCTACGCCCGCTCGCTCGACGGCGAGCAGTGGACGGCCGCGCGCGACGTGACGCCGGCCGCGCTGCGCGGGGGCGTGCCGCTGCGTGCCGCCGCCGTGCTGGACGATCGCGGGACCGTGCACGTGGTGCTGCGCGCCACCCGCGCGGGCGGCGGACGGCCCGGGCTGTACCACTTCGCGCTGCGCGGCGGCGTGCCGGGGCCGCTCACCACCCTGGCGGCCCCGGGCGAGCTGGGCCCCGGCAGCACCCAGGCCGTGTACGATCCACTCCGTCGGACGGTGGTGGCGCTCTGGCGCGGAGTGGACGGCGTCTATCGCACCGCGCGGCTCGCCACCACTGGCTGACGCCGCCGCATCCGCCCGGGAGAGAAGCCCCGGCGCCACCGCGGAACACGCGGGCGGCGGCGGGTTTCTCCCCCTCGCGCGGCGCCGGCGTGCGCCCTGCGCGAACGCTTGCGTGCGCGGCTGAGAATCGGTATCATTCATCCTCTGGTTGAAACTGATTCTCACCTTCACGGCGTCCGCCACACCGGACCGATGCTGAAGCGCCTCTTTCGCCGCACCCCGGCACCCGCCGCGCCCGCAAAGCGCTGCGCCGAGTGCCCGCTTGCCGCCTGCGCCAGCGGGTGCCAGGCCGCGGTGCTGCGCATGGAGTGCGACCACGGCGAGGCGCACCGGCTGCGCGGGATGGGGCTGTTCGAGGGCAGCCGCGTGCGCGTGCTCGACAGCCGCAACGGGATGCTGCTGGAGGTGAAGGGGAGCAAGCTGGCGCTGGGCGAGCAGCTGGCGCGCGCCATCACGGTGCTGCCGCTGGGAGCCTGAGGCGGTGACGCGCCCCCTGTCGGAGCTGGAGCCCGGCGAGCGCGGCAAGGTGACGGAGGTCGACGGAGACGCCGACGCCGTGCGCCGGCTGATGGACCTGGGGGTGATCCGCGGCACCACGCTGGAGATGGTGCGCCGGGCGCCGCTGGGCGACCCGCTGGAGGTGCGCGTGCGCGGATTCATGCTGACCCTGCGCCGCTCGGAGGCGGAGCACATCACGGTGGAGTAGATGGACGTAGTCGAGGCGGCGCCGGCCGCGACCCATGCACCCTCGCCCGCCCCAGCGCGTGGCGGGGGTGTGCTGCATGTGGCGCTGGCCGGCAACCCCAACACGGGAAAGAGCACGCTGTTCAACGCGCTGACCGGGATGCGGCAGCGCGTGGGCAATTATTCCGGCGTCACGGTCGAACGCGTCGAAGGGCGCTACCGCGATGCCGAGGGCCGTCCCGTGTCGGTGCTCGACCTTCCCGGCACCTACTCGCTCAGCGCCAGCAGCCCCGACGAGGAGATCGCGCTGTCGGTGCTGGTGGGCCGCGCCGAGGGCGTGGACACGCCCGACGTGGTGGTGATCGTGGTGGACGCGCAGAACCTGGAGCGCAACCTCTTCCTCGCCAGTCAGGTGCTGGAGCTGGGGATCCCCGCCGTGGTCGCGCTGAACCAGGTGGACGCCGCGCTGGCCGCCGGGATCCGCATCGACCCGGTGGAGCTCACGCTGGAAGTGGGCGCGCCGGTCGTCGCGACGGTGGCGACCAGGGGCGAGGGACTCGATCTCCTGAAGCAGGCGGTGAACCGGGCCGCCGCGCTCCCGCCGGCCACCCGCCAGTTCGAGCTGCCGGACGAGGCGGCCCAGGCGCTGGCGCCGGTGGAGGCGTGCCTGGCCCGCGGCGGCTTCAACCCCAGCGCGGCGGCGATGGAGGCGCTGCGGCTGCTGGCGGTGACGCAGATCGGGCCGCACCTGGCGGCGGTGCCGGGGCTGGCGGCGGCGGTGGAGAAGGCGCGGGCCCGGGTCGAGGTGGCCGGGCTCACCCCGCGCTCGCTGGAGGCCGAGGCGCGCTACGGCTGGATCGCCGGGGTGGTGGAGCGCACCACCGAGCGCACGCACACGGGAAAGAAGACGCTCACCGAGCGGGTGGACGCCGTGGCGCTGCACCGGGTGTGGGGCCCGGTGATCTTCGTGCTGCTGATGGCGCTGGTGTTCCAGTCGATCTTCACCTGGGCCGAGCCGCTGATCGGGTGGGTGGAGGGGCTGTTCAACCTGCTGGGCGGCTCGGTGGGCGCGGCGCTCCCCCAGGGCGACCTGCGCTCGCTGCTGGTGGACGGCGTGATCGCGGGGGTGGGCAGCGTGCTCGTCTTCCTCCCGCAGATCTTCATCCTCTTCCTGTTCATCGGGATCCTGGAAGACAGCGGGTACATGGCCCGCGCGGCGTTCATCATGGACCGCTTCATGAGGAGCGTGGGGCTGCACGGGCGCTCCTTCATCCCCCTCCTTTCCGGCTACGCCTGCGCGGTGCCGGGGGTGATGAGCACGCGGGTGATCGAGAACCCCAAGGACCGGCTGGCCACCATCATGGTGCTGCCGCTGATGAGCTGCTCGGCGCGCATCCCGGTGTACACGCTGCTGATCGGCGCCTTCATCCCGCCGGTGGCCGTCGCGGGGATCTTCAACCTGCAGGGCGTGACGCTGCTGGTGATGTACCTGCTGGGCACGCTCACCGCGCTGGCGATGGCGGCGGTGTTCAAGAAGACGCTGCTGAAGGGGCGCGCCCGCCCGCTGATCATGGAGCTGCCGCCCTACCGGCTGCCGAGCGTGCGCTCGCTGGCGCTCTCCGTGGGCCACCGCTCCAGCATGTTCCTGCGCAAGGCGGGGACGGTGATCCTGTCGCTCTCCATCGTGCTCTGGGCGCTGGCCACCTACCCCAAGACGAAGCCCGTGCCGGGCACGCCGGCGGAGGCGGCGCAGGAGCAGCAGCTGGCCCACAGCGCGCTGGGGCGGATGGGGCACGTGATCGAGCCCGCCGTGCGGCCGCTGGGGTACGACTGGAAGATCGGCGTGGGGATCGTGAGCTCGCTGGCCGCGCGCGAGGTGTTCGTCTCCACGATGGGCACCATCTACGGCGTGGGGAGCGCGGACGAGACCAGCGGCGCCCTGCGCGAGAAGCTGCAGCGCGAGCGCGACCCGCGCACCGGGCTGATCGCCTACACGCCGCTGATCGCCGTCGGCCTGATGGTGTTCTACGTCTACGCCATGATGTGCATGAGCACCGTGGCGGTGGTGGTCCGCGAGACGGGCGGCGGGCGCACGGGGGTGAAGTGGGCCGCGTTCCAGTTCGCGTACATGCTGGCGCTGGCGTACGGCGCCGCGTTCCTGGTGTACCGCGGCGGCCTCCTGCTGGGGTTCCATTGACGCGAACCGTCGCCGGCGCACGGAGCGGGGGGGATCGATCCGCGTTCCGGGCGGCGGCCAGGATGAATGGAGGAGGACGATGGATTCGCAGCTGATGCAGACGCTGGTGGTGGGGCTGATCGTGCTGGCCGCGCTGGCGTACGTGGGCCGGCGCGCGTGGCGCACGGTGGCCGCGGCGCGTACGCCCAGGGGCGGCGCCGACGCGGGCGGATGCGGCAGCGACTGCGGCTGCGGGCACTGAGGGCGACCTGACGGCGGCCGGTTCGCGCGATCGCCGGTCGAGCGACGGCGGGCCGATCATCGGCAGGTTGAAACCTGCCGCTGGAACTTCGGGAAATCCGCCTTCGCGGATTGCGGGACGGGATCCTCGTGGGTCGCGGGGTTTTGCTCCGGCAAGGTCGGCGGGGCGATTGAAATCGCGGCAACAACGGCCCGAAGTCCGCCTTCGCGGACTCGCATTCAGGCATTCCAGCGCCTCGTCCGCCTTCCGGACGGGGCGTTGGTGTTTCAGATTCGTCTTCGCCCCGTGGCATCCCTTCCGAACGTTCCATCCACGTCATCCATACGAGGCGACATGAGGCTTCACGGCGTTCGCGCGGTGCTGCTGGGTTCGCTCGTCCTGGCCGCCGGGTGCAAGGCGAAGGCGGTTGAACGAGCCGCCGATCCGCCGCCGGCTCGCGGCTCGCATCGGGCCGATTCGTCCGGGGCGGTGACGAAGGCGCGGACGGACCACGTGCTGCTGGCCGTCTACTGGATGGAGCAGGGGGAGACGAGCGCCGAGGTGTTCGCGGTGATGCCGGCGGCGGGCGGGTTCGCGCAGCCGGCGCTGGACGATTCGGCGGCGGCGGCGGGTTTCTACGAGCGGTGGCTGAAGCCCGGGCGCGGCTACACGGTGCTGCGCGGCGGCGCCCGCACCGGCACGGTCACCATCGCCGAGAACGACATGGCCGGGTGCATGGCGCTGACCGCGCAGACCCGCGCCCAGGTGAGCGAGCCGGGATGGTTCGGCGCCGGGATCGCCACCGACGCGCCGGTCGCCCGGCCGGCGCCGGTGGTCGCCCAGCCGGAGGACGCCGAGCGCGCGCAGATGACCGCGCTGCTGCGGCGCGAGATCACGGCGAAGGGCGGCGCGTGGCGGGATGACGCGCGGGTGGACGTGCTGAAGGTGGCGCTCCCCGGCGGCGCGGCGGTGGTGGGGTCGGCGGCGCTGCATCCCGCGTCGAGGGCCGGCGAGGACAACCGCCCGCGCCACGCCGCGTTCATCATCGCCGAGCGCGGCGCGGACGGGTCGCTGCGGCCCGCCGTCACCTGGGCGCACGCGCTGAGCGGCGGCGACGAGGAGGACGAGCAGGTCGAGCGCCATATTCTCGACGCCGCGGACCTGGACGGCGACGGCACCCCCGAGATCGTCGCCCGCTCGGCGATGACGGAGAGCTGGAGCTACGACATCTACCGGCGCGGGCCGAACGGCTGGAGCGTGGTCCATACCGGCGGCGGGGGCGGGTGCTGACGGCTGGCGCGGACGTTGCCACGATCCTCCCGGTTCGCCGCCCATGGCGGGTGGCGCGCCAACGGGAGGGATGACGATGCGGTACGATCGGGGATTCCGCGGCTACGGCCGCGGGTGGACGGGTGCCGGGCCGATGGGCGGGATGCCGCGCTACGACGAGACGTTCCGCGCCGGCCGCGGACGGTACGACGCGGGATGGCGCGGGTACGACGAGGGATACGGCCGGCACACCCCGTGGCGCACGCCGTACGGCGCCGGCGCGCGGCCCACGGCCAACCAGCACGTGGACGCGGGGGAGACGGACTTCCTGGGCCGCCCCTACCCTCGCGCGGCCGAGGAAGACATCCCGTGGGGGCTGATCGACCAGGACCGCATGCAGGGCGCCGGCTACGGGCCCGGCTACAACCCCAGCGGCGGCGGCTACGTGAACCGCGACCCGCACGGCGGCTGGGGGATGCGCGGCTACGACCGTGGCGCCGGGATCACGCAGCGCTTCCGCGCCGGCGCCGGCGGCGGGTACGGCGGCGCGCGCGGGTACGACCGGGTGGCCGGGATGCGGTACGGCGGGAGCTACGGCGGCGGCTGGGGCTACGACCACGAGATGCGCCCCGAAGACTTCCACGCCCGCAACCTCCCCGACAGCGACGTCGCCGGGGTGGACGCGCACCGCTACGCCCGCGGCCGCGACCTGCGCTACCACAGCAACTGGACCCGCTGGTTCTGACCCGCGGCGCCAGCGGCTGAACGACGAAGCCCGTCCGGCGCGCCGGACGGGCTTTCGTTTGGCCGTGCGCAAGGGTCACCGTGGAATGCGGAAATTCCGTCGCTCCACCGGCACGGTCGGATGGGGTCACACGGAGCAGCGGAGAAGACCGGAGCAGCGGAAACCGCGAAGCCGTTGCAGTTCTCCGCTGCTCCGTTGACCTCCGTTCCTCCGTGTGACGCTTTTGGGTGATGCCGGCGGATCACCGTCTTTTCGGATTCACGAGGCTCAGCTCTCGATCACCACCACGCCGGGCTGCTTGTAATGGGCCAGGCGCTCCCGGCAGATCTCCTTCACGGCCGCCTCGTCCAGGTCGGCGCCGGGGGCGGGGACCACGGTGACCACCACCTCGTTCTCCTTCACCGGGTCGGGCGCGGAGGTGACGGAGGCCTCGGCGATGCGCGGGTCGCCCCGCAGCGCGCGCTCCACCTCGGCGGGGTACACGTTGAAGCCGCCGCGCGTGAACATCCGCTTCTTCACGCCGCGGAAGCGCACGGCGCCGTCGGCCTCCACGCACCCCAGGTCGCCGGTGCGGAAGGCGTCGTCCCAGAAGTGGGCGGGGTCGCGCCCGTCGTCGCCCACGTAGCCGGGAAAGACGTTGGCGCCCTCCACGCAGATCTCGCCCGTCTGCCCGATCGGCACGTCCTGGCCGCGCGGGCCGCGCACGGTCACCTCCACGCCGGGGAAGGGGTAGCCCAGCGTGCCGGGGCGGTTCGGCCGATCGACGCGGTTGAAGAGACAGACCGGCCCGCACTCGGTGATCCCGTACCCCTCGCGCAGCGGGATGCCGAAGGTCTCCTCCCACCGCCGCGCCACCTCGCCGCGCAGCGGCGCGCCGCCGCAGACGGCCACGCGCAGCCGGTGCGCGGGCACCCCCTGCCGCTCCGCCGCGGAGATCAGCGCCACGTACGTCGCGGGGACGCCGCAGAGCACCGTGGCGCTCGTCTCCTCCAGCGCGTTCAGCACGCGCAGCGGGTGGAAGCGCTCGAAGGGGACCACGCGCGAGCCGGCGGCCAGCGGCGCGTTGAGCGTGGCCGTCAGCCCGAAGGCGTGCACCCAGGGGAGGAGGCCCAGCACGCAGTCGTCCGGCGTCAGCTGCATCGCCTCGATCACGCCGCGCAGGTTGGACGCCAGGTTGGTGTGGGTGAGCCGCGCCCCGCGCGCCCACCCGTCCATCGCGCTGGTGTAGATCACCACCGCCTCGCGGCCGCCGCGCGGGAGCGGGCCGTCGGGAGTGGCCAGGTATGGCGCGGCGTCGAACCCGGTCTCCAGCGACCCGTCGGCCGCGTCCACGCACAGCTTGGGGACGCCGCCGGGTACCAGGTGCTCCATCGCCTCGATGGTCACCACGCCGCGCGCGCGGCTGTCGGCCAGGTACTCGGCGGTCTCGCGGCGGCTGAGCAGCGGGTTGAGCATCACCGCGCTGCACCCGGCGCGCAGGGTGCCGTAGAAGGCGGTGGCGAAGGCGGGAACGTTGGGGAGGAGGAGCCCCAGCCGGCCGCCGTGCACGCCCAGCCCGCGCAAGCGCTCGGCGAATTCGCGGACGCGGCGCTCCAGTTCGAACGCGGTGGCGGGCGGGTCGGCGGCCAGCGCGGGGCGCCCGGGGGCCTCGCGCGCGGCGGCGGCGATCAGGGTGTCGAGCGATTGGGTCAAGTGAACGCTCATCCGGGGGTGGGGCCACGGGCTACGGCGCGCCAAGGTACCATTCGGCGCATCGAACGCAAGTCGAGAACCGTTCTTGCAGACACGCGCCCCTCGCGCCGTCTGTTTGCCTTGACGGCCGGTGCGTCGGGGACGACATTCCCCGGCCCAGACGCGCGCCCCGGCACCGTGTGCCCGCGGGCGCGCGTTCCACTGAGCAAGACACCGCGAGCCCCATACCGGACCGTGCTGGATACTACCAGGCTGATGGTGAGCGTGTCGGGCGTGCGCGGACGCGTGGGCGACGGCCTGACGCCCGAGGTGATCGCGTGGTTCGCCGCGGCGTTCGGCGCCTACGCGCGCCGCCGGGGCCCGGGGAAGACGGTGGTGATCGGCCGCGACAGCCGCGTCTCGGGCGCGATGTTCGCCCGCGCCGCCACCGCCGCGCTGCAGGCCGCCGGGTGCGACGTGGTGGACGTGGGCATCGCGCCCACGCCCAGCGTCCAGCTCGCCGTGGAGGACCTCAAGGCCGCGGGCGGGCTGGCCGTGACCGCCAGCCACAACCCGATCGAGTGGAACGCGCTCAAGTTCATCGGCCCCAGCGGGATGTTCCTGGACGCCGACGAGGGGGCGGAGATGCGCGCGCTGCTGGAGGGCGAGATCCCGCGCGCGTCGTGGCAGGAGCTGGGCGGGTGGAAGGAGGATGCGGGCGCCGTGGACCGCCACGTGGAGCGGATCCTGGCGATCCCGTTCCTGGACGTGGAGAAGATCCGCTCCATGCGCTTCCACGTGGCGCTCGACTGCGTCCGTGGGGCGGGGGGGACGATCTTCCCGCGGCTGCTGGAGGCGCTGGGGTGCACGGTGGCCGCCATCAACCTGGAGACGGACGGCCTGTTCCCGCGCGAGCCCGAGCCGGTCGCCGAGAACCTGAAGGAGCTGGAGCGTCTGGTCCGGGATTCCGGCGCCGTCGTGGGCCTGGCGACGGATCCCGACGTGGACCGCCTCTCCCTCGTCTCCGAGGAAGGCAGGGCGATCGGCGAGGACTACACGCTCGCCCTCGCCTCGTCGCTGGTGCTGCGCCACCGGCCCGGCCCGCTGGTGACGAACCTGTCCACCAGCCGGCTGATGGACGACGTGGCCGAGCAGGCCGGGGTGCCGCTCTTCCGCGCCCCGGTGGGCGAGATCAACGTCGCGCGGCGGATGCAGGCCGAGCACGCCACCATCGGCGGGGAAGGGAACGGTGGGGTGATCCTTCCCGACGTGCACCTGACGCGCGACGCGCCGGTGGCCGCCGCGCTGATCCTGCAGCTGCTGGCCGAGACGGGGAGGCCGCTCTCGGCGCTGGCGGCGGGGATCGGGCGCTACGAGATCGTGAAGGAGAAGCTGCCGCGCCCCGGCCAGCCGCTGGACGCCGTCTACGACGCGCTGGCCGCGCGCTTCCCCGAGGCCCAGGCCGACCGGCAGGACGGGCTGCGCCTTTCCTGGGCCGAGCGGAAGAGCTGGGCGCACCTGCGCCCTTCGGGGACGGAACCGATCGTCCGCATCATCTGCGAGGCGCCGACGCGGGACGAGGCGCAGGGGCTGGTGGATACGCTGCGGGCGGCGTTGCCGGTCTGACGGGGTGCGGAGGTGCGGAGGTGCGGAGGTGCGGAGGTGCGGAGGTGCGGAGGTGCGGAGGTGCGGAGGTGCGGGGCACGGAACTTCGGTCTTCTGAAGCCGGCGACCGTGTGAGGACTGGCTCGGCTCTGGGGTCACACGGAGGAACGGAGAACGGCCGGAGGAAACGGAGAACTGCGTCCGGGGGCGTCGATCCCGATGCGGCGAGTGGGGCGT
>Ga0207706_10003457_pt1 | contig 15076 bp, 11 predicted proteins | sample KBSC53metaG_FD_184318 | JGI IMG/M metagenome (GOLD analysis project Ga0207706, IMG submission 184318) | Corn rhizosphere microbial communities from Kellogg Biological Station, Michigan, USA - KBS C5-3 metaG (SPAdes) (version 2) | ecosystem: Host-associated > Plants > Roots > Rhizosphere > Soil ... | reverse complement strand
CCACAAAAGCGGCCCGCGACGAAGCCATTGCCGGTTCGGCAGAAGGACTGCCCGAACAGTTCGCGCAGTTGGATGAGTTGCTTGCAGGCGGAGAGTGAATACACCGCGGCCACGAGATGATCCAGGGTGAGAATGGTTGCGATGTGCCTAGCTCAGTGGCAGGCACATCCGCCCAGTTGCCGGCCTCAAGCAATTCTTCTCGGCGGATTTGGGATTGGCTTTGTAGTTCGGCAATCTCAGGTATTGGCTGAACTCGGTCGTCCGGACGCGACCCAAAGCTGTCGATAACGAATGGCTGCAACTAGGCTGCGCGGTGACGACGTGAGGAGTTTATCGTTGGGTTGCCCGCTGGGGCACCCGACTCTCGCAAGTTATTCGGTGCCGAACGACGGAATTGCCCATCACATCACGACGGGCGTTGGATGGAGACGTTGGTGATTTTCTCGCTTTCGCGCCAAAGCTCCTCGGCCGCATCCGGGTCGATCGCATAGGCTTGGACACCGGTGCCGCGATTGGTGCGATCTTCGGTGGCCAGGTCGGGGGAACCACCCTCCGGCAGTACGGGCGTGATATCGGAATCGGCGCAAAACACCCCACCTTTGCCGTCGAGTTGCGGACTGACCGCGCACCAGACGTGGGTGGCCGCGCCCTGCGGCACCGATTTCAGGTCGCGGGTCAGATCGACGACTGGCCGGCCGGTCTCATCGACGAACCCGGTCTTTTTCAGCATCTCCACCCCGACGTGTGTGCCGAGATTCGTTCCCGCGATCCCGCCCGGATGGAGTGCGAACGCACGAATGCGCTCGTCCTTGCCCCGCCGGTCGAGGCCGACCGCGAACAGAATGTTGGCTGTCTTCGACTGGCCATAGGCCTTGAAAGGCTCATAGTCGCGGCGTTCGAAATTGATGTCGTCGAAGACGACCGGCGAGAAGCGGTGTCCAGCGGACGAGACGGACACAACACGGGCGCCACCGGCCCGCCTGAGAGCAGGCCAGAGTCGCAAGGCCAGTCGGAAATGACCGAGGTGGTTGGTGGAAAACTGTAGCTCATTGCCTTGTGCATCGCGCTTCAGTTCGGGCAGCGCCATGATGCCGGCGTTATTGATGAGCACATGAAGTGGCAGGCCTGTTTCGACGAAATCGCGCGCGAAGCCATCGATCGAACGGGGATCGGTGAGATCCATCGACTGAACTTCCATGCCACCGCCTGCTTCGGCGATGGCCTTGCGCGCACGTTCGACGTCGCGCGCCGGCACGATGATTCGCGCGCCCGCGGAGGCAAGCGTGCGCGCAGTTTCAAGTCCGAGGCCGGAGTAGCCCCCTGTGACGATCGCCACCTTACCGACTAGATCGACACCTCTAATGATGTCGGCGGTCGTAGAGGCGCGGCTAAAGCCCGAACCGATTGGTGCTTGGGCTGTGCTCATTGCTATATCTCCTTTTCCTAAATCAGAGTTAGTTCTTGGTAATTTGATCCTCCGTGCTCATTCCAGTCAGGCAGAGAGTCGAGCAGGCGACGGCACGGTTCGGCCATCAACTGTCGTGCCAGGGAAAGCGAGCATCGGTGCCAGGGTCTCGTTGTTTTCGGCCGGGAAATTCAGCTTCGGCTTGGAAATCAGGCTGAGCTTATTGATCTGCTCGGCAGACAGCGTCACTTCGAGGGAATCGAGATTGGCTTTGAGCTGATCGAGCCGCCGGGCACCAATCAGGGTGGAACTGACGCCAGCTTGTGATCTGACCCAGGCCAATGCTACCGACGCTGGACTGATGCCAAGCTCCGAAGCAACCTCCACGACGGCTTCGATGATGTCGTAATCCGTTGCGCTTGGAACGCCGACCATGTTGGTACGCTTGGTATCGACATCGCCTTCACTGCCGCGCCTGAACTTGCCGCTCAGGAAGCCGCTCTTGAGTGGCGACCAAGGCATGATGCCCATCCCCATCGCCTGCGCCATCGGAAACAGCTCGCCCTCGCTCGTCCGCTCCAACAGCGAATATTCGAGTTGCAGCGCGATGATCGGCGCCCATCCGCGGAAGTGGGCGACCGTCTGCGCCTCGGCCGTTTTCCAGGCGGGGATGTCCGAGAAACCGACGTAACGAATCTTGCCGGACGTGACGAGATCATCGAGACCTCGCAAGGTTTCTTCGATCGGTGCCGTCCGATCCCAGTTGTGCAGCCAGTAGATGTCGATGTAGTCGCTCTTGAGCCGGTTCAACGAGGCTTCGCACTGCTGGATGAGGGCCTTGCGTCCCGCTCCACCTCCATTCGGATCGCCTGGGAACAGATTGCAATAGAACTTCGTGCTGACCACGATCTCGTCGCGTCTGACTTTCTTCTGTCGAAGATAGTCACCGATGATCTGTTCGGAATGACCGGCGGTATAGATGTTGGCCGTGTCCACGAAGTTTCCTCCGCGACTCCGGTATTCGTCGAGCATGGCGAACGATACTTCGGGACTTGCGCCCCAACCGAAATCTTCGCCAAAGGTCATGGTCCCCAGGCAATACGGGCTGACGCGCAGCCCGGAACGCCCGAGCGTGACATAGTGGTTCAGAGGCATTTGACTACTCCTATCTAAGTTAAAAAATTCAGTCGGATGCGAGCGCCGGCGAGCTGTTCGCTCAACCACCAGAGACGACCCGCCGCTGCCGGATCAGTGACGCGGGCGCACACGCCGCGCATTTCCGTGGACTCGTCGGAAGTGCTGCCAATGCATTCTTAGGCGGTGGAAGTAGCGCCGAAGCCTGAGCCGACGAAGGATTGCGAGGTGGACATGCATCGTCTCCAAGACAGATTGATGCACGCATGGTAGGCTTTCAGTTCCGTACTAAGAAGGCGTACACGTTCAATTTTTATGCGCAGTAGTTCGAATTTACTGATTGATCCCCTATCCGACCTGATGAACTTCCTCCAGGTACGGTGCGACTTGTCAGGACGGCTGGTAGCCGGCGGTACTTGGGCACACCGTTTCACCAATCTGGATGCGATCAAATTTTGCGCAGTCACAGCAGGAGGCTGCTGGTATTTGATTGATGGCATGTCTGCGCCAGCCAGAGTGGATGCCGGTGATGTCTTAATCACCAACGGCACGCGCACTCTGGTTCTGGCCAGTGCCGCAGCCTTGATTCCCAAGGCGACGACCACGCCAGTCGTTCGAGACAGTGACGATCAGTATCAGCTTGGCCAAGGATGCGACTTCACCATGCTGGGGGGCATAGTGCAGATCGATGCTGACCAGCGGGCGTTGCTCTTGAACGGTCTGCCGCCGCTCATCCATGTACGAGGAACTACAGACGAAGTCGAGCCGATTTCGTGGTTGCTCGAACAACTTGTGGCGGAAATGAAAGGCGGGCGACCTGGGCGGGCCGTCGTCATATCGGGACTGACACAATTGCTATTCGTTCAGACATTGCGGGCTTATTTGGCTCACGCGCCTAATGGCGATGAGGGGTGGCTAAAAGGCTTTGGCGACCACCGGTTGGCCATTGTGCTCAGTAGCATTCATGGCGAACCATCCCGAAATTGGGGCCTGAAAGAACTTGCAAAAAAGGCAGGGATGTCGAGGACATCACTTGCGGTTCGATTCCGCGAAATGATGGGCATTCCTCCTCTCGCTTATTTGACCCAATGGCGGATGTATCTGGCGAGACGTGAACTTCGAGCTGGTGCTTCGATTTCGCAGGCCGCGGCTGCGGTCGGATACTCTTCCGAAAGTGCCTTCAGCAGTGCATTCAAGCGCGTGATGACTGTTGCACCCGGTCAGTATCGGCGGACGGCGCAGAAGGAGGTCGAGGTGCCTCAAACATTTAGCACATCCAGCGAATTCGGTTTATAGGAGAGCGGCCGTGCTCGGATTCGCTTCTCGTCCTTGAAGGGCATGGCGAAGTGTGGACAGGCAATACGGCGCATCCCGTAGCTGCAACGGGGCTCGGCATGGTCGTTAGCACGGTGCGTGAATGAGCTAGTTGATCTTGTCAGATCTCCACGCGAGAAGCCAAAAGCGAATCTCGCTAGGCGCGGCGAGTGGCTGACATAACAGCACGCCAGCAGGCGGACCTGTGAGTGGCCGCTTGAGGGCAATTCGACCATCTGTAAGTCTGCTCCTGGCCGGAAGAGGCCATTCCCGGCTTGGTGATGATCAGCGTGGTCGGACGGTCGCCGCAGATCGGTCTAGCCGATCAATCTCACCGGTGTGCACAGTTATGAATCGTTCCGCGGAACGTGATCAGTACTGCTTAGATAAACCGCGCAGGATGCACCGTGCCACCGCAACGCATCCACGAGCAAGAGAACGCCGGCGAAGACTACTGACATGCCGCTGTCAGCATGGCCTTCTTAGGATGGTCTCCCCTACAAGAGGAGATCACCATGAGTACCGAACAAATTGCCAAACGCCTGGTCGAGTTGTGCCGCAAGGGTGAGTACGAACAGGCGCAGAAGGAGCTCTACGCCGATGACGCCGTGAGCATCGAAATGGAAGGCTCTCAGGGCCTGGGCAACGCCACGGGTTTGGCGGCGATTTTCGAGAAAGGTCGCCAGTTCGATGCCATGCTCGAAGCCGTGCACGGCGGCACCGTGAGCGAGCCGGTGATCGCGGGCAACTGGTTCAGCGTGGCGGCAACGCTTGATGCCACGATGAAGGGCCGCGGCCGCGTGAACATGCGCGAAATCTGCGTCTACGGCGTGCGTGACGGTAAGATCTTCCGCGAGCAATTTTTTTACGACCTCGGATAAGCGCGCAACTCTTCCGAAAGCGCAGCGGACGCGCTGACGCCCGCTGCGACGCCCCATAGCGGCTATCGGGTTGAGCTTAGCTCCTTGTTGCAACTTGGCAAGATTCGAAATCGACGAAATTCTTGTTGGCGAATTGCAGTCGACACGGATGTCGCGGGTGCAGGTTCGGCACGCGTCATCGCGCGCATCTACGTTTAGCTTTCGAGGTAAGCCGCCAGTTCCTGAGGCTTTCCTAACGGGAAGGCCTTCTTGAAAAACTCGAGCAACGCGGCCACGCGCGTGCTCAAGAGCCGCCGCGATGGATACAACGTCCACAACTCGATGTCGCGCCCTTCGACGTCGCCCCACTTCACCAGACTTCCAGCCGCGAGGTCGCGGCTGACGAGGGAAATGGGAAGCCGCGCGGCACCGATTCCGCAGCGAATTGCGTCACGAACCATGATCAGCGAGGACAAGCGAAGTACCGGATCGACCGCAATGCGCGTCATTCCTTTAGCAGTCTTCATGTCCCAAGCAGTGGCCTGGTCCCGCGTCCCACGAGCAACGACCGGCGTAAGTTTTCCCTTCTTCGGGCGAGCGAGTCCGGGGCTTGCCACAACGACTAGCCGATCGCGCAGGAATATGCGTCCGACCAAGGTTTCGTCTGGATCCGGATTGACCCGAATCACCAAATCGTAGCCTTCCTCCACCATGTCCACGGGACGGTCTTCCGTGGTGACCTCGAGCCGCACCTCGGGATAACGCAGCGCGAATTCCGCAGCCAGCTTGCCCATCGCAGTCTGCGCGAAGAACAGCGGTGCGCTGATCCGGAGATTGCCTCGTGGCGTCTCGCCCCCCGAAGCGATAGCCGCTGCAGTCTGATCCAGTTCGGCGAGCAATGCGGCGGTCCGCTCATGCAGCGCCAGCCCCTCCTGCGTGAGCTTCAACGCACGCGGACCCCGTTCAAAGAGACGTAATTTAAGGCTGCTTTCGAGTTCCGCCACGCGACGCGAGAGCGTGGCCTTTGGCCGCTCGGCAGCGCGCGCGGCCCGCCCGAAACCCCCATGCCGAGCAACCAGGTTGAAATCGGCCAGCGCCAACAGGTCCATAGGTGTTCCACCATTGAGACGTCCTGTCCAAATATACGGTCTATCGGACCGTGTGTGAACCACCCATTATTCGTCCACCTCAACTGAAGTGGAGAACTGTCATGACCATCCTCGTTACTGGCGCCACCGGCACCGTCGGCCGCATCGTCATCGAACAACTCGTGAAGCGTGGCGCCGACGTGCGCGCGCTCGTCCGCGATCCAAGCAAGGCCAGCTTCCCGGCGAGCGTGAACGTCGTGCAAGGCGACTTGCTCGATGTGGATTCGCTGCGCAATGCACTCGCCGGCGTTTCCACCTTGTTCCTGCTCAACGCCGTGGTGCCAGACGAATTCACGCAGGCGCTAATCGCACTCAACCTCGCCCGTGACGCCGGCGTCGATCGCCTCGTTTACCTGTCGGTGCTGCATAGCGATATCTACGTGAATGTCCCGCACTTCGCCGGCAAGTTCGGCGTCGAACGCATGATCGAGCAGATGGGCTTCAACGCCACGATCCTGCGCCCCGCGTACTTCATCAGCAACGACCTCACCGTCAAAGACGTGGTGACCGGCTACGGCGTCTATCCAATGCCGATCGGCAGCAAGGGCCTCGCCATGGTCGACCCGCGCGACATCGGCGAGATTGCCGCGATCGAACTGCTGCGCCGCGACCAAGCCAAGGACCACCTTCCGCTCGAGCGCATCAACGTCGTCGGGCCTGACACACTGACCGGCAACGACATCGCCGGGATCTGGTCCGAAGCGCTGGGCCGTCCGATCGCGTATGGCGGCGGCGACACGGCAGCATTCGAGCAGAACCTGCGCAACGTCATGCCGAAATGGATGGCGTATGACATGCGACTGATGGGTGAGCGTTTCCTCACCGATGGAATGATCCCGGAGTCGGGTGATGTGGAGCGCCTGATCGCGCTGCTTGGCCGCCCGTTGCACTCGTATCGCGAGTTCGCTTCCGGCATCGCCGTCGCGACGTAATCATGTCACCGCAATCGACGGTCTCGCCTCGAAAGAGGCGGGCCGTTCCAGGCGTGTACATGCGCTCAACATCGGCGAGGTCCGGGTACTCGACGCCGATGGACATGCCGTACACTGACTGGTACGACAAACTTCATCAGGAAAGTTTCATGCCCACGACGCTCCTTCGCCCGTTTGCCGTTTCGTCTTGGTTTGCCGCTGCGGTCATCACCTGTGCAGTGGCGGTCGCACCACACGGTGCTTTCGCGCAAGATGTCAAAGATTCGCAGTACGACACCATCGACTCCGCGTTGAAAGCCGCCAAGGCCGCGCACGAACCTGTACTCGTCGATTTCTCCGCGATCTGGTGCCACAGCTGCTGGTGGATGAAGACTAACGTGATGAATGGGGCGCAATGGGATGCTCTCGGTAAACATCTGGTCTACGTCGAGAGCGATGCCGATTCGGCCGACGGCGAGGCCTGGATGAAGAAGCTCAAGGTCACCGGTTTGCCGACTTATGTGATGCTCGATGCCGACGGTAAGGAAATCGGTCGCATCGTCGGCGAGGCGAAGCGCGACGAGTTCTATCCAAAAATCGACCGCCTGATGGGTGGCGCCGACACGTTGGAAAAGCTCAAGAGCCAAGCGGCGAAGGGTTCGCCTGCCGATGTTGCGCAAGCGCTCGACGTCTATGCGGCACGCGAGGACTACAACGATGCGTTTGCCTGGTATGCCAGCCTGCCCGCAGCGTCGCGCCTGCAGGCAACGCAGAGCGCGAAGGTTGCGCTCGATCTGGAAGTGATGCACATGAAGCAGGACAGGCACGACCTGTCCTCGGCCAAAACAACGGCAGCCAAGGCTGCGTTTGCCCGGAGTTGTGTCGAGCATGGCCAGCAAGCGCTTGCGTCCAAACCTGACTATGACGACCGCATCGATATCATCGACACGCTGAGTGACTGCAGTGAGGATTTTCCACAGGCGCAGCGCAAAGCACTGCTGGCGGCGCCGATCGCTGCGGCGGTCGCCCAGCTCGATGCGCAGAAGCTTTCGATTCGCCCGTTGCCTCCGGGGTCGCGCGATTCGGTATTGATCTTGGGCGTGACGAGCAAGGCGATCGGCGACGAAGCCGGCTCCAAAACGATTTTCGATCGCGGTATCGCCGCGTATCGCAGCCAGATGGATGACGGTAAAGGTGGTCTCGATCTGAAGAAAGATCGCAGTGCGAGCGACGATCTCTATGCGCTGTATCGCTTCTCCGATCACAAAGAGCAGAAGTTGGCGCTGCTCAAAGAACTCGCGACCGCTTATAGCGACGATTGCAACTACTCATTGATTTACGGCAAAGCCCTATTGACCGACGGCAAAGCAGCTGAAGCGTTGCCGTATCTGGAAAGAGCGGCTGGCATGGCAAGCGGGCGCTACGTTTTACGCGTCGCCAATGCTCGGGCACAGGCGCTGATTGCACTGCAGCGTCGACCTGAGGCGGAGCGAGTCGTCGCGGAAGCACTGGAGAAAGCCGGGTCTTGGTTTCCGAAAGACAAGGAAGATCTGAGAAACGTGTTGAACGCTGAAGCGAAGAAGGTTTCTTGATCGGTTAGCGCATCACTGTGTTTGCGCGGGCTGCGTTGCGTTACACAGCACAGGATTCGCGATTGGCTGCTTAAGGGCAGGAAGTTTTCTGCAGGTCTGCTTCTGGCCGGTTGCGGTCGTTGGCTAAGTCGGGCAGGTGATTAATAAACCTAATCGCGGGTGAGGGGCACAAACCGTGATGCTGGAGTTCGGACGATCTCACTCATTTGGTACAGCCGAAGGAGAAGGCGAAAACCAACCGACCACATCGGCAATGAGGTCGGACGAACCCGCAGAATTGTAGATCGCCACCTTGCCGTTATCACCGACCTTGACGATGACCAGATTCGCTACGTCCTGACCTGGAACAAAATTCAGATTGGAAGCCAAAGGTCGGTTGCTTCCAGAAGGCCACGCGGTGATAAACCCCTGTCGTGTCGTATTGGTTGCCGTAACGTGCAGAACCACGGAATCAACTCCGCTGGCGGGGACGCCAGCGCGATCGACGACGGGCAAATCCAATTCACCGCCTTCCGCCAGCGCTCCGCCACCCGCATACAGACCATCGATCGTTGGATTTCCAGGGCGTGTATCAAGGAGTCGTGCCGGCGTCACGGTGGTCAGTTCCGATCCGACGGTGAACCAGCCGACGACGTCCGCGACCAGATCGGTCGAGTTCCTCGCGTTGTACAAGGCAACTTTCCCGCCGCTGCCGAGTTTCGTGATCGCGAGGTTGGCGACAGTCGATCCTGGGACAAGATTGAGATTGGAAGTGAGCGGGCGGGCGGCACCCGCCGGCCACGCGGTCACATAACCGAAGCCAGTCGAATCGGTGGTGGTCAAATTCAGCACGACGGCATCTGCGCCGACGGCTGGAACGCCGCCACGGCCCGCCACCGTAAGATCGAGTTCATCGTTCGCTTGCAGAGCCCCGATGCCGGCGAACAAGCCGTCGATTGTTCCCTGACCCGCGCGCGTATCGAGCACGCGTGCAGGAACGAGTGGTGTAAGCCCGGATGTGAGCGGAAACCAGCCGCCGATATCGGCGACGAAGTCCGTACGGCCGGCCGAATTGAACAGAGCAACCTTGCCTCCGACGCCTACCTTGGCGATGACCAGATTCGGCACTGTCTGGCCGGGGACAAAGTTGAGATTTGAAGCCAGAGGTTGCGCACTCCCCGCGGGCCATACCGTGAGATAGCCCGGCTGGGTTGAATTGGTGGCGGTCACGTTGAGCACGACGGCAGCTGCCCCATCTGCAGGTACGCCGCCGCGTCCGCTGACGGGGAGGTCGAGCTTCGCGCCTTCCGACAGCGCGCCTATTCCGTTGTACTGCCCATCTATCGTTGCCTGTCCCGGCCGCGTGTCGAGCACGCGTGCAGGGACCAACGAAGCAAAGGTCGGTGAAGCTGTGGCGCAACTCGGAGCGGCACTCGCGGCGGCAGTTTGTGTGAGTCCTGCTGTGCCAACGCCGACGTACGTCGACTTGCCCATGACCCAGCAAGTGCGGTACGTGATGACACCTCCCGCAGGATAGGGATCGATCGACACGGACGTCGTGTCGTTGAGAAATACCGTGTCCAGACTGGAGCCGTAGAAAGGCGCAGAACCCCAGGCGAATTTCTTGCCGTAGATGGGTGCGCCTGCAAGCCAGCCTCCATCGGAGGCACCGCCGCTATATTGCGCGGATTGGAAAGGCCATTCCCATTGCTCGATACCACTCGCGGCCAGATAAAAGCCGCTGCCGTTGCTGCCGCGGTGCGAGGAATAGTCGCTGTATACGAGGCCTGCGTCACTGCCAAGCTTCATTTCGAGCAAGCCGATCTCGTACAGCACGCCCGTGGTCGAGTGCTTGGCGAGCATGCCCTGAAACGGTCGGGTTGCGCCGATGGGGGTACTCCAGGTCCATGCCGACGCCTGCGTCAGATAGCCCGATGTCGTAACTTTTGAGGCGAAGCGGAAAGCGGAGTCGCCCCACTGCACATTGTTGATGGTTGCGTTGGCATCGCTGTCGGCGAATTCGATCACACCGTACGGGCCGCGCATGTCGAACGCGAGCTGTCCTTGCTTCGCCGCGGAAATATCGACGCTGACGTCGATGCGCGGATAATCCGTGCCTTTCTGGAACGTCCACGCGATTGTCACCGGGAGCAGATATCGCTCGTGCTGTGCAAACGCTTTGGGTGTGCTGCGATCTGCGGTCGGATCGACCACCGGTGTGAGCGTTCCCCACTTCGGATAGGTCAACTTGAAGGTGTGCGAAGCCGCGGTCGATGAGGAAGTGATGGTCGACGCAATCGCCGAGACCGGAAAAGACAACCCAAGCGGCGAATCGTCTTCGCCGTGCAGCTCCGCGATAGTGCCCGAGGAGCCGTCATCGAAGCTGCGGTAAAGTTCATGCGCAACGAAATAACCGAATCCGCCGTCGCCGCCGTTGGCCATATTGGCTGTCACGGTGCGCCAGTTCCCGCTCTCTAGCACTCGATAGGTCATCTGTACCGCGTAGCCACCGTTGCCCGGATTGCCGTTGCCCTGTTGTTTGAGGGAGACGGTGCGCGGCTGGCCCTGCGAATCCGTCCAAGTATATTGATCCACAGCGAGACCGAGGATTGTCGTGCTTGCACGTTGGACACCGTCGCCGACTGTCGCGGTGGCCTGCACGTTGGACGAAATGTTTGCGGATGCGATCGATGGCAAAGGGCAGAGCAACGATGAAATCGCAGCGATACAAGCTGCTCGGAAGTAGGCATTGCCAATGCTGATCATTGCTGCACCCGATGAATGAGTTTGCATATCCGTTCCGATCGTGAATTCTCCAGATCGATCGTCGCCGTGCAACAAAGCTGCCTTTGCTTCGGGCGATGTGCCGCAAAATTGTGTGGAGTGGCGCCGAAATTCTCTTTGCACTAAACCACGCGCTACGCTGTCGCCGCATTCAGCACGCGACTAAACACCTGAAAGCCTACTCCGGAAAGCCCTAAGCCAACCCCAAGAGCGATGAACAGAATAATGGCGGTGATCCCGCGCAGAGTTGTCGAATGCACTTTTTTGAGAGTCGCTAAGTCATAGCCGACGAGCGCCAACATCAGCAAGAGCAGCCCTCCCAGTGCGAACGGCGGTCCCGCTGCCAATCCGTAGCCGAATATCGGCCAGAAGGCGAAGCGGGCAAATGCGGGACCCACTATAGCGATGGAAGCAAGCAACATCAGCCGGCGGTGCTTTTGTGCTTCGCGTCGCTTGAAGAGCGCGGTTGCAAACAACGCGACGAAAACCGCCAAGCTCATGTAGTTGCTCCAAATAAATGCGTTTTCCGGTTCCTGTGGAGAACGTATTTCCAATGCCAGGCGAGTGTTGATCCAGGTAGCCGATATCACCACACCTAATGCCGCAATTCCGGCGAGCCATGCAACTTTTCGATGCAAGGAACCCCTCCCCGAATAAGCGAGATACGATTGCACGACGGTAGCTACAAACCAGCAAGTCAGAAACAACCCGTGAATTCGCAGCGGAACATCCAGTGGCCGAACGAGAAACCAATCTCGAAGGTAATAAGAACGCCCGAAGCCAATCAGCACGATAGCCAATATGGCGCTGTGGAAAATCAGGAAGCCTCTGCTCTCATTCAGGCTCGGAACTATTGATGGGAGTTCGTTCACAGGTTCTTTTGCGTATAACGACGGAAGCGCCAAACTGCGGCCATCACACCCAGGCTGAGAAGCAATAGCGCCCGCAGACTTAGAGCCGGTGCCGCGGTCGTTGAGCTGACTGGCGGAGCGGTAGTGATCACTACGTCGATGCTGGTCGTGCTGCCGCGATATACGGCATCGCCCGAATACGTCGCGGTGATGGCGTGTGTGCCCGCAGCGAGGTTGGATGCAACAAATGTGGCGACATTGCCGTTCAGCGCCACGTTGCCGGCAAGCGTGGTCGCGCCTTCACTGAAACTCACCACGCCGGTGGGCGCAGCTGGCGTCATTTGAGCTTTGGACTCGGCTGTGGCCGCGAATCCTGTGCCCTCGGGTGCCTGACCGACACTGACCGTGGCGGAGAAATTGACCGATTGTCCAACCACAGCGGGATTGGGTGATGCGTTCAACGTCGTTGTGGTGCCGATCAGTTGCGCCGCGGAGGCGGTGCCGATCACGGACAGCCCTTGCCCTGAGCCGCCTGTGCCGCGAATGCCTCTTTGCAGCGGGTTTGTGCTGCCCGAGTTATTAAACGTGTAGATGCGAAATTGAACCGTACCGCTTTGCACGCCGAGCGCACTGACGTCCGCGGTGATCAGCTGGCCGCCAAAAAATATTCCCGAAAACGTGCCCGAGCTCAAAGTGGCCGCATAGCTATCCACGCTCGAGCGTATTTCCCAGTTTCCGCTTCCGTCGTAATTGTTGTACAAGGAGAAGGCGATCGACGAATAAGTGACGTTGTTGCCGGTCGTGGAGAAGGCGAGGTAGTCGGTGGCATCGAATGCGCCGCTGGGCCAGTTGTCGAATTCGTAGGCGTTGGCGAACAGCCCCGGATTCGTCAGGCCGGGTCCGCCGGTCAAGTTTCCTGCAGAGGCGAGGCCGGGTGACACGCTCGTCGGTGGCAGCGGCACGCTGCTGTCGATTGTTCCCGACGGATTCCAGAACGCGAGAACGTCGGCCGAGGCGGGCGCTGAAAAGCCGGCCATGAGCGCGAAAACGAAGCCGCCGCGGAGCACGCGCAAGTTTCGAGTAGCATATTTGAAAAAGGGGATCATCGAAGTCTCCGGCATCATGACAAAACTACGCCATATTGTTCGTTGCAATCAGAACACGATCAGGTAGTACGACTCGTCTTCCTCCTTGTCATCGTTGATGTAGTACGTCACTACACCTACCGATGTAGTCGATGCGTTGAAAACGCTGACGGCACTCCGATAAGTCCCATTGATCGTCGCGGACAAGAACCGGCCGTTCACGGGAAAACCGAAATCGATCTGCGTGTTTCCGGCGGCCTGTCGCGAATACGCGAACCCGCAGGGCGGAACGGACGCTGCGCTGGCGGCAAGCTGCGAATTGAAACAGCGCAAGACCCCTCCGCCTCCGGGTACGACGTATGCCATCGCCTTGACCCAGCCACCCTGATTCGGATTCTGTTGCACCGGCCCATCGGTGACGAAGGCATAGTTCGAATCGCTGTGACCGAAGACGCCGAATCCGCTCGTGCTGATTCCGCTTGCACCTGTGCCGGACGTGCTGACGCCGGCCACGCCCGAGCCGGCTTTGCCGACGCCGAGCACGCCCGATGAGTTGCCCTGGTCGGCGAAGCCGGCGACGCCGACCGCCGATGTGCTGCTCGTATAGCCGTGCACGCCGTCAAACGCGGCGCTTTCACCGAGTACGCCTGCGCCGCCTTTCGGGCCGGTGCTCTTGCCGTAGACGCCGGCGAAGTTCGCGCTGACGCCCTGGACGGCATCCGCATTCGTGCTCTCGGCATGCACGGCAGCCGCGTTGCCGCCGTTGGCGTATACGGCATAGTTGTTCGCGCTGGAAGCATAAACGCCGTAGCCGTTGGTGCTATAGCCCTCTACGCCTCTGCCGTTCGTACTCATGCCGCGTACACCGACGACGTTCGCTCCATTGCCGAGCACGCCCACGCCGTCCTTGCTCGAACCAAACACACCGTCGGATACGGACGAGTCGCCCCATACGCCCGCTCCGGAGTCCGCGTTCATGCCGGAGCCCGCGCCGCCGAGGCCGTAGATGCCCACGCCAGTGGATGCCTCGGTGTTGCTCACCGAAAACGCCGCATGCGATGTCACCGTGGCGCCCGCATACGGCAAAGCGAAGCTGCCGCTACCGATCGGACCCTGCGGACCGGTTGCACCGGCAGGCCCCGTGGCGCCGGTCGCTCCGGCCGGGCCTTGCGGACCGACGCTGCCGACCACACCGGGTGCGCACGGGCCGAGTTGCCCAGTCGCGCTCACGCAGGCCGGCAGGTTGCGCGGTGCACCGTTCACGAGCACCGGAATGATGACTTCGCCGTCTTCGTTGACGCGTAGGCGAATCTGAGAACCGCTGGCGTCGGTCACGACGAGGCCGCTGCCGCTGTTGGGTTGAACGACGACATCGGCGGCGGTCGCGGACGCGGCGCCGAGAGTGAGCGAGACAAACGCCGATGCGGTTGCCTGAAACATGCGAGTACGGCGTATGGTCACGAAAATTTCCTGTTGCGTCGAAATAGAGTGCGCGCCGCGGCGAACAGCATTGCGGCCAGCAGCAGCCAACGGCCGGCTCCGAGCGCCGGCGCCGGCGCAGGCACGGCACCGGCGGATATGTCGAGAAACCAGTTGACGAGATTGCCGCCGTCGACCGAGTTGAACTGCGCTGGAAATCCCGGTGCGATATGCGTGATGCTGGCGTTGTTATCGCGCGCATTCACGTAGGCGATGGTTTGCGCCGCGCCTTCGGCGAGAGCAAGCACGCCGCGTTGGCCGGCGACGGTGCTGCGGACATCGAGCAGATGCCCTGCGGTGCCTTGCAAAATCAATGAATGGGCGACGCTTTGCGCCGCGGCCACTGGGAAGAGGATTTGCTTTCCGGAAGCGGTGGCAACGACGAAATCGTAGAAACCGGTCGCGCCGGACATCTGGCTCGTGCCGTTGCCGCAGGCATCGACGATCGCGACTCGGCCGGCCCGCGCGACTCGGGCGGCGCGGCGATCGAGAGCGAGGCGCGCTGCGCGGCGAGCGCGCGGACGCCGTCGTCGG
>Ga0207706_10003454_pt1 | contig 15083 bp, 11 predicted proteins | sample KBSC53metaG_FD_184318 | JGI IMG/M metagenome (GOLD analysis project Ga0207706, IMG submission 184318) | Corn rhizosphere microbial communities from Kellogg Biological Station, Michigan, USA - KBS C5-3 metaG (SPAdes) (version 2) | ecosystem: Host-associated > Plants > Roots > Rhizosphere > Soil ... | reverse complement strand
GCGCGACCACCCTGTCCCGGGGCGACCGGGACCTCTCTCGGCGCTCCACCGTGGCGGTTTTCGGATGCGGACCCACGAAGCCGGCTCCCGGCAGTGGAACCGGAGCCGCAGCGACTGCCCGCGCCACGCCATAAGGCCTGGCGGTCGGGGTCCGGACCTCCCGCGTTGCGGTTCGCGCCGCAGCGTGGGACGCCACTCCCTTGCTCCGTCTTTCAGGATCGTTTCTAGAAAACGCCCCTCTGAGCCAGGATACGAATCCTTGTACCACAAACTCGATACGTAGTCAACATCAAAGTCGCAATGTAGCTGTAATTGGGAAATGGACGGACCAAAGCACAATGCCCGCCTCGCGGCGGGCATTGCTGGTCGGCTGAAAATATCAGGGCGGCTTACGCCTGCGGCTGCGGCTCCAGGCCACCGGGTTCGGGGCGCGGGCGCGGCTTGCCGGCCGGCGGAACAGCAGAGCCGCGCGGCGTGGTCGGCTCGATCACCGATTCGCGTGTCGGACGCTTGCCGGCCAGCAGGTCCTTGATCTCGTCACCGCTCAAGGTCTCGAACTCGAGCAGGCCCTTGGCCAGGGTCTCGAGATCGGGACGCTTCTCCTCGAGGATGTGCTGGGCTTCGGCATAGCCGGCCTCGACCAGGCGCTTGATCTCGCCGTCGATCTTGCGGCTCGTTTCCTCGGAGACGTTCTGCTGACGCGCCACCTGATAGCCCAGGAACACTTCGTCCTGATTCTCGCCATAGGCGACCGTGCCGAGCGCCTCGGACAGCCCCCAGCGCGTCACCATCATGCGCGCGAGCTTGGTGGCCTGCTCGATGTCGGACGCGGCGCCGGAGGTGACCTTGTCCTTGCCGAACACCAATTCCTCCGCCACGCGCCCGCCCATCATGATGGCGAGGCGCGACGTCATCTGCTCCAGGCTCATGGAGAGCTTGTCGCGCTCGGGCAACTGCATGACCATGCCGAGCGCGCGGCCGCGCGGGATAATGGTGGCCTTGTGCACGGGGTCGGTGGCCTTGACGTTGAGCGCGACGATCGCATGGCCGCCCTCGTGGTAGGCGGTGAGGAGCTTCTCCTCCTCGGTCATGACCAGCGACTTGCGCTCGGCGCCCATCATCACCTTGTCCTTGGCATCCTCGAACTCGCTCTGCGTCACCATGCGCTTGTTGCGTCTTGCCGCCATCAAGGCGGCCTCGTTGATGAGATTGGCGAGATCGGCTCCGGAGAAGCCGGGCGTGCCGCGCGCGATCGTCCGCAGGTTCACGTCGGGCGCCAGCGGCACCTTGCGGACGTGCACCTTCAGGATCTGCTCGCGGCCAACCACATCCGGATTCGGCACCACGACCTGGCGGTCGAAGCGGCCGGGGCGCAGCAGCGCCGGGTCGAGCACGTCGGGGCGGTTGGTGGCGGCGATCAGGATGATGCCCTCGTTCGCCTCGAACCCGTCCATCTCGACCAGCAACTGATTGAGCGTCTGCTCGCGCTCGTCATTGCCGCCGCCGAGCCCGGCGCCGCGGTGACGACCGACGGCATCGATCTCGTCGATGAAGATGATGCAGGGCGCGTTCTTCTTGGCCTGCTCGAACATGTCGCGCACGCGCGACGCGCCGACGCCGACGAACATCTCGACGAAGTCGGAGCCCGAAATGGTGAAGAACGGCACGTTGGCCTCACCGGCGACGGCGCGCGCGATCAAGGTCTTGCCGGTGCCGGGCGGGCCGACCAGCAGCACGCCGCGCGGAATCTTCCCGCCGAGCCGCTGGAATTTTCCGGGATCGCGCAGGAACTCGACGATCTCCTGCAGATCCTGCTTGGCTTCGTCGACGCCGGCGACGTCCTCGAACGTGACGCGGCCGTGGGCTTCCGTCAGCAGCTTGGCGCGGCTCTTTCCGAAGCCCAGCGCTTTACCGCCGGCTCCCTGCATTTGCCGCGACAGGAATATCCATACGCCGATGAGCGCGATGAACGGCAGCCACGAGACCAGGAGCGACACGAACCACGGCACGTCGTTCTGCTGCGGGCGGGCGGTGATCGACACGCCCTTGCCGTAGAGCCGCTGGATCAGGCTGGGGTCGTTCGGCGCGTAGGTCTGGAAGCTGCGCCCGTCGGTGAAGGTGCCGTGAATTTCCGGTCCCTGGATCAAAACGTCGCGTACGCGGCCCTGGTCGACCTCGTTCAGCAGCTGGGAGAAGGAAATGTCCTGGGAGGTGGTGCGCTGTCCCGGATTCTGGAACAGGGTGAAGAGCGCGAGCAGCAACAGAACGATGATCACCCAAAGGGCGAAATTGCGCAAATTGGCGTTCATCCCGTGTCCTTCTTGGCTGCCGCAGGCACCGCAGCCGGTCCATACGGCAACTTACGGGCCGATTCAGGGCCGGCACCGCTACAATCTAGGTGCCGGGGGGGCTCCTGCCAAGGGAACCCGGGTCAATTCCTTTTACCATCCTGCCGCCCCTGAGTGGCGGATTTCGCCAGCTTTTTCAGCTTCCAAACAGCGCGTGCGGCGCCCACCCGGCGGGCCGGGGCACGCTCAATCGCGAGCCTGGTACCGCCCAGGGTGACCAGCGCTCCGGCCAGGGTGCGGCGCCAGGGCGACGCGTCGTCGGCATTTGCGCGCTTCAGCGCCTCGTAGAGGGTCTCGAGCTTGCCGAGCTGGAGCGATCCCTCGTCGCCGGTGCGAGCGATCGCGCGGCCGAGCAACCGCAGGGCCACCTCCGCGGGCAGACGGTTGAAGTGGCCGGCATCGAACACGATCGGCCCGCGCTCCGACCACGGTGCCGGTGACAGCGCGGCCATCGCGCCATCGACCGCGGTCTCGATCGCGGCCTCCGCGCGCCGCAGCCGCCGCGCCAGCAACGACAGCCGGCGCGCATCGAGCCCCTCGCGGGCGAGCGCGCACATCACCTCGCGCAGGCGAGCGCGGGTGAAGCGCGGATCGCGGTTCGAGGGGTCGTCGGCGAATGCAATCCGGGCGCGCCGGAGCGTGGCGATGAGGCGCGCTTTCGGAATCTCGAGCAGCGGCCGCACCAGCACCGCTTCGCCACCGACCGGCAGCGGCGCCTCGCGCGCCATGGCGCCAAGCCCGCCGAGGCCGCTGCCGCGGCTCATGCGGATGAGCACGGTCTCGGCTTGATCGTCGAGCGTGTGTGCCGTGACGATGGCGCCGGCCTTCGCACGCGCGGCGGCCTTGGCCAGCAGCCGATAGCGCGCGTCACGCGCATTCTCCTGCAATCCGGTCGCCGGCTTCTTGCCGGTCCAGCGCAAGATGCGATGGGGCACGCCAAGTGCGTGCGCCAATCGCGCTACCGCGCGCGCTTCGCCGGCAGATTCGCGCCGAAGGCCGTGGTCGATGGTGACGGCGAGCAGCCTTGGGCCGGTCTTGCGCGCCTGACGCCAGCGCGCCGCCATGAGCAGCAGCGCGGTGGAATCGGGACCGCCGGAGACGGCGAGGACAAGAGCGGTAGCACTTGCGAGCGGATCAAACAGTGTCTTCGCCTCGGCGGCGGAGACCGGCGCCGCATCGTCAGCAGCGGACACGCTTCTGTTCTCGCTCGACACCCTGCTTCACACCGGCCGATGCACGGGGAAACTTGCGCACGACCTCGCCGAGCGACGCGCAGGCGGCTTCCTTCTCGCCGAGCGCGGCAAGCGACTGTCCAAGCCGCAGCAGCGCGTCCGGCGCCTTGGGGGTCGCCTCATATTTGGTCGAGACGTTGAGGAAAGCTTCGGCCGCGTCGCGGTAGCGCTGACGCTGGAACAGGCTTTCGCCCAGCCAATAGGTGGCGTCCCCGGTCATGCGGTCGCCGGGATATCTGCTCAGGAAGCTGCGAAAGCCCTCCTCGGCGAGTGCATAGTCCTTGCGCAGCACGTAGCCATAGGCGAGGTCGTACTCGTCACGCGGGGTCTGCGAGGGCGGCAGCGTGGCGACCACCGCGCCGCCGGCGTTGGGATTGCGAAGCGCGGGTCCGGGCGCACCGCCCGGCGGACCCATGGTCGCCAGATCGAGCGGAGCGCCTGCCCCACGTCCACCGGGGGCGCCGATCGGCTCGCCGGCGCCATCCGCGGACATCGGTGGCAGCATCGGCGACGACGGCATAGGTGACGGACCGCCGGGAGCGTTGACCGAGCCCAATGTGTGCGGCGCGCCGGGCGCGTTCGGATTTTGCGTCGGATCAAACGCATCGCCCCGCCGGCCGGGCGCGCCGGTCGTGGCCGGACCCGGTGGTTGCGGCGGCGGATTCTGCGGACGTGATTGCAATGCCGGGCGCGCCGCACCCTTCGCGTTCGATTCCTGGAAACGGTAGTCGGTGTCTTCCTGCAGGCGGCGGAGCTGGCCCTCGAGCTGCTGATTGCGGAACTGCAGCTGCTCGATGACGCCCGTGAGCTGCCTGATCTGGGTTTCGAGGCGGTCGAGGCGCAGCATGAGGTCGGAGTCGGACATCTGCGCCGTGCGGTCGGCAGACGGCGCGCGCTCGCTGCCGCCACCGAAACGCTCGCTGCCGCTGAAGATGCGGTCGAACAGTCCGGCCGGGCGTTCGGCCTCCTGCGCGTGTGCGGAAACGACAATCGTCCCCGTCGCCGCGATCGCCACAAAGGCGAGCAGAGATGCCGTCGTCACACGGGGCGCGAAGCGTGCCATGGGTGTCTTGGTGTGGTTGAAACCCCTGAATACCATACGAATCCCTGCGTCCAAATTGTGACTGGCGTCCCGTCCCGACGTTCAAATCCGCCGCACTCATGTTTCGTTAACAGTGTCACAAGCGCTCTGGCGAGGGCGTCACACCCCCGGGCGGCCGGCTATTCCGCCGGCGTGCTCGCCGAGGTGGGCGCCTTGCGGCGTGCGCGCCATTCCTCGAAGCCCTGCACCAGCACGAAGAACGGCGGCACGAACAGCACGGCGAGGCAGGTCGACGCGATCATGCCGGTGAATACCGTGATGCCGATCGAGGCGCGCGCGCTTGCGCCGGCGCCGGTCGCGAACACGAGCGGCACCACGCCGAGAATGAAGGCGAGCGACGTCATCACGATCGGCCGGAACCGCGCGCGGGCCGCCCCGACCGCGGATTCCAGGATGGTCATGCCGCGCTCACGCAACTCGCGCGCAAATTCCACGATCAGGATCGCGTTCTTCGCCGACAACGCCATCAGCAGAACGAGCCCGATCTGGACGTAGAGGTTGTTGTTGAGCCCGCTCTTGCCCAGCGCCAAGAGCGCCGCCACCGGCCCGATGAACGACAGCGGCACCGCCAGGATCACAGAGACCGGCGCGTACCAGCTTTCGTACTGGCCGGCGAGCACGAGATAGACCAGCAGCAGCGCCAGTCCGAACACCATGTACATCTGATGGCCGACCAGCTTCTCCTGAAAGGACATCGAGCTCCATTCGAAGCCGGTGCCCGGCGGGAGCGTGCGCCGGGCAATCTCCTCCATCAGCGTCAGCACCTCGCCCGACGAGAAACCGTCCGCCGGCAGGCCGATGATGGTCGCGGTCGGGTAGAGGTTGAACAGGCTGATGAGCGAGGGGCCGACGGTCGGCGTGATCGTCACCAGCGTGCCGAGCGGCACCATCTGCCCGTCCCTGTTGCGGACGAACATGTTCTCGATGTCCTCGAGCCGCAGCCGGGACTGCGCGTCACCCTGCACGTAGATCTGGAACACGCGGCCGAATTTGTTGAACTGGTCGACGTAGCTTGATCCGAGATAGCTCCCGAGCGCGGCGAAGACCTGGTCGAGGGAGACGTGCATGGCCTGCGTCTTCACCCGGTCGACCTCGACCGAGTATTGCGGAATGTTCGAACGGAACGACGCCAGCACCAGCTGGATGGCGGTCTGGGTCTTGGCATTGGCCACGATCGCATTGGTCACGCCTTGCAGCTTGGCCATGTCGAAGCTGCCGTCGCGCAACTGCACCTGCATGGTGAAGCCGGCATCGTTGCCGACGCCCTGGATCGGCGGCGGCGGCATGACCAGGATATCGGCCTCGGGGATGGCGCTGAGCGACGCGTTCAGGCCCGTGAACAGCGCCCGCAGGTCCTCACCTTTGCCGCGCTCGCTCCAATCCTTCAGGATGATGTAGGCCACGCCGGCGCTCGACAGCGTCGCGCTGTTGTCGAGCGGCGAGACGCCGGCGATGGTGACCACCTGCGCGACGCCCGGCGTCTTGCGGCTGACATCGCTGACCTGGTCGAGCACCTTCTGGGTGCGCTCGAGCGAGGCGCCGTCGGGCAACTGCACCAGAGCAATCATGTAGCCCTGGTCTTCGATCGGCAGGAAGCCGGTGGGAACGCGCGAGAACCCGAAACCGGTGACACCGATGAGGACCAGCGCCAGGAGCACCATCGGCACGCTGTGGTTGACCATGCCCGAGATCAACCTCGTGTAGCCATGCTCGGTCGCGCCGTAAGCCCGGTTGAACCCGCGATAGAAGATGTTGCGCCGCTCCGGCGGCACCGGGGGCCGCAGCCACATCGCGGCCTGGGTCGGCTTCAGGGTGGCGGCGTTGATCGCGCTGATCAGCGCGGTGGCGGCAATCACCAACGCGAACTGCGCATACATGCGCCCGGTCAGACCCGGCAGGAAGGCGGCCGGCAGGAACACCGACATCAGCACCAGCGTGATGCCGATGATCGGCCCGAACAGCTCGCGCATGGCGGCGCTCGCCGCCTCGCGTCCGGACATGCCCTTCTCGATATTGTGGACCGCGCCCTCGACCACCACGATGGCATCGTCCACCACGATGCCGATCGCCAGCACGATCGCGAACAGGGTGGAGAAGTTGACGGTGAAACCGAGCGCGGCCATGGCGGCGAAGGCGCCGATGATGGTGACCGGCACCGTCGTTGCCGGTATCAGCATCGCCCGCCAGTCCTGCAGGAACACCAGAATCACGATGAGGACGAGGATCGCCGCCTCGTACAGGGTCTTGTAGACCTCGTGAATGGACTGCTGCACGAATTTGGTGGTGTCGAAGGGAATGGAGGACACGAGCCCGGGCGGAAACTCCGGCGTGAGCGCCGCCATCTTCTTGTTCACCGCGCTGGCCACCTCGAGCGCATTCGCGCCGGGCGCCTGGAAGATCGCCAGGCCGGCCGCCGGCTTGCCATCGAGCGAGAAGACCTGACCATAGGTCTGCGCCCCGAGCTCGACGGTGGCGACGTCGCGCACCCGCGTGATCTCCCCGGCCTGGCCGGTCTTCACGATCACCGCCGCGAATTCGGTCGGATCGCTGAGCTTGCCTGCGACGTTGAGTGTGTACTGGAACGATTGGCCCGAGGGCGCAGGCGGCGCGCCGATCTGGCCGGCGGTGACCTGCTCGCTCTGCTGCTGCAGCGCCTGGATCACGTCCTGCGGCACCAGCCCGCGCGCCCGCATCTTGTCGGGATCGAGCCAGATGCGCATCGAGTACTGGCCGGCCCCGAACACGACGACATTGCCGACGCCCGGCAGCCGGGCAATCTCGTCCTTGAGCTTGATGGTCGCGAAATTGGCGAGATAGAGACTGTCGTAGCGCTGGTCCGGCGAGGTCAACGTCACGATCTGCAGGATCGCCGTCGAATTCTTCTGCACGACCACGCCCTGCGCCTGCACCGCCTGCGGCAGCGAGGACAGCGCGCTCGAGACCCGGTTCTGCACCAGGATTTGCGCGACGTTGAGATCGACCCCGATCTTGAACGTCACCGTCAGCGTGTAGGTGCCGTCGGCGGCGCTGTAGGACTGCATGTAGATCATGCCCTCGACGCCGTTCACCTGCTGCTCGATCGGCAGGGCGACGGCGTCGATGACGGTGCGGGCGCTGGCGCCGGGATAACGCGTGGTGACCTGCACGGTCGGGGGCACGACGTCGGGATATTGCGCCACCGGCAGCGCAAACAGCGCCACGATTCCGATCACCACCATCAGGATGGCGAGCACGTTGGCGAGAACGGGCCGCCGGATGAAAAAATCCGAGATCATGATCGCCGGCCGCTACTTGGCGGCGCCGGCGGCGGGCGCGGGCGGCGCCGCGATGGTCTGCATCTGCGGGTCGACCTTCTGGCCCGGTATCGCTCGCAGGATACCGGCGACGACGACGCGATCCCCGCTTTCGATCCCGCTTTCGATCGCCCGCAGGTCGCCGACCTTGGGGCCGATCGTGACCTTGCGCTGCTCCACCACGTTGTCCTTGTTGACGATCAGGAGGTAGCGCCCGCCCTGGTCGCTGCCGAGCGCGGCATCCGGCACCAGCAATGAATTCTGCTCGTCCGACGCGGCGCGCACGCGCACGAAATAGCCGGGCACCAGCACGTCGGTCTGGTTCTGCATGATGGCGCGCACGGCGAGCGTCCCGGTCGCCGAGTCGACACTGGGTGACACGTAGTCGAGCGTGCCGTGATACGGATAGCCGGTGTCGTTCTGCAGCCCGACCTCGATCGGAATCGACGCCACTTCCTGCTTGCTGACGCCGAGCCGGCGCATCTCCGCCCGGATCTTGAGAACTTCCTGCTCGCTGATGGTGAAGTTCACGTAGACCGGGTTGGTCTGCACGATGGTGGCGAGTTGGGTCGGGCCATTGGCTCCCACCAGCTCGCCCAGCGAAACCTTACGCGCCGTCACGATCCCGTCGAAGGGCGCCTTCACCTCGGTGTAGCCGAGGTTAAGCGCCGCCTCCTTGGTCTCGACCTCGGCCTGCTTCAACTTCGCCGCCGCCGTATCCTTGTTGGCCGTGGCATTGTCGAGCGCGACCTTGGTGGAGACCTGACGGCTCGACAGGTCGGTCTGGCGCTCGTAGTCGGCCTCCGTCTGTTTCACCGTGGCCTGCGCACCGGCCTCGGCGGCCTGCGCCTGCTCGAGCTTGAGCTTGTACGGTGCCGGCTCGATGGTGAAGAGCGTCTGACCTTCCTTGACCTCTTCCCCGTCCTTGTAATTGATCGCCTGCAGGAAGCCCTGCACGCGCGCGACCAGATTGGTGGTGTTGACCGCCGCGACGTAACCCGTGGCCTCGAGATAGCGGGTGACCTTCTGCTGCACCGGTAGCGCCACGGTCACCTTCGGGGGCGGCGGGGCGACATAGTGGTTTTCCTGCCCGCAGGCGGCAAGCGTCGCGACCAGCGCGGCGACGGTGCAAACGACAATGCGGCGATATGGCGCCGGCGGTGGGCCATTCGTCATCGCGCCACCTCAGGCCTCATGGTCAATACACTGGCTTGAAAACACGCCGGCGGGTGCGGCGCGCAACCCTCACAAAAATCGAAACTACGATCCTGCGAGCGAAAGTGGAAGCGGGGTCTGTGCCCCAAAACACAACCGGCGCCCGAAGGCGCCGGTTGTCCCCTTCCCCCGTGTTCCCCTGCTCAGGAGCTCGTATTGAGGACCGTCACCGAGCGGCGGTTCTGCGACCAGCACGAAATGTCGTTGCACACCGCAACCGGACGTTCCTTGCCGTATGAGATCGTGCGCATGCGCTGGGTCTGGACGCCGCGCGAAGCAAGATAGTCGCGCACCGTCTGGGCCCGCTTGGCGCCGAGCGCGATGTTGTACTCGCGCGTGCCGCGCTCGTCGGCATGCCCTTCAATGGTGAAGGTGTATTGATTGTAGATCTGCAACCATTGGGCCTGCTTCTCCAAGGTCCCGACCGATTGCGGCGTCAGCTCCGCGGAGTCGTTCTCGAAGAAGACCCGATCGCCGACATTGACCACGAAATCCTGCTGGCTGCCGGGCGCCGCGCTACCCGCCCCCGCACCCACATCGTTCGGCCTGTTCGCGCAGCCGGCTGCGGCAAGCGCCAACGCCAAGAAGCCGGCGAACTTCGCGGCGCGGATGACGTTCCCTACAACATTCGTCATTCCGGTGCCCCCCATCGTCTCATCCTTACTCCACATGCCGCAGGTCTAGCAGGTGCGTGGTTAAGCGAACGTTCTCGCGAACCTCGCGCGCCTGTTGCCCGGAACACTCAAGTCGAGGAAAAAGCCGAAACCCCTTGCGGTGGTTAATGGCCGGTGAATGCGGCGCCTTATGGGCTTCCGCAAAGTTCCGTTTCAAAATTGCGATTGAGTGTCGTCTTATTGCAACAGTGGCGACCAGGCCGGGTCGGACGCGTAGCTCGGCGTCTTCAACAGTTGCTCGTTGCGGCCGGTCACGTCGACGGTATAGAGCGCCGGCCCGCCGCTCCCGCCGGGATCGCGGAAGAACATGATCACGCGTCCGTTCGGCGCCCAGGTCGGTCCTTCGTTGTGATAGCCCTCGGTCAGGATCCGCTCGCCGGTTCCATCCGCCTTCATGATGCCGATGGCGAACCTGCCCGGCATCTGTTTGGTGAAGGCGATGTAGTCGCCGCGCGGCGACCATACCGGCGTCGAGTACGCGCCGTCGCCGAAGCTGATGCGCTGCGCCTGGCCGCCGTTCGCGCCCATGACGTAGATCTGCTGCTTTCCGCCGCGGTCCGACTCGAAGCTGATGCGCATGCCGTCGGGCGAATAGGAGGGCGCGGTGTCGATCACCTGCGTGTCGGTCAAGCGAGTCGTGGCCTTCGAGCGCAAGTCCATCACGAACAGATTGGAATTGCCGCCGCGCTGCAGACTGAAGATCACGCGCTGGCCGTCGGGCGAGAAGCGCGGACTGAAGCTCATGCCGGGAAAGTTGCTGACGATCTCGCGCTGTCCGGTCTCGATGTTCATGAGATAGACTTTGGGATCGCCCTGGCTGTAGGACATGTAGGTGATGGTGTCGGCGGCCGACGAGAAGCGCGGCGTGAGCACGAGATCGTCGCCGCGCGTGAGATAGCGCACATTGGCGCCGTCCTGGTCCATCAGCGCGAGCCGCTTGATGCGGCGCTCCTTCGGGCCGGATTCGTCGACGAACACGATGCGGCTGTCGAAGTACCCTTTCTCGCCGGTGATCCGCTCGTAGACCGCATCCGAAATGATGTGCGAGATGCGCCGCCAGTTGTCGGCCGTGGTGTTGTACTGCTCGCCGCGCAACTGCTGACCGGCGAACACATCCCACAGCCGGAACTCGACCTTGAGCCGGCCGTCGGCCTGCGTCACGCGACCGGTGACCAGCGCCTGGGCGTTGATCGCCCGCCAGTCGGCAAACCGCGGCAAGGTGTCGATGGTTGAGATTTTCTCGAGATAGGCGGCGGGGTCGATCGGCGCGAACAGGCCGGAGCGCTGCAGGTTCGAGGCGATGATCTGGCTGACATTGCGCCCGCCGTTGGGATCCTGCAGCCCGACCCCGACGAAATCCGGGATCGCAATCGGCACCGGCTGGATGGTGCCCTGGGTGACGTCGAGCTTGAGCACGGCGCCCGCGCGCCGCGGCGACAAGCCCGCCAGCACGCCCACCGCCGCTCCCGCCCCCACGGTGATCAGCCGGCGGCGGCTCAATGCGTGGCGGTTCGGCAGAGAAACGCGCTCAATCATGGCTTGGCCGTCTCCGCACGTTGGCGGCAATGACTAACGGAACATGTCGCGTGGATCGAAAGTGATCTCGATGTCTTTCCATTGCTCATAGTGTTCGGGCTTGAGCATGTCGAAAGGTTGGCCGCGGTTGAGCGCACGTGCGGCGCTTTCGCGGGCGGCGATCGCGAGCGGGGTGTTGCCGCTCGCCACCAGTTGCGGCCACGGCCCGGGGGCCATCCGGCCATCGGGCTTAAGCTTGATCCTGAACACGACCACGAGCTCCTGCGGATCCTTGGCCCCCGCCGGCGGGGTCCAAAGCTGCGCAAGGCGCTGGCGCAACGCGTCAAGCTCGCTCAACGAGATCTGCGACGACGCTCCGCTCGAGGCCCCCAACGAGGTCGCGCTGTTGAGGGTGTCGCCGGCGGCCGCAAGCCGCGTCGAATCGCGCTTGTCGAGCAGCGCTTCGACCTTCTTGGGATCGAACTTGGGCGCAGGTGGGGCAGGCTTCTTGGTCGGGGTTGGCGGCTTGGCTTCCGCTTTTTTCGGCTCGGGCGGCGTTGGCTTGGCTTCGTCCTTGGCCAGCGCCTCCGCGACCTGGTCGGGCTTGACCTCGGCCACCTTCTTCTCGGGTTCGGCCGGCTTGGTTTCGGGCACCGGCGGCGGCGCCTCGCGCGCAGCCTTGACCTCTTTCTTCTCCACCACCTTTGCGGTCGGGTCCTCGACCGCCTTCGCCTCTGCGACCTTTTCGACCAGCGGCTTTTGCGCTTCGACCTTGGGGGCGTCCTTGTTGCCCGCGGTCATCTGCGTGAATTCAGACACGCTCACGATGTCGACCGGCAGCGCCTCGCTCGGCGGCGTCGGAAGCGGCTTGGCCGCAAACGACAGCACGCTCCACAACAACACCACGCCGTGCCCGACCGCCGAGATGGCGTAGGCCTTATTGATTCCCCGTATCACGTGTCAGCGCCCCGACCCCTGCTCGACCTCAGTCACCAAAGCCACCCGGCGGAAGCCGGCGGCCGATATTCGCCCCATCACCTTCATGACGGTCCCGTAGTCGACCTGCCGGTCGCCCCGCACGAAGATGCGTTCCTCAGCCCCCCCGCGTGCCTCCGTGATGGCCTTGAGCTTGGGGACCAATTCGTCCAACGGAATTTCGGTATTTTGGAGGTAGACCTCGCCCTTGGTGTTCACCGAGACCGTGAGCGGCTCCTTGTCCTGATCCAGGGTCTTGGCCTGGGTCTGCGGCAAATCGAGCGGGACGCCCACCGTCAGCAGCGGCGCCGACACCATGAAAATGATGAGCAGCACCAACATGACGTCGACCATGGGCGTCACGTTGATTTCGGACATGACCGGGCGGCGGCGATGTCGCCGCCTGCCGGCGACCGCGGCAGTGCCGCCGTTCATCGCCATCCCGATCTACCCCCGTTCGTCGATCTGCCGCGACAGGATCGCGGCAAATTCGTCGGCGAACCCCTCCAGGCGCTGCGCCTGCTTGTTCACGTCGGAGATAAATTTGTTATAGAAAATGGTCGCCGGTATGGCGGCCACGAGGCCAATTGCGGTCGCGAACAGCGCTTCGGCGATGCCCGGAGCGACCACCGCCAGCGAGGTGGTCTGCTGGCCCGCGATCGCCCGGAAGCTGGTCATGATGCCCCAGACGGTCCCGAACAGGCCGATGAAGGGGCCGGCCGAGCCGACCGTCGCAAGCACGAGCAGGTGACGCTCCAGCCGCGCGACCTCGCGCTGGATGGTGACGTCCATGACCTTCTCGATGCGCATCTGCAGGCCGGCAAAGGAGCGCGGCTGGCTTTCCACGCTGCGCTTCCATTCCCGCATCGCCGCCACGAACAGCGCCGCCAGCGAGTGCGTCGGCCGCGACGCCAGCGAACGGTAGAGTTCGTCGAGCGATTGACCCGACCAGAACGCCTGCTCGAATCCGTCCATGGCCCGACGGGTGCGCGAATAGAGAATCAGCTTGTCGATCGCGATCGCCCACACCGCGACCGAGGTGATCAGAAGCCCGACCATCACGAACTTGACGATCCAGTCCGCATGCAGGAACAGCTCCCACATCGAAAGCGGTGCGGCGGCGGACGGCATGGCATCTCCCTCCGGGTATCCAGTTCCTCCGGCGTCCCGGTTCCGCGTCCACGACCGGAGTGATGGGCCAACCCAGCGACAAGACCGGCACGCCAAGCGGCATCGCCTACGCCGCTGAAGACCCGAAATTGCGAGAAAAGCCGGCCCCCACCGGTAACGGTATCGATACCCCGCCAAAGGTGACCAAACTAGGGCGCGAAACCAGCCGCCCCGAGCGTTGCTGCGCCGATTGGGTTAATGCCCGGTTATCGCCGCCGCCGCGCGTACGGCTTCACCGCCAAAAACCCGGGACCGCGTCGATCTGTCCCAAATGCCCGCACGCGGTTGCCGAACCCGCAATGCAAATCGGGCCGCCCACCCGGAGGGGGACGGCCCGCAACTCCCTCGTGTCGAAAGGGCTTCAGCCCTGCGGCGAGGTCCCGGAGCTCGGGCCGCCGGTGTGGTTGCGACGTTCGGCCATGAACTGATCGAACTCGGCCTTGTCCTTCGCCATCCGCAGGCGAGCGAGGAAGTCGTGGAACTCCCGCTGCTCCTCTTCGAGGCGCTGCAGGGTGTCCTGGCGATACTCGTCAAACGCGCGGTTGCCGCTCGACCGCGAGGGCGGCCACCACGTTCCGGCCTGACGCATCTGGTCCGCCGCACCGTGCCAGCGGGTCATGCCGCCGCCTTTCCAACAAGACATCCGTCCGCTCCCGATGATGAAGGCCAAGGTGGCAAGGCCGATCGGCCACCAGACCACAAAGCCCAGGATCATAAGGGCGATCCAGGCCGGTTTTCCCAACTCGTCGAGCTTTGCAACCATAGGCATGTGGGCCTCGTCCGTGAATGTTAAGCACATTTACATAGCTACAGCCGACCCGCCGGCTTGTCAAGCGCGGGCCGACGAGGAGATGGGGGCTATCTGGTCCCAGGCAAGTCCAGGCCCAGGCCGCGCAGATAGACCAGCACCGCAGCCTCGAGCAGGTCTTCCGGCGACATCGGGAGCGCACGCTTGGCGGCATCGCCGCGACCGAACAGCGAGGCGATTCCATGCGACATCGCCCAGATGTGGAGCGCCATCATCAGGACCGGCGGCCGTTTCTGCGCCGGCATGGTGGCGACGAGCCGCTCGGCGGCGGTGCGCAGCACCGCAAAGGCGCGCTCCCCGGCCTCGCGCAATTCAGGATTCGCCTCCGGTGGGATGCCGGCCTCGAACATCGCCGAATAATAGGCGGGTTCGGTCTTGGCGAAGTGGAGATAGGCCTTGCCGACACGATCGAAGGCGGTGAACACGTCCGGACGCCCGCCATCCCACGCTGCCGCCAGAGCCGCCTCGAAGGCGTCGAAGCCGCGCCGCGCCACGTCGGCCAGCAACTCGTCGCGGTCGCGGAAATGCCGATAGGGGGCGGCCGGGCTGACCCCGGCCCAGCGCGCCGCTTCCGCGAAGGTAAAGCCGGCCGGGCCCTTCTCCGCGATCAACTCCAGCGCGGCGCGGATCAACGCCTCCTTGAGGTTGCCGTGGTGATAGCCGCGGGCACCCGAACGTCCGCCTTGCCTGGACCAGCTCATGTGAAGGGCGTTTACATGACTCGGGCCGGGGCGTCGAATCAGCGCGGTGG
>Ga0207706_10003452_pt1 | contig 15088 bp, 15 predicted proteins | sample KBSC53metaG_FD_184318 | JGI IMG/M metagenome (GOLD analysis project Ga0207706, IMG submission 184318) | Corn rhizosphere microbial communities from Kellogg Biological Station, Michigan, USA - KBS C5-3 metaG (SPAdes) (version 2) | ecosystem: Host-associated > Plants > Roots > Rhizosphere > Soil ... | reverse complement strand
CCGTGTGCAGCGCCAGGCCGATCTCACGGGCGACCGCTTCGGCCAGGCCGACGTCGCCGGACGACCACGGCCCCGGGTCGCGCCGGTGCAGCCCGAGCACGCCGATCATCCGGTCGAAGACGATCACCGGAGTGGCGAGCACGGCACGCGTGCCGAGCCGCGACAGGTGCTCGACGTCACCGAGCGACGGATCGGCAAGCTCGGGCGTGTCGAGCACGTCGGGGACGGCGACCGTCCGCCGCTCGCGCGCCGCCAGGTTCGAGACCGGCAGGCCCGCGACGGCGCCGCCGATCGGCTCGAGCCCGTCCTCCCACCACTCGGCGCGGATCGGCAGCGGCTCGCCGCTCTCGCCGAGCCTGATGAAGCAGCGCGACGCGCCGATCGCGCGGCCGGTCTCGGTCACGGCGACGCGGGTGATCGCGTCCAGGTCGTGGACGGAACGGACGCGGCGCGAGATCTTCGCCACCAGCCGCTCGCGCACGAGCGCCCGGTCGAGGGCAGAGGCGGAGCGCGCGCGGTCGAGCGCGATCGCGGCCTCGCTGGCGAGCGCCTCGATCAAGCGGATCTCGTCCGCGGCGAAGGCGCGACGCTCCCCGGTCGCCGCTGCGACCAGCACCCCGATCACGCGCTCGTCGACGATCAACGGCACGAAGGCGGCGCTCTTCGCACCGGCTCTTTTCGCCAGCCGCTGACTGACGAGCGGCGACGACTCGACGTCGTAGACGGAGACGGGCGCGGCCTCGAAGAACGCGCTCGCGATCCCGGAAGGCTCGTTGTGCAGGTGCACGCGGACCTCGCTCCACCAGGCTTGGTCCTCGCCGCCGGAGCGCGCGAGCAGGCCGACCGCCTCGTCCTCGTCCTGGTTGACGAGCGCGAGCGCGTTGAAGTCCGAGCCGATCAGGCCCTCGACCTCGTCGAGCAGCACGCGCGCCGCGTCGGCGGGCTCCTGGATGCGCGCCAGGGCGTTGACGATCCGCGCGACCGAGTCGAGCTCCCGGTCGCGCACGCTCACGAGCTCTTCTGCTTCACGCGCGCGAGCGCCGCTCATCACCACGCCGGCGGGCTCGCTCCAGCGGCGCAGGAAGATGAGCGCCGGGACGAGGGCGACGAGGGTGGCGGCGAACGCGGGCCAGACGTGGCCGGCGATCGGTGTGCGGTCGTGCAGCACCTCGGACGCGAAGATCCCGGCCGCGATCCCGATCGCCGGAAAGATCGCCGCGAGCCCGACGTCGGTGACGGTCACCCGGCGCCGCTCGCGCCAGAGTGTCGGCGCAAGGGCGGCGGTCACCATCAGGTATGCGCCCGCGAGGATGAAGAGCGGGACCGCGTTGAAGTAGACAGCCTTGTTTTCCGGGCTCACTGGGCGCCGCAGATGATACGGAGGGCCTCAGGCGGCGTCGAGGAATCCTGGCCGGAAGTCCACTCCTTGCGACTTGGAAAGATGGGCCGGACGGCCTATTGGAATCGCCGGCGGCCCGGGCTAGCGTGGGAGGCACTGGGCGATGCGAGCCGCGTGCCCTGTACCTGGCCTTGTGGCCCGCGGCGAGCACATGGGGAGAGCCCGTCGCCACCACCCCCCGAGCGGCGGGCTCCCTCCGATCTCGAAGTTGTCTAGCCGGCGCGTTCGGCGCTGCGCAGGCCGCGCAGGGCCCAGAGCGAGAACAGCACCACGAGCGCGAGCCCGGTGGCGTACGCCAGCCCGACCTCGGTCGGGTCCCCGGAGAGGAGTCCGCGTCCCGCCTCGACGATGCGCGTCAGCGGGTTGTACGTGGCGACGCCGTGGACCCAGCCCTGCAGCAGCGCGAGCGGCACGTACACCGGCGCGAAGAACAGCACGACGAAAACCGGGAACTGCATCACCGGGCCGGCCTGCATCGTCCGGAACCGCATCGCCACGCCGGCGGACCAGAGGACGGCGGCGAGGTTCAGCAGCAGGGCGAGGGTGTAGAGGCCGACGAGATCTACGCCGCTACCGCCGACGTTCATCCCCACCAGCAGCGCGACCGTGGTCAGCACCGTCGCCGTGATCAGCCAGCGGCCGAGCGCGGCCAGCGCGTAGCCGCCGACGATCCCGACCCGGTTCGGCGCCGCCAGCAATAGCCGGCGGGCGAAGCCGCTCTCGAAGTCGCGGGCGATCCCGAAGCCGGTGAAGACGCCACCGAAGGCCGCCGACTGCAGCAGCACGAAGACGAACTGGAAGGCCGTGTAGCCGCTGGGAAAGTCGAAGCCGGGGACGTTCCGGATGTTCGACAGCCCGCCGGCGAAGGCGGTGAAGAAGAAGAGCGGGAAGACGAGCGACGGGATCAGCAGCGACGGGTTCGTGAGCACGTTGTGCAGCGTCCGCCAGGCAACGCCCTGGGCCACCTGCAGCGTCCTCAAGAGCGCGCCATCCTCACGCGCAGCGCCCAGCTCGAGGCGACCAGCGCGACGATCGCGACGACGCTCGCGATCCCGAAGCCGAGCGCCAGGGCCTCTCCGTCCCAGCCGGTGATGATCAGGCTGCGGACGCACTCGAGCAGGTAGGAGACCGGGTTGGCGGTGGCGGCGTCGCGGAACCACGTGACCTCGATCAGGTTCCGCGGGATGTTCATCGAGGAGATGAAGAGGAAGACGAAGAAGGCCGGGAAGAGGCTCTGGACTGCCTCACCCGAGCCGGTGCGCAGGGCGGCGAAGGCGCCGAGCGCGCCGAACGCGAGCCCGACGAGCGCCGCGAAGGCGAACAGCGTCAGCACCCCGGCCGGCCCCGAGGCGATCCGCACGCCGGTGATCAGGCCGACGCCGAGGTAGACCGCGGCCTGGACGAGGCTCAGCACGACCACGCCGCCGAGCTGGCCGCAGAGCAGCGCGATCCCGCGCATCGGTGTCAGCGTGAGCCGGTTCAGGAAGCCGGTCTGGATGTCGCGGGCGAGGTCGGTGCCGGTGTTCATCGTCGCGAACAGCGCGCCCTGGATGAACGGCACCGCGAGGGCGAAGGCGACGAATGAGTTCGTCGGGAAGCCGGGCAGGTTCGTCTCGGCCTTGAGCCCGCCCGAGTTGACCGCCAGCAGCAGCATCGGGAAGAGCAGCGGCGCGACGACATTCGCCGGCTGCCGCACCGTGCGCACGACCGAGCGGCGGCCGAGCACGTAGACCTGGTCGGCGAACGCGCTCAAGCGGACTCCATCGCGAGGCCCTGCTCGTCCTCGTCGCCGGCGCCTTCGAGCGAACGCCCGGTCTTGGCGAGGAAGACGTCGTCGAGCGAGGGCTGGTGGAGCTGGATGTTCTCGGCCCGCAGCCCTTCGTGGTCGAGTGCGCGGACGATCTCGGCCAGGCCCACGTGGCCGTCTTCGAGCCGCACGGCGGCGCCCTTGGTGGACGGGACGAGCTCGCCGAAGCGGTCGAGGATCGTGGCCGTACGCTCGACGTCGGCCGCGTCGGCGGGGATCGCCTCGACCGTGCTCCGCCCCACCTCGGCCTTCAGTGCCGCCGGCGTCCCCTCGGCGACGATCCGGCCGTGGTCGATGATCCCGACGCGGTCGGCCAGGACGTCGGCCTCCTCGAGGTACTGCGTCGTCAGGAAGACCGTTACACCGTCCTCGCTCGCCAGGCGGCTGACCTCGCCCCAGAGTGCCGTTCGGCTCTGGATGTCGAGGCCGGTCGTCGGCTCGTCGAGGAACAGGATCTCCGGCCGGTGCACGAGCGCGAGGGCGAGGTCGAGGCGGCGCTTCATCCCGCCCGAGTAGCCGCGCACCTTCCGGTCGGCCGCCTCGCGCAGGCCGACGCGGCCGAGCAACTCGTCGGAGCGCTTCGTGCGCTCGGCACGGGGGATCCCTTGCAGCGAGGCTTGCAGGCGCAGGTGCTCGCGTCCCGTCAGCAGTGGGTCGAGCGCCGCCTCCTGGAGCGCTGCGCCGATGTGCATCCGCACCTGCGCACCCTGGTGGACGACGTCGAACCCGGCCACCCGCGCGCTGCCCGAGGTCGGCGGCAGCAGCGTCGTCAGCATGTGCACGGTCGTCGACTTCCCGGCGCCGTTGGGCCCGAGGAAGCCGTAGATCTCGCCTGGCTGCACGGCGAGGTCGATCCCGTCCACCGCACGCGGGCCCTTCTTGTACTGGCGGACGAGCTCGTCCGCCTGGATCGCCGGATCGGGCACGCTCAGCTTTTCTCGATCCGGAGCTGTCCGCCGGGCTCGACCCGGTCCGCGAGCGTCTCGCGCGCGATCCACTCCTCGTGCGCGGCCAGCTCGGGAGGCAGCGTCAAGGCGATCCGGTCGGTGATCTCGAGGCCGGCCTCCTTGCGCATCGTGTTGACCTGGTGGATCGCCTCCCGGGCGCGGCCCTCGAGCTCGAGCTCCGGGTCGATGGCGAGGTCGAGTGCGACCGTCAGGCCGTCCTCGCCCGCGACCGCCCAGCCCTCCTTGCCGCGGCGCTCGACGATCACCTCCTCGGGCGAGAGCTCGTGGCCGTCGACGCGCACGCGGCCGCCGTCGAGCTCCTCGAACTCGCCGGCCTCGAGCTTCTTCCGCAAAGGCCCGAGCTCTTTGCCGAGCTTCGGCCCGAGCACCGGCAGGTTCGGCTTGACCCGCAGCTCGGTCGCGTCGACGGGACCGAACTCGACCTGCTTGACGCTCAGCTCGTCGGCGATCTCGCCCGCCTGCGCCTGCGCCGCCTCGGCGCCCTGGACGACGAGCCGGCGCAGCGGCTGCCGGAGCTTGAGCCCCGACTGCGCGCGCGCCTGGCGGCCGAGCTCGACCACACGCCGCACGGCCGCCATCTCGTCGAGCAACCGCGCATCCGGCTCGCCCACCTCTGGCCAGCCGGCGAGGTGCACCGATTCGGCGCCCTCCTCGACCAGCGCATCCCAGACGTGCTCGGCGAGGAACGGCATCACTGGCCCGACGACCCGCAGCGCCTGGACGAGCGACCACCAGAGCGTCTCGAATGCCTCGGGCTCGCCGTCCCAGAAGCGCCGTCGCGAGCGCCGGATGTACCAGTTGGAGAGATCCTCGACGTACGCCTCGAACGCGGTCGTCAGCGCCGGCGTCCAGTAGCGCTCGTAGGCGGCCTCGGCCTCGGCCACGAGCTGCTGCGTCCGCGCGACGAGCCAGCGGTCGAGCGCGTGCGAGCCCTCGGGCCGCGAGCCGAGCTCGGGCTCCCACTCGGCGATGTTGGCGTACGTGATCAGGAAGCCGACCGAGTGCCAGAAGGTCAACAGGCGGCGCTTGACGTCCTCGGCCAGCGAGTAGCCGAAGCGCAGGTCCTGGCTCGGGTTCTGCTCGCAGTAGACCCAGCGCATCGCGTCGGCACCCATCTGCTCCAGCGCCTCGTTCAGCTCGATCGAGTTGCCCCACGACTTGTGCATCTCGCGGCCGGTCTCGTCGAGCACGTTCTCGTAGGTCAGCACGCGCCGGTACGGCTGGCGGCCGTCGAGCGTGACCGCCATGAAGCACTGCGAGTAGAACCAGAGGCGAATCTGCGCGCGGCCCTCGCAGACCCAGTCGGCCGGGAACCACTTCTCCCAGTACGCGTGGTCGGGCAGGTCGGCCCCGGTCAGGCCCCGCGCGGAGCCGGTCGCGTTGCCGTGCTTGACCCAGTGCTCGTTCTGCCAGCCGAGCGTCGAGAAGTGGACGATGCCGGCGTCGAGCCACGCGTCGCCGACTTCCTCGATCCGCTCGACCTCGGCCTCGCACTGCTCGCAGCGGATCACGACCTCGTCGATCCACGGCCGGTGCAGCTCCTCGAGCCCCTCGAGCCCGCGGACGGCGCGCTCCTCGAGCTCCGCCCGCGAGCCGATCACGTTCAGGTGCCCGCACTCGCAGGGGTAGAACGGCAGCGGCAGCCCGAAGTAGCGGCGCCGCGAGATGTTCCAGTCGTCCATGTTGCGGAGCCAGTCGTCCATCCGCTTGCCGTACTGCGGCGGCGTCCACTCGGCCGTCGCGTTCTGGTCGAGCATCGGCTGCCGGATCTCGTCGGCCGAGATGAACCAGTCGTCGACGACGCGGAAAACCAGCGGCGTGCGGCAGCGCCAGCAGACCGGGTAGCGGTGGACGATCGTGCCGGCCTCGACCAGGCGGCCACGCTCGCGCAGCGCCTCGACGACCGGCTCGACCACCTCGTCGGTCGAGAGCCCCTCGAACGGGCCGTAGCCGGCGACGAAGCGCCCGGACTCGTCGATCGGGGTGAGCACGCCCAGCCCGTGCACGCGCGAGAGCTCGAAGTCCTCGGCGCCGGCGCCCGGCGCGATGTGGACGATGCCCGTGCCCTCGTCCAGCGCGACCTCGTCCCAGGGGATCACGCGGTGGGTGACGCCTTGCTGCGCGGCCAGGTCGTCGAACGGCCCCTCGTACTCGAGCCCGACGAGATCCTCGCCTTCGACGACGTTGTCGTAGTCCTCGCCCTCGACGGCGAGCCGCCAGTCCCCGGCCCGTAGCCCGTACTCGGCGTCCGGCTTCACCGCCGCCGCGACGTTCGCCGGCAGCGTCCAGGGCGTCGTCGTCCAGACGACGAGCGCCTCGTCGCGGTCGCGCAGCGGGAAGCGGACGTACAGCGACGGGTGCTCGATCTCGGCGTAGTTCTCGTCACCCGCCTGCTCGTGCTTCGAGAGCGACGTGCCGCAGCGCGGGCACCACTGCGTCGCGCGGTGGCCCTTGTAGAGCCACTTGCGGCGCTGGCACTCCTTCAGGAAGCGCCAGATGTACTCGATGTTCGTGTCCGAGAAGGTGTAGTAGTCGTTGCCCCAGTCCATCCACTGGCCGAGCCGTTTGAACTGCGCCGTCTGGATCGCCGCGAACTCGGCCACGAAGGCCCGGCAGCGGCGCGCGAACTCGGCCACGCCGAACTCCTCGATCTCGCGCTTGGAGTTGAGGCCGAGCGCCTTCTCGACCTGCACCTCGACGTGCAGGCCCTGCGAGTCGAAGCCGTTCTGGTAGCGCAGGTCGAAGCCGCGCAGCGCCTTGTAGCGCTGGAAGACGTCCTTCAGCGTCCGCCCGATCCCGTGGTGGACGCCGGCCGGCGCGTTGGCCGTGATCGGCCCGTCCATGAAGCCGAACGGCGGGCCGCCGGCGTTCTGCTCGCGCAGGTGGCGGAAGGTCTCCTCCCGCTCCCAGCGCTCGAGGATCGCGCGTTCAAGAGCCGGGTGATCGGGCACCTGAGGGAGCGGCTTGAACATCAGTCGATCCTAGCGAGCGGGAACAATGGCTCCTGCCGCCGCGTTTCAGCTTTGCGAGACCTGAGGTATAGAAAGGACCTTCATGACAGACACCGTCACCGAACAGACCTTCGAGCAGGAAGTGCTCCAGAGCGACAAGCCCGTGCTGGTCGACTTCTGGGCCGAGTGGTGTGGCCCTTGCCATGCGATCGCGCCCGTGCTGGACCAGATCGCGCAGGAGCGCGACGAGCTCAAGGTCGTCAAGCTGAACATCGACGAGCAGCCCGCCATCGCGCAGCGCTACGGCGTGATGTCGATCCCGACCCTGATCCTCTTCAAGGAGGGCGAGCCGCAGGCGGCCGCGGTCGGGGCGATGCCGAAGTCGATGCTCGAAGAGCGCCTCGGCCTGGCCGAAGCGGCTGCCTAGGCGCCCGCTTCTTCCTTCTAGGGATGTGGCAGCGCGCTAGCTCGCGCTGTCAGCGGTGTCGAGGAAGCTGAGGAAGGCCGCGTGCTTGGCGAGGTACGCCTCGATCTCCGCGATCCCGTCTTCGAGCCAGCCGGTGAGCCAGTGCTCCCCGAGCTCGTCCTCGATGCGATGAAGGCCCCGGTCGTCCATATCCGCATGATCGGGAGGAGAGCGGACGGCCACAATGAGCCGTTCGGCCTAACTTTGCGTCGCGTCGGGCCTATACGGTGCCGCCGGTGAGGGGGGTCCTGGTGATCAATCCGGGCGCCGGGACCAACGACCCGAGCGCCGAGGAGCTGGCCGAGGCCGCACGGTCACGAGGCATCGACGTGCGCCTGCTGGCCAAGGGCGACGACGTGGTCGAGCTGACGCGCTCGGCCGAGGCGGAGGTGCTCGGCGCGGCCGGCGGGGACGGCACGGTGGCGAGCGTGGCTTCGGTCGCGGTGGAGCGCGACCTGCCGTTCGTGGTCGTGCCGTACGGGACGCGCAACCACTTCGCGCGTGACCTGGGACTCGATCTCGACGACCCGGTCGCCGCGCTCGATGCCTTCGAGGGCGAGGAGCGACGCGTCGACGTCGGCCGCGTCGGCGAGCGGCGCTTCCTGAACAACGTCTCGCTCGGCGCCTACGCGAGCCTCGTCCACCGGCGCGAGCACCACCGGCGTCGAAGGCAGACGCTGGCCGGGGCGCGGGCGCTCTGGCTCGCGGTGCGCCGGCGATCCGGCGTGTGGGCGAGCGTCGACGGCGAGCCGGTCGACGCGCGCGTGCTGCTCGTCGCCAACAACGCCTACGAGCTGAGCCTGTTCTCGATCGGCGAGCGCGAGCGGCTCGACGAGGGCCGGCTCCACCTCTACGCGGCGAATGGCGTGCTTCCGCGCACCTGGCACGAGCGCAAGGCCGCGCGCTTCGAGCTCGACGCGCCGGGCGGGAGCCTGGAGGCGGCGGTCGACGGCGAGCCGGTCGAGCTGGAGACGCCGGTCGAGCTAGCGGTCGAGCCTCGTGCGTTGCGCGTGAAGCTGCCACGCAGCCAGGACTAGCGGCACGTTCACGAACGCGAGCTCGCCGGCCGGCGGCAGCTCGTGCCGGTTGAACCAGCGCAGGTCATCGACGTCGTCGGCAGGCGCGGGCTCGCCGCCGATGACGCGGGCGGTCCAGTAGAGGTTCAGCGTCGCCTCGGCGGTCGAGTCGCCGCCGTAGCGGTCGGTCCAGACGCCGAGGAAGTCGACCGGCTCGACCTCGAGCCCGGTCTCCTCGCGCAGCTCGCGGCGCAGGCCGTCGAGCGGATGCTCGCCCTCGTCGAGGAAGCCGCCCGGGATGTCCCAGCGGCCCTTGAACGGCTCCTCCGCCCGCCGCACGAGCAGCAGCCGGCCCTGCTCGTCCTCGACCAGGGCGCCTGCGGTCGCCTTCGAGCTGGCGTAGGCGACGAAGCCGCACTCCGGGCACTCGAGCCGCTGCTCGTCTCCCCGCAGCTCGGTCCGGCAGCGCGGGCAGAACTTCCACCCCGCGAGCTCCCCCACGACCGCAAGAATAGAGCCGTGCCGAGATTCGTACCCGCCACCGTGACCGAGCTCTCGCGCGTCGAGCTGCTCGCGGGGCTCCCCGGCGAGAAGCTCGGCGAGATCGCCAAGCGGATGGAGCGCGAGGAGGTTCCGCCCGGCCGCGCGGTCGTCCGCGAAGGCGACGACGCCAAGCGCTTCTACGTCGTCCTCTCGGGCCTGTTCGCGGTCAGCCAGGAAGACCTCGGCCCGCGGCGGGTGCTGCATCCGGGCGATTACTTCGGCGAGGTCGGCCTCGCGATGAACGTGCCGCGCACGGCGTCGGTGCGTGCGCTCACGCCTGCGGTCGTGGCGAGCTGCGACCAGGCCGCGTTCGACGAGCTGTTGCGCCCGCTGTTCGCCGAAGACGGCTGATCAGGTTGCTTTCATGGAGCGGCGGGCATCCTTCCGGCTCGTGCGCGTATCAGGCCTGCCCCTGCTCGGGCTCGCAGCTCTAGCGCTCGCCGCCGGATCCGCCTGCTCCTCGTCGAAGCACGCGAGCCCGCGGACGACGTCGGCTCCGGCCGTCCGGCACGCGGCTCCGGCCACGCCGCGCTCGGTCGCGGTGATCGAGCGGACGGTCGGCTCCCTGGCAGCACCATTGCAGGACGCCGCCGCCGCGCCGAGCGGTGCGGGCGCGCTCCTGCTCGGCGGCCTGAACGCGGCCGACACCTCGGTGGCGGAGGTCCGCTTCGTCTCGCGTCGTCGCGACACCGTGCGTGGATCGCTGCCGGGCGTGCGCCATGACGCCGCGGCCGTCAGCCTCGGCCGGTCGGCCTACGTCTTCGGCGGAGGCAATGGGCCGAGCCAGCTCGACGAGATCGTCAAGGTCGATCCGAGCGGCCGTTCGAGCGTCGTCGGCCACCTGCCGCAGCCGGCGTCTGACGTCTCGGCGGCGGTGATCGATGGGAAGGCGTACGTCGTCGGCGGGTTCACCGGCACGCGCTGGCTGAACACGATCCTCTCCTGGACGCCCGGCTCGGCGCCGCGCGTGGCGGCCAGGCTGCCGGTCGCGCTGCGCTACGCGGCGGTGACCGCGGCCGCCGGCAAGCTCGTGATCGCCGGCGGGTCGACGCCCAACGGAACCGCCAGCCGGGTGGTGCTCGAGTTCGACCCCGCGCGTCGCACGCTGAAGGCGATCGCCGAGCTGCCGGCGCCGGTGACACATGCCGCCGCCGCGACCCTCCACGGGATCGCGTACGTGATCGGCGGCCGCGGCGCGACGGTCGGCTCGGCCGTCCGGCGCGTCACCGCGATCGACACCGCGAGCGGGCGCCTGCGCGCGGCGGGCAGCCTCGCCGAGCCGCGCTCCGACCTCGCCGCCGTCACGGTGCCCGGGGCGATCCTGCTGGCCGGCGGCAGCGGCTCCACGGGCACGACCGCGAGGATCGGCGAGCTGATCCCCGCGCCTCGCACCCGCTTCACGAAGGCGCCGGCCTCGACCACGAACGTCTACGCCGCCGACTCGGCGAATGCGCTGAGCGCGGTCGTCCGCCACGACCGCCCGCTCGTCTACGTCCCGAACAGCGAGAGCAACACGGTCGACGAGATCGACCCGCGCACCTTCAAGGTCGTCCGCCACTTTGCCGTCGGCACGCTGCCGCAACACGTCACGCCCTCCTGGGACCTGAAGACGCTCTACGTGCTCAACGACCTCGGCAACAGCCTGACGCCGATCGACCCACGCACCGGCGCGCCGGGCCGCTCGATCCCGGTCGACGATCCGTACAACCTCTACTTCACGCCCGACGGCCGCTTCGCGATCGTCGTCGCCGAGCGGCTGGCGCGGCTCGACTTCCGCACGCCGCACACGTTCCGCCTGCGGCACTCGCTGCATGTCCCCTGCCGCGGCGTCGACCACATGGACTTCTCAGCCGACGGCCGGTACCTGATCGCCACCTGCGAGTTCTCGGACCAGCTGATCAAGGTCGACGTGCAGACCCAGAAGCTCGTCGGTGTGTTGGCGATGGCGGCCGGCTCGATCCCGCAGGACGTGAAGCTCTCGCCGGACGGGAGGATCTTCTACGTGGCCGACATGGGCCGCGGCGGCGTCTGGAAGGTGAGCGGCGCGCCGTTCCGGGTGCTCGGCTTCATCCGCACCGGCGCCGGCACGCACGGGCTCTACGCGAGCAGGGACGCTCGCTTCCTGTACGCGACCAACCGGGCCGAGGGGTCGGTCTCGGTGATCAGCTTCGCCACTCGGCGCGTGGTGAAGAAGTGGCGCATTCCGGGCGGCGGCAGCCCGGACATGGGCAACGTCTCCGCCGACGGCAAGGTGCTCTGGCTGACCGGACGCTGGGCCGGCGTCGTCTATGCGATCGACACGCGCAGCGGCAAGCTGCTCGCGAAGATCCCCGTCGGCGCGAGCCCCCACGGCCTCTGCGTCTGGCCGCAGCCGGGGCGGTACTCGCTGGGCCACACGGGCATCCTGCGCTAACCGAGAACCGCGTCGGACAGGCGCGGCCACGCCTCGAGCGCCCAGGGGCCGAAGTCGAGGTCGGTCAGGCAGGCGAGCGCGGTGTCAGCCTCGGGGTCGACCCAGAGGAAGGTGCCGCTGCTGCCGTAGTGCCCGAAGGTGCGCGGCGAGTTCTGCGAGCCGGTCCAGTGCGGCCGCTTCTCGTCGCGCAGCTCGAAACCGAGGCCCCAGTCGTTCGGGTCCATCCGGCCGATGTCCGGCAGCACGCCGACGAGGCCCGGGAACTGGACCGAGGTCGCCTCCGCGAGCGTTTCCGGAGCGATCAGCCGCGGCCGCTGCAGCTCGGCTCCGAACCGCACCAGGTCGTCGAGGCTGCCGTGCAGCTCGGAGGCAGCCGAACCGCGCAGCTCGGCCTGCATCTCCAGGGGCCGGAGCACCGCGGCGCCCAGGTACTCGTCGAACGGCATCTCCGCCGCCTCGCTCACAACCTCGGCAAGCTCGTCGAAGCCGGTGTTCGAGTAGCTGCGCCGCTTGCCGGGCTCGGAGATCGGCGTGCGCCCCGAGAACGGCAGGCCGGCGGCGTGAGCCAGCAGGTGGCGCACCGTCGAGCCCGGCGGGCCGGCCGCGTCGTCGAGGTCGAGGATCCCCTCCTCGGCCACGATGAGCGTCGCGAGCGCCGTGACCGGCTTCGTCACCGAAGCCCAGCGGAAGACCTGCTCGCGCGGGCCGCGCGTTGCGATCTGCTCGCCGCCGCGCAGGACGGCGACGGCCACCGTCGCGGCCGGCCAGCCCTCCACCTGTCGCAGCGCGTCCACAGCCTCGATACTAGGGCGATGGAACGGCGCACCGTCCCCGCCGTCTCACCGTTCGCCGAGGCCGCCGGCTACTCGCGCGTGGTGCGGATCGGCCCGCACGCCTGGGTCGCCGGGACGGCGCCGATCATGCCCGACGACGCCGACCCGCCCGCCGACGCCTACGGCCAGACCCGCCGCTGCCTCGAGATCGCGCTCGCCGCGCTGGCCGAGGTAGGCGCGGCCGCCGAGCACGTCGTGCGGACGCGAATCATGTTCACGCGCGACGCCGACTTCGACGAGATCGCCCGCGCCCACGGCGAGGTGTTCCGCGAGGTCAAACCGGTGAACACGAGCTACGTCGTCGAGTTGCTCGACCCGCGCTGGCTGCTGGAGATCGAGCTGGAGGCGTTCGTCCCGGAATGAAGCAGATCTTCCCCTCCACGATCACTGGCCCGAGCTTCGCGGAGGGCGGGAGCGTGCTCGACCACAACTTCGGCGCCGGCGAGCCGTACACGCTCGGCGTCGAGGAGGAGTACATGCTGCTCGACGGCGAGACGCTCGATCTCGTCCAGCACGTCGAGGCGGTGCTCGCCGCGACCGAGGGCCACGAGCTCGAGCAGCGCGTCAACCCCGAGCTGATGCAGTCCGTGCTCGAGATCGCGACGCCGGTCTGCAGCTCGCCGGCCGAGGTCGACCGCGAGCTGCGCAAGCTGCGCACCTACGTGACGGGCCTCGCCTCCGAGGAGGGCATGCGCGTCGGCTCGGCCGGGACGCACCCGTTCTCGTTGTTCGAGCGCCAGCGCATCACCGCCCGCGACCGCTACCGGCACCTCGTCGACCAGCTCCAGTACGTCGCCCGGCGCGAGCTGATCTTCGGGCTGCACATCCACGTCGCGGTCGACGACGCCGAGAAGGCGGTCAAGGTCGTCAACGGCCTGCTCGCGCACCTCTCGTCGCTGCTCGCGCTCTCGGCCAGCTCGCCCTTCTGGCGCGGCGAGCCGACCGGGCTCGCGTCGAGCCGGCAGATGGTCTTCGCGGCCTTCCCGCGCTCGGGACCCCCGCCGCGCTTCCGCGACTACGCCGACTACGCCGAGGTCGTCGGCCAGCTCGAGAAGACCGGCTGCATCGCGGACTACACGCACATCTGGTGGGACATCCGTCTGCACCCGCGCTTCGGGACGATCGAGATTCGCGTCTGCGACGCGGTCACGCGCGTGGAGGACGCGGTCTCGCTGGCCGCCTTCTGCCAGGCGCTCGTCAAGCTCTACTGCGAGCGGTACGCGGTGGGCGCCGAGATCCCCTCGTACCACCGAATCCTGACCACCGAGAACAAGTGGCTCGCCGCCCGCTACGGGCTCGAGGCGCCGGTGATGGACCTCGAGCGGGGGACGCGCAACCGCGTGCCGGTCGCGCAGCTCGTGCGTCGGACGCTGAAGGAGATCGAGCCACACGCGCGCGAGCTCGGGTCCGACCGCGAGCTCGAGGGGATCCGAGAAATCCTCGCGCGGGGGAACGGCTCCGACCGCCAGCGCCGGATCTGGAACGCGAACCGCGACATCGTCGAGGTCGTCCGCGAGATCGCGAACGCGACGGAAGCAGCGACGGTTCCCGCCTGAGGCCTGGGTCGGGCCTGCGCCAGCGCAGGCCCGACCCAAGAGCTTGATCAGCCGCTAGACGCCCCGTACGCCGGTTCGCGCGTGTCGCTCCAGTGAACCGTGAGCGCGTAGAGCACGATGATGTTCAGGAACATCACCGTCAGCGCCCAGAGCGGGTACTGGGCGGCCCCTACGAAACCGAGCTGGGTCAGGATGTTCAGTGCGATCAGCACGATCGCCGTCCAGCGTGCCCAGGTCGAGCCGTTGAGCAGGCCGAACCCGGTCAAGCCGATGATCACGGCCCAGATCAGTGTGATCCACCCCCACGTCTTCAGGTCGAAGACGACGATCTGGTTCGGGGTCAGGAGGTAGTACTCGCCGCGAATGATCGCGATCAGGCCCTCGAAGAAGTCGAGGAACGCGATGATCACCAGCAGCAGTCCGGCAAATCCGATCCAGCCGGTCCAGCGTTCGTTCGTCGCCATTCGGCGCTCCTTTCGAGCGTTTGCCCCTGTCCCCGGTTCGCCCGTGGCGACGGCTCTCCTGCAGGCGCCGGACCTCGCCGGGCCCGACAGACGTATCTGGCGCGATGGACCTCTCGCGTGACGACGCTCGTATAGTCGGCCGATGGCGGGCTCCGGCCGCGACGAGCGGGCCTGGGTGCGGCGGGCTCAGGCCGGGTCGGCCTCTGACTTCGAGGCGCTCTTTCGCGCGCACTGGGGACCGGCCTACCGCGCGGCCTATCTCGTCGTTCGCGACGCGGCCGCTGCCGAGGACATCGCGCAGGAAGGGTTCCTGGCTGCGATTCGCGCGCTCGACCGCTTCGACCGCCGCCGGCCGTTCGGGCCGTGGCTGCACCGAATCGTGGTCAACCGGGCGATCGACTGGGCGCGAGCCCGGGCGCTGCGGCCCGAGGCCGAGCAGGTCGATGCGCCCGCGCCCGAACGGGCCGAGCGCGACGAGGAGCTGCTGGCCGAGCTGGGCCGCCTCTCGCCCGAGCACCGCGCCGTGATCGTGCTGCGCTACCTGCTCGAGTACACGCCCGGCGAGATCGCCGAGCTGCTCGAGCTGCCGCGCGGGACCGTCAACTCGCGCCTGCGGCGGGGGCTCGACACGTTGAAGGAGCGGCTGTGAGGTTCCGCGCGCCCGGGGAGGCG
>Ga0207706_10003450_pt1 | contig 15091 bp, 14 predicted proteins | sample KBSC53metaG_FD_184318 | JGI IMG/M metagenome (GOLD analysis project Ga0207706, IMG submission 184318) | Corn rhizosphere microbial communities from Kellogg Biological Station, Michigan, USA - KBS C5-3 metaG (SPAdes) (version 2) | ecosystem: Host-associated > Plants > Roots > Rhizosphere > Soil ... | reverse complement strand
CAGAACGAGCCGCAGAACTGGCTCATGATGAACGGCGATTACGGCTCGCTGCGCTACTCGAAGCTCACGCAGATCAATCGCGACAACGTGAAAAACCTGCGCATGGTGTGGGCGATGGCGCTGGGCGGCATGCAGGACGTCGGCGCCAACGGCCCCGAGAGCCAGGTCAATCCGCTGATCGACAATGGCTACATGTACACGACCGACGGCTGGGGCACGATCTACAAGATCGACGCGCGCAACCCCGGCAAGGGCGAATTCGTCTGGATCTGCGACCCCGGCGTCACGCGCAAGGGCAACGTCTCGCGCACGCGCGGCATCGCGCTGTGGGAAGACCTCGTGATCGCGAACCTGCCCGACGGGCGCGTGATCGGCATCAACCGCGACAACGGCGAGATCGTGTGGGACAAGAAGATCCTCGTCGCCAACGAATTCGGCCGCAAGGAGCGGTTCTTCGCTGCACCGATCACCGCGGATGGCAAAGTCATCATTGCGAACGGCGCCGGCGACGGCAAGACGCGCGGCTGGATCGCGGCGCTCGATGCGCGGACCGGCAACGAGTTGTGGCGCTGGTATGCGGTGCCCGCGCCCGGCGAGCCGGGCAGCGAAACATGGAAGGACAAAAACCAGGCGTGGAAAACCGGCGGCGGCGGCTTGTGGCAGACGGGGTCGTACGATCCCGTGACCCGCCTCACGATCTGGGGCACGGGCAACCCGATTCCGCAATACGATCCGCAGGCGCGCGCCGGCGACAATCTGTACACGAATTCCGCGGTCGCGATCAACATCGACACCGGTAAGCTCGCGTGGTATTTCCAGTACACGCCGAACGATTCGTGGGACTACGACGAGGTCGGCATCCACATGCTGCACGACTCGCAGGTCGACGGCAAGACGCGCAAGGTCGTCACGCATTTCGCGCGCAACGGGTTTTTCTACACGCTCGACCGCACCAACGGTAAATTCATCAAGGCCGACCAGTACGTAAACGACGTTAACTGGACCAAGGGCATCAATCCGAAGACCGGCATGCCGCTCGAATACGATCCGAAGCTCGACGTGCAGATCTACAATCCGGCGGCACGCTCGCTGCGCGGCGATCCGATGAAGAAAACATGCCCGACGTGGCATGGCGGCATCGCGCATCAGCCGACCGCGTTCAACCCGGTCAAAAACATTGCTTACGGCGCCGGCACCGAAGGCTGCTTCACGCAAAACGGCGCGGAAGTGCGCTACAAGCCGGGCGGCGGCGACATCGACGAGAAAGCCAGCGACAAGCGCACCTACACCAGCGATCTGTATTACGGCTCGGTGACGGCGTTCGACACGACCAAGCACAAGGTCATCGCCAAGGCGGTGACCGAGATCGAGGTGAAATCGGGCACCATCGCCACCGCTGGCGGCGTCGTATTCTCTGCGCTGCAGGATGGCTGGGTCGTCGCTTACAACGACGAGACGCTGGAGGAATTGTGGCGCTTCAACGTCGGCACGCCGCTGAAGGGCGCGCCGGTGACCTACGCGATCGGTTCAAAGCAATATCTCGCCGTGCAGACCAGCGGCCGCCACCTGCACCCGGTCAAGTTCGACAAGCTCGAGAACTCGAGCTACCTGTTCGTATTCGCATTGAACTGAAGCAGCGGCCGAGCATTCACGCCCCGGCCCCGCCGCGCGGGGCCGGGGGTTTTTTTGTCAATCAGGAACCGGGCGCCGCAGGAATTACCGGGCTTTTCGTTCTATCGCGGAAGCGGTAAAGTAGTTCCGCCCTCCCGTTTCGCCTATGTCAATGACGTCCCGCACAACGCTTCGTTGACACGCATCCTTCTCTAAAAAGGCCGGCCGACGACATGAGCTTGAAAACTGAAATCCGACCCGAAGCGGAATATCTCAGCGTGAACGTGACCGGAAAGTTTTTGCTCAAGGAGGCGGAACAGTCGTTTCTGCATACGCTCGAGGCGGTTATCCAGCATAAATCAATGAAGGTGCTGTTGGACGGCCGAACGATAACCGGAAAACCCGCTACCATCGAACGGTTCTTCTACGGCAAATTCGCGGCAAATTCGGTCAAGGCATACAAAAACCGTGGTGTTTCTCCCGTGACGGCATTTGCGTATGTACTGAGACCTCCGGTGATCGACCCGCAGCGGTTTGGCGAGACAGCCGCCGTGAACCGGGGCATGCATGTCAGGGTCTTCGATAATCTCGAGGCAGCGTTCGAGTGGCTCGACATCGCGCCGCCCCGGAAGCAGGCCATGGGCATTCATCGAAAGCCGCAGCCGGGGTTTACTTAATTTCGTTGCAGACTTCGCTCGCGCCGCCCCAGTAATCGGCGCACTTCGCGCGGTCCATCGCGCCTTTGCCGACGATTTTCGCGTACGCAAAATCGGCGAGCAGGTCGACTTCGCGCGGCTGCAATGTCGCCGGCGGGTCGGCCATCCTGATGCCCTGCGCCCTTAAGTCGGACTCTTTCTTGCCGAAGCAGCGGCCGTCGCTATAGGCCAGCCGGTCGTACGGCGGCATGCCGGTGCCTGGCAATCCGCATTTCACGATCATCACGAAAGTAGCGCGATCGAGTTTCGTTTCACGCAGGTTCGCGCCGTCGGGCATCTGGTTGTCCATCTTGCGGCCGTCGCCGGACCAGCCATGGCAGGCCTGGCAATTGCCTTTTTGCATGAAGAGCCGCATACCCTCGGCGATGTCGCCTGCATCTGCAGCATGCGCAACGTTGACTAAGCCGCAAGTGAACAGGATGGCCGGCGCAACAAGCAACTGCATCGCGCGGATCAGCGCGCCGTAAAACATCTGCATGAAATTTTCTCCGAACGTCCGCCGTCATCGTGGGCTGCCCGAATACTTTAGTCAACTTCGACGAGCCAGCTGCGCCCGCGCGTGGGGTATCATGGAGCGCAGTCACCGTCTTATCGCCAGAGGAGAACACCATGTCGAAAATGCGCCCGGGCGCGAGCCTCGTTCCGTCGCTGCTCGTCTTCATCGCGCTGCCGGTCATCGCGCAGGCGCCGTATCCCGCGCGCAACGTCCAGATCATCGTGCCGTATACGGCCGGCGGGTCGATCGACATCATGACCCGCGCCGTCGCGCAGCAGCTCACAGTCGCATGGGGCAAAAACGTCGTCGTCGACAATCGCCCGGGTGCGAGCGGCATGATAGGCACCGAGATCGCCACCAAGGCGGAAGCCGACGGGCATGTACTGCTCGGCCACACGTCTTCGTATCCCGCGACCGCCGCGGTACGCGAGAAGCTGCCCTTCGATCCGGCGCGGGCCATCGTGCCGGTCGCCATGATCGCGCGCGCGCCGATGATGGTCGCAATTCATCCCTCGGTGCCGGCCAAAACAGTCAAGGAACTGGTCGCGCTGGCGAAGAAGGATCCGAATGCACTCAAGTATTCGTCGTCGGGCACGGGCGGCAACAATCATTTTTCCGGCGCGTTGTTCGCGTCGGCCGCCGGCATCAAGCTCACGCATATTCCGTACAAAGGCATTTCGCAGGCGATGACGGCGCTGGCATCGGGCGAAGTCGAGATCTGTATCGCGAGCGCCGCGGCGATCAACCCGCAAATGCGCGCCAACCGCGTGCGGGTGATTGCGATCACCAGCGAGAAACCGACTTCGTTGCTGCCGGGATTGCCGACGGTCGCGCAATCGGGCGTGCCGGGCTATACGTACGAACTTTGGTGGGGATTGTTCGCGCCGGCGGGCCTGTCCGCCGAGCGGATCGCTTTCATCAACGCCGCGGTCAATAAAAGTCTGGGCGGGCCCGAGATGAAAAAATTTCTGGAGAACGAAAGCGCTGAAGCCTGGGTTGCGACCCCCGCCCAAATCGCCGACCTGTTGCCGAGAGAGATAGATCGCTATCGCAAGGCCGCCAAGGAAGCGGGCATCCCGCCGCAATAACCAGCCCTGCATTGGCGAGGGTTACTCCCCAGCCAATCGTTCGCCTTTTCAATAGGTTAGGATCGGACGACCGCGATGTGCCCGAATATACGATTTAGTTATATGTAGGGCACTTGTTATTCCTTCCGTTTGAAACGCCCGCTCGGTACGCTTATTCTTTGAGCATCCACAGCCGCGGGAAAACCATGAAAAAAATCTACGTCATTCACGAAAACGACACGTGGGTCGATCCTCTGCGCGCCGCGTTTGCCGAACTCGATCTGCCCTACTCAGAGTGGTTCCTCAATGAGGGCGTGCTCGATTTTTCGTCCACGCCGCCCGAGGGTGTCTTCTACAACCGCATGAGCGCCTCGTCGCACACGCGCGGCCACCGCTACGCGCCGGAATACACCGCCGCGGTTCTCGCGTGGCTCGAGCAGCACGATCGCCGCGTGGTCAACAACGGCCGCGCGCTGCAATTGGAGTTGAGCAAGATCGCCCAGTACGCGGCGCTCGCGAAGTACGGCATCCGCACGCCGCGCACCGCCGCTGCAATCGGCCGGCGCAAGATCGTGGAAGCCGCGCGCGGCTTTACCGGCTCGTTCATCACCAAGCACAATCGCGCAGGCAAGGGCCTGGGCGTGCGCCTCTTTCATGAGATCGACGCGCTGGCGGATTACGTCGAGAGCGAGGCGTTCGAGGATTCGATCGACGGCATCACGCTCGTGCAGGAATACATCCGTGCGCCCGAGCCGTTCATCACGCGCGTCGAATTCGTCGGCGGCAAATTCCTCTACGCAGTACGCGTCGACACGACGCTCGGCTTCGAATTGTGCCCGGCCGATGTGTGCCAGGTCGGCGATGCGTTCTGCCCGGTCGGCGAGTCGACGTCCAGCGCGCCGGCCCCGGCGGCGCCGCGTTTTCGCATCGTGCGCGACTTCAACCATCCGATCGTCGAGCGCTACCAGCGTTTCATCGCCGACAACGGCATCGGCATTTCGGGCATCGAATTCATCACCGATGCCGCTGGCGAGTTGTACACGTACGACGTCAATACGAACACAAATTACAACAGCGCCGCCGAAGCTGCAGCCGGCCTTTACGGGATGCGCGCCATCGCCCGCTATCTCGGCGATGAGCTGAACAAGCTTACGCGCGCGGACCAGCCCAAGCTCGCAGTCGCGCGCTAAACGCGCACTTCTTGGTCGCTCGACCCGGCGCGCCACGGCAGCACTGCCGTTGGCGCGGCGTGGATTTGCCCCGTGCTACGCGAAGCGGTGTAGCATAAATCCCTCGCGGTTTTACCAGCGGATGCGGCCCGTCGCGCATCCGCCAACCGGCGACCTTCAGGCGCAAACTCCATGGCAAATCCCGTACAGATGATCCATTTCCCCGGCGCCGACGGCGGTCAACTCGCAGCGCGCCTGGAGCCGGCCCAAGGCACGCCGCGCGCCTATGCGCTGTTTGCTCATTGCTTTACCTGCTCGAAAGACAGCCTGGCGGCGACCCGGATCAGCCGTGCGCTCGCGGCTGCCGGGATCGCGGTGCTGCGCTTCGATTTCACCGGGCTTGGCGGCAGCACCGGCGATTTTTCGAACACTAATTTTTCATCCAACATCGCCGACTTGCGCGCGGCGGCCGATTTTCTGCGCGAAAACTATGCGGCGCCGAAAATTCTGATCGGGCACAGCCTGGGGGGCGCAGCCGTGCTCGCCGTAGCCGCACAAGTGCCGGAGGCGGTCGCCGTCGCGACCATCGCGGCGCCCTTCAATCCCGACCACGTGCGGGGCCTCTTGAAGCCGGGCGCGGCCGCTGAGATCGAAGCCCGCGGGGAGGCCGATGTCGTGCTCGACGGACGCACGTTTCGCATCCGCAAGCAGTTCATCGATGACATCGCCGGCCATAACCTGCAGGAGGGCATCGCGCACCTGCGCAAGGCGCTGATCGTTTTTCACGGGCCGCGCGATACGACGGTGAACATCGACAACGCGGCGCAGATTTTTCTCGCGGCGAGACACCCGAAAAGTTTCGTCTCGCTCGACGATGCCGATCACCTGCTGACCAGAAAAGCCGATGCGGCGTACGTCGCCGCCGTGCTGGCGGCGTGGGCAAGCCGGTATCTCGGCGACACGGCGCACGCCGAGAGTGATGCGGCCGCCACCGAGCCGGGCACGGTGACCGTGCAGGAAACTCGGGCCGGCAAGTTCACGCAGGAGATACGCGCGGGCGGGCATGTGCTGCACGCCGATGAGCCGGTGGCCTACGGCGGCAACGATACCGGCCCCTCACCTTACGATTTGCTGCTCGCAAGCCTGGGCGCCTGTACGGCCATGACGCTGCGCGCGTACGCGGAGCTTAAAAACCTGCCGCTGGAACGCGTCACCGTGCGGCTCAAGCACGACAAAATTTACGCGCAGGATTGCGCCGAGTGCGAGACCAGGGAAGGCAGGATCGACCGCATCGAGCGCGAGATCGAGCTTACCGGCGCCCTCGACGAACTCCAGCGCGCGAAGCTGCTCGAGATCTCCGCAAAGTGCCCGGTGCATCGCACGCTGCACTCGGAAGTGCATATCCCGACCGTGCTCAAGTCCTGAGCGTTCTTTTTCAACCCACACGCAATGGCGGCATCATGACTGCATCCGGCACGACCGTATTGAAACCACATACCAAAGACCTCGGCGACTTCGCGGTGCGCCGGCTCCTGCCCGCGTTTCCAACGAAGATGATCGGGCCGTTTATTTTTTTCGATCACATGGGGCCGGCGGATTTTGCGCCGGGAAGCGGCATCGACGTGCGGCCGCATCCGCACATCGGCCTGGCGACCGTCACTTATCTTTTCGAGGGCAACATCCTGCATCGCGACAGCTTGGGCAGCGTGCAGCAGATTTCGCCCGGCGATGTGAATTGGATGACCGCAGGGCATGGCATCGTGCACTCGGAGCGCACGCCGGCCGAAGACCGCACGCGCGGCCAGCGTTTGCACGGGATTCAGACATGGATCGCGCTGCCGAAGGCGGATGAGAAAACCGAGCCGTCGTTCACGCACCTGCCAAAGGCAAGCCTGCCGCTCATCGTGCGGCCGGGCGTGCAAATGCGGCTGCTCGCAGGCAGCGCGTTCGGGCAGCGCGCGCCGACGCCTACTTTCTCGGACATGTTTTATCTTGCGGTGGAGATGGACGCCGGCTCTAGTTTCGAATTCCCCGCCGAGTACGCGCAGCGCGCCGCGTATGTCGTCGAAGGCGATGTCACCATCGGCGGCGGTGCCGCCGTGCCGTACCACATGGCGGTCTTTGCCGGCGACAGCACGCTCGAGTTCCGTGCGGCGACTTCCGCGCGCCTGATGCTGCTCGGCGGCGCACCGATGGACGGCGAGCGCATCATCTGGTGGAACCTCGTCGCGAGCTCGCCCGAGCTCATCGACGCTGCGAAAGCGCGCTGGCGCGCGCAGGAATTCCCGCGCGTCCCCGACGAAACCGAGTTCATTCCGCTGCCCGACCGCTGAGGCGGCCCGGCGCGGAAAGCCTTAAAATTGGCCGGCTTTCCAAGCGCCCTCTTAATTCAAAGGAAATCCGCCGTGCCTTTCAATATTCTTTTTCCGGACAGCCGCTCCGACCCGCTCGATATCGAACGCGAAGTCGCAGGACCCGACACCACGCTCGTTAACGCGCGCAAAGACCGCTTCGAGGCGGTCGAACTGAGCGCGTGGCAGAATTGCGATGCAATCATCACGCGTTTCGTGCCCATCGACGCCAAGGTGATCCCGCATCTGAAGCGCACCCGCATCGTCGTGCGCAACGGCGTGGGCTTCGATGTCGTCGATCTCAAAGCCTGCGGCGAAGCCGGCATCGTGGTGTGCAACGTGCCCGACTACGGCACGACCGAGGTGGCGGATTCCGCGATTGCGCTCATGCTCACGTTCGCGCGCGGCACCGCGGCGCTCGATGGGGCGCTGCGGGCCGAACTCAAGGGCGGCTGGACGCATGTGCACAACGTGACGGCGCGGCGGCTGCGCGGCGCGACCTACGGTGTGATCGGTTTGGGTCGCATCGGCACCGCGTCCGCGCTGCGCGCGCGTGCATTCGGCATGAACGTCGCGTTCTACGATCCCGAATTGCCCAATGGTTCCGAGCTCGCGTTCGGCTTCACGCGCGCGCGCACGCTGAACGACCTGCTGGGGATGGCCGACGTGATCAGCATCCACGCGCCGCTGAACGATTCGACGCGCGGCATAATCGACGACGCGGCGGTCGCGGCGATGAAGCCGGGCGCTTACGTGATCAACACCGCGCGCGGCCCGATCTGCAACACCGGCGCTTTGGTCGCCGGACTAAAATCCGGCAAGCTCGCGGCCGTCGCGCTCGACGTGCTGCCGAAAGAGCCTGCTTCGGCCGACGACCCGCTGGTCAAAGCCTGGCTCGCGAACGAGCCGTGGATCCGCGGCCGCGTCCTATTGACTCCCCACGCGGCTTTTTATAGTCCCGATTCGCTCGCCGATCTGCGCCGCAAGGCGATCGAGACCGCGTACGATTACCTGCGCGAAGGCAAGCGGGCAAACTGCGTGAATGCCGAATTCCTGAAGAAGCCGCGCTGACCGCCATGGCTGAAATTCAAGTCATGTCATCGGCCGCGATCAAGCCGGCTTATCTCGAACTCGTGCCCGCCTTCGAGCGCGCAAGCGGCCACCGCGTAACGACGCGCTGGATTCCCGGTGTCGATCTGTTGAAGCGCGTGAAGGAAGGCGAGACGAGCGATCTCGTCATCATGCAGTTGAAAGACATCGAGGCCCTGATCGCGGCCGGCCGCATTGCTGCGGGCAGCCGCGTCGATCTGGCGACCTCCGGCGTCGGCGTTGCCGTGCGCGCCGGGGCGCCGCGGCCGGATATCTCGTCGGCGGACGCGTTGAAGCGCGCGCTGCTCGCGGCGAAGGCCGTGTCGTTCTCCACCGGCCCGAGCGGCGTTTATATTCTCGAGCTCTTCGAGCGTCTCGGCATCGCAGCGGAGATCAAGGTGAAGTCCCGCCAGATCAAAGGGGAACCGTCCGGCGCGGCGGTGGCGCGCGGCGAGGCGGAAATTGCATTCCAGCAGGTGAGCGAGCTCCTGCCGGTACCCGGTATCGATTTCATCGGCCCGCTACCCGCTGAGATCCAGTGCATCACAACTTTTTGCGCGGGCATGCAGAAAGTTGCGCGCGAACCCGCGGCGGCGCGCGAGTGGCTGAACTTCATCAAGTCGCCGGCGGCTGTGAGCGCGATACGCAAGTCGGGAATGGAGCCGGCGTAGTCAGTCGTTCCCGCGAAGGCGGGAACCCAGGCAGTTCAAGTCTGCTGGATGCCCGCCTGCGCGGGCATGACGAGCCGCCCTAACCCCGCAGCCGGCCCAATATCGCGAGCGCGCGCTCCATCGAAAACTTGCGCGTCTCCGGGCTGAACGCCTTCGGGTTGCCCGGCATCATGTAGCCGTGCTCGACGCCGGGAAAAATATGCACTTCGACGTTCTTCATGCGCGCCGGCACCTTGCGGTACATTTCCTGCACGGGCGGCGGCGCCGCGTGGTCTTTATCGCCCCAGATGATGCAAACCGGCTGCGTGACACCGTCGAGCTCGCCGATGAAATCACCCAGCTGCGTGCCGTGGCAGGAAATTCCGGCGGCGTAGCCCAGCCGCTTGGGGCCGAGGATTGCATACGGGCCGCCGTAACAAAAGCCCATCGCCGCCGCGCGCCCGTTGAACGTGTCCTGCGTTTTGAGCATCGCCAGGGTGTCCGCCATGTCGGATTCGCCGGTTTTTATTTTCTCCAGGCGGGGCTGGCCGCGTCCCGGCGACCGCGGGTCGTCGCGCGCGAGCGCACCGGGCACCGTGCGCCAGAATAGATCGGGCGCTGCAGCGATGAAGCCGCGCGCCGCGAATTCATCGGCTATCGCGCGGATATCCGCGTCCACGCCGTGGATCGCGGACGCCAGCACGACCGCCGGCAGCTTGCCGATGATTTCCGGATTCACCACGTAGCAGTCGAACTCGCCACTATGGCCAAGTATCTTGATGTTCTTGCCCTTGATTGCCATCTTGCCCGCCCTCGCCTTGTTAAATACGGTCGGTTCGACGCCCCGCGACTCTACGCCGACAATGCCTCGTCGAGAAAATCCAGCCGGTCCTGCCCCCAATACAACGTGTCCTTGTATACATAAGTCGGCGTGCCGAAAACGCCGTGCCGCGCGGCCTCCGTTTCGCTCGCCTGCCATGCCGCCATGATGTCCGGGGTGTCCTGCATCGCGAGCAGTTTCGCGCCGTCCATGCCGAGCGCATTGGCAACCGTGACGCGCACCGCGGCATCGCGCACGTCTTTTTCCTCGCTCCACAGCGCGTGCAGCAACCCATGGCTCAATCGGAGCGCATCCCAGCCGAGCTTGTCCGCAGCGATCACCATGCGCGCGGAGAACTGGTTGTCGGTCGGATAAAAGCGCGGCCGCAATACGAGCGGCATGTTCAGGCGCTTACGCCAGCGGTCGAGCTCCACTTCGTGGTAGCGGCGGCGCGCATCGGGCCGGGTCAGGAGCGGAATTCCGCCGTTGGGCGGCACGATGCGGGTCGGTCGCACCACGACATCGAGGTCGTGTTTTTTTATCAGCGCGTGAAAGCGCGGCCCGCCCATATATGCCCACGGCGAGGACAGGGAATGGAAATAGATGACCGTTTTTTTCATGCGCTAGCCGGACAGTGACTGTAAAGCATTCACGGTAGTATACGGGATACATCGACGGGAGTTTTTTGGGATGGCGGCACCCATTGGTTTTACGCGCATGCTAAAACTTGCAGCGCTCGCGGCCGCGCTTGCGCTGATCGTTGTCGCACCCACAGCGCGCGCGCAAATCGCCGCCGCGTATCCGGATAAATCTGTACGGCTCGTTGTGCCGTTCGCAGCCGGCGGCGCGCTCGACGTGGTGGCGCGCATCGTCGGCCAGAAGCTCACCGAAACGTGGGGCAGGCAGATCGTGATCGACAATCGGCTCGGCGCGGGCGGCAATATCGGCGCCGAGTTCGTGGCCAAAGCGCCGGCCGACGGCTACACGCTATTGATGTCGTCGGTCACCACGCAGGCGATCAATATGAGCCTGCTCGCCAAGCCGCCGTACGATTTCGTGCGCGATTACGCACCGGTCGCGCTGGTCGCCTCAGCCCCGCTCGCGCTGGTCATCCACGCATCGCTGCCCGCGAAGTCCGTCAAGGAATTCATCGCGCTCGCCAAGGCGCATCCCGGCGAGCTCAATTATTTTTCTTCGGGCACCGGCACCGGCACGCATCTCGCGGCGGTGATCTTCGATCAGCTGGCCGGCGTCCAAACGACGCACGTGCCCTATAAGGGCGGCGCGCAAGGGCTCGGCGACCTCCTGTCCGGCCAAGTGCAGTTTGCGATGTCCACGATCGGCCTGGTCGAGCCGCACGTGCAGACCGGGCGGTTGCGCCTGCTCGGCGTCGGCTCCGTCAAACGCTATACGCGCCTTCCCCAAATTCCGACGATCGCAGAAAGCGGCGTCAAAGGCTACGAAGCCGAGCAATGGTATGGCGTGGTGGGACCGGCCGGCACACCGGCCGCGATCGTCAACAAGCTGGCAGCCGAAATCAAGACGATCGTCGCGAATCCCGACGTGCGCGAGCGCTTCTACAGCCAGGGCATCGAACCGGTCTATGCGACGCCCGAAGAATTCGCGGTCTATATCAAGGCCAGCGTGGCGAAGTACGCGAAAGTCATCAAGACGCTCGGCCTGAAAGTCGAATAGCGCGGGCACGCGGGCGATTTGCGCGCCGCCGGTGCGTCGTTTACAGTCGGAACTCGCCTTGCCCTGCCCTGCCATCCGCCCCGTCATCCAGGAGATCCCGCACGTGAACATTCCCCGCTTAAACGGCATCATCAAGGTACTCGAGCAGCAAAAGCACGCCTTCGTGAGCTTCGCGCCCGCCGACACGCTCAATGCGCAGACCTATGCAACGGAGCCGTACGACGGCGTCGTATTCGAGATGGAGCACGGCGGCTACGACATCCGCACGCTGCGCGACTGCCTGCAGTACCTGATGAACCGCCGCCAGATCGTCGAATCCGGATCGCTCGCGCCCGCGGTCACGCCGATGGTGCGCATCCCGCCGAACGGCATCGAGATGAACCAGTGGATCGCCAAACAAGTGCTCGACGCGGGCGCCTACGGCATCATCTGGCCGCACGTGAGCACGGTCGCCGAAGCACGCAGCGCGGTCGCCGCCTGCCGCTACGCGCGCCCCGATAGCGCACCGCGGCTCGAGCCGAAAGGCCAGCGCGGCGACGGCCCCACCAACGCCGCGCGCTACTGGGGCCTCACCGCGCAGGAATATTACGACCGCGCCGACGTGTGGCCGCTCGACCCCAAGGGCGAGATCCTGTGCGGCATCATGTGCGAAGACATCGAAGGCGTTAAAAACCTGCCGAAAATCCTCAAAGAAGTGCCGGGGATCGGCGTCGTCATCATCGGCGAAGGCGATCTTTCGCAGAACCTGGGTTTCCCGCGCCAATACAAGCATCCGGCCGTGGTCGCCGCGATGGCCGAAATCGTCGCGGCCTGCAATGCCAACAATGTCGCGTGCGGCCATCCGCACGTCGAAGCGGATAACATCGACGAAGTCATCTCCCTTGGCTATCGTTTCCTGATGCCGAAACCCGCACGCTCGAATGCGGTGCTCGAAGAAGGGCTCAAGCTCACCGGACGAAAATGATCCGCTGACGGAGTTCCCCGTGAAGTCCGCAGTTCAACGGGCGCATCCCCGGCGCCATGCATTTCGCTGGAAACTCGCGGCCATCGTCCTGTGGGGGGCAGCCGCAAGTGCCGCGGCCATCGCCGCAACGAGCGTGCCCGATACGATGAACGAGCGCGTTCGCGCCTGCACTGCCTGTCACGGCAAAGAAGGCCGCGCGACGAGCGACGGCTACTATCCGCGCATCGCCGGCAAGCCGGCCGGCTATCTTTACAACCAGCTCGCCAATTTCCGCGACGGGCGCCGGCGCAATCCGATGATGACGTATCTCGTGAGCAATCTGCCTGATGCTTACCTGCGCGAAATCGCCGAGCACTTTGCGAACCTGCATCCGCCCTATCCGCCCCCTGTGGGCTCTTCAGTGGCACCGTCAACACTCGAGCGCGGCCGCGCGCTCGCTACCCGCGGCGATCCCGCTCTGAACATCCCAGCGTGCACGGCATGCCATGGCGACGCGCTGACGGGCGTCGCGCCGGCGGTGCCGGCCATAGTCGGACTGCCGCGCGACTATGTGAATTCGCAATTCGGCGCCTGGCGCATCGGCGCGCGGCAGGCTCTGGCGCCCGATTGCATGGCCGAAATCACGCGGCGCATGAGCGCAGACGACGTGAGCGCCGTTGCCGCGTACCTGGCTGCGCAAGTAGTGCCGCAAAACGCGATGCCGGCCACCGCACTAGCGCGCAAGCCGCCGCTCGACTGCGGCAGCATGGGCGGACACCGACCGTGAAGCGGGCCTTGATGGCAGGCGCGGGGGCAATCGTGATCGCCGCGGTCGCATTCATGGCGGTCGTCGATACGATCGAGCGCGACGAACCGCCATCCGCGAACGCGTCGAGAAGCACCGAAGAGCAGATTGCGCTTGGCCGTTACCTGGCGCTCGCCGGCAATTGCGCGGGCTGTCATACCGCTCGCGGCGGCGCCCCGTATGCGGGCGGCCGCGCCGTCGAGACGCCGTTCGGAAATGTCTACGCGTCGAACCTGACCTCCGACCCTGCCACCGGGTTGGGCGCATGGACGGCCGCGGATTTTTGGCGCGCGCTGCATCACGGTAAATCGCGGGACGGCAAACGTCTGTATCCCGCGTTTCCGTACCCGAACTACACGCGCGTCACCCGCGACGATGCAGATGCATTGTTTGCCTATTTGCGCACGCTCGCGCCAGTCAACCAGCGCAATCGCGAGCACGACTTGCGCTTTCCCTACAATCAGCGCTGGCTGCTGGCCGGGTGGCGCGCGCTGTATTTCAAGCCGGGCGTCTATCAGGCGGCATCCGGTCAGGATGCCGAATGGAATCGCGGCGCCTATCTCGTCCAGGGACTCGGCCACTGCAACGCGTGCCATACCGGCCGCGATGTGCTCGGCGGCTCCAATTTGAAAGCGGACCTCGCGGGCGGCATGATTCCCATGCTCAACTGGTACGCGCCGTCGCTCACGTCCGACGTCGAAGCGGGGCTCGGCAACTGGGAGGTCGCGCATATCGTCGAGCTGCTCAAGGTCGGCGTCGGCGCGCGCGGCTCGGTGTACGGACCGATGGCCGAAGTCGTCTACAACAGCCTGCAACACCTGAACGACGCGGACGTGCGGGCGATGGCGGTCTATCTCAAAGCGCTGCCGCAAACGCATGCGGCGACGGATGCGGGCGGTCCCGGGGTCGCCCCGCGCGAGTTGCAGAGTGTGATGGCGTTGGGCAGCGAACTCTACGAGCGTCATTGCGCGGACTGCCATGGCGCGGACGGCGAGGGCCGCCCGCCAGAATATCCGCCGCTGGCCGGCAATCGCTCCCTTACCATGCGGCCGGCGGTGAACTCGATACGCATGGTGCTCAACGGCGGTTTCCCGCCGGGCACCGCGGGCAATCCGCGCCCTTATGGCATGCCGCCATTCCGCCCGACGCTCAACGACGATGAAGTCGCCGCGGTGGTCTCGTATATCCGCAATTCGTGGGGCAATCGCGCGGGACTCGTGTCGCCGCTCGAAGTCGACCGCTTCCGCTCGGCGCCGGTGGACTAACCGGTCCATCCGGCTGCGCGGCTTTGCATCGACGCGGCCGCTGCCTGTATTCTCGACGTTCCCTCCCGATCGCGCCACGGTGAAACGTCATGCACTTACTCGAGCAAGTTACTGTCTTCCTGTTGACCGCGGTGCTGCTGGTGCCGCTGTTTCAGCGCCTGAAACTCGGCGCCGTCCTGGGTTATCTCGCCGCGGGCATGCTGATCGGCCCGTGGGGACTGGGTGTCGTGGGCGCCGCCGAGTCGACGCTGCAGTTCGCGGAAATCGGCGTGGTGCTCCTCCTGTTCCTGATCGGACTCGAGCTCGATCCCGCGCGGTTATGGACACTGCGCCGCACGGTGTTCGGTCTTGGCGGCGCGCGAGTCGGCGTGACCGGCGCGCTGCTCGCGCTGACCGCCAGCGCATTCGGACTCG
>Ga0207706_10003448_pt1 | contig 15102 bp, 15 predicted proteins | sample KBSC53metaG_FD_184318 | JGI IMG/M metagenome (GOLD analysis project Ga0207706, IMG submission 184318) | Corn rhizosphere microbial communities from Kellogg Biological Station, Michigan, USA - KBS C5-3 metaG (SPAdes) (version 2) | ecosystem: Host-associated > Plants > Roots > Rhizosphere > Soil ... | reverse complement strand
TCCAGGCCCCGATTCCGCCCAACGGCATCAACCTCGGGCTGCCGATGCACCCCGCGATGAAGCGGGTGGTCGAGCAACCGACCGATTCGCCCGATCCGGCGGTGTACCGCTAGTCACTCGCGGTATTCGTCCACCGCGATGCCGTGGCGGGCGATCTTGTCGTACAGCGTCTTGCGCGCGATACCCAATGCTTCGCAGGCGGCGCTCATGTTGCCGCGCTGGGCCTTCAGCGCCTGCTCGATCAGCGCCTTCTCGACCTGGTCCATCTGCTGCGTCAGCGTGAGCGGCACGCTGGCCGACGAACCGACCAGGCTGTCGCCGCCCAGCCCGAGCACGAAGCGCTCGGCCGCGTTGCGCAGCTCGCGCACGTTGCCCGGCCAGTCGTGCGCCATCAGCTCCTGCGACAGCGCCGCGCCCGGCGGCGCGGGGTCGCGGCCATGGCGCGCCGCGGCCTGCAGCACGAAGTGCTCGAACAACAGCGGGATGTCCTCGCGCCGCTCGCGCAGCGGCGGCAGGCGCAGCACCGCGACATTGAGCCGGTAGTAGAGGTCGCTGCGGAACTCCTTCTGCTCGCTCATCGCGCGCAGGTCGGCCTTGGTGGCGGCCACCACCCGCACGTCGACGCTGATCTCGTCGTTGGAGCCCAGGCGCTCGAGCTTGCGCTCCTGCAGCACGCGCAGCAGCTTGACCTGGAATCCCAGCGGCATGCTCTCGATCTCGTCGAGCAGCAGCGTGCCGCCGTCGGCGTATTCGATCTTGCCCACGCGTTTGCGCGAGGCATTGGTGAAGGCGCCCATCTCATGGCCGAACAGCTCGCTCTCGAGCAGCGATTCCGGCAGGCCGCCGCAGTTGATGGCCACGAAATGGCGCTCGCGCCGCGCGCTGTGCTCGTGCAGGCAGCGTGCCACCAGCTCCTTGCCGGTGCCCGTTTCGCCGATGATCATCACGTCGGCCGAGGTGGCGGCCAACTGCTGCACCTGACGCTGCAGCGCCTGCATCACCGCCGAGCGGCCGAGCAGCATCGCCTCGATGCCGCGCTGCGACGCGAGCTGGCGGCGCAGCGACTGCACCTCGGCCTTCAGCGCGCGCTTTTCCATCGCGCGGGTCGTCACCTCGACCAGGCGTTCGGGCGCGAAGGGCTTCTCGATGAAATCGTAGGCGCCGGCGCGCATCGCCTGCACCGCCATGGTCACATCGCCATGTGCGGTGATCACGATCACCGGCGTCGCCGCATCGAGTGCCAGCACGCGCTGCAGCAGCGTGAGGCCGTCCATCTGCGGCAGCCGCACGTCGGTCACGACCACGCCGGTGAAGCCGCCGGCCAGCCCGGCCAGCGCCTGCTCGGCCGATTCAAAGGCCGACACCTCGAAGCCGGCCAGCTCCAGCGTCTGGCTCAGGCTGCTGCGCACCGGCGGATCGTCGTCGACCAGCGCGACCTTGAGTCCCTCAAACATGCTGTTCCTCTACATTGCGCGTGGCTTTGGCGACATCGAACTCGAAGACCGCGCCCGCCGACGACGGCACCGACCTCAGCGCCCCGCCGAACTCGCGCACGATGTGTGACGAGATCACCAGCCCGAGCCCGAGTCCCTCGCCCGGCGGCTTGGTGGTGAAGAACGGCTCGAACAATCGCTCGCTGAGCGCGGGCGGAATGCCGGGGCCGCTGTCGAGCACGCGCACCACGACGCGCTCGCCGTTGTCGGCCGCCATCACGGTGAGTTGCTTGCGCTCGCTGTTGCGCATCGCGTCCGCCGCGTTGCCCATCAGGTTCAGCAGCACCTGCTCGAGCCGATGCCCGTCGCACTGTACCTCCAGGTCGGGTGCCACCTCGACCTTCAGCGTGACGTGCTCCGCATGCAAGCGCGGTGCCAGCAGCCGCTCGGCATTGGCCACTGCCTCCACCAGCGGCAGCGCGCGGTCGGCCTGCGGCGCCTTGCGCGCGAACGACTTCAGCTGCGAGGTGATGCGGCCCATGCGCTCGGCCAGCCCGGTGATCGAGGCGAAGTTCTCGCCGGCCTGCTGCGGCCGGCCGCGCTCGAGCAGCAGGCGGCCGTTCTCGGCCAGCGCACGCAAGGCGGTGAGCGGCTGCCCCAGCTCATGCGAGATGCCGGCCGAGAGCTGGCCCAGCAGCGCCAGCTTGCCGGCCTGCACCAGCTCTTCCTGGGCCTGGCGCAGCACCTGCTCGGCATGCTGCCGCTCCTGCACCTCGTGGCGCAGCTCGCGGTTCGAGGCCTCGAGCTCGGCGGTGCGCTGTCGCACCTTGGCCTCGAGCTCGTCGTTCGCGCGCTGCAGCGCCGCGCGCGTGGCCAGCTTCTGCGCGATCACGCGGCGCCGCTGCAGCACCAGCAGCACCAGCAGGCCCAGGCTGGCCGCGATGGCGCCGGCGCTCCATGCGCTGGTGCGTGCATCGCGCCATACATCGTTGGCGGAGGAGAGGATCAGCAGGCGCCAGCCCGAGCGCGGCAGCGCGCGTTCATGAACCACCTGCAGGCCCATGCCTTCGCCCGCGCTGGTGCGCATGCGCACGAGCTCGACGCCGTTGCCCAGCGAGCGCTGTGGCTCCATCAGCGCGGCCACCGGCTGCTGCTTCCAGGCCGGCACCGACGACATGATCACCATGCCCTGCGCATCCACGACCAGCGGTTTCTCGCTCTCGGTGCGGAACACCGAGTCGACCCAGGTGGCCTCCATCGGCTCCAGGCTGATGTGCACCATCACCACCCCCAGCGTGACGCCACCGTGCGTCAGCGGCCGAGCGAAGCAGACCTCGGGTGCGCCGGTGGCCGGGTCGGGCGCGAAGCGGCGCGCATCCTGGCCGCCGAGCGCATCGCCCATGCAGGGCTCGTTGGCCACCACGTGGTCGATGCGGGTGTCGGGCCGGTACCAGTCGCTGCTGGCCAGCACGCGGCCGCGCGCGTCGACCACGCTGGCCCTCAGGGCACCCGAGCGGGCGACGAAACGCGTGAGCCGGCGGTTCACCGCGGCGCGCATCTCGGCGGCCTCGGGCTTGCCCAGCAGGGCGTCGATCTCGCCGTCGGCGTCGATCAGCCCGGGCAGGTCGGCCTGCTTGCCGAGCTCGATGTCGAGCACCGCCACGTACAGGTCGAGCTGGTGCGCCACGGCGTCGTCGAGCCGCGAGAACTCGCGCTGCTCGCTCCATGCGAAGCCCAGCGCCGCCGCCGCGACGACGAGGCAGAGCATCGCCACGCCACCCAGCAGCGGCGCGGCGCGGCGGACAAACTCCAGGCGCTTCGGATTCAAGCCATTCCTCAGGACAAACCGCGCATATTGGGCCACGATCCGAGGGCGGTCAATGCGCAGCCGCAGCATGGGCGGCGCGCCATACACCACGGAATGCGCGAGTGTGTGGCGAGCCACACATCGCACAATGGGGCTCGGGCCATCGGCATCTTGGAGAGGTACGGCAGTGGAACGTGATCATTGGAATCTCGGCGCCTGGGGTGGCATTCCGGTCGCGATGCACTGGACGGTGTTGCTCAGCTTTGCCTGGCTGTACCTGTTTCTGGGCAGCCTGCTCGATACCGCCATCGCCGCGACGGCGCTGCTGCTGCTGTTCGTCGCGCACGAGTTCGGGCATGTGCTGGTGATGAGGCGGCGCCGCGTGCCGGTGGAGCGCATCATGCTCAACGGCCTGCACGGCCGCACCGAGGCCACCTATGCCGGCACGCGCGACCAGGCCTGGATCGCCTGGGGCGGCGTCGGCGCACAGCTGCTGATCCTCGCGCTCGCCTATGCGGTGTGGGTGGCGCTGGGCACCGCGCAGCTGCACCAGGCGCAGGCCCTGTATGCCCCGGCCTTCCTGGTCTTCACCAAGCTGAACATCTTCCTGATCATCATCGCGCTGCTGCCGATCGGCCCCTTCGATGGCGCCGCCGCGTGGAGCCTGCTGCCGATGCTGCGCGCATCGCTCAAGCGCGGCAAACAGCCGAAGAAGCCGCCGCGGCTGACCGAGGCGCAGCGCCGCGAGCTGGAGGCGCAGTCGGAGAAGACGGCCGCCGAGCTGATCAACAAGGTGCGCCAGAAGACCGGCGAGCCGAGCGAAGACGCCTGACCCACAGCAGAAAAAAGAATGCCCGCCGCTTGTTCAGCGGTGGGCATGAAGGCGATCGCAAGAAAGGGAGGGAGGAGGAGGAGCGATCGCCGTAGGAGTCTAGCGGCGGGGGCATGTGACTTTGGTCAGGGCGCGAGGAGGCTCACCCGGCCTGCGATCGGCGTCCAAACGAAAAAAGGCCCGAGGAGACTCGGGCCTTTCGATATTGGTGGAGACGAGGAGGATCGAACTCCCGACCTTCGCATTGCGAACGCGACGCTCTCCCAGCTGAGCTACGTCCCCTTGAGCCGCGCATTCTAGCAGCACATTCGCGGTTTTTTCTTCGCCGCCTCCGGGTTAGAAATCGGCCCACCGCAACACGAGGGATCACGATGGCCAAAGACGGCGACTGGCTCGATGCGCAGTACAACAACCGGGCCCTGGTGCCCGAGCATCCGCAGATCTTCGAGCGCTGGAAGCAGGCGTCGGCGTTGACGCGCGACACGGCTTCGCGCCGGCTCGATCTGCGCTATGGCGACGGCCCAAACGAAACGCTGGACCTGTTTCCTTCGCCGCGAGCCGGTGCGCCGGTGCTGGTGTTCATCCACGGCGGCTACTGGCGCGCCTTCGACAAGGCCGACCAGTCGTTCGTCGCGGCATCGTTCGTCAACGACGGTGCGATGGTCGTGATCCCGAACTACGCGCTGTGCCCGGCGGTCGCGGTGGAGACGATCGCGCTGCAGATGGTGAAGGCGCTCGCCTGGACCTTCCGCCACGCGGCGCTGTACGGCGGCGACCCGAAGCGCATCGTCGTCGCCGGCCATTCGGCCGGCGGGCACCTCGCCGCGATGATGCTCAGCTGCGACTGGCGTGCGGTGGCGCCGGGGCTGCCGGCGCAGTTGGTGCGCTCGGCGCTGTCGATCTCCGGCCTTTACGACCTGGCGCCCATCGCGCGCACGCCGTTCCTGAAGGACGACCTGCGCCTGACGCCTGCTTCGGTCAAGCGGCTGAGCCCGGCGCTGTTTCCGGCGCCGCGCGGGCGGCTCTATGCGGTGGCCGGGGCGGATGAGAGCGGCGAGTTCCTGCGCCAGAACACGCTGATCGCCGAGCGCTGGGGCCGACGCGCGGTGCCGGTCTGCGAAGCGGTGCCCGGGACCAACCACTTCACGATCCTGCATGCGCTGGCCGACCCGGCTTCGCGGCTGCACGGCCTCGCACTCGACCTGCTCGGGCTGCCTCCGGCGGCATAGCGCGCCCTGTGCCCGCATAGGGGCTTTGTATTGGAAGGGGATAGTGCTTGCAGTACCGTCTGCTTGCTTCAGCAGCCGACACCTCACTTTCCACCACGAGGAGAGCACCATGGGCTTGAAGGGATCGAAGACCGAGCAGAACCTCAAAGCCGCCTTCGCGCGCGAATCGCAAGCCAGCCGCCGCTACCTGTACTTCGCGAACAAGGCCGACATCGAAGGCCAGAACGACATCGCCATGCTGTTCCGCAGCACGGCCGAAGGCGAGACCGGCCATGCCCATGGCCACCTGGAGTTCCTGGAGCAGGTGGGCGACCCGGCCACCGGCCTGCCGTTCGGTTCCACGCGCGACAACCTCCGCGCCGCGGTGGCCGGCGAGACGCACGAATACGCCGACATGTACCCCGGCATGGCGCGCACCGCGCGCGACGAGGGCTTCGACGAGATCGCCGACTGGTTCGAGACGCTGGCCAAGGCGGAGCGCTCGCACGCCGCCCGCTACCAGAAGGCGCTGGACGCCTTGATCGATTGATCGGCAGCGACTGCGCCCTGGCCGGCGGCCTGCAATAGCGCAGGGCAGGGCTACACCACCAGCGCATCGAAGCGCCGCGGCGACGGCGCATCCGGCGTCGGCAGCTCGAACCAGAACATCGTGCCGTGGGGGCGGCCCGGCGGCGGCGATTCGAAGCCGATGCGGCCATCCATGCGTTCCACAAGGGCCTTGCTGATCGTCAGGCCGAGGCCGGTGCCGCCCTGGGTGCGCCGGTCGGTCGAGTCGGCCTGGGCGAACTTCTCGAACACATGCTCGCGGAACGCCGGCGGGATGCCCGGGCCGGCGTCGGTGACCTCGATGCGTACCTGGTGCTCTAGCCGGTGCAGTGCCACCTGCACGGTGGCGCCCTCGGGCGAGAACTTGACCGCGTTCGACAGCAGGTTGCCCAGCACCTGCTCGAGCCGCCGGTCGTCGGCCACCACCTCCAGCCGCTCCTGCGCGGGCACCGAGAGCGCCAGCGCCACGCCATGCCGGCCGGCCAAGCCTTCGGCGGCGGCCAGTGTTTCGCGCGCCACGCGGGCGGCATCGATCGGCCGGGCGTGGATGGAGAGCTGGCCTGACTCGGTCTTCTCGAGGTCGAGGATGTCGTTGACCAGCGCCACCAGCCGGTCGCAGGTGCGGTTGGCCATCTCGACCATGCGGCGTGCACCCGGCTCGAGCTCGCCGGCGGTGCCGTCGGCCAGCAGCGCCAGCGATCCGCGCAGGCTGGTCAGCGGCGTGCGCAGCTCGTGGCTGACCACCGAGACGAACTCGCGCTTCATGCGGTCGATGCGGCGCTGCTCGCTGAGGTCGCGCGCGATGCACACGATCACCGGCTGCGCCTCGAGCACCAGCGGGTTGGTCATCATCTCGAGCGGGAACGCCACGCCGTCCGAGCGGCGGCCGTCGAGCGTGCGGCGGCGCTCCAGCCAGCTGGCGATGTCGGCGCCCTGCGCCATCGCCTGGCCGATCTCGGGCGCGAAGCGGCCGATCGGCAGGCCCAGCGCCTGCTCGAGCGGCAGGCGGAACATCGCCTGCGCGGCATCGTTGAGCCAGGCGATCCGCCCCATCTCGTCGAACGCGACCACGCCGTCGGGCAGGTGCGCCAGCATCGTGCGGAGCCGGTGCTCGGAGTCGTTGAGCCGCCGCACATGCTGGCGCAGCATCAGCATCGCGGCCAATGCGAGGACCAGCGTGGCGAGCGCGGCCACCGCGAGCAGCCGGTTCGCGCCGGCGCGCGCCTCCACGGCCCGGCGTTCGCGCTGGGCCAGCAACTCGCGCTCGGCGGCCGCCATCTCGCTCAGGATGGCCGACACGCGCATCCGGTAGCTGCGGCTCAGCTGCGCAAGGCGCGCCACCTCCTGCGGCACCAGGCGTTCGCCCTGCTGCGCGCCGTCGCAGGTGGCGCGCAGCATCTCGCTCACGTTGTTGCGCCATTCGCGCAGCGCGGTGTCCAGCCGCGCCAGGCGCTCGAGCTGGTAGCGGTTGTCCTGCAGCTGGTGCTGGATCTCCTCGCGTGCGCGGTGCAACCGGGCCACGCGGTCGCCACCCTGCATCAGGCCGGTACGGTCGCCGCTGAGTGCGCAGTAGAGCAGGCCGCGGTCTTCGTCGAGCACGGCCTCGAGCTGGGTCACGTTGGCCAGCACCGCCTGGGTGTGCGTCTGCCAGGCCTGCGCCAGGAGCAGCTCGTTGTAGGCCCGGCCGCTCAGCGCGAGCAGGCCGGCGACGCACAGCGCCAGCACGCCGAAGCCGAGCAGCAGCCGGTTCTCGAAGCCCAGCCTGCGCAGCGCGGCGATCATCGGGTGTCCTGCTGGCGCGATGCGCGCGCCACGCCGAGGCGCCGCATCTCGCCCCACTGGGCCTTGCGCCGCGCGAGCCACAGTGCCAGCCCGCGCAGCCGCCACCATGCGGTGAGCTGTCGGTAGCCCAGGTTCTCGAGCAGCATCGCGCCCACCAGCGCGCCGAGGTGCCGCCACGAGGGGTAGAGGTGGAACGACATCTCCTCCAGCAGCAGCGCGCTGGCCGAGAGCATCAGCCCGAGGCCGAGCGCGAGGAGCATGAAGGCCGCGAAGGCCTGCCACGAGACCAACCCGAAGGCGAAGGCCGCGCCCATCAGCAGGTAGCCCAGCAGCTCGATCGCCGGCCCCAGGCCCTCGATCAGCAGCATCGCCGGGTAGGCGATCCAGCCGACCGCGCCGCTGCGCGGGTGGAACAGCAGACGCCGGTGTGCCCACAGGCTCTCCATCAGGCCGCGCTGCCAGCGCACGCGCTGGTTGCGCAGCACCTTCAGGCTCTCGGGCGCCTCGGTCCAGCAGATCGGGTCGGCCACGTAGACGATGCGGTAGGGCCGCCGCTGCATCCGGTAGTGCGCATGCAGCCGCACCACCAGCTCCATGTCCTCCCCGATCGTGTCGTGACGGTAGCCGCCGACCTCGATCACCGCATCGCGCCGGAACACGCCGAAGGCCCCCGAGATGATCAGCATCGCGTTCAGCGGCGACCAGCCGAGGCGGCCGAACAGGAAGGCCCGCAGGTACTCCACGATCTGGATGCGCGCGAGCAGGTTGCGCGGCATGCCGATGCGCTCCAGAAAGCCGTGCGAGATGCGGCAGCCGTTGGCGATGCGGATGGTGCCGCCGGCCGCCACGACCCGCGCGTCCTGCAGGAAGGGCCGCACCACGCGCTGCAGGCTGTCGCGCTGCAGGATCGAATCGGCATCCACCGCGCAGAACAGCGGATGCCGCGCGGCGTTGAGGCCGGCGTTCAGCGCATCGGCCTTGCCGCCGTTGGCCTTGTCGATCACCAGCAGGTTGTGGTGCTGCGGCGAGCGGTAGACGCCTTGCACCTCCTTCACCGGCACAGCGATGCGGTAGGCCTGCGGGAACGGCACGAGTCCGAATTCGCGCATCAGCACCTGCAGCGTCGTGTCCCGGGAGCCGTCGTTGACGACGACGATCTCGAACTCGGGGTAGTCGAGCTGCAGCATCGAGTGCACCGAGGCCGCGATGGTGGCGGCCTCGTTGTAGGCCGGCACCAGCAGGCTGATCGCAGGCTCCAGCCCGGTGCTGTATTGCGGCAGCGAGGCCAGCGTGCGCGCCGCGGCATCGCGGCCGATCACGCGCAGCGCGATCAGGTCCAGCGCCACGTAGACCAGGTTCATCAGCGCGAAGTAGCCGAGGAACAGCCACTGCAGCGCGGTCACCAGCGCGGCCAGGCTCCAGTGCAGCTCGGCGGGGCCTTGGGTCATTGCAGCCTTTGCTCCGCCAGCACCTGCTGCAGCATGTCGCGCGCGAAGCGGTCACCCAGGCCCTCGCGCAGCCGCGCCACCGCCTGCGCGGTGGTGCCGGGCAGGCCGACGAAGGCGCGTGCCGCGTGGTAGCGCACCCACCATTCGCGGTCGCCCATCAGTCGCTGCAAGGTCTCGCGGTCGGCCTCGTTGCCGATGCGCAGCAGCGCGCTGGCGACCTCGGCGCGCACGCTCCACGCGGGGTGGCGCGCCAGCGCGCGCACCGCAGGCAGGGCCGCCGGCGCGTTGACGCCGGCCAGCGCCGCCGCCAGCACCTGCGGGTCCTTCACCCGCTGCAGCACCGCCGACACCGCCTCCGCCGCCTCCTGCTCGTCGATCACGGCCAGCAGCGGCAGCAGGCGCAGCAGCGCCTCGTCGTCGGCCTGCTGCAGCAGCGCGAGCACCGGCGCGCAGGCCAGCTCGGCGCCGGCCTCGCGCAGCAGCGAGGCCACGCGCGAGACCGGCCAGTCGGTGCGGGTGAGCAGCTGCGCCACCACGTCGGGCAGTGCGCGCTGCGCATCCGAGAGCACCAGCGCGCGGGCGGCCATCAGGCTGAGGTCCGGCCGGCGCTCGCCGAGCTGGGCGCGCAGCGCGTCCCAGTCGGCCGGGTCGCCCAGGTGGCCCAGCATCGCCAGCGCCATCAGCCGCCGGGCGGCTCCGGTGCCCCGCAGCCAGCGTCGCGCCACCGCGGCCATCCCCGCCTGCCGCGCCAGTTCGCGCAGCCGCGTGCGGGCCTCGCCGCGCAGGCCTTCGGCGATCTGCTGCCACAGCAGGATGAAGGCCCAGGCATCGCGCGCGGCCAGCGGCGGCAGCGGCGGCACCGCATCGATCGCCGCGGCCAGCATCAGCGGGCGCCAGCGCTCGGCCACCGCCTGGCGGCGCTTTTCCAGCCGGCGGGTGCGCCAGCGCAGCAGTAGCATCTGCACCAGCATCGCGGCGGTGAGCAGCGCAGCCACGCTGCCGATGATCAGCGCCAGCCGCAGCGGCAGCAGCTCAGAAGCTGCGCCGAAGCCCAAGCCGGCCTCCGCTGCGCCGGTAGCTCTCGCCCTGGCGGTTGGTCGACAACTCCCAGCTCACCGCCCAGCGGGCATCGATGCGGTGCAGCCCGAGCAGGCTGACGCCGCGCACTGGCGTGACGACCAGCCCGCCCGGCAGGTTCTCCAGCTCATGCCCGGCCGAGACCAGCAGGCCGACATGGCTCACGAGGCCAGGGCCGCGTTCGCCGTAGTAGTGGTCGAGCTCGGCCCAGTGCGAGAACGCGTGGCCGCCGGCGTCGAGCCGGCTGCGGCTGCCGGTCCAGGCCAGGCGCCAGTTGCCGACGTATCCCTCGAGCCCGAGACCGATGCCGCTGGTCCCCTGGGTGCCGCCGCCGTCGGTGGGGCCGTACAGCGAGCGCCGCCAGTGCAGCGAGCCGATCAGCCCCGGCTGCAGTTCGCGCTGCAGCGATGCCTGGCCGGTCCAGCGCGGCAGGATGCGGTGCGTGGGGCTGCCGGAGACGGCGGCCGAGCCGCTCCACCCGAGGCCCAGCGGGGCGCCTCCGCCGAGCGACCATTCGTGGTCGCGCAGGCCGAAGCGCTCGGTCGTGCGCAGCCCGGCGTCGACACGGCGGTGCCCGGCATCCTGCCAGCTGGCCTGCGCGTAGGCGCTGCGCCAGGGGTCGTAGCCGCGGGTGAGGTGTTCGTGCGCGATGCCGGCCTCGAACTCGGTGCGCGCCGGCTCGTCGGCCCGGGCGGGCAGGGCGAGCGCGCACAGTGCGATCAGCGGCAGTGCGGTCGATGGGCTGGGCACCTTCACCCTCCCTTGCGGACCAGCCGCTTGATGCGCGCCAGCAGCTCCTGGGGCTGGAATGGCTTGAGCACATAGTCGTTGGCCCCGGCCTCGAGCGCGCGCACGATGTCGCGCTCCTGCGACTTGGCGCTGAGCATCAGCAGCGGCACCTCGGCCCAGCCCGGTTGCGCACGCGCCAGGCCCACCAGCTCGAAGCCGTCGCGGTAGGGCAGCATCACGTCGAACAGGGCCAGCGCGGGCGGCGCCTCGCGGGCGATGAAGTCGGCAGCGTCGCGGCCATTGGCCAGCAGCACCGGCGCATAGCCGGAGCGCTCGAGCATGAACTGCAGCAGCTGCCCGATGTTTTCGTCGTCCTCGACCACGAGGACCCGGGGAGGTGAGGGTATGCCGGTCTCTGTCATCCGACGCGGTCGCGGCAATCTGCGCGCCCGCGCCCGCGGCTACGCCGGCGCCGCCGAGGCGCGCTGCCGCGCGACGACCAGCCCTTCGGCGCTGTAGACCACCAGGGCCGCCCAGATCAGCACGAAGCCGCCGAGCTTGCCGGCCTGGAACGGCTCGTGGAAGACCCACACGCCGGTGATGAACTGCAGCGTCGGGCCGATGTACTGCAGCAGCCCCAGCGTGGCCAGCGGGATGCGCCGCGCCCCGGCGGCAAACAGCAGCAGCGGCACCGCGGTGAGCGGGCCGGCGAGCAGCAGCCAGCCCAGCGTGGCGGCATCGGCATGCGCGAGACTGCTGGTGCCCGACCACGTCCAGATCGCGAGCGCCGGCACGGCGATGGGGGCCAGCAGCAGGGTCTCCAGCGTCAGGCCTTCGAGCGCGCCGAGCGAGGCGGTCTTGCGCATCAGGCCGTAGAACCCGAAGCTGCCGGCCAGCACCAGCGCGATCCACGGCAACTGCCCGGCCTGTACCGTGAGCCACAGCACACCGCCCGCCGCCAGCGCCACCGCCGCCCACTGCATGCGGCGCGGCCGCTCGTGCAGCACCACATAGCCGAGCAGCACGTAGACCAGCGGGTTGATGAAGTAACCGAGGCTGGCATCGATAACGTGGCCGTTGTTCACCGCCCAGACATAGGTGAGCCAGTTGCACGACAGCAGCAGCGCGCTGCCGGCAAAGGCCAGCAGCAGACGCGGCTGCTTCAGCACCGGCCCGAGCCAGGCGAAGCGCCGCATCACGGCCAGCACGATCAGCACGAAGGCCAGCGACCAGACGGTGCGATGCAGCACGATCTCGAGCGGCGACACCTGGTGCACCTGGCGGAAGTAGAGCGGGAAGAGGCCCCAGGCCACGTAGGCGAGGGCGGCGGAGACGATGCCGGGGTTCATGCGGGAGCTGCGTGGGCTGGGGCCGGCCATTGTGGGGTGACCCGGGCCGACCCGCTGGCGTAGGGGCGTTGTCCGTTGCATGATCGGCCGGTGCCCCGCATCGCCTTCACGCCGCAGCTGCGGCGCTTCACCGCCACGCCGGAGGTCGACACGCCCGCGGCCACGCTGCGCGAGGCGCTCGAGGCCGCGTTCGCGGTGAACCCGAGGCTGCGCGGCTACGTGCTCGACGACCAGGGCCACCTGCGCACCAACGTGGCCGTCTTCATCGATGGCCGGCGCTGTGCCGATCGCATCGCGCTCGCCGATGCGCTGCAACCCGACAGCCGGGTCCACGTGCTGCAGGCCCTGTCGGGCGGTTGATTCCGGAGGACGAACATGACGGCTTCACGCGCCTGGCTGGCGACCCGCAAGGGGCTGTTCGAGCTGCACCGGCAGCGCACGGGCTGGGAGATCGCCCGCCTGCACTTCATCGCCGAACCGGTCAGCATGCTGCTGCCGCCCGATGCGCAGGGGCGCATGCTGGCTGCGCTGAACCTCGGGCACTTCGGCGTCAAGGTGCATGCGTCGGACGACGGCGGCGACCATTGGGAAGAGGTGGCCACGCCGGCCTATCCGCCACAGCCCGAGGGCGCGGCCGGCCCGGAATGGAAGCTGCAGCAGATCTGGTCGCTCGAGGCTTCGGCCGGCGGCCGCCTGTGGGCCGGCACGCTGCCGGGCGGGCTGTTCCGCTCCGATGACTTCGGCCGCTCATGGCAGCTGGTCGACCCGCTGTGGCAGCGGCCGGAGCGGCTCGAGTGGTTCGGCGGCGGCTACGATGCGCCGGGCATCCACTCGATCTGCCCGCACCCGGCGCATCCTGACGAGCTGCTGGTGGGCATCAGCTGCGGCGGCGCGTGGATCACCCGCGACGGCGGCGCGAGCTGGGCGCCCCATACCAGGGGCATGGTCGCCGGCTACATGCCGCCCGAGCGGGCCGAGGATCCCAACACGCAGGACCCGCACCGCATCGTGCGTTGCGATGCGGCGCCCGAAGTGCTGTGGTGCCAGCATCACAGTGGGATCTTCCGCTCGGCCGACAACGCCGCCTCGTGGCAGGCGGTGGAGGCGCCGCTGTCGAGCTTCGGCTTCGCGGTGGCGGTGCATCCGCGGGAGCCCGACACGGCGTGGTTCGCGCCGGCCCAGGTGGATCAGCGTCGGCTGCCCGTGGATGCGGCGCTGGCGGTGAACCGCACGCGCGATGGCGGCCGCAGCTTCGAGAGCCTGCGCACCGGCCTGCCCCAGCGCCATTGCTACGACCTGGTCTATCGCCACGGCTTGGCGGTGTCGGCCGACGGGCAGAGCCTGCTGATGGGCAGCACCACCGGCAACGTGTGGGCCAGCGACAACCAGGGCGACACCTGGGGCGTGGTGTCGCTCAACCTTCCGCCGGTGTACGCGGCGCGCTTCGGCTGAGCTCAGGCGCCGATGCGGCGCGAGGGATGCACCTCGCGCGTGATGCGCGGCAGGATCTCCGGCAGGTAGATCTGCTGGATGGCCGCCAGGTCGCCATGCGCCTCCCAATGGCCGCGGGTCTGCCAGTGCTCGACGAGCACGAAGCGGCCCTCGGCCTCCTCCGACTGGTAGGCCTCCCATTGCACGCAGCCCGGCTCGGCCAGGCACAGCGGGCGCATGCGCGCCAGCGCAGCGGCGACGTGGGCCGCATCGGCAGGGGTCTTGGTCTGGATGGTGACGATCAGGTGGAACATGTCGGCGAGGAGGATGCTTTCGGCGCAAAGCTTAGCCGGAAGCCGCTTAGAGTGCGGCCATGAAGACCATCTACAGCGACCGTCATCACCTGCATCAGGGCCAGCTGGAGTTCTACCGCGGCGAGCTGGTGCCCTGCTTCGAGAAACCGGAGCGCGCCGACTTCGTGCTCCAGGCCGTCCAGGCCCGCGGGATCGGGCCGGTGATCGAGCCCGAATCGTTTTCGCTCGCGCCGATCGAGCGGGTGCATGCGCCGCGCTACCTGCGTTTTCTCGAGCGGGCATGGGGCATGTGGGCGGCGCTGGGCCACACGCGTGATGCGCTGCCGGCCGTGTGGCCGATCCGCGGCTTCAGGGCCGATGTGGAGCCCGACAACTTCATCGCCCAGCTCGGGCTGTATTCGTTCGACAGCGGCACGCCGTTCACCGCGGGCACCTGGGAGGCGGCGCGCACCGGTGCCGACATCGCGCTGACGGCGCAGAAGCTCATCGCCGGCGGCGAGCGGGCGGCCTTTGCGCTGTCGCGCCCGCCGGGCCACCATGCGGGGCCGGATTTCCTCGGCGGCTACTGCTTCATCAACAACGCCGCGGTCGCGGCGCAGGCCTTCATCGACGGCGGCGCGCAGCGCGTGGCCATCCTCGATGTGGATTACCACCACGGCAACGGCACGCAGAGCATCTTCTACGAACGCGCCGACGTGCTGACGCAGTCGATCCACGGCGATCCGAAGACCGAGTACCCGTTCTACCTCGGCCATGCCGACGAAACCGGGCAGGGCGCGGGCGAGGGCTTCAATGCCAACTACCCGCTGCCGGCCGGCAGCAGCAACGAAGCGTGGTTCGCCGCGCTGGAGGTGGCCTGCGGGCGCATCCGTGCGCACCGGCCCGAGGCGCTGGTGATCTCGCTGGGCCTGGACACCTTCGCCGGCGATCCGATCTCCAGGTTCAAGCTCGAGGCGCCGGAGTACCAGCGGCTGGGCGCCCAGCTGGCCCGCCTGGGCCTGCCGACGCTCTTCGTGCTCGAAGGCGGCTATGCGGTGGCCGAGATCGGCGACAACGTGGCGCACGTGCTCGGCAGCTTCGAGGAATCGCTCGCCGGCTGAAGAAAAGTCTGCACACGCCTGGAAC
>Ga0207706_10003447_pt1 | contig 15103 bp, 12 predicted proteins | sample KBSC53metaG_FD_184318 | JGI IMG/M metagenome (GOLD analysis project Ga0207706, IMG submission 184318) | Corn rhizosphere microbial communities from Kellogg Biological Station, Michigan, USA - KBS C5-3 metaG (SPAdes) (version 2) | ecosystem: Host-associated > Plants > Roots > Rhizosphere > Soil ... | reverse complement strand
CCCGAAGTTCGGCGGGTTGAGCCACGGCGCACCGGTGTGCTGGACCTGGTGCAGCAGCGTCGGGACCCACGGCAGGTAGAGGAGGGCGCAGCCGCCGAAGCCGATCAGCGCGTCCTTCCAGAAGCTCGACCGGTTCTCGGAGACGTACCAGCACGGGATCAGCCCGAGCGCGAGCCCCACGCCCAGGAAGAGGCCCCAGTTGTGCGTGTAGAGCATCCCGGCGAGCAGCACGAAGAACAGCGGCAGGTAGCGGCGGCGGCCGAAGGCGAAGACGTGCAGGAACGCCGCCGTCGCGAGCAGCGACATGACCAGCATGAGCGCGTACATGCGGGTCTCCTGCGCGTAGGCCGTCAGGAACGGGTTGACCGCGCAGAGGGCGGCGCAGTAGAGCCCGGCGCGGCGGCCGAAGAGGCTCCAGCCGGCCCACAGGCCGCCCGGGATGGCGAGCAGCGAGATCGCGACCGAGAGCGCCTGTGTCTCGGCGGGCCCGTCGCCCACCGCGGACATCCAGACCGACAGCAGCATGTAGTAGAGCGGCGGCGAGCCGTCCATCCGCAGTAGCCCCGGGATGTCGAGCAGGTGCTGCGAGGCGATGCCGATCGACAGCCCCTCGTCCATCCAGAGCGACTCGCCGAGCGAGTTCGTGCGCAGCACCGCCGACACGAGCAGCAGCCCGAGGAGCACGAGGCCGGGCAGCACGAAGTTGTTCGGCAGAGAGCCGAGTCGGGGCACGGCTCGCGGGCGTGAGGCGACGCTTGCCACCGGGCCAGCCTAGTGAGCGCTCAGCCAGCTGACGCGGGTTGGCACGGTCACTTGCCGATCACCTCGACCTTGCGCTGACCAGGCCCCGACTGGGTCGGCGGCGACGCGGTCGGCGTGTTCGGCCCCGACTGCGGGCAGCCCGTGCGCGGGTTGTTGCCCGTGGGCGGCACCGTGAGCAGGCGCCACTTGCCGTGCTGGTCCACCAGCCGGTAGCGGTCGTCGGTGGGCTTCGTCACGAGCGGGCCGTCCGGCACCGTCCGCGTCCGGAACGCGACCCCGGGCGGCGGGGTGACCTTCCACCCCACGTTGATCCCGTGGACGCCCAGCTCGTAGGCGACCATCTGAGTCTGGAACGGACCGCTGAAGACCCCGCCGCAGGCGAGCAGCCGCTCCTTGCCGCCATTGGCGTCGATAAGCGCCTTCAGGTCGTGCCACAGATACGCCTCGTGCTCGATGCCGCCCTGCACGCGGCCCGTGTTGTCGGCCTTCGCCACGATCGTCGGCGACGCGATCGCGATCCCCAGCACCAGCGCCACGGCCGCCGCTCGCGCGCCCGCGCGCGCGGTTCCGAACCAGCGCTCGCCCAGCGACTCCACGCCCTGAAGCACGCGCACCGCGCCCACACCGCCCAGCACGGAGACGGCCGCGGTCGTGACCATCAGGTAGCGCTGGTTACCCGCGAAGCCGGCCTCGGTCATCACCGCCACCAGCGCGAACCACGAGAAGCCCAACGCCGCGAGCGCGAGCACCGCGCCCTGCTCCCGTCTTCGCACCCAAGCGACGGCCGCCACCCCCACCGCGATCAGCGTGCCGAGCTCCACGGGCGCGACCGTGCTCTCGGCGAAGCGCTTGAACAGCTCCCACGCGGGGTGCGCCGCGAACGCCGCGCTGCCCGGGTTCGGCGCGTTGGCGCGCGAGCCCGCGCGGAACGGGTCGTTCGCCCCCCACCACTCCGGCAGGATCCAGCAGGCGGGCACGAATACGGCGAAGAAGAGCAGCCGCTTGCGGAGCTGCGGCTCGAAGAACCACAGCCAGAGCCCGTAGAGACCGAGGAACGGCCAGGCCTCGGGGCGCAGCAGGGCAGCCGCGACGCCCAGGTAGAGCGCGTGGTCGCGGCGGCCGTCGAGGTGGCGCTCGAAGCCCCAGAGCACGACCGCGGCGAGCATCGGCTCCGAGTTCCCGAGCGCGGCGTCGCGCACGTACTTGTTCGACGACAGGAGTGCCGCGAACGCGGACACGCCCGCCAGCGCGCCGTAGATCCGCCCGCCCACGAAGCGGAACGCCATCCGGTACGCCATCACGCAGCCGAGCAGCCCGCCGGCACGCGCCACCCAGAGCCACAGGTACGGCGCGAGGTCCTGCCCGAAGAGCGAGAACGGAACCGTGAAGAAGATCGGCAGCGGCTTCCACGACGGGCCGCCCTCGGTCACGAGGTCGAGGTGCGCGATCTCGCGGCCCCAGAGGATCCACGCCCACGGGTCGTACGTGGGCGTGGACGGGAACAGCAGGGTGAGCGCGGACACGGCGAGACAGCCCACGATGATCAGGACCATCTGGGTGCCGTGGCGCTCGAGCGCGAACGCGCTGGGTCTTACGCTCGAGACGCTTCGAGCCGGGTAGCGGACCGTAGCCGTGACCAGCCTCCGTAGCGAGTGACCAGCACCACCAGGCCGACGAGCGTGATCGGCACGTAGAGCACGAAGCGGATCAGGATCACGTAGGACAGGCCGACCGAGCCGGCCACCCCGAGCCGGTGCGTGCCCCACGCGACGGCCGCGTCGAAGGTCCCGATCGATCCCGGTGCGGCGGGCAGCGCCGCCACGAAGTTCGTAAGCGCGACGAGATAGAGCGCGCCGCCGACGCCGATGTTCATGTCGATCGCCTGCGCGACCGTCCAGTAGACCGAGCCCTCGATCGCCCACAGGACGAAGGTCACCGCGAGCAGCACGAGCCCCCACCGCGACACGACCGCGCGCGGGCTGTCGGCGAGCGGGCGCAGCCAGTCGCGAACGCGCTCGAAGAAGTGGTGCTTGCGCAGCACCCAGATCGCGACCGCCGCCGCGAGCAGCAGGAGGATGCCGATCGCCGTCACGAGCACCGGCCTGTTCGTGGGCAGCACCTGGGCCGTTTCCAGGACGGCGTAGACGGTCACCACGAAGATCGCGAGCAGCGCGATCACGTCCAGCACCCGCTCGGCCACGATCGAGCTGATCAGGGTCCGCTTGCTCGCGTCGCAGCGCGGCGACAGCAGCATCACGCGCAGCGCCTCGCCCGCGCGGGCGGGAAGGACGTTGTTCCCCATGTACCCCACGGTCGTGAGCGCGTAGCAGTCGGTCCGGTTCGTCTGGACGCCCGTGTGCGCGAGGATCTGGTGCCAGCGCTCGGCCCGGACAAGCGTCGCGACCACGTACAGTCCCACGGCCGCGATCAGCCATACGAGCGTGTTCGCGTCGGCCGGAATGTGCGGCGATTCCTGCTTGCTCGCCCATAGGACAACCGCCGCTAGCGCGACGAGCGAAACCAGGGCTTGGATCAGCGCGAAACGACGGTTCATGGTCGAAAGAGACGGCGGGGCGGACCGGGGCGCACCGTAGCAATCTCACTTACCCGCTGAACGGCGTCTTGATACGCCGCTACCCTCCCGCGCTTGGCCAGGCGAGCGCTCCTGATCCTAGTGGCTACGGCTGCCCTCTGCCCCGCGTCGGCGTACGCGCAGGGCGGCGGCGAGGCACCGCCCGGCGGCACGCCCACGGAACCCCCCGTTCCGGAGCTGCGCGTGGAGCGGCCGGCCGGCAAGCCGCTGGTCCGCGAAGGCCAGGTGAACCGCCAGCTTCTGGGCGGCACGTGGTACTTCCGCAAGGACGACACCTTCGTCGGCGAGGACGAGGGCTGGTTCGCCCAGGACGACCTCGCCGGCTGGACCCCGATCACCGTGCCGTACAACTGGAACGCCACCGACACGGTCGAGAACCGCCCCTCGATCGGCTGGTACCGGAAGGAGTTCTCGCTCCCGAAGTCGCCGAAGCGGGCGCAGCACTTCTGGAAGGTGCGCTTCGAGGGCAACAACTACCGCACCAAGGTCTGGCTGAACGGCCGCAAGCTCGCCTTCTACACGGGCTACTTCCCGTTCGAGGTGCTGCTGAAGAACCTGAAGCCAGGCCGGAACACGCTCGTTGCCGAGGTGTCCTCGTTGCGGAGCAACTCGGACCTCACCCACTGGCGGCCCGCCGCGTTCAACGGCTACGGCACCGGCGGCTGGTGGAACTTCGGCGGGATCCTCCGCGAGGTCTACATGCGCCGCGTCGACACCGTCGACGTCGAGGATGTCCAGGTGCTCCCGCACCTCAGGCGCGTGGGCGGAGCGGCGAAGGTCGAGGTGCGCACGATGCTGCGCAACCTCACGGGGCGTGACCGGGATGTCTCGCTCGCGCTGCGAGTCGACGGGCGGCGGATCCTGCTTAGTCCCGAGACGATCCCGAAGCTGGGTCGGCGCGAGCTCACCACCACCGTGACGATCAAGAAGCCGCGGCTCTGGCAGCCTCGCGACCCGGAGCTCTACGACATCACGGTGGGCGCGCTCCTGTGCCGCAAGAGGCTCAGCCTCTGCGACAAGGACGTGGGCGCGTACCGGGCGAGCTTCGGGGTGCGCAAGATCGACCCGCGGCCGGGTGGAGTGATCCTGCTCAACGGCAAGCGGCTCAACCTGCGCGGCGCGAGCGTGATGGAGGACGACATCAACGAGGGCGGGGCGCTCTCGCAGCGGACGCGGACGCTCCTGCTGAATCGCCTGAAGAGCCTCGGCGCGACGATCACGCGGGCGCAGTATCCGGTGCACCCTGCCTTCCTCGAGGCGCTCGACCGCGCCGGGATCATGTACTGGGCCGACGCGCCGGTGTACCAGCTTCCGAACAGCCTCTGGGGCCGCGGCGGCGTCCGGTCGCTCGCGACGCGCGCGGCAACCCTGACGGTCAAGAACAACGTCAACCACCCGTCGATCCTGACCTGGTCGCTCGCGGTGGAGCCGGCGGCGGAGGAGGGCTCGCTCGGCAACTACAGCCCCGGCATGGTGAGCTACGTACGGGACGCCTCACACGCCATCCGCGAGATGGACGACACGCGGCTCGTCGGGCTCGACCGGCAGTCGCGCATCGGCGAGCCGCTCACGACGCCGGCCCATCAGTACCTGGACGTGCTGGGCGTGAACGACTACTTCGGCTGGTACCGCGCCGTGATCGACAACCGGCCCGACCTGCCGCCATCTACGACGGCGGACCTCGGCACCTACCTCGACCAGGTCCACGAGGCGAATCCCGACCTGCCGATCGTGATCACCGAGTTCGGGGCGGAGGCCTCGCGCTCCGGGCCCGTGGAGCAGAAGGGCACCTACGAGTTCCAGCGCAGGTTCGCGCTCGACCACATCAAGATCCACTCGTCGAAGCGCTTCGTGAACGGCTCGATCTACTGGGCCCTCCGCGACTTCCGCGTACACCAGACCTGGCAGGGCGGCGCGCCGCCCGAGTTCGCCACGCCGCCGTGGCACAACAAGAGCCTGATCGACGAGACGAACGCGCGGAAGCCCGCCTTCCTCTCCGTCGCGCGCGTGTTCCGGCGCACCAAGCCACTCCTGCCTCGCTAGCCTGCGCCGCCCGTGAAGCGTCCACTGCTCGCCCTCCCACTCGTGCTGCTCGCTGTCTCAGGCTGCGGTTCGAGCGATGCCGGCGGCAACGTCAACAAGTCGGACCTGCCCGGGTCGGCCCTGGCGTGCCTCGAGCAGAACAAGATCCCGGCGCAGCGGACCGGCGAGAACGGCGACGAGCTGGTGCTCGACGCGGGGCCGAAGATCAAGTTCTTCCTGACGGCCGACGAGGCCATCTCGGAGCAGTTCCGCGGCCGCGGCGAGGGCGCCGAGCAGATCGGCACGGCGCTGCTGTACGTGAAGCCCGAGACGAGCAAGGAGCAGGACGACCTGCTGCACGACGTCGAGATCTGTCTGTCGCAGCTCTGAGGTCTGGGCCGTTTGCCAAGCACCGGGCGTGCACGGTGCGCAGGCCTGGGCCGTTTGCCAAGCACCGGGCGTGCACGGTGCGCAGGCCTGGTTTACCGCTGTAGGTAGACCTCGACCGTGTTCCGCCCCTTGTGGAAGGCGGCCTCGGGCACCATCACGGAGACCAGCTCGCCGGAGTCGCCCACCGCGAGCGTGAACGTGTTGCCCACCGCGCGGATCGTGCCGTTCACCGCCACCGCGATGTCGCGCGGGTGCTTGTCCGGCCCGTTGACGCTCCCGACGATGTGAACCGGGACGAGGCCTGACGCCGGGTCCACGTGCTGGTAGTCGCCGGGGTCGGCGAGGTCCACGTCCAGCTTCGGCCCGGCCGCCGAGGCGGGCTGGCCGATCAGCTCGGGGTGCGGCCCGATCTCGTAGATGCGGTCGGCGCCGTCGGCGCCGGTCCCGAACAGGCGGTGGTTGCGCTCGATGATCTGCTGGCGCTCTGCCTTGAACTGGTCGGCGGGGATCCGGAGCGTCTGGAAGGTGTTGCGGATCTCGAAGCGCAGCGTGTCGCGGTTCTTCACCTTGGCGCTGTACGCCGACCTGCCGTCCATCTTCACCCGCGGGTCGAGGTTCAGGGTGTCGAAGATCGTCGGCAGGATGTCGATGGTCTCGACCCAGGCGTCGTTGACCTTGGCCTTCTTCTGTCCGGGGGCCTTGATGATCAGCGGCACGGGGGCGATCTCGCGAGCGGTCTGACGGCTCAGGCGCCGGCGCTCGCGCGCGTGCGGGAACGCGACGCCGTGGTCCGCGGCGACGACGATCAGCGACTCGTCCCAGAGCCCCTTCTCCTTGAGGCGCTTCCAGAGCTGTTGGAGCTCGTAGTCGGCGAAGCCCGTCTGGAGGAAGTGCCGCTGGAGCAGCACGTCCAGCTGGCCCTGGTCCTGGTAGGCCTGGGTGGATAGCCCCGGGATCTGGTCGTTCGGCTGGCGGCGGTACATGCGCCCGGAGGGCAGGTACTGCCAGGGCACGTGCGGCATCAGGGTGTGCTTGAAGTTCAGCGCCGGCCGGTTGCCGCGGTATATGCGGTCGATCCACGCCTGGAAGCGCGCCGCGCGCCCACGGTTCAGGTTCGCGCGTGTGTTGACGCCCGATCCGGAGCTCGGGGCCTGCACCTCGGTCTGGTCACCGCCGCCGAAGTTGCCCCAGTTCTCGGAGACGCTCGTGAGGTCGTTCTCGATCTTCGGCGGCGACACGACGTGGAGCCAGACCAGGCCGAGGTCCTCCGCCATCGACGACATCCGCTTGGGGTACGGGTCCTCGCCGATGATGTCCTTGCAGAGGTCCTGCGGGCAGACCGAGGTCGCCTCCTCGTCGACGTTCATGCGGTGCGATTTGGCGAACAGCGTGAAGATGCTGTTCGGGTGGTCCGAGGAGATCGGCTGCTTGTCCCGCTCGGGCAGGTTGCCGTCCATGATCGCCGGCTGCGCGCGCTCGGTGGAGTCGTAGACGGTGTACGCGTTCCGGAACCAGGTGGCGTTCTTCGCGAGCTCGCCGAAGCCCGGGTAGCGCGTGGCGTCGAGCTGGTCGTTCTCGCCGACCAGCGTGTTCGAGGGCAGCTCGTCAAGCAGCACGACGACGATGGGAGCGCGGGCCACGCCGCCGATCGAGCGTGCCGAGGCCTCGCTCGGGAACGCCAGCTCGGAGATCTGCCCGCTGAAGAGGAACAGCAGCAGGAAGACGAGCGGCACCGGCGACAGGATGTTCAGGAACGAGCGCACGGGCTCCGCGCGCGCCCACAGCACGGCGGCGCCGGCGCCGATCACCACCGACAGGACGATCAGGACAGCGTCGGAGGCGTCGATCGCCTTCTTCAGGGCCTGCGCCGCGATCAACACGACCAGGGCGCCGAGGAAGACGACGTGCGCCGCCCTCCTCACGTCCGGCCCGATCAGGCCGAGCAACAGCTCGATCCCGAGGAGGAGCGCCGGGGGCAACACCACCAGGAGGACGGAGAAGCTGATGATGTCGAAGCCGCTCGAGCCGCGGGCGGCGAAGAACTCCGGGTTGTCCTTCAGCAGGTCGAACAGCGGCTGGGCGACGGCGAACGCCCACAGGACAGCCAGGTTGAGATAGGCCCAAGCGGCGCCCTTCGCCCCCTCTTTGGTCATTAGCTCTTGGGACGCGCGTGGTAGAGCACCCGCGTGCCGGACTCGAGCCGCTCGGAGCGCTCGACCTCGAACGCGTCGTTCAGCGTGCGCTCGAAGAAGTCCAGCTCGTAGTCGGGGTGCAATCCGTCGCGCTTCGGCGCGAGCAGCTTCTTCACCATCGGGTCCTCACGCGTGGGGAACTCGATGACGAGCGCGCTGCCGAGCGACCGGAGCCAGTCGATGAACTCCTTGACCGGGACGTTGGCGCTGATGGCCACGTGGTGCACGAGCGCCAGCGCCAGCACGAGGTCCGGCTTGCCGCGGTCCGGCATCGACCGCCGCTCGAGGCCTCGCCAGCCGAGCCCGGGCGACGGGTCGGCCAGGTTCATGGTGAGCGGGAGGATCTGCTCGTTGCCCTCGTCGCGCAGGTCGCGGTAGAGAAGCTCGACCGGGCCCTGGTCGGCGTCCACGGCGATGACGGTCTTCGCGCCCTCCGCTGCGATGCGGGAGTAGCGGCCGTTGTTGCAGCCGATGTCCCAGACGAGCTTCCAGTCGCGGCCCTTCGCGACCTCGCGGACGAACTCGTCCTTCCTGCGGGCGTCGTCGTCCGTGTAGCTGTTCCGCTCGCCGTAGGCGGTCCAGACGCCCTCCGGCGGGCTCCAGTCGAGCCGCTCCACGAGCTTGCGCATCTTCCGCACGTTCGCGACGAACAGCTCCTTCTTGAAGACGCGCCGGACCTCGTCCTTCACCTGCTGCGGGCGGTCGGCGTAGCGCTCCTCGAGGCGGGCGTGCAGGAAGACGTTCGTGAACACGCCCTTGCGGAAGCGGTCGCGGAACGACATGAGGCGGCGCATCTGCGGCGGCGTGATGCCGTCGATCGAGCCACGCAGCCACGGATGGAAGGGCACGCCCTTCGCCGACTGGAGCAGGAGCGGGTACAGGTAGAGCATGCAGAACTGGCGGTAGCCGACCCAGGGCTCGCCCTCGCGCATGCGCTCGAACGAGCCCACGTCCACGAAGGTCGGGCGGGCGCCCTTGAATTGGACGTTGTAGGGCGTCGAGTCCTTCAGGACCATGTCGTGGTCCAGCGCCGCCAGCAGCAGGTCGAGCTGCAGCAGCGCCGCGTCCTTGAGCATCGAGAAGGTCCACTCGTACGGGTAGGAGACGAACGGGATGCGCTCGTGTCGCAGCACGGCGGCGGGCTTGTGGACGAGCAGGCCCTCCGCGACCGCGGCGCCGTCGGCGCGCTCCGTGCGCACCACCCGCTCGCCGTCCAGCAGGCCGCTCGCCTCGAGCGCCTCGAAATCGCTCAGCCCGTCGGGCGAGAGGGCGCGGAAGACCTCATCGCCTGAATAGAAGACCCTGCTCTCGGGGTCACGAAATGAGCCCGGCTCCAGGCCGGCGGGCGCGTGCGAGGTGGACACGCGGCGGAAAAGTAGCTAAGCCGCGTCGGTGCTGCGCGCGGTGTCCGCCTCGGTCTCCGGCTCGTCCTTCTTGATCCGGAGGAACCTGAGGAGGCGGTTCCAGTACAGCTTGGCGGTAACGGCCACGGCGGCGAGGCCACCCGCGATGATCTGCAGGATCATGCTCCCGCTGCCGGGATCCAGGTATGCGAGAACGGTGGTCATTGTCGTGGTCTCTCCGAACGTCTCGGGATTGAGAGGGCAGCGCAGGCTAGCAGAGCAGATGATTGTGAAATGGGTGTGAAATAAGCGGTGTGCTCGCGGGCACCGCCCGCTCGCATGCCGCCCTGCAACCGGGCCTCCAACTACCCTACCCGGGCCGCATGAAGCTCATCATCCAGATCCCCTGCTTCAACGAGGAGACGACCCTTCCTGCGACTCTCGCGGACCTCCCGCGCGAGATCGAGGGCATCGACGCCGTGGAGTGGCTCGTCATCGACGACGGGTCGACCGACCGCACGGTCGAGGTCGCGCGCGAGCACGGGGTCGACCACATCGTGCGGCTGACGAACAACCGCGGCCTCGCGGCGGCCTTCCAGGCCGGGCTCGACGCCTCGCTCAAGCTCGGCGCGGACATCATCGTCAACACCGACGCGGACAACCAGTACTTCGGCGGCGACATCCCGAAGCTGGTGGGCCCGATCCTCGCCGGCGAGGCCGACATGGTGATCGGGAACCGCGAGACGGATCAGATCGAGCACTTCTCGCCGCTCAAGAAGCGGCTCCAGCGGCTCGGGAGCGCCGTGGTGCGGCGCGCGTCCGGCACCAACGTCCCGGACACGACCTCGGGCTTCCGCGCCTACAACCGCGAGGCCGCGCTCCAGATGCAGGTGGTCTCGAAGTTCACCTACACGCTCGAGTCGATCATCCAGGCGGGAAAGATGCTCGTCGCGGTCGACGACGTGCCCATCCGCACCAACGAGCAGACGCGCGAGTCGCGACTGTTCCCGTCGACCGCGGCCTACGTGCGGCGCAACAGCGTCTCGATCTTCCGCATCTACGCGATGTACGAGCCACTGCGGGTGTTCCTCGCCGCGGCAGCCGTGGCCGCGGTCGTCGGCGCCGTGATCTGGGGGCGCTTCCTGTACTTCTACTTCTTCTCGGACGAGCCGGGCTCGCACATCCAGTCGCTCATCCTGGGATCGACGCTGTTCATCGTCGCTGTCCAGCTCGCCGCGCTCGGAGTGGTGGCCGACATCCTGGCCAGCACGCGCGTGCTCCAGCAACGCGCGCTCGAGCGCATACGGCGCGTGGAGCTGCACCTCGGGGTCAAGCCCTCGCACTACGAGCCGGGCGCGCACGCGACCGGGCAGGAGCCCACCACTGGAGCCGGCGCCGGGCGCGCGACCGGCAAGGAGACGGTCAAGCTGTGAGCGGCGCGGCCGCGACGGAGGTCCCGACAGGGAACACCTTCGACAAGTACGGGTCCCAGAACCCGGTGGTGAGGCGGCTGATGGCCGGCTTCCACGGGACGCTCGACGAGCTCTGGGACCGCGCGGCGCCCTCGTCCGTCCTCGATGTGGGCTGCGGCGAGGGTGTGCTCACGGTCGAATGGGCGGAGCGGCTGGGCGACCGCCGTGTGGTCGGCATCGACCTCGACGACCCGAAGCTGCGCGCCGAGTGGGAGCAGCGCAAGCGCCCGAACCTGGAGTTCCGCGCCGAGGAGGCCACACGGCTCACGTTCGCTGACGACGAGTTCGACCTCGCCGCCGCCATCGAGGTGCTCGAGCACGTGCCGGAGCCCGAGGCCACGCTGGCGGAGATGGCGCGCGTCGCCCGCAGCCACCTTCTGGTCTCGGTGCCGCGCGAGCCGCTCTGGCGCGGGCTCAACATGGCGCGCGGCGCCTACTGGCGCGACCTCGGCAACACGCCGGGCCACCTGAACCACTGGTCCAGGCGCGGGTTCGTCTCGCTGCTCTCGCGCTACGGCGCGGTGGAGGAGGCCCGCTCGCCCTTCCCCTGGACCATGCTGCTTGTCCGGGTCTAGGCAGGCCTCGTACGGCCGTGGCGCCGCGATCCTCACGGTGGGGATCGGGGCCACCGGCCTCATAACGTTCGCCTACTTCTCGATCGCCAGCCATGTGCTGCCCGAGGACGAGTACGGGCGCATCACGCTGCTCTGGTCGGCGATGTTCATCACGGTCTCGGTGCTCTACCGGCCGGTGGAGCAGCTGCTGTCGAGGACGATCGCCGACCACGACGCGCGCGGCATCGAGGGCAACGAGCACCTGCGGGTCGCGGCGCGGATCCAGCTCGCTCTGGCCGCCCTGTTCGTGGTTGTGGCGCTCGCCTTCCGGGGGCGGATCCAGGACGACCTGTTCGCCGGCTCGTCGACGCTCTACTGGATCCTTGTCGTGGGTGTGCTCGCGTACGCCGCGAGCTACTTCGCGCGCGGCTACCTCGCCGGCCACCGCCTGTTCCCGCTCTACGGCGGGCTGGTCCTCATGGAGGCGACCTCGCGCTGCCTGTTCGCGCTCGCCGTCGCGGTGGGGATCGCCGAGGGCCAGTCAGCGGTGGCGCTCGGAATGGCGGCGGCGCCGATCGTCTCGCTGGCGGTCGTGCCGCCGGCACTCGCGACAAGGATCCGGCAGCGGGACCGCGACCGGGTCGCCGCGCCCAGCTTCGAGGTGAATCCAGACCAGCTCGACGCGGCCGCCCGCGACGAGCCGGCGGCCCGCGCACCGGAGTTCACCCTCGCGCGCGGCACCGGCTTCGCCGCGGCCGTGCTGCTCGTGATGCTCTGCGAGCAGACGTTCCTGAACGCGGGCCCATTGCTCGTGAAGGCCACGGCCGACACGGGCGGGGCGGCGCTCGCGGGCTTCACCTTCAACGTGCTGCTGATCGCTCGGGCGCCGCTCCAGCTCTTCCAGGCGATTCAGACCTCGATCCTCCCGCACCTGACGCGGCTGCGGGCGGGTGGCGAGCGCGACCCGTTCGCCAGGAGCGTCAACGTCACGCTGCGGGCCATCGCGGGCTTCGCGGGAATCGTGGCGCTCGTGATGCTGGTCGCCGGCCCGCAGTTGATGGACCTGCTGTTCGGCGGCGGCTTCGACTACGGCCGGGGCGGGCTCGTGCTGGTGTCGGTCGGCATGGGCCTCTACCTGTCGGCGGCCACCCTCAACCAGGCGCTGCTCGCGCACGAGCGCGCCCCACAGTCGGCGGCGTGCTGGACGGCCTGCGCCGTGGTGTTCGTGCTGTTCCTGCTGCTGGTCGAGTTCGACGACCGGGTGCTCCAGGTGGAGGTCGCCTTCATTGGCGCCGCGGCGCTGTTGGCGGGCTCGCTCTATGCGCTCTACAGCCGCGCCTGACATCCTCTCCCCATGGCCAAGCATCCGAACGTCGGCGACCCCGCGCCGGACTTCGACCTCGAGGGCACGAGCGGCCGCTTCAAGCTCTCGGACCACCGCGGCGAGCGGGTCATCCTCCTCTTCTATCCGGGCGACAACACGCCGGTCTGCACGCGCCAGTTCTGCTCGTACCGCGACAACGCCGAGGCGTTCGGGCAGCTCGACGCGACCGTCGTCGGGATCTCCTCGCAGGGCGTCGACTCGCACGAGAGCTTCACGGCCGAGCACGGATTGAACGTGCCGCTGCTGGCGGACGAGGGCGGCAAGGTCGCGAGGGCATACGGGGCGCACGCCCCCGTGGTGGGCACGAAGCGGGCGGCGATCATCGTGGACGAGGACGGGGTCGTCCGCTACCGGCACGATCACCTGCTCGGCCTCGACTTCCAGACGGTCGACGACCTCCGCGAGGCGCTCGACTCCGTTTCAGCCAGTGCGTGACTGACGGGTTCAGCATCCCGGCCTTCTTCAACGGGCCGCCTGAGTCGGGGAATGGCGGGTACACGTGCGGACGGGTGGCGGAGCTCGTGGGCGCCGATGTGGCGGAGGTGTCGCTGCGCTCGCCGCCGCCGCTCGACACCGAGCTTCGGGTGGTGCGCCAGGACGATCGCGTGTCGGTGCACGACGGCGAGACGCTGGTGGCCGAGGGGAAGCCCGCCGAGCTGCTGCTCGACGTCCCGGACCCGGTGCCGGCGGATGAGGTGTTCGCAGCTCAGGAGGCGGGGCGCGAGCGCTGGTCCGCCGGGCACCCGTTCCCGACCTGTCTCGTCTGCGGGCCCGGGCGTGCCGACGGCCTGGGCATCTTCCCGGCGGCGCTGCCCGGCCGTAACGGCCTGTTCGGCGCGCCGTGGACCCCGGACGATTCGCTCGAGGACGGTGACGGCCTGGTGCGGCCGGAGCTCGTGTGGGCGGCGCTCGACTGCCCGACGAGCGCGCCCGTGGGCAACTGGAGCTCGGGGCCGGCGATCGTGCTGGCCAGCTTGACCGCGCGGCTCGGTTGCCCGGTTCAGGTGGGCGAGCCGCACACGATCCTGTCGTGGAAGCTCGGCGAGGACGGCCGGAAGCGCTGGGGAGCCGCCGCGCTGTACGACTCGACCGGGACATTCACGTGCGCCTCGCGTGCGTTGTGGATCGAGTTGCGGGAGTAGGGTCCTCGCATGGCCACGCACTACCGGACCTGTCCCTTCTGCGAAGCCACGTGCGGTCTCGAGATCGAGACCGAGGGACGGAAGGTCGTGTCGGTGCGCGGCGACGCGGACGACGTCTTCAGCCAGGGATTCATCTGCCCGAAGGCGTACGGGATCAAGCAGCTGCACGAGGACCCTGACCGGCTGACGACCCCGCTGGTAAGGCGCGACGGCGAGCTCGTCGAGGCGAGCTGGGAGCAGGCCTTCGAGGAGATCGACAGGCGGCTGTCGCCGATCCTCGCGGAGCACGGCAGGAACGCCGTCGCCGTCTACCTCGGCAACCCGAATGCGCACAACCTGTCGGCCATCACGCACGGCCCGGCGTGGCTGCGGGTGCTCGGCACACACAACCTCTACTCGGCGTCAACGGTCGACCAGATGCCGAAGCAGGTCTCGGCGGGCTACATGTTCGGGGCGATGCTGTCGGTGCCCATCCCCGACGTCGACCGCTGCGACCACCTCCTGCTGCTGGGCGCCAATCCGCTCGTGTCGAACGGGAGCCTCCTCACCGCGCCGAACATGCGCGGTCGCCTGCGCTCGATCCGCGAGCGCGGCGGCAAGGTCGTCGTGATCGACCCGCGCCGCACGCGCACGGCGGAGGAGGCGGACGAGCACCACTTCGTCCGCCCGGGCACGGACGCGCTCCTGCTCGCGGCGATGGCGTGCACGATCGTCGAGGAAGGGCTCGACGACGCCGGGGCGCTCGCCGAGCACGTGAACGGTCTCGACGAGGTGCGGGAGCTCGTGGGCGAGTTCACGCCCGAGGCGGTCGCGGACGCGTGCGGGATCGAGGCGGGCGAGATCCGCCGCATGGCGCGCGAGCTGGCGGCGGCCGAGCGCGCCGCCGTGTACGCGCGCATAGGGACCTGCACGCAGGAGTTCGGCACGCACGCGAGCTGGCTCGTGGACGTGCTCAACGTGCTCACGGGCAACCTCGACCGCGAGGGCGGCGCGCTCTTCCCGCGCGCGGCGGTGGGGCAGAAGAACTCGTCGGGGCCGGGCGGCGGCGGGCGCGGGGTGCGCTTCGGGCGCTGGACGAGCCGCGTGCGCGGGTTGCCCGAGTTCTTCGGCGAGCTGCCGGTCTCCGTCCTCGCCGAAGAGATCGAGACGCCCGGCGAGGGCCAGGTACGGGCGCTGGTCACGGCCGCCGGCAACCCGCTCGTCTCGACGCCCAACAGCGGCCGGCTGGAGCGCGCCGTCGAGGGGCTCG
>Ga0207706_10003446_pt1 | contig 15103 bp, 15 predicted proteins | sample KBSC53metaG_FD_184318 | JGI IMG/M metagenome (GOLD analysis project Ga0207706, IMG submission 184318) | Corn rhizosphere microbial communities from Kellogg Biological Station, Michigan, USA - KBS C5-3 metaG (SPAdes) (version 2) | ecosystem: Host-associated > Plants > Roots > Rhizosphere > Soil ... | reverse complement strand
CGCTCTTTTTCGACGCTGCGACGGTGCCCGCCGCTTAAGTTGCGGAACACGATTCGGGCCGGCGCGTTGGCCGGTCGAACGTTGATTTCGTAACGAGAGCATAATGGCTGACCCGCTACATTCTGATCCGCCGATTCGAGAGACGGCGACCGAAGCGCGAGCGGGCTCGACTCCGGGCGTTGCCCGTAATGTTCTCGTTTTCGGGACGTTGCTGGTGGTGATTATTTTTGCGGTCATCTTCTTGGTTGGCCGCAGCTGAGCACCTAGCTTCTGTCTCAATCGCCGTTCATGTTCTTGTCACGCTCGCGCGGCCACGGCTGCGCTGCTTAACGGGTGGGGTCTAGTTTGACGGAAGCTCGACAGGACGACCGACCAGTTGCCGCTTCAGGCGATTGGGTGCCGCTGTCCGATCCTGAGTTCAAGGATCAGCTCGCGGCGGTCATCCCGCATCTTCGCGCCTTCGGGCGTTCGCTGTCCGGCAGCCGCGATCTTGCCGACGACTTGGTGCAGGAGACACTTCTCAAGGCGTGGGCGGCGCGCAAGCGCTTTCAGGCCGGCACGAACATGCGCGCCTGGACCTTCATCATCCTTCGCAACCTGTTCCTGAGCCAGATGCGCCGCGCGCGCTTCAAGGGCGAGTGGGACGATATCACGGCGTCGAAGATCCTCGCCGCTCCGGCGAGCCAGGATCGCCACATCGAGCTCGGCGACATGCAGCGAGCGCTCATGCACTTGCCGCAGCCGCAGCGCGAGGCGCTGATCCTCGTCGGTGCGGGCGGTTTCGCTTACGAAGAGGCAGCTGAGATCTGCGGTTGCGCGGTCGGCACCATCAAGAGCCGCGTGGCGCGCGGACGCGTTGCGCTCGAGCAATTGCTTTCGAGCGGCAAGTTGCCCTCACGGCGCCAGCACCGGACGGATCCCGACAAGTCGGCACTGCAGACGATCATGGGAGAGGTCGACGAGCTCAGCCGCGATCACGAGTGATCGCTAGGCCGACGGTCAGTTCAACCGGCGCAACAGCTCCGCAAAATCACGGTCGCACGGCTCCGAGGCCGCAGCCTCGAAGGCACGCCGAAGCGCCGCGGTGATTCCCGCGTGCGACGGCGGCGTGTCGACCCTGATGACCCGACGGTCCATTCTGTTCAGATCCGACGCCAAGACAGATTCACGTTCCACCTTCATTCCGATTGCAAACGTCGCAATGGCCTCGGAAGTTTCCTCCGAGTCGCTCGCGAAACAGTAAAAAGAGGGCAATGAGCCTGCAGGACCCCGTCGACAGCCGCCAAAATGCGACAGATCGGGCCGGCCGCCATTCGCCGTTCCTGCGCGAAGCCATGCTGGCGCGAGCGGACATCGTTGAGTCTTTCCTGAAGGATGGACCCGCAGCAGCTGCCGCGCTGGCATCGGCCACACCCGGCGATACGCTGGACAGCCAGCTGCGGCGCCAGCGGCTGGGCCTCGCGCTGGCCGTCGCCCTGGGCGATCTTTCAGGTGAGCTCAGCCTGGAACAAGTGACTGATCTACTTTCAGATTTCGCCGATCGGGCAATCGACGACGCTGTCCGCGCGGCAATCCTGGAGCGGGTACCGGATGCGAAGCCCGGCGGCTTCGCGGTCATTGCCATGGGCAAGCTTGGGAGCAGCGAGCTCAACTATTCGTCCGACGTCGACTTGTTGCTTCTGTTCGACCCGGAGCGGCTTCCGAGGCGGGAGCGCGATGATCCCGCGGAGGCCGCGGTGCGGGTCGGGCGGCGGATGATCGAATTGCTCCAAAAGAGGACAGAGGACGGTTACGTCCAGCGCGTCGACCTTCGCCTTCGGCCCTCGCCCGAGGTCACGCCGATCGCCTTGCCGGTCAATGCCGCCATCTCCCATTTTGAATCCTCGGCCCTGCCGTGGGAGCGCGCAGCCTTCATCCGCGCCCGCGCCGCCGCCGGCGATATCGCGCTCGGACAGCGCTTCCTCGATGCGATCCAGCCGTTCGTCTGGCGGCGCTCCCTCGATTTTGGCGTGATCGACGAAGTGCGGCAGATCTCGGCCCGCATCCGCGACCATTTCGCGCAAGGGTCGAACATCGGTCCGGGCTACGACCTGAAGCGAGGTCGCGGAGGCATTCGCGAGGTCGAATTCTTCGTCCAGATCCAGCAGATGATTCACGGCGGCCGCGACGCTTCGGTCCGCGCCCCCGCGACCCTGGATGCGATCAACGCCCTTCTGCAGGCCGGTCGCCTGGATGACACGGTCGCAGCCGAACTGGCGAAGGCCTACCGCCTTTTCAGGACCGTCGAACACCGCGTCCAGATGATCGACGACGCGCAAACGCACCTCCTGCCGGCGGACGGTGAGGCGTTGGACAATGTGGCGCAACTTCACGCGCTCCCCGATGGGAACGCGTTGCTCGATCTCCTTCGCCCCTATGTCGAGCAAGCCGGGATTATCTTCGACAGTCTCGCGCCGGATGCAAATGCGCGGCTGTCGAACGACCCCGATATTCTCGGTGAGGAATTACGTTCGTTGGGCTTCCAAGATCCGGAATCGGCGTCGCGACACGTGACCGACTGGCGTTCGGGGAAGGCGCGATCGTTGCGCTCGCCTCCGGCCCAGCAGGCTTTCGAAGCCATGCTCCCCGGACTCCTGCGTGCGATCGCCTCGGGGGCCGATCCGAATCACGCCCTCAATCGACTCGGCGACATCGTCGAGCGGCTGTCGAGCGGAGTGAATTTCTTCCGGTTGCTCGAGGCTCGCCCGGCGCTGGCGCGCCTTCTCGCCAAGATCCTCGCGCATGCTCCCGCGCTGGCGGACCAGCTGGCAAGACGGCCCGAGCTGTTCGAAGGGCTCTTCGACGCATCGTGCTTCGGCATGCCGGCCTCCGCCGATGAGTTTGCAGAGCAGCTGGGGCGCGCGATGTGCGGTCACCCCTATGACGTGGCGCTCGATCGGGCGCGCCGGCTGGTCAACGAGCGGCGCTTTGCGCTCGGGGTTCAGCTGATCGATCGCCGGCGCGACCCGCTGGAGGTGACCGAAGGCTATGCTCGCGTCGCCGAAGGGACATTGATCGCACTCGGCGAGGCGGCGCTGGCCGAGTTTCAGGAAGCGCACGGATCGATCCCGGGAGCCGAACTCCTGATCCTCGGGCTGGGCCGGCTCGGCGGCCATTCTCTGACCCATGCCTCCGACCTCGACCTCATCTACCTCCACACGGCCCCTCCGGACTCGCGATCCGATGGAGTAAAGCCGCTCGGGCCGAACGACTATTTCAACCGACTCGCCAGCCGCGTCACCGCGGCAATGAGCGTCCCGACGGCGGCAGGTCCGCTGTACGAAGTCGATGCCCGGCTGCGGCCCCAGGGCGCGAAGGGCATGCTTGTCGTCCCGCTCGAAGGCTTCGAGCGATATCAGCGGGAAGAGGCGTGGACCTGGGAGCATATGGCGCTCTGCCGCGCGAGGCCGGTCTTCGGCTCGCCCGCCGGCCGCGAGCGCGTGTCGGCCGCGATCGGCGAGATCCTTCGGATGCCGCATGACCCCGCCAAGGTGCTCGCCGACGCGGTCAAGATGCGTGCCGACATGGAACGCCACAAACCGCCACAGAGCACGCTCGACGTGAAGCTCGGTCCCGGCGGCCTGGTCGACCTGGAATTTGCAATCCACGTGCTCCAGCTGACGAAGCATGTCGGCATCAGCACGCGGCTGGAGGTGGCACTTGAAGAGCTGGTCGCCGACTCTTCGGTTGAGGCAAATATTGTTGATGCGCTAAAGTTGCTCTCGCGCATGCTAGTGATGATGCGCCTGGTCGCGCCCGGCGAAGTGAAGCCGACAGCGGACACCTGGCAGCTGGTCGCCGAAGCGTGCGGCGCTGGCACCTGGGATGAGCTTCTTGCCGAGCATGACGCGGCGAGGCAGAGGATCGCTTCACTCTGGAACAGCATCAAGCAAGGGCCGTGAGATGATCAACGAAGGCGACAAGGCTCCGGCCATCAATTTGACCGCAAGCGACGGCGGCAGCATCAACCTCGCTTCGCCGGGCCAGCCCCTCGTTCTCTATTTTTATCCCAAGGACGATACCACCGGTTGCACCCGGGAGGCTCAGGATTTCACCGAGCTCGCCAGCGATTATGCGAAGGCCGGCGTGAAGGTGGTCGGCGTCTCGCGCGATCCGATGAAGAAGCATGAGAAGTTCATCGCCAAGTACGATCTCGCGGTGCCGCTCGCGTCGGATGAGGAAGGGAAGGTCTCCGACGCCTTCGGCACTTGGGTCGAAAAGTCCATGTACGGCCGCAAGTATATGGGAATGGAGCGCGCGACCTACCTGATCGGCGCCGACGGTCGGGTGCTGAAGGCGTGGCGCAAGGTGAAAGTGCCCAAGCACGCCGAAGAGGTGCTGAAAGCTGCGAAGGCAGCTGCCTAGCCAGCCAGCGACTTCATGATCATTTCCCAGTGAAGCACGTCGTCGTACATCGACCGAACAGGCGTGCGCTCGTCGAGGCCGTGAGCGCGCTCGTCTTCCGGTGAAATGCCCCAGCTGCCGTCCACGTCGTAAACGGGGATGCCCTGGGCGCGGAAGAAGCTGCCGTCGGATGCTCCCGTCGACATCACCGGATAGACGCGCATCTGTGTCCCATGGAAGTGCTGCACCGCCTTCGTCACGGCGGCTAGCACGTCAGGCCTCAACGGTGAGCTCGGGGTCGGCAGGCCGATGTAATTGGGGTCCGGCTTCACTTCGATCTTGGGACCGGCGAGCTTCTGGAGCTCGGCCTGGATCGAGGTCGGCTGCACGCCGGGGAAGATGCGGCAATTAACGGTCGCCTGCGCCATCTGCGGGAGAGCATTGTCGGCGTGGCCGGCGTTCAGCATCGTCGCGACGCAGCGCGTGCGCGTCAGGCCGACTTCGAGCGGGTTGGCCTCGATCTCGTCGGCGGCCGCACCGTCGCTCGGATTGGCGAGCCAGCGCTGGATCGCATTGCCGAGGGCGCTGTTGCCTTCCTGGTGTGCGCGCTCTGTGAAATAGCCGCGGTTCGCGTCGGTCAGCATCGGTTCGAACCGATAGGCCCGCAGCTTTTCGAGCGAGTCCGCTAGGTCGTAGATCGCGTTGTCCGGCCGGGGCCGCGAGCTGTGGCCGCCCGGATTGCGGGCCGTGAAGAAATAGGTCTGGAAGGTCTTCTCGGCGACCGAAATGCCGCAGCCGAGCGGCCGGAAATTGCGGTCATAGGACGCACAACCGCCGTCGGCATTGAGGCCGAATTCGGCGTCCGTGAGGTTACGCCACTTGGTGGATCCGAGGGTCGCTCCGACTCCGCGCGTTTCCTCGTCACCGCTGTAAAAGAAAATGATGTCGCGGTTCGGCTTGAACCCTTCCGACATGAGCTTGATCGCGGCCATGGTGGTAGCGACGTCGCCATTCTTCATGTCGCTGGTGCCGCGACCCAGGAAATAGCCGCCTTCCTCGCGGAAGGTGAAGGGATCGAACTTCCAGTCTTCGCGCTTGGCCTCGACCACGTCCATGTGGCCGAGGATCAGCATCGGCTTCTTCGTCGCATGCGCCGAGCGCCAGCGGACGATCAATGCCGCCGTCTGGTCGCCTGGAAGCGCCTCGTACGGCATGATGTTGATGTCGGCGTCGGGGATGCCGGCGGCCCGGAACTGGTCCGCCAGCAGCTTCGCCATGCGCTGGGTCTCGCCGCGATTGTGGACCGACGGGATCTCGATCGCCTGCTTGAACAAGGCGCGCGTCTTGGCCTGCCATGCGGCGGGTAGCTGGGTGGGGACGGTCCGCGGGTCGGTGGCCGCGATCGCCCCGCTCGAGACTGCGCCGGCGAGGATCAGTGCAAGGACGCGCTTCATTCTATTCTCCTATTTGCCGGCGAGGTCACGGAGCATCAGCTGCCAGTGGACGACATTGTCGTAAAGCGACTGGATCGGGATGCGCTCGTCCTTGCCGTGGGCGCGGAAGTCGGTCGGGACCTGCACCCACGCGCCGTTGACGCCATAGACGGGAATGCCCGCAACGCGGAACGGCCGGGCATCGCTGGCGCCGGTCGACATCTCCGGGAACACGATCATGCCGGGATGCAGGGCCTGGATGGCCCGGGTGTAAGCGCCGGTGACATCTGGGCGAAGTGGGGAGGCGAGCGAAGCGACATAATCGTCGTTGCGGCTGACCACGACCGTCGGATCGTTCGCAATCCTCTCCAGCTCGGCCTTCACGGCATTGGGATCCTCACCTGGGAAGATCCGGCAATTGACCATCGCGGTCGCGAGCTGGGGCAGGGCATTGTCGGCATGGCCGGCGAACAGCCTGGTCGGAACGCAGCGCGTGCGGGTCAGGCCGACTTCGCTCTCGCTGGCTTCGATGATGTCCGCTGCCTCGCCGTCGTTGGGATTGGCGAGCCAGCGCCTCATCGCATCGCCGAGCGGGCCTTTCTCCATCTTCGCGCGGGCGGTGAAATAGGCGCGCGTCGTCTCGTTCAGCTTGGGGGTGAAGCGATAGGCTTCGAGCCGCTCCAAAGCGTGGGAGAGGCTGTAGATCGCATTGTCCTTGCGCGGCTTGGACGAATGCCCGCCGCGGTTGCGAACCGTGAACGTGTAGCCGGCGAAGGTCTTCTCGGCCGTCTGCATCGAGAAGCCGGCCGGGCTGCCGTCCGGGTTGAACCCGCCGCCGCCGCCATCGGCGTTCAGGCCGAACTCGGGGTGGCCGAGCATATCTAGCCACTGGCTCGCGCCGTTGCGAGCGCCGATCCCGTTGGTTTCCTCGTCGCCGGTGAACAGCACGACGATGTCGCGCGTCGGCTTGAACCCGGCCTTGCGGAGGTTGATCATCGACTGGGTGATGGCGGTGATGCCGTCCTTCATGTCGATTGTCCCGCGGCCATAATAATAGCCGTCGCGCTCGGTCATCACGAATGGATCGGTGGTCGAGTCTTCTTTCTTGGCCTCGACCACGTCCATGTGCCCCATCAGAAGGATCGGCTTGGCCTTCGGGGTGCCCGCCGCCCGCCAGCGGAAGATGAGCGCGGCGGTGTCGTCGTCGCCCGTCGTGGCGCTGCCCGTGTGATAGGGCATGACGTGCACGTCTTCGGCGGGGAAGCCGCCGGCCTTCAGCTGGTCGGCCAGATATTGCGCCATCTGCGGCACGTTGTGCCGCCCGATGACCGTCGGCGTGTTGATGATGTGCTCGAACATGTCATGCGTCGCCTGGCGCTGCGCGGGCGTCAGCTGCGGGCCGGCGGCATGTGCGGTCGAGGCAAGCGCGATGAGCGCGGTGGCGGCAAGCAGGTGGCGCATTCCATTCCCCCTCAGATGAGTTGCGCGACGCTACTCAGTGTTGGTGCGCCGTCAAGTTACGGTGCCGTGACCTTCTGCAAGATATTCGGCGCTGCGCATTTCTTCGAGGCGGCTCGCGGTTCGCTGAAACTCGAAACTGCCGTCGCCGGCGGGATAGAGTCCTTCGGGTTCGGCATCCGCCGCGGCGAGAAGCTTCACCTTATGCTCATAGAGGGCATCGATCAGCGTCACGAACCGTGTCGCCTCGTTGCGCATCTCTGGTCCCATCACAGGAATGCCGACGATGATGACAGTGTGATAGCGCCGGGCAATGGCGAGATAGTCCGCGGCGCCGCGAGGCTCGCCGCACAGCCGCTTGAAGGAGAAGACGGCGACGCCCTTCAGGCTCTTGGGTACGTGCAGCGTTCGCCCGCCGCCGACGTCGATATCCTCCGAAGGCACTTTCGCGCGATCCTCGACCGGATAATCGGTCAGCTGGAAGAATGCACGGCTGAGGTCGGCGGTGGCCTCCGGACCGTTCGGGACGTGCCAGACCTCGACGCCCGTCAGGCGGTCGAGCCGGTAGTCGGTCGGGCCGTTCACCTCGACGACCAGCATGCGCTGCTCGATCAATTCGATGAAGGGGATGAAGAGTTCGCGGTTGAGCCCGCCCTTGTACAGATCGCGCGGCGGACGGTTCGACGTGGTGACGACTCGCACGCCTTGCTCAAGCAATTTGCCGAACAGCCGCGACAGGATCATCGCGTCGGCGGGATTGGTGATCTGCATCTCGTCGAAGCAGAGCAGCTTCGCCTCCTCGGCGATCTGCTCCGCGACCGGCTCGATCGGGTCGCCTTCTTCGCGCTGTCTCGCAGTTCGAAGGCGGGAATGGGTCTCCAGCATGAATTCGTGGAAGTGCACGCGGCGCTTGGGATTGATGTCGATATGCTCGAAGGCAAGGTCCATCAGCATCGATTTGCCGCGCCCGACACCGCCCCAGAGGTAGGCGCCCGCTGGACCGTCTGCGCGCTCACCGAACAGCCTCTGGAAGAACCCACCCGGCTGGTCCATGCTGGCAGCGACACGATCGAGCGCCGCGACCGCGCGTTCCTGCGCCGGATCCGGTTTCAGCTCGTTGGCGGCAATCAGAGCGTCGTAGGCGACCCGTACGGGTCCGGTCATCTCGCCGAGGGTCCGTTGGCGCGGTTCACCTTCTTGAGCGTCCCGCTGAAACTGTAGCAATTCTCGCCATTCTGCTTGACCACGCCCTGAAGGAAGGCGTGTCCGCGGGTCTGCTTTACCAGTTCGACATGCGAATCCAGCGGGCTTCCGGCCTGTCCGCGCGCGAGGAAATGCGTCGTGAGGTCGAGCGTCACATAATGCGCCCGCTCCATCCCCGCGCAGAGGCCGCCGGCGAACATCGACATGTCGATGAAGCTCATGATCGCTCCGCCGTGGATCGATCCGCCCATATTCATATGGTCCTCGGTCGGAAACATGCGCGCGATCCCGCGCCCCGGCCCGTCCGGCTTGAATAGCAATCGCCCTGTGGCGGCCGCGAAGCTCGAGCGCGGGAAATCGCCCCAGCTATACCAGCCGGGGTTGTCGGGATCCGGCGTCGCTCCCCTGGGAACGCCGACGTCCTCCAGCGATCCTTCGTTCTCGGTTGGCTCGTCGGTCACATCACTGGCGTACTTGGGTCGGTAGCAGTGCGCAACTGGATGTGACGGTTACCCGGCCCGCTCGGCGATCAGCTTCTTGGTCTCGGCGATCGCCTTCGCCGGATTGAGACCCTTGGGGCAGACGTTCGCGCAATTCATGATCGTATGGCAGCGGTAGAGGCGGTACGGATCCTCGAGCGTGTCGAGGCGCTCGCCCGTCGCTTCGTCGCGGCTGTCCGCCAGCCAGCGATAGGCCTGGAGCAGGATAGCGGGGCCGAGGAACTTGTCCGAGTTCCACCAGTAGCTCGGGCAGCTCGTCGAGCAGCAGAAGCAGAGGATGCATTCATATAGCCCGTCGAGCTTCGCCCGGTCATCCGGCGACTGCAGCCGCTCGCGCGACGGCGCCGGAGACGCGCTCTTCAGCCACGGCTGGATCAGCGCATATTGCGCATAGACGTTGGTCAGGTCAGGGACGAGGTCCTTTACCACTTCCATGTGCGGCAGCGGGGTGATCTGGATGTCACCCTTCAGGTCGTCGATAGAGGTCGTGCAGGCGAGCCCGTTCTTGCCTTCCATATTCATCGCACACGACCCGCAAATCCCTTCTCGGCAGGAACGGCGGAAGGTCAGGGTCGGGTCAATCTCATTCTTGATCTTGATGAGTGCGTCGAGGACCATCGGCCCGCACTTGTCGAGGTCGATCGTGTAGCGGTCCCAGCGCGGATTGGCGCCTCCGTCGGGATCGTAGCGATAGATCTTGAAGGTCTTGAGACGCTTGCCTTCCTCGGGCTTCCACTCGCGGCCCTTCGTAATCTTGCTGTTCTTTGGAAGCGTGAATTCGGCCAACGCTCTGGGCTCCTTGTTTGGTGGGTCCGCTAGCACGCACTCGCGGCCTTTTCAAAACCCTGTTCCGGCTGCGCGCCGACAAACAGCATTAGATTGCATTCGGCGCGCTTGAGCCCGATACCATCCCCGGGGAGAGCCATTTCGGGGGAGGGTTTCTCCTAATGACTCCAATAAGAGAGCGCCTCCAAGCGCTGGATCTTCTGCGCGGCGCTGCGGTCGCGGGGATGATCCTTGTGACGACTCCAGGCGACTGGGCATTCACTTATTCGCAGCTGCGCCATGCCGACTGGAACGGGTGGACGGCCGCCGACATCGTCTTTCCTGCCTTCCTCTTCAGCGTCGGCTTCGCGCTAGGACTCTCCTTTCCACGGCCGTTCGGCGAGGCGGATGAGCGCGGACAATATTGGTGGCGCGTCGTTCGGCGAGTGGTCGCGCTGATCGTTCTCGGTCTCGCGCTGGAAGCTACCAACAACCTGGCAATTGCGCTGGGCGCCTGGTTCCCGGGCAAGCCTGGATTGGACGGTCTACGCATTCCCGGCATCCTCCAGCGGATCGGGCTTTGTTACGGGTTTTCCGCTGTCTTGCTGGCGGTGACTGCACGCCGGAGACCGGACGGACTGTTTCACGTTAACCTGCGCGCTATTGCGACCGCAATTGTCGTCGTCCTGATCGGTTATTGGGCGCTGCTGAGCTTCATCCCAGTGCCGGGCTACGGCGCCGGGCGGCTCGACATTGCTGGAAACCTGCCGGGCTATGTCGACCGAATGATTTTCGGGGTCTCGCACATGTGGCAGTACGGAAACGTGGCTTGGGGTCAGCCGGTCTTCTACGATCCCGAAGGAATACTCTCGACCTTTCCAGCCGCGACGAATTGCTTGTTCGGAGTACTCGCCGCGTCGTTCTGGCGGCGGTCGTCGGATCGCGCTCCGCTCGTTGTCGCGCTTTCAGGGGCCGCGCTGATCGTGCTCGGCCTGCTGGTCGATCCACTGTTCGTGATCAACAAGCGTATCTGGACAAGCAGCTTCGCTCTGCTGAGCAGTGGTGTGGCGGCGATTGCTCTTGCCGCTTTCGGCATGGCCGTCCGATCTGCGACCGCGGTTCGACTTTTGACGCCGCTGCGCGTGCTCGGCGGCAACGCGATCCTTGCATTCGTTATCGCGACTCTGTTCGGCCGTCTCTATGGCGCGCCGTTGCTTGGAACAGTCGACAACAGGACTTCGCCGGCTGCATGGCTCGATCATGCGATTCAGCGCTTTGTCGGCGATCCCTATATCGCGTCGCTATCGTGCGCGATCGTCGTTCTCACCATGGTCACGCTGCTGCTGTGGCCGCTCCACAGGCGAGCGATCCACTTCCGGCTGTGATCAGTCGGCTCAACGCCGCAGCAGCGCGCTGATCACCTGCTCGACCAGCAAGGTCCGCGGATCGACGCGGTAGAGATAGCCGTTGCTGTAATAATAGCGGTCGGACGCATCGAGATCGTAGCGGCGCCGGAGGTCATACGGAATTTCGCGATACGCGTACCTCGTGCCGTAACCGCTGCGCCAGCGATCGCCGCGATAGAGCTTCTTCGCCTGGCCCGGCGGCATGCAACCGTTGTGCTTTTTGGCAAGGCCCGGCGGGCAGCCGCCGACGCCGTAGCCGTACGCTTTGTCATAGCCGTGACCGCGACCGTGACCGTTACCCGGTTTTGCCAGTGCCGGGCCAGCGAAGCCGAGCGCCGCAGCGCCGGCGATGAGAAGTAGCTTTTTCATAGTCCCACCATAGTTGTTCTCACCACCTGAACGTTCGTTGAGCGAAATGGTTACCACCCTCCTCAAGACGCTGGTCCGAGGAACGGCGCGCTTCGGCGGCTGTTGGCACCTTGAGCAGCAGGAGGAACATCATGCTTGGAAAAGCCGACGCAACACCGATGATTGCGGTAACGGACCTCGATCGGGCGCGGAAATTCTACGAGGACAAGCTGGGACTGGAGACCAAGGACGAATGGGGCGGCGAGGGTGCGACGCTGAAGAGCGGCGACACGCTCATCAACCTCTACCGTTCCGAATTTGCAGGCACCAACAAGGCAACTGCGCTAACGTTCGACGTCGACGACATCGACAAGGAGGTGAGCGAGCTGAAGGAGAAGGGCATCTTCTTCGAACATTATGACCTGCCCGGCCTCGAGCCGCAGGGCGATCTCTATGTCGGAGAGGGGGGCTTCAAGACCGCCTGGTTCAAGGATCCGGACGGCAATATCCTCAGCCTCATTGAAGGCGGCGAGTGACGCGAAGGAGGCCGTCGCCAGCGCGGCGACGGCCTCCTGCGTCTTGTGAGGCCAAGTCTAAGGAACCTGGATGACGCGAACGACGCGATACGTGTTGGGGTTCACGACATAGACGTAGCCGTCGCGGTTCACGTACCGAAAGTTCGTTCCGAGGTGATAGCGAGTGACGACCGGCTGCGGCAGCGCGTCGAGGTCGACGTACGAATAGCTCGGCCCGAAGCGATAGCCGACGCTATAGCCCGCGCGGCGGGCCTGCTTGGCTGTCAATCGTTTCCACGCCACGCAGTGGCCGTGGCGATATTTCGTGCACTTGGTAACGTTGGTGTAGCGCTTCGCCTCAGCGGGGACCGCAGTGAGAGCGAAGGCTGCTGCGCCCAATGCGAGTAGAGCCTTGGTCATCTCCATTCTCCTGTTTGCTGGATCGGTCGGAAACGACTTCCGCATGGCTGATGTTTCGCATTTCATCGGCGCGTAAGCACAATTTAATGTGATTTCCTCGCGGTTGCGGCGCGGGTGTCACCTCGCTAATCGGGCGCCGAGTGCCGTGGGGGCGACCTGCCTCCTGCAGCGTGGCAGCGGCGCTCCTCAAAGCGGCGACTCCCCAGGCAATCGCCGCAGTGAACACAAAGAAAGGCGGAAAGCAGCCTCATGGCTCGGAAGAAGATCGCGCTCATCGGCGCCGGGAATATCGGCGGTACGCTCGCCCACCTGGCCGCGCAAAAGGAACTTGGCGACATCGTTCTGTTCGACGTCGTCGAAGGCGTCCCGCAGGGCAAGGCGCTGGACCTGTCGCAGTGCGGCCCGGTCGAAGGCTTCGACGCGAAGATCACCGGTACCAACGATTATGCCGACATTGCCGGAGCGGACGTCATCATCGTCACCGCCGGCGTGCCGCGGAAGCCCGGCATGAGCCGCGACGACCTGCTCGGCATCAACCTGAAGGTAATGAAGGCCGTGGGCGAGGGCATCAGGGCCAATGCGCCGGATGCATTCGTCATCTGCATCACCAACCCGCTCGACGCGATGGTGTGGGCGCTGCGTGAGTTCTCCGGTCTGCCGCACAACAAGGTCGTCGGCATGGCCGGGGTGCTCGACAGCGCGCGCTTTTCGACCTTCCTTGCGCAGGAATTCAACGTCTCAATCCGCGACGTGAACACCTTCGTGCTCGGCGGCCACGGCGACACAATGGTGCCGGTGGTCGAATATTCGACCGTCAACGGCATCCCGGTACCAGACCTGGTCAAGATGGGCCTGTCGACCCAGGAACGCATCGACGAGATCGTCAAGCGAACCCGCGGCGGCGGCGGTGAGATCGTCGCACTGCTGAAGACCGGGTCAGCCTTCTACGCGCCGGCCGCGAGCGGCATCGCGATGGCAGAGGCTTATCTTGGCGACCAGAAGCGCATCCTGCCCTGCGCCGCTTATGTGAACGGCGAATATGGCGTCGACGGACTCTACGTCGGCGTGCCGGTGCAGATCGGCGCTGGCGGGGTCGAGAAGATCATTGAGATCGATCTCGACGAGACGGCCAAGCAGAACCTGCAGGTTAGCGTCGATGCGGTGAAAGAGCTGCTGGTCGCCTGCAAGCAGATCGACAACAGCCTGGCCGAAGAGGCGGTCGCGTGAGCATCCTCGTCGACAGGAACACCAAGGTCATCACCCAAGGGATGACCGGCGAGACCGGCACGTTCCACACGCGACAGGCGCTCGATTACGGGACGCAGATGGTCGGCGGCGTCACGCCGGGGAAGGGCGGGACCGAGCATCTCGGTCTACCGGTGTTCAACACGGTGCATGAGGCCGTTGCCAGGACCGGCGCCACGGCGTCGGTAATCTACGTCCCGCCGCCATTCGCCGCGGACTCGATCCTCGAGGCAATCGACGCCGAGGTGCCGCTGATCGTCTGCATCACGGAGGGCATTCCGGTCCTCGACATGGTGAAGGTGAAGCGCGCGCTCTCCGACTCCAAGTCGCGGCTGATCGGGCCGAACTGCCCGGGCGTACTCACCCCGAACGAGTGCAAGATCGGGATCATGCCCGGCAACATCTTCAAGAAGGGCAGCGTCGGCGTCGTTAGCCGGTCGGGCACGCTCACCTATGAGGCGGTGTTCCAGACAACCAACGAAGGGCTCGGCCAGACGACCGCCGTCGGCATCGGCGGCGATCCTGTGAAGGGCACGGAGTTCATTGAGTTGCTCGAGATGTTCCTTGCGGATGACGAGACACAATCGATCATCATGATCGGCGAGATCGGCGGAAGCGCCGAGGAGGACGCCGCGCAGTTCCTCGCGGATGAGGCCAGACGCGGGCGGAAGAAGCCCGTGGTGGGCTTCATCGCCGGGCGCACCGCGCCTCCGGGTCGCCGGATGGGCCATGCGGGCGCGATCGTCTCCGGCGGCAAGGGCGACGCCGAGAGCAAGATCGCGGCCATGGAAGCGGCTGGAATTACCGTCAGCCCAAGCCCATCTGAATTGGGCAAGACTCTGAAGGAATTGCTGGTTTCGGCATGAACGACGTTGCCACGGGAATTGTCGAGCGCGAGACCGGGCCCAGCTGGGCGCGGCCGAACTGGCCTGTTGCCGAGCTCGATGAGCTGAACCTCGGTCTCGATCCTACGCAAGCGACGATCGAGAAGGTCAAGGCCAAAGTCGCCGAAAAGGCGGCCGGGACCACCAGCGATCCGGAAGCGATCCGTCGTTCAGTGGAAGATTCCATCCGCGCGATGATGCTGATCCGCACCTATCGTGTGCGCGGTCACCTCGCCGCCGACCTCGATCCACTGCGCCTCACCCGCCGCGAAGTCCCCGCGGACCTCACCGCCGAATATCACGGCTTCAGCGACGACGATCTCGACCGCCCGATCTGGCTGTGCGGCGCGCTCGGCTTCGAGCAGGCGACCGTGCGGGAGATCGTGAAGGTCCTGCAGCGCAATTACTGCGGTCACGTCGGCCTCGAGTATATGCACATCAACGAGGTCGAGGAGCGGCGTTTCCTCCAGGAGCGGATGGAGGGCAAGGACGCCGAGATCCAGTTCACGCCGGAAGGCAAGCAGTCGATCCTGACCAAGGTCA
>Ga0207706_10003442_pt1 | contig 15117 bp, 17 predicted proteins | sample KBSC53metaG_FD_184318 | JGI IMG/M metagenome (GOLD analysis project Ga0207706, IMG submission 184318) | Corn rhizosphere microbial communities from Kellogg Biological Station, Michigan, USA - KBS C5-3 metaG (SPAdes) (version 2) | ecosystem: Host-associated > Plants > Roots > Rhizosphere > Soil ... | reverse complement strand
AACTTCAAGGGCATCGACATCATGAGGGCGGTCCGCTCGTTCGACCCGTGCCTGCCCTGCGGGGTCCACATGTACAAGGGCAAGGGGCCGGTCCGGAAGGTGGTCCATACCCCGACGGCGCTCTGCTGAGCCGATGGAGGCAGAGCAGCTCATTGCCCGTGTGCAGGAGCTCACGGGACGGCTGGAGCACCTCGAGGATGCCGACTGCCGCGAGCTCGCCGAGCAGCTCACGGGCGCGGTCGTCCAGATGTACGGCGCCGGCCTCGAGCGCATCGTCGAGCTGATCGAGGACGAGGAGACGCGCGCCCGGCTCGCCGCCGACGAGCTGGTCGCCGGGCTCCTCATGATCCACGACCTATATCCCGTTCCGCTGGAGGAGCGGGTGGTCCAGGCGCTCGACACCGTCAGGCCCTACATGGAGTCGCACGGCGGCAACGTCGAGCTGCTCGGGATCGAGGACGGGATCGTGAAGCTGCGCCTCGAGGGCTCGTGCAAGTCGTGCCGGGCGTCCTCCTCGACGCTCGAGCTCGCGGTGCAGCAGGCGCTCCAGCAGTTCGCGCCGGACCTGCTGGGGATGGACGTCGAGGGGGTGATGGAGGAGGACGACGCCGGGATCACCGGCATCGCGCTCCCCATGACCAACGGGTCACCCGGCTGGCACACGCTCGCCATCGATGCGCCCGCGCTGCTCACGGCGACCGATGTCGAGGGCACGTCGCTCGTGGTGGCGAACGTTGACGGCACGTTGCTCGCGTATCGAAACGAGTGCGCAAGCTGTGGCTCCGAGCTGGCCGGCGGCGCGCTGGACAACGGAGCACTCGCATGTCCGTCGTGCGGGCGTTCCTACTTCCTGCCGCAGGCCGGGCGCTCGATGGACGACGAGCATCTCCAGCTCCATCCGATCCCTCTCCTGCGCGAGGCCGAGGAGATCAAGGTGGCGCTGTGAAGCCGCTCGACGAAGCCGTGGCGAGCCGGCGCAGGGCGCTGATGATCTCGGGCCTTCGCGGGCTCGCCGAGCCGAAGCCGCCGACGCGGGTGACGGGGGAGGAGCTCTGCGACCTGTGCGGGACGACGGTGCCCTCCGACCACCGGCACATGCTGAACCTGTACGAGCGCCAGATCGTCTGCGTATGCGAGAGCTGCTGGGGGCTCCGCTCCGGTGACGCCTCGTTCCGGCCGACCGGCACCCGCACGCTGTGGCTCGAGAACTTCGAGCTGCCCGAGGACATCTGGGCGCAGTTCCGGATCCCGATCGGGCTGGCCTTCTTCATGCATTCGAGCGTCACGGACTGCGTGGTCGCGATGTACCCGAGCCCGGCGGGCGCCACCGAGAGCGAGCTCCACTTCGAGACCTGGGGCCGCCTCGTGGACGTCAACCCGCTGCTTCGCAACCTCGAGCCGGACGCGGAGGGGCTGATCGTCAACCGGATGGGCGAGCCGCACCAGTTCGCCATCGCCCCGATCGACCGCTGCTACATGCTGGTCGGGCTCATCAAGGCGTCGTGGGAGGGCATCTCGGGCGGCGTCGCCGTGGAGCGGGCGATCGAGGGCTACTTCGACGAGCTGCGGAAGGCGGCGGCGTGAGCCAACCCGAGGTGATGACGCCGCCGGTGGCGCCCGAGCCGGAGTTCCGGGTCCTCGGCGCGACCGGCCGGCGCTACGCGGCGGTGCCCGCGCTCGACTTCGACGTGCACGTCTCGGAGCCCGGCGGACGGCAGGTGTACGCGATCGTGCTGACGGCCCAGGTCATGATCGAGCCCGCCCGGCGACAGTACGACCCCGAGACGCGCGAGCGGCTCGTCGAGCTCTTCGGGGCGCCGGAGCGCTGGGCCACGACCACCAGGAGCCTCGTCTGGCACCAGGCCGAGGCGGTCGTGCCGGCCTTCACGGGCTCCACGACCTTCCACATGGCGGTGCCGGCGAGCTTCGACATGGAGGTCGCGTCGTCGAAGTACCTGTACGGCCTGCCGGACGGCGAGGTGCCGCTCGCGTTCAACTTCAACGGCACGGTGCACTACCGCGGCGACGACGGGCGCCTGCAGCTGTCGCTCGTGCCGTGGTCGTGCTCGGCCGAGTTCCGGCTTCCCGTGTCGACCTGGCGCGACCTGATCGAGCACTACTACCCGCGCACCGGGTGGATCGCGCTGCGCGACGAGACGCTGCTGGCGCTCCAGCGCGAGAAGGCCGCGCGCGCGCTGCCGACGCTCGACGCATGCGTGGCCGCGCTGCTCGAGGAGGAGCGGTGAGCGTCGGGGAGCTTGTCGACTCGCTGCTCTACGAGGGCTACGCGCTCTACCCGTACACGCCGGGAGCGACCAAGAACGCGACCCCGACTCCGTTCGGGATCGTCTACCCGCAGGCCTATGCCCGGACGCTCGACACGGCCTACGACCACCTGGAGCTCCGGTGCTTGGTCGAGGGTGACGGGGACATCACCGCCGAGGTGCGCTTCCTGCTGCCGAGCGGCGAGCGCCATGTCGCAGATCCGCAGCGGATCGAGGGTGAGGGCGAGTTCGACTTCGGCGACGTGTCGGTACGGGCCACCCTTGAGTCCCAACGACTAAAGGGGTCAGACCCCTTGAGTCGTGGGGGCTTAGATTTGCGGCGCGTCTCGTTCAGGGTCGAGAACCGGACCCTGGTTCCGGAGGGGCTCTCGCGTGGGGAGGCGCTTCGCTACTCGCTGATCTCGGCTCATCCGATCCTTCGTGTTACGGGAGGCGCGCGCTTTGTCTCTCAGCTGGATGCGCCCTGCGACAGCGTCAACACGTGGCCCGTGCTCGCGTCGCCCGACGACGACGTGATGATCGGCGCGGCGATCGTGCTCCCGGACCATCCGCAGATCGCTCCGGAGAGCCGCGGCAACCTCTTCGACAACACGGAGATCGAGGAGGCGCTCGTGCTGCACGTGCACGCGCTGAGCGAGGGCGAGCGGGCCGAGATCGGAAAGCAGGACACGGCCGTGAAGGAGATGATCGACCGCGCGCTCGCGGTCACGCCGGACGAGGTCCTGAAGCTGCATGGCCGCATGGAGCTGCGCGACCCGGTCACGCGCGAGCCGCCGCGCCCCTCCGCAGACGTGCGCGACCCGACTCGCGGCCTGCCCGAGGTGGAGGTCGACGGCGTGGTGTTCCGGCGCGGCGCCAGGGTGGTCGTGCGCGAGGGCCTCGAGGCCGACCTTCAGGCGCGCATGCTCCAGGGCCGCACGGTCAGGGTCGAGCGAATCCACCGCGACTACGACGGGCGGGTGCACCTCGGCGTGAGCGTCGACGAGCCGGGTCACGAGGTGCTGCGCGAGACGGGCCGCTTTCTCTGGTTCTTCCCACCGGAAGTGGAGGTAGTCGAATGAAACGGATCCTGGTCGCCGGAATAGGCAACTCCTGGCTGCGCGACGACGGCTTCGGCGGGGAGGTCGTCAAGCGCCTCGAGGCGCGCGAGCTGCCCGAGGGCACCGTCGTGCTCGACTTCGGCACCGGCGGTCTGGACCTCGCCTACGAGGTGATGCGCGGCTACGACGCGCTCGTGCTCGTGGACGTGAGCCGTCAGGGCGGCGAGCCGGGGACGCTGTACGTGATGGAGGCCAGTGAGAAGGAGGTCGAGGCCGGTATCGAGGACGGGCAGGTGATCAACCCGCACGCGATGGACCCGCAGACCGTGCTCCGTTTCGTGAAGACGATCGGCGCCTGGCCGGGCAAGGTCGTCGTGATCGCCTGCGAGCCGGCCCAGGTGGAGGAGATGGGGCTCGGGCTGAGCGACGAGGTCGCCCGCGCGGTGGGCGGCGCCGTGGACCTCGTGGCGCATACCGTCGGCGAGCTCCAGGCCGACGCCGCCTACGCGACCGGCTGAGCCATGCACGAGCTGTCGCTCTCCGGCGCGATCGTCAACACCGTCGAGAAGCACGCGGCGGGGCGGCCGGTGAGCGTCGTGAGCATGCGAATCGGAGCGCTCCGGCAGGTGGTGCCGGACACGCTCGACTTCTACTTCGGCTTTGTCGCGAGCGGCACGGTCTGCGAGGGCGCGCGGCTGGAGCAGGAGCTGATCCCCGCGCGGCTCCGCTGCGCGACCTGCGAGCGCGAGTGGGACATCGAGCTGCCGATCTTCATGTGCCCGGAGTGCGGCCCGTCGGGACGGGTCGAGGTGGCGAGCGGCGACGAGTTCGAGGTTGAGTCGATCGAGGTCGAGGAGGCCGAATGCATCGCACGAAGGTGAGGATCGTCGAGGAGGCGCTCGACGCCAACAACACGATCGCCCAGGCGAACAGAGCCGACTTCGACCGCGCCGGCGTGCGCGTCGTGAACTTCATGAGCGCGCCGGGCGCCGGCAAGACCGCGCTCCTCGAGCGGGTGGCGCGCGACCTGCCCGGCGTGCGGGTTGGCGTGCTGGAGGGCGACGTGCAGGGCTCGATGGACGCGGACCGGCTCGCGTCGCTGCACGTGCCCGTGACCCAGCTCAACACCGACCCGAGCTTCGGCGGCGAGTGCCATCTCGACGCGAACATGGTCCGCTCGGCATTGCCCGAGCTGCCGCTCGACGACATCGACCTGCTCGTGATCGAGAACGTCGGCAACCTGGTCTGCCCGGCGGAGTTCAGAGTCGGCGAGGACGCGCGCATCATGGTGTCCTCGATCACCGAAGGCGAGGAGAAGCCGCTCAAGTACCCGCTGATGTTCCGCGCCTGCGAGCTGGTGCTGATCAACAAGATCGACCTGCTTCCGCATCTCGACTTCGACCTCGACAAGTTCCTCTACAACCTCGACTCCGTGAATCCGGGCGTGGAGCGGATCCTGGTCAGCGCGAAGACCGGAGAGGGCGTCGACGAGTGGCGGGCCTGGCTCGCGCGGATGGGCGCGGTCCCGACCGGGGCAGGAGCGGGCGCGGAGGCCCGCGTGTGACGGAGGCGCTCCGAACCGACGTCGTCGAGCGCGCGCTCGCCGACAGGACGCGCGCCAACCGCGACTTCTTCGACGCCGAGGCCGAGCGGCTCGCGCGCCTGTGCCACCGGATGGCCGAGCGATTCGCGCGCGGCGGCCGGCTGATCGCCCTGGGGCGCTCGCCGGCGGCCCGGTCGGACGTCCGGCACGTGGCAGTCGAGTTCGTGCACCCGGTGATAGTCGGGAAGCGGGCCCTCCCGGCAATCGGGCTGGCTGGCGAGGGGGGCGGCCTGGCCGAGCAAATCGTGCTCGTGGCCGAGCCCGACGACATCGCCATCGGCTTCGGCGCGGACGAGGATGGGGGAGAGGTGGCCGCGGCGCTCGCGCTCGCGCGCGAGCGCGGCTGCCTCACGCTGGCGTTCGCCCCGGCCGGCGCCGAGTGGGAGTTCGAGCCGCCGGGGCCGGACGCGCCGGTCCGCCAGGAGCTGGTGGAGACGCTCTACCACGTGCTCTGGGAGCTGGTCCACGTCTTCTTCGACCACCGCGGGCTGCTCCAGGGGCGCAGCCCGCGGCCCACGCACGACTCCGGCGCGTCGAGCTTCCTCTATCCGTTCCTCGGCGAGCAGGAGCACGATCTCGAGGCGGTCGTGGACGACGTCCGCCGCTCGGTGCTCGCGAAGGCCGAGGAGGTCGGGGAGCTCCGGGCACAGACGCTCACCGACAACCGCGACGAGCTGATCTCCGCCGCGGCCGGCCTGCGGGACCGGCTCGACGCCGGCGGCCGCCTGCTCGCGCTCGGGAACGGCGGCTCGGCCACCGACGCGATGGACGCGGTCGCTGACTTCCGGCGCCCGCCGGACCCGCGCTGGCAGGCGCGCCGCGCGCTGGACCTGACGGAGGACCCGTCGATCCTGACGGCGATCGCGAACGACATCGGCACCGAGGCGATCTTCGCGCGCCAGGTGATCGCCCACGGCCGCGACGAGGATGCGCTGCTGGCGATCTCCACCAGCGGGAACTCGGCGAACGTGATCGCCGCGCTCGCCGAGGCGCGCTCGCGCGGGCTCCTCACGATCGCGTTGGTGGGCTACGACGGCGGCCGCGTGGCCGCCGAGCGGCTGGCCGACCGCGTGGTGATCACCCGCTCGGAGCACATCCCGCGCATCCAGGAGGCCCAGGCGAGCGCCTATCACGTGCTGAGAGAGCTGGTCGGGTGAGGGGCGGGGCATGAGCCGCGTCCGGGCGCGCGTCGAAGGCACCGTCCAGGGCGTGGGCTTCCGGCCCTACGTGTACCGGCTGGCCGGCGAGCTCGGCGTCGCCGGGCACGTGCTGAACGACTCGCGCGGCGTCGTCGTGGAGGTCGAGGCGCCCGAGGCGACCGTCGAGGCGTTCCTCGCGCGGCTGCCGGTCGAGGCGCCCCCGCTCGCGACCGTGGAGCGGGTGACCGCCGAGCGGCTCGAGGAGCTCGGGGAGCGCGGCTTCTCCATCCGCGAGAGCCCGTCCGGCGGCGAGCCGCGAGCGGCGGTCACGCCGGACAGCGCCACCTGCGCTCACTGCCTCGCCGAGCTCTTCGACCCGGACGACAGGCGCTACCGCTACCCGTTCACGAACTGCACGAACTGCGGGCCGCGCTTCACCATCGTGCGCGACGTCCCGTACGACCGGCCACACACCACGATGGCCGGCTTCGAGATGTGCACGGCCTGCCGCGCCGAGTACGAGGACCCGGCCGACAGGCGCTTCCACGCACAGCCGAACGCGTGCCCGGAGTGCGGGCCGCGCGTGCGGCTCGCCTACGCGGGCGGCGGCGACTTCGCCGACCCGGACGCGCGCGACGCGATCGAGGCGGCCGCCCGGGCGCTGCGCGACGGCGCCATCGTGGCGGTGAAGGGAATCGGCGGCTTCCACCTGGCCTGCCTCGCCTGCGATGAGGACGCCGTGGCCGAGCTGAGGGCGAGGAAGCACCGCGAGGACAAGCCGTTCGCGCTGATGGCGCGCGATCTCGCGGCCGCGCGCGAGCTTGTCGAAATCGCTCCTGCCGAGGAGGCGCTGCTCCTGAGCCGTGCCCGTCCGATCGTGCTCGCGGCGCGCCGCTCGGGCGCGGCGGTCGCCCCGTCCGTGGCGCCGGGCGCGCCGGAGCTCGGCGTGATGCTGCCGTACTCACCGCTCCACCACCTGCTGCTGTCGGACGTCGCGGACACGCTCGTGCTCACGAGCGGGAACATCTCCGACGAGCCGATCGCATACGAGGACGACGACGCGCGCGAGCGGCTCACCCAGATCGCGGACCTGTTCCTGCTCCACGACCGGCCGATCGAGACGAGGACGGACGACTCCGTCGTGCGCGTGGTCGCCGGCGCTCCGCGGCTCCTGCGCCGCTCGCGCGGTCACGTGCCGACTTCGCTGCCGCTTCCCGTGGACTGCGGCCGCCACCTGCTGGCGTGCGGGGCGGAGCTCAAGAACACGTTCGCCGTCGCGAAGGGCCGGCGCGCCTGGGTCGGCCACCACGTGGGCGACCTGAAGAACTACGAGACGCTCCGCTCGTTCGTGACCGGCATCGATCACTTCGAGCGGCTGTTCGCGGTCGAGCCGGAGGCGGTCGTGCACGACCTCCATCCCGAGTACCTCTCGACGAAGCACGCGGCCGAGCTCGAGGGCATGCGCCTGATCGGGGTGCAGCACCACCACGCACATCTGGCCGCCTGCCTGGCGGAGCACGGCGAGGCCGGGCCCGCGGTGGGCGCGATCTTCGACGGCAGCGGCTACGGCGAGGACGGCACGGTCTGGGGCGGCGAGCTGCTCGTGGGCGGGCTCGAGGACTTCGAGCGCGTGGGCCTGCTGTTCCCGGTGCGCCTGCCCGGGGGCGACGCGGCGGTCCGCCAGCCCTGGCGGATGGCATGTGCCTGGCTCTGCGCCGCCTGGGGCGAGGAGCCCGCGCTGCCGCGCGGCCTGCGCGGGCGCGTGAAGCCGGACCGCTGGCGCCAGGTGTCGGAGCTCGTGCGCTCGGGCGTGGCCTCGCCGCTCACGACGAGCGCCGGCCGGCTGTTCGATGCGGTTGCCGCGCTCACGGGCGTGCGCTCCGAGGTCAACTACGAGGGGCAGGCGGCAATCGAGCTCGAGGCCTTGGCCGACCCGGGGGAGACGGGCGCCTACCCGCTCCCGCTGGGAGGAGCGGAGGCTTCGGGGGTGCCGCTCGTCATCGACCCGCGCCCCACCGTTCGCGACGTCGTGCGCGACGTGGAGCGCGGCATTCCGGCGCCGCGCGTGTCGGCGAGGTTCCACAACGCGCTCGCCGCCGCCACCGCGACCGGCTGCGAGATCGCGGCGGCCCGATCGGGCGTCGACACCGTCGTCCTGTCCGGGGGTGTCTTCCAGAACCGCCTCCTGCTGTGGCGCACCGCGGACCTGCTCCGGGATGCGGGGCTGCGCGTCCTGCTCCCGGAGCTCCTCCCGGCGAACGACGGCGGCATCTCGTACGGGCAGCTCGCCGTCGCATCCGCGCGGCTCGAGCGCGAGCGAGGGAACGGCCATGTTCGGGCTTGACGACCGGATTGCCGACCTCGCTCAGGGCGGTGCGCCGGCCGTCGCGCTGTTCGTGGCGCTGCTGCTCGGCCTGCGCCACGCCTCCGACCCCGACCACCTGGCAGCGGTATCGACACTGATCGCGTCCGACCCCGAGGACGGCACGCGCCGGGCGGGCAGGCTCGGCCTCGCGTGGGGCGCCGGCCACGCGCTCACCCTCGCAGCGTTCGGGCTGCCGATCGTCCTGCTCCAGGCCTACCTCCCCGACACCGCGCAGCGCGCGGCGGAGGCGCTCGTGGGGCTGATGATCATGTTCCTCGCGGCGCGCCTGCTTCTGCGCTGGCGCAGCGGACACTTCCACGTGCACGCCCACCGGCACGGCGACGTGGAGCACCGCCACCTGCATCCGCACGCGCCCCATGGGCGCGCACACGAGCATGCGCACGAGCACGCCGCGGCCCACGAGCACTCGCACGAGCCCGAGGCGCGCCTCGGCCGCTCTCCCTGGGGGGCCTTCGGGATCGGGCTGGTGCACGGGACGGGGGGCTCGGCCGGGGTCGGCGTGCTGCTGATCGCGACCATTCCGGCACAGGCCGAGGCAGTGGCCGCGCTGGTGGTCCTGGCGGTCGGCACGGCGATCTCGATGGCGCTGCTCTCGTCCGCCTTCGGGTACGCCATCACGCGCGGACCGGTGGTGAGGAGAGTCCTCGCCTTCGCGCCGGCCATGGGGATCATGACGCTGGCGTTCGGCGGCTGGTACACGCTCGGCGCGGTCGGGGCCGTGCCCTACCTGCTGTGACCGCGCGCGCGAAGCCCGACGCCGACCGGGTCCTCGCCGAGCCCGTCTTCGGCGGCGGCCGCTCCAAGCCGTTCGCCGAGATGACCGTGGAGGAGGTACGGCTCCGCGCGGAGGAGCTGAGGTCCGCGGCGGGCTGGGGGCCGACGGCGAGGGTGGCCTCGGTCGCGCAGGCGTGGAGCATGTTCGCCCGCCTGATGGAACAGAGCGGCGCGGCCACGGTGGCCGACCTCGACCGCGAGGCGGTATCGGAGCACGCCGAGAAGCTCTGGGTCGTCCCACCCGGCGGCAGCCTCCTGTAGTCAGTCGCGGCGGCAGCCTCCCGTGGAGCCGCCGGAACGCGGGAAGCCCGGCCGTGGCCGGGCTTCCCTGGTAGTTCCCGCAGGCTTCGCTCAGAAGTGCGGCATCTCGTTCACGGCGGTCACCGCGAAGTCCTTGTTCACGAGGACCTCCAGCTCGGTGCCGTCGGAGCGCCGGACGTGAGCCTCGTAGGGCGACCCATGGTCCGCGTCGGTTTCGACTCGCTCGATGGTGCCGCCGCTCACCTTCGCGAGCGCCGCGTCGCGCACCTTCTGCGCCACGTCGCCACTCAGCGGCTCCTCGCGCACGCCGTTCGGGCCGACGTGCCGGCCCGGGCCGCCCGGCGGCGTCCCGGGCCGCTGATCGGTGCCGGCGCTGTTGCCGGAGCTGCCATCAGCGTTGTCGCCCGTCGCCGCGAAGCCGCCGGCGATCCCGCCGGCCGCTCCGAGCGCCGTGCAGATGGAGGCGATCAGCACCGTCCTCGTCATGTACCTGCCTCGCATGGTTCCTCCTGGGTTGGATTCCGTTGCGAGAGCCACTCTCGACGCACGGGGTAAGAGGCTCGTCGGAGCCGCGTAGGAGTGAGCTAAGACTTGCCGGCGACGCGTGAGCGCCGCCAGAAACGCGGGAAGCCCGGCAGGGGTGCCGGGCTTCCGCGGGGAGGGGGAAGCTCCTCAGCGATGATGCAGGTCGCTGCCGGCCGTCACGCTGAAGTCCTTGCTGACGAACACCCTTCAGCTCCGTGCCGTCGAACCTGCATCACGTACTCCACCTTCCCTCCGGGGCGTAAGAGGCACGTAAGAGAGGGCTAAAAGTCCCTTAAGAGCTGCGCGACGAGCCCTTTTCGGCGCTCTCGAGGGCCCGCTCTGCCCGGTCGCGCGCCTTGCTCGCCGCCGCCTCCGCGCGCTTCGCCTCCTTCAGGCGCTCCTTCGTCGTCCGGGCGCGCTCAGCCGCCTCCGTCGCGTGGGCCTCGGCCGCCTCGGCGCGCTCCTGTGCATGCTCGAGCGCCCGCGTGGCCGCCTCGTGCTCGCGCCTGGCATGACGCTCGTCGGTCCTCGCCGCCGCGACCCGCTGGCGGTCCGCGCCGGCCCGTGCGGACTGCGGCTTCGACCGGCCTCGCTTCGCCGGCTTCGGCTTGGCCGGCTTCGTCGGCTTCACCCGTGGAGGCGGCCCATCCCCCGGGGCACCGAACCCCCCGATGGCCTCGCGTTCCCGGACGAGGCGCCCGGCGCGGAGCTCCTCGGCCGTCTCCTCGTCGAGAGCGGCCGCATGAAGCGTCTCCGCGATCTTCTCCTGGAGCCCGCTGCCGCGCTCGCCGGCCTCGCTCGCCATCGCGGTCGCGCCGGCACTCAGGTCGGCCACCAGCTCGCGCTCCCTGCTCGCGGCCTGCTGGAACGCCTCCCGGTCGCCTCCCGCCAGCAGCTCCTCCTGCGCCGCGCGCAGAGCCTCGCCGGCCTTGACCAGGCGCTCGACGTCCTTTGCGCGCCGCCTCGCCAGCTGGTTCAGCGCCCACGCCGCAACCGTCGGCCTCCGCAGCCCCTTGACGGCATCCGCGGCCTCGCGGTCGCCGCCAGTGCGCAGCTCCTTCGCGCGCGCGTCCCGCGCCCGCGTGAAGTCACCGGGTGGGAGCCCGTACAGCTCGTCCGCCGCCTGGTCGAGAGGGTCGCTCTTTGCCACGCCAGAAGTGTCCCAAGTGACTCGACGGGTACAAGCAGATCGAGTCGAGAAGGGAGACGGACATGCCAGGCAAGGACCATGGACCGAGCGTCAAGGACGACCGGCTCTACGAGGAGCTGCGCGAGGACGGCGCGAGCAAGGAGAAGGCGGCTCGGATCGCCAACGCCAAGGCCGGCGGCGAGGACGTGAGCGGCAAGGGCGGCCACGCCGAGAGCTACGAGGATCGCACCAAGGAGGAGCTCGAGGAGCGCGCCGCCGAGCTCGGCATCGAGGGGCGCTCGAACATGAGCAAGGACGAGCTCGTCGACGCCCTACGGAACCACTGACTCAGTAGCCGACGAAGCGCGCGAAGGCCTTGGCGCTCCGGGCGGGCTTCCCGGAGCGGGCCTCCGCGCGGTCGGCTCCCGTGAGGAGCAGGCGGCCGGCGTTCACGCCGAGCCAGCGCAGCGGCTCGGGTTCCCACGAACGCGAGCGGTGGCCCACCCACGGCAGCCGGGTGAGCTCGCTCTCCTGACGGGTGATCAGCTGCGCGAGCGTGCGGCCGGCGAGGTTCGAGGTCGCCACGCCGTCGCCCACGTAGCCGCCCGCCCAGGCGAAGCCGCGCTCGCGGTCGAAGCCCACGGACGCATGCCAGTCACGCGGCACGCCGATGGCGCCACCCCAGCTGTGGGTCACCGCGTGGCCGCCCACGGCGGGGAAGAGATCGACGAGCACCTCGCGCAGCATCGAGTGCACGCGGCGGTTCCTGTCGAACTGCGGGCGCGTCCTGGAGGCGAAGTGGTAGGGCGCGCCGCGGCCGCCGAAGGCGAGCCGGTCGTCAGCGGTGCGCTGGCCGTAGATGCGCATGTGCCGGAGGTCGGCGAACGTCTCGCGGCGGCGCAGGCCGATCTGCTCCCACGCCTCGGGCGGCAGCGGCTCCGTGGCGATCATCAGCGAGTAGAGCGGCACGAAGCGACGGCGCTCGCCGCGCAGGCTGGCCGTGTAGCCCTCGGTGGCCCGGATCACGACGTCGGCGCGCACCTTCCCGCGCCTCGTCACGAGCTCGCCGGACCCGAGCGACGAGGCGGCCGTGCGCTCGAAGATCGACACCCCGCGCTCCTCCACGCAGCGGGCCAGCCCGCGCACGAGCCGCAGCGGGTGAAGCGCAGCGCAGTGAGGCGTGTAGGCGCCGCCGAGGACGCGCGTGGCACCGGCGACGCGCTGAGCCTCCTCCCCTGACAGCAGGTCGAGCTGCTCGACCGCGCCCGTGAGCCTTCGCTCCTCCTCGACGAGCTCTCGGGCGCGGGCCAGCTGCGCCTCGTTGCGAGCGAGCGAGATCGTGCCGCCGCGGGCGTAGTGCGCGTCGATGCCCTCGGCGTCGGCCACGCGCCCGACCTCGACCACCGTGTCGTGCATCGCCCGCCGCACGGCGGTCGCGGCGTCCGGGCCGTGGCGACGCGCGATGCCGGACGACGCGGGCGGGAACAGGGCCGAGCACCAGCCGCCGTTGCGGCCCGAGGCGCCGAACCCCGCGATCTGCCGCTCGACGATCACGACGCGCAGCTTCGGGTCCAGCTCGTGGAGGTAGTAGGCCGTCCACAGACCCGTGTAGCCGCCTCCGACTATCGCAACGTCGGCCTCGACGTCGCCCGGCAGCGGGGGCCGTGGCGCGAACGAATCGCCGGCCGTGTGGTGCCAGAGCGAGTCCTCGAAGGCCACGAGTCGGGAAACTTAACGTTTGCGGTACCCGCTATGGGTGGTGCGCGGTCCCCACCGATTTGGATGTCTGGATCGGTTGGACGCGGCCGGGCGATCTGGACTAGCCTTTGAGGCGTAATGGCCGGGGTTGACACCCGGCCGAAGTTCTATCTATGTAGTGGAGTGTCTACATGGCCACCGGAACCGTGAAGTGGTTCAACGACGACAAGGGATTCGGCTTCATCACACCCGATGAGCCCGGCAAGGACCTTTTCGTCCATTACACCGGCATCGTCGGCGACGGATTCAAGTCGCTTGCCGAGGGCGCGCAGGTGTCCTACGACGCCGAGCCCAGCGACAAGGGCCCGAAGGCAGTGAACGTCACGCCGCTTTAGCGGTTTATCGGTGGCGCGGCGCTGAAAGGGCGCCGCGCCGCTTTCTCCGGCCCTCATAGGGGGCCCATCAGGGAAATATCGGGGTCAGTTCAGGGGATGTCCCCGATGCGCGCGTGCGTGCGTGAGCGGAAGATGGCGGCATGGAATTCATGTACGAGCACACGGACATTCCGGCGGGCCTAACGCTCTCGGACTACCGGCGTGCGCGGCCCCGCCCTGATCGGCGGACGCACCTCGCCTCCCTCCGCTCGTCGCTTGCACCCCGCCGCTACTCCCCGGTCGGCGGGGCATACTTCGCACGCTCATCCACCTCGCGGTAGAGGCGCATCCCAATAGGGCTCTGCATCTCTTCCGCGAGGTGACCGAGCAGCCCCGCGGTCCGCGCCAGCAGCGCGAAACCCCTTAGCAGCGCGGGCTGGAAGCCCAGATCGGCGAGCGCGGCGCCCGCCACGCCTGCGCCGTTGACCGGGAGCCTGCGGCCCGTCTGCCTCGCGTGTGCCTCCGAGACATCCCTCAGCCGGGCGAGATACGTCCCGGCCAGGCCCGTCTCCTCGGCGATCTCGTAGATGCGCGGAGTGCGCGGGTCCTCGACCTTGTGGACCGGGTGGCCGAGCCCCGGGATGCGCCTGCCGGCCTCGATCTCGCGAGCCACGGCGCCCTCCACGTCCTCGCCGATGCCGTCGAGGAAGCGAACGGTGTCCTCCACGACCCCCAGGAAGACCGAGCCTGCACCCAGAAGGCCGGCCGCAACCGCTCCCTGAAGGGACTCGGGCGCGCCCGTATGGGTGAGCCGGGCAGCCAGGACGGTCGGGGTGAGCCCGTGGTCCGCGAGCGCCACGAGCACGGTGTCGAGCAGGCGCGTCTCCTCGGGGCTGGGCATCCGCCGCTGGACCAGCAGGAAGGCCAGCTCGGTGAACGACACCTTTCCCATCAGCTCGCTCGCCAGGTCCCGGCCCATCACGGTGATGCTGTCGGCGTCGGCGGTTCCCACGGAGGTCTCGAAGCTCATGTGGGGAGCCTATGTTTCGCGATGCGACCGGTGGGGGTGTGCGGCAGCTCGTCGAGCTCCTCGTACTGGCTTGGCACCTTGAAGGGCGTCAGCCGCTGCGATGCCCACTCGCGCAGCTGGTCGAAGTCCGCCTCGGCGCCGACGCGCATGACGACGAACGCCTTGATGTCCTCCTCGGAGAGCTCCGAGGGCACGCCCACCACGGCCGCCTCCACCACGTCAGGGTGCGACGCGAGCGCCTCCTCGATCTCGGCGGGCGCCACGTTCTCGCCGCGCCGGCGGATCACCTCCTTCCTGCGGCCCACGAACGTGTAGGTGCCGTCGGGGTTCTCCGTCACCAGGTCGCCGGTCCTCAGCCACCCGTCGGGGGCGAGCACCTCCGCGGTCTCGTCTGGCATGCCCCAGTAGCCCTTCATCACGGCGGGGTTGCGCAGCTCGAGCTCGCCGTCGGCGTTCACGCGCCCCTCGTTCACCTGGCCGAGCGTGGGGTGCTGGCGCGGCGAGCCGAGCGTGCCGTAGGGACGTGTGCCGTGCGCCCAGACCGTGCCGTATGGCGTCTCCGACATGGCATAGCCGGACCTCAGCTCGACCCCGAAGCGACGCTCGAACTCGAGGTGGCGCGCCTCCGGCGGCGTCGGCCCCGCATAGGCGATCCGCAGCGGGTTGTCCGCGTCGTCCGGCCGCTCGGGCTGGCGCATCAGGATCTCGAGCATCGCGCCGATCGCGTTGAACTCGGTCGCCCCGTGGCGCCGGGCCGAGTCGATGAACCCGCTGGCGGAGAAGCGGGGGAGGAGCGCCACGCTCGCGCGCGCCGCGACCGAGCCCAGCACGGAGTAGGCGGGCGCGTTGATGTGGAAGAGCGGGAGCGACGTC
>Ga0207706_10003441_pt1 | contig 15118 bp, 19 predicted proteins | sample KBSC53metaG_FD_184318 | JGI IMG/M metagenome (GOLD analysis project Ga0207706, IMG submission 184318) | Corn rhizosphere microbial communities from Kellogg Biological Station, Michigan, USA - KBS C5-3 metaG (SPAdes) (version 2) | ecosystem: Host-associated > Plants > Roots > Rhizosphere > Soil ... | reverse complement strand
GGGACGGAGGCGATCGGGAAGGCCGGGATCGAGCCGGCGATCGCCGATCCCGACCGGGTCGGGACCGTTCTCGATCACGTCGGCGACGTTGCGGTCGTCGCCTGGCTGCTCGGCTCCGCTACGGGCACTCCGGAGGAGATCGAGGCCGTCAACCGCCTGCGGCTCGAGAGCCTGCTCGAGAAGCTCGTCGACTCGCCGGTCCGCGGCTTCGTCTACGAGGGCGCCGGCAGCGCCGACCGCTCGGTCCTCGACGCCGGCGCCGACCTCGTCGAGCGGGCCGGACGGACGTGGATGATCCCGGTCCGCGTCGTCCGCGCCGAGCGCGACGGCGACGGAGGGTGGGCGACGGCGATGGCCGCCGCCGTCACCGGTGTGATCAGCGGTTGAGGACCTGGTCGGCCGGGATCGCGTCGGTCGGCCCGTTGCGCATGAAGTCGACGTCGCGCGGCGCCTCCTGGGGGGCGTTCTCGGCTGCCCACGGCGCCGTCGCCTTGAGCGGGATATCGCGGTTGTCGACGTTGGTCACCACGGTCAGGAAGGCGACGACGACGAGGACGATCACGGCGACCGCGATCCCGTAGACGAGCAGCCGTTTCCGCGCCGACGCACCGTACTGCTGCCCGATGACCGAGCGGCGCTTGTCGTTGCCCATCGCGTCGAGGTCGGTTCCTCCCTGCCCTGCCTCGTACCACCCAGGCTTCCCTGCAGCCATGCCGGAACCCTACCGCTCCCGGCGCCGCGAATCGAGGGTTCCGCCGGTGGGCGGGCGGGCTCAACCGTCGATGCGCTCGAGGAACTGCTGGAGCATCCGCGCGGTCGCTCCCCAGATGAACGCCCCCTCGACGTCGTAGGTCGGGGTCCGGAAGGGGACGCCGCGGCGGATCAGCCGACGCATCCCGAAGCCGTGGCGGAGCTCGTCGAGGTCGAGCTCGATGACCCGCTCGACCTCGTGCGGGCTGAGCGTGTGCGCAAGCCGCTCCGGGACGAGGCCGACGACCGGCAGGACCTTGAAGGAGGTGACGACGGTCGACGTCGGCGGCAGAGCGCCGACGACCTCGACGGCGCCGGGGTCGAGGCCGATCTCCTCGCGGGCCTCGCGGAGCGCGCACTCGACGAGCGTCTCGTCGGGATCGGCCCGGCCGCCCGGGAACGAGATCTCGCCGGCATGGCGGCGCATGTCGCGGCGGCGCTCGGTGAAGATCAGGCCGGGCCGCTCGGGCCAGCCGAAGAGCGGCACCAGGACCGCCGCGCTCTCCTTGCCGTGGGCGTGGAGCCGCCCGGCCTCGACCGGGTCGAGGAACGCACGGGCGAGGTCGGCCGGTTCCCGCTCGCTCAGATGATCACCTGGACGGTGCCGCCATCGGCTCCCCAGGCGGCTCCGGCGACGTAGGAGGCCCGCTCCGAGCACAGGAAGGCGATGACCGAGGCGATCTCGTCGACCTCGGCGAGCCGTCCGATCGGCCGTCCCGATGCGACCGACTCGAGCGCGGCATCGCGATCGGCCTCGCCGCGAAGCTCGACCGACTGGTCGAGGAGCCCGCCCGGCTGCATCCACATCTCCGACTTGACGGGCCCCGGGCAGACCGCGTTGACGAGGACGCCGCTCTTCGCCCAGCGATCGGCGTAGAGCCGCGAGAGCGACAGCTCGGCGGCCTTGGCGACCGAGTACTCGCCCATGTTCGCCGAGGGGCGCTTGCCGGCCGACGAGCAGACGTTGACGACGCGGCCCCAGCCGCGGTCGGCCATCCGCGGGATCCCCTCGCGCATCAGCCGCATCGGCGCCATCACGTTCAGCTCCCACGCCTCGTACCAGGCGGCTTCGGGGATGTCGTCGAGGTCGCGCACGCGCGACTGCCCGGCGGCGTTGACGATCGCGTCGAGCGAGCCGAAGCGGTCCTCGGCCTCGGTGACGATCGCGGTCGCCGCGTCCGCGCCGGTGACGTCGGCGGCGAGATGGGTGGCGCGGCCGTGCGCCGCTGCGCCGGCCCGCCCGCACTCCGCCGCTGCCGCCTCGATCTCATCGGCGGTGCGGGCGACGAGCAGGACCATCGCGCCGGCCTCGCAGAGCAGCCGGGCCGTCGCGCGGCCGATCCCGCGTCCGGCCCCGGTGACCACGCACGAGCGGCCGGCGAGGCCGAGGTCCATCAGGGGCCTTCGCGCCGCTCGGTCGTGACGATGTCCGATCCGGCGGCGAGGGTGCGATGGACCGGGCACTTGCCGGCGATGACGATGATCCGCTTGCGCTGCTCGGCGTCGAGCCCGTCGGGGAGGGTGAGGACGACGTCGAAGCGCGGCGTTTCGCCGGCGCGCGGCGCGCCGGCGAAGTCGGCATCGACCTGGAGGCCGTCGACGTTCCAGCCCTTGCGGGCGGCATAGAGCTGGACGGTGATCGCTGTGCAGGCGGCGAGCGACGCGGTGAGCAGACGGGTCGGCGAGGGGGCCGTGCCGGTGCCGCCGGAGTCGAGCGGCTCGTCGACGACGATCTCGTGCCCGTCGATCTCGACGGCCTGAACGAGGCCGCCGCGCTGGCGGGCGGTCGCGCGCATCAGTCGGTCCCAGCGCCGGTCGCGCCGCGGCGACCCTCGAACAGGGCCGGATCGGAGACGTCGGTGAAGCGGGCCATCGCGTAGACGAGGTCGGCGGCGCGGTTCAGGTAGGCGAGGACGGCGATCGAGGGCAGCTCCTCGGCGGCGGCGAGCCCGGCGACGCGGCGCTCAGCGCGGCGCAGGGTCGCGCGGCCGAGGTCGAGGGCGGCGGAGAGCTCGGTGCCGCCGGGGATGACGAACTTCGGCGGCAGCTCGACGCGCTCCATGTAGCGGTCGATGATCGGCTCGAGCCCGGCGACCATCTCGGTGGTGATCCGGCTGACGCCGTCCTCGAGCCGCCCGGCCGCCTCCGGCGCCGCGGCGAGCTCGGCCCCGGCGACGAACAGGTCGCGCTGGAGGTGGAGGAGGTCTCGCTCGACCTCTTCCTTGCCGGCCCGGCAGAGCGAGCGGGCGACGCCGAGGGCGGAGCCGGCCTCGTCGATCGCGCCGTAGGCCTCGATCCTCGCATCCGACTTGAGGCGCCGGCCGCCGTACCAGAGGCCGGTCGTGCCGTCGTCGCCCTTGCGCGTGTAGATCTTCACCCGCTCGCGGCCTCGCTCGTGAGCGGGTTGAAGACGATCCCGGTGAGCAGCTTCGGGAAGAAGTAGGTCGACTTCGGCGGCATCGTCTCGCCGGCGTCGGCGACGTCGCGGACCTGCTGGACCGGGGTGGGGCGGAGGAAGAAGCCCGCGTCGGCGTCGCCGCGCTCGACCCGGGCGACCGCCTCGGTGAAATCCGAGCAGTACGAGAGGCCGCGCTTGGCGGCGATGTCGTCGGCATCCATCCCCAGCGGCCCCTTCAGGATCAGCGCCTCGAGCGCCGCGGCATCGAGGGTCCGGTACGCCTCGGAGCTGTCGGGGAGCGCGGCCGCGAGCGCGGCGTCGTCCTTGAGGCGGAGCCGGTAGGGCCGGCGGTGGAAGGAGTCCATGTAGCCGAAGGCGATCGTCCCGTCGCCGGTTCCCGGCACGAGCCCGGCCGGATCGTCGATCGGCTCGGCGTCGAACAGCTCCGTCAGCGTCTCGCGGAGCGCGACCCGCTTCGTTTCGTCGAGGTCGTGGAGGAGCCGGTGGGTGGCGAAGACGCTCAGGCCGGGATCCTCGAGTGAGACCAGGCAGGCGAGCGTGTAGCGGGCGTCGTCACCATCGGCGGCGCCGACCTCGTCCGCGTAGGTGCGGGCGGTCTCGTAGCGGTGATGGCCGTCGGCGATCAGCAGCTCCGATCCAGCGAGGCCGTCGGCAACGGCCGCGTGGACGGCCGGGTCGGTGATCGGCCAGGCCCGGTGAACGGTGCCGTCGGGGTCGGTGACCTCGCAGAAGGGGTCCGCGTCGAGACCGGGCGCGAGCAGACTCCAGGCGTCGCCGGCATGGAGGACGAAGATCGGCGAGAGGTTGAAGCCGGTCGCGCGGGTGAGGCGGAGGCGGTCCTCCTTCGGGCCGGGCTGGGTCCGCTCGTGCGGGCGGACGAGGCCGGGCCCGTAGTCGGTGACGGCGATCCGGGCGAGGAAGCCGCGCCTGGTCCGGCGGCCGCCACCGGGCGCGTCGTAGTCCTGTTCGTAGGCCCAGATCGTCGGCTCGCCGTCCAGGACGAGGACGCCGTCGGCACGCCAGCCTCGCAGCAGTTCGGCGGCGCGCTCGTAGCTGTCGCCGCCGTCGTCCTCGGGCAGGTCGAGGGCGACGACGTTGTGCTGCGAGCGGTCGAGGAGGGCGGCGCGGCCGGCGGGATCGATGACGTCGTAGGGAGGTGCTGTCACGTCGCCGATCGCGACCCGGGTGGGGTCGTAATGGAGCGCTCGGAAGGGCTTCACGTTTGCCATTCGGCCCCGCAGGTTATTGACCGACCCAGGCCATCCGTTCCGTCCGACCGGCCAGGGAACATCTGTTCGTAATCAATAGAGACAGATCAGTGAGAAGCTGAGGTGGCAACCGTGAGAAGAATGCAAGCCGAGTACAGAAAGCTGAGAAGCGCGGCCCATGCGAACGAGCGCGACGAGTTCGAGCGCCTTTCGCGGGACCCGACGTTCCGCCATTTCCTGGCGCTGTGCATCTCCGAGCGGACGGCGTCGGACGTCGGTCCGGTCGAGATCCGCAGCGCCGACCCCGAGGTCGTGACCCTGGCCGCGCACTGGCTGCGGCGCCTTTCGAACGGCAGGATCGACTACCGGCTCCAGTTCGACGAGGGGCAGGACGTCGTCGAGATGGTCCGCTTCTGGACGGGCCGACTCGGCATCGGCCATGACCGGATCAGGCTGCAGCGCTGGTTTCGCGGCCGGCCGGTCCCGCCCCGCGTCCGCGTCGCCGAGCACGGCGTAATGACCGTGCGGAGCAGCAACGCCGACCTCCGGATCCGCCTCCACGGCTGGATGCAGCGGATCCGCGAGGAGGGCTTCCCCGAGGTTCCCCAGGAGGAGCTCTTCGACCTGGCCGGCCGTTAGGGGCGGCGGCCGGAGCGGCGGCTAGACTCGCCGGGCCTCGGGGTGTAGCGGAGCCTGGTACCGCGCCTGCTTTGGGGGCAGGAGATCCCCGGTTCGAATCCGGGCACCCCGACTGCCTTCAGCGGCGGGCCGCGTCGTCCTCCGGCGCCCGGCGCGCTGGATTCCACGAGGCGACCGCCTTGGCCACGGCGACGACGAGGAAGAGCTGACCGATCAGACCCTCGGCGACGGCCAGCGTCTGGCCGGGGTTGCCGGCGGGAACGAGGTTGCCGTAGCCGATCGTCAGCATCGTTATGAAGCTGAAGAAGAGGTCCTGATCGACCGTCCCGTCGCCGTTGGGGCCGAAGAACGGCCCGTGCTGGACGGTGGCGACGAGCTGATACGCGAAGGCGAAGAACATCCCGATCAGCAGATAGGCGGCGATCGCGCCGAGGATCGTCTGGACGTCGATGATCTGGCGGGAGACGAGGTGGCGGACGATCGCCGCCGGGGCAACGAAGTAGAGGATGCAACTCGCCGCGAAGAGCAGCGGTCCATCCTTGCCCCCAAACCCGAACAGCGTTGCGGCCGCGGTCAGCGCCGCGAGGACGAGGAGGACGTTGGTGGCTTTGCGGATCGACGGGCGCGCCTGGGAGACACGGAAGACGAGCCAGACGTTGAGGATCTGTGCGACGAGGACGATCTGGCCGCCGTCCTCGGCGCCAAGGGCTGCCGCGAGGATGTACGTCGCAATGATCGAGAGCAGGAGCGGGCCGTAGCTGTCGATCGAACGGAAGGTATCGGCGAGCCGCCGGCCCGGCCGCGGCGACTGAACGGCTTCCCGATCGGCCGGATCCATGCCGCGATTGAAGCGGACGGATCGGACCGACGATCTCCAGGGCAGATGATCGGCGATTCTGGACTTGGGCGTAAGCTTGTGGGCGATGAGCGCCGAGGAGAGCCGCTCGAGAGGGACTGCCAACGGCAGCGTCGATTCGCGCGCGCGCGGCAAGCGTGCCCGCGAGCTGGCGCCGCGCTCCGGCCATGGCGCCTGGGAGCCGGCCGCGGGCCGGTCCGATCCGGTGGCGCTGCTCGAGGCGCAGGCGGCCGACCGGGTCGAGGATCTGATCCCGATCCGCTACGGGCGGATGCTCGCGTCGCCGTTCGCCTTCTACCGGGGCGCGGCGGCGGTCATGGCCGCCGACCTCGCGGAGACGTCGAGCTCGGGGATCACCGTCCAGGCCTGCGGGGATGCCCACCTGGCCAACTTCGGCGGCTTCGCGGCGCCGGACCGGCGGCTGATCTTCGACATCAACGACTTCGACGAGACGCTCCCGGGGCCATGGGAATGGGACGTCAAGCGCCTCGTCGCGAGCCTCGAGGTCGCGACGCGCGACCGCGAGTTCGGGCGCAAGCAGCGAGTGCTCACCGTCCAGTCCGCGGCGATGGAGTACCGCGAGCAGATGCGCCGGCTGGCGGCGATGGGGAGCCTCGAGGCCTGGTACGAGCGCGTCGACCTGGAGCTGCTGCGCGACCAGTTCGCCGGCGAGGTCGACGAGGAGAGCATCGCGATGTTCGACAAGAACCTCGCAAAGGCGAAGCGGAAGACCTCCGAGCGGGCGTTCGCGAAGCTTGCCCGCGAGGTCGACGGCGAGGTTCGGATCGTCAGCGACCCGCCTCTGATCACGCCGCTGAAGGAGCTGCTCGACGCCTCCTCGTACGACACCGCCGTGGACGAGATTCGGCGGATGTACGCGGAGTACCGCGCGACGCTTCCGCAGAACCTCCGCAAGCTGCTCGACCGCTACCGGCTCGTCGACATCGCCCGCAAGGTGGTCGGCGTCGGCAGCGTCGGGACCCGGGCCTGGATCGTGCTCCTGATCGGCCGCAACCACGGCGACCCCCTGTTCCTGCAGATCAAGGAGGCCCAGCGTTCGGTCCTCGAGCCGCACGCGGCGAAGAGCATCTACGGGTTGCAGGGGCGCCGCGTCGTCGAGGGGCAGCGGATCACGCAGGCCGCCGGTGACATCCTGCTCGGCTGGATGTCGGTGGTGGATCCCACCGAGAAGCGCCGCGACTACTACGTCCGCCAACTATGGGACGCGAAGGGCTCAGCGCGGCTGGATCGGATGTCGCCGCGTGCGTTCGCCGTTTACGCGCGCCTCTGCGGCGGCGTGCTCGCCAACGCCCACGCCCGCTCCGGGGACCGCGTCGCGATCGCCTCCTACCTCGGCGGCGGCGATCATTTCGACCGTGCGATGGTCGAGTTCGCCGACCGCTACGCGGACCAGAACGAAGCCGACTACGCAGTCCTGCGGGCGGCTGTCGACTCGGGCCGGATCAGGGCCGCGCTCGACGTTGCCTGAGGCTTGGCGGTGGCCGGCGGCGGTCCCCATCCCGGCCCCTTGAACATGTAGCCGAGCCGCGCCCGCCAGTTCGCAGCGCCGCGGACATCGCGCCAGACGGCAACCCACTCGTGGAAGGCGACGCGGAGCGGGTTGAAGGTGCCGATGTTCGCCGTCAGCCCGTAGCGGACGCGCTCGCCTTCCGGCTCGAACGTGCCGAACAGTCGGTCCCAGACGATCATGATGCCGGCGTAGTTGCGATCGAGGTACTGCTCGTTCGACCCGTGATGGACGCGGTGATGGGACGGCGTGTTGAAGATCGCCTCGTACCAGCGCGGCATCCGCCCGATCTTCTCGGTGTGGATCCAGAACTGGTAGAGCAGGTTCCAGGAGATCGCAAGGAAGATCATCCACGGCGCGAAGCCGAGCATCGCCAGCGGCGCCCAGAAGAAGATCGACGAGAACGGCGTCCAGTCCTGGCGCAGCGCGGTCGAGAGGTTGTAGTGGGTCGAGCTGTGGTGGACGACGTGGGTGGCCCAGAACACCCGGACCCGGTGGTGGGCGCGGTGATAGGTGTAGTAGGCGAGGTCGTCGCAGAAGAACAGCAGTACCCAGGTCCACCAGTTGCCCGGGTCCATGTGCAGCGGCGTGACGAGGTAGAGCGCCGAGTAGGCGGCGGCCATGACCAGCTTCCAGGCCGAGTAGATGCCGAGGTGACCGACCCCCATCAGCAGGCTCGTCCGGGTGTCCTTCGCCTCATAGCCGATCGGCTGCCCCGGATCGCCATCGTCCTCGTGGTCGTGTGAGTGGTGGCGAAGCGCCCAGGCCTCGACTGCGACCGACATCAGGAAGAAGGGGATCGCATTCGCGATCAGGTTGATCATGCTGCCTCCGACAAGTGGTTGGACCACATGGAGAACTGGTTATACCAGTACGGCCGGGCGGCTGCAGAGGGCCCGTCGGGGGGAAAGGGCGGGACCGATCGCTCAGCCGACGAGGCCGATGTCGCCCTCGAGCAGGCTCCGCGCCGCCGTGACCGCTGCATCGATCTCACCCGCGGCGATCGCCTCGCCGAGCCCGCGAAGCAGGTCGGGATCCTTCGGCGTCAGCGCGGCGGCGAGCTCGGGGAACGCGGTCAGGGCGCCGTTCAGGGAGTTGAGGGCGAGCCGGTAGGCGAGGTTCCCCGAGCCGTCGACGATCTGCTCCCAAAGCCGCACGTAACCGTCGACGAGCGCCTCCTCCTCGCCGGCGAGGGCGAGGGCCGCCACGGCGTTCGCGCGCCGCCCGATCTCTTCGCGCTGCTCGGCCGGGCAGCGCTCGCTGCAGCGGCGGACGACGTCGGTGCCGACGCTCGCCCGCATCTCGAGGACGGCCCGAACGAGCTCGGGGGAGGGGGTGTCGCCCTGTCGCATCAGGTCGAGGAGCAGGTCGAGGCCGGCGCTGTGCCGCCAGTCCAGGACCCGGGTGGCGCCGCCCTGGCTGATCCGGACGAGGCCGGCCTGCTGGAGTCGCTTCAGCGCCTCGCGAACGGCATGGCGGTTGACGCCCAGGTCCTCGGCGAGGGACCGCTCGGAGGGGATCCGGTCGCCGGGCGCCAGCTCGCCGGCGAGGATCTGCTCGCGCAGCCGCCTGTGCACCTCGGCGGAAGCGAGGTTGCCGTCCTCGGGAGGCATCAGATCCGATCGGCCGTGGGAGCGATGGCATGAGAATGCCAGCTAGGCGCGCGGGAGCCCGCCCGCCGCGATCGCTGCGGGAATAGACTGGCGGGCGTGGAAGCGACCGTGGAGAGCGACGCTCGCGAGCAGGCACTTCGGCGCCTGAAGGCGCAGCGCGCCTTCCGCAATCTGCTGCTCACCGCGACGGGCATCCTCGTCGTGATGATCGCGATCTGGGCGATCAGCGGCGGCGGCTACTTCTGGCCGATCTGGGTCGCCTTCGGCCTCGGAATCGCACTGATCACGACCGGTTGGCAGGCGTACGGGCCGCGCGAGCGCGGGATCAGCGAGGACGAGATCCAGCGCGAGATGGGCAGGCGGCGATGACCGATCCGCAGGCGAGCCGGCACCACGAGCATCACCTGCGGACCCCGACCAACGAGCTGTCGCACGAGGAGAAGCTGAAACGGCAGGCGCGCCACATGCAGATCCTCTCGGGGGTGATGCTGCTGGTCCTGGCGATGCTGATCTACAGCGCCATCTTCAACCTCGACAGCTGGTCGGAGTGGGTCGTCTTCGGGGCGATCTGTGCGACGACGATCGGGACGATGATCGCCGTCAATACACGCCGTTGAACCCGCGCCCCGGACGGGATCGATCATCTACGCTCCTCCGCGGGGTGAAGGGGGAGAGAGATCAGAGCTGGCGCCGGCTGTTCTCGGTGAGCAGCGAGGAGCTCTACGCGGTCACCGACATCGAGCGCGTCCGTCGCAACGGCGGCATCCTCTGGCTCTGGGGGGCCCTGATCGCGGCGATCATCCTGCCCTTCGCGCCGCCGGATCGCTCGACGCTGGGCGCCGCCGGGTGGGTCGTCGCAGTGGCGATCTTGATCGGCGCCGTCGTCTACGGCTTGCTGCTGTTTCGCCGCGAGGGACGCCCCCGGTTCGGTCCGGCAGCGATCCTCGCCTTCGGCTACGTCGGGATCGCGACGACAATCCTCCTCAACTGGCTGGCGGATGCCGGCGATCCCTACGAAGAGCTGCTGTTGATCGGCGCGCTCTACGTCGCCGCCGGCTTCCCGCCGCGGGTGATCGCCATCTACATGGGCGCGATCGGGTTCGGCCTATTCCTCCCGCTGCTCTGGGACGGAGACATCCTCGTGATCGAGCAGGTCGCGCGGCTCTTGATCTGGAGCGGGCTGGCAATCGCGGTTTCGATGCTGCTCGCCCGTCAGCGGCTCGACCGCGAGGAGCTGCGCGTGCGTGGCGACCGCGCCCTCGAACAGGCGCGGGCCGACCCGCTGACCGGGCTCGGCAATCGGCGGGCCTTCGACGAGGCGTTCGCGGTGGCCGCCCTGCGGGCGGCGCGGACCGAGCGCCCGGTCAGCGTGATCGTCGCCGACGTCGAGGCTTTCAAGTCGATCAACGACGAGTACGGGCTGATCGCCGGCGACCGCCTGCTCCGCGAGGTCGCCGCCGCGATCCAGGGAGCGATGCGGACCCCGGACGCCTGCTTCCGCTGGGGCGGCGATGAATTCGTCGTCCTCGCCGACGTCGACCGCGACGACGCGGTCGCCTTCGCCGATCGGCTCGTCGCCGAGATCGCGGGCTCCTGCACTCGCCCCGACGGGCTGCCCGTCCGCATGCACGTCGGCATTGCCGCGCTCGAGCCCGACGACGGCGACCCGAGCGAGGTCCTCAACGCCGCGAGCCGGGCGATGAAGCGGGCGCCACGACGCCGCGCTTAGATGATCATCTGGCGCGGCTACTGTCTTGGACACCGGCCGGAGTGGCGGAATGGCAGACGCGATCGATTCAAAATCGATTGTCCGAAAGGACGTGTGGGTTCGAATCCCACCTCCGGTATCAGGTCTGGCCGGCTCGTCGCGGCCGCCCGCTACCGTGGCCGCTCGATGTGCGGCCGATTCACCCTGACCGACCCGAATCCGCGGCGGCTGGCGTCGCGGTTCGACCTCGATCCCGACTTCGAGATCGATGAGCGGCCGCGCTTCAACATCGCGCCCACCGATCCGATCATCGCCGTGCGCCGAGGCGGGGGCGGGAGCAACGAGGCGGGCGTCCTGCGCTGGGGCCTGGTCCCGGGCCTGTGGGCAGAGGAGAAGGGGCAGCGGCCGCTGATCAACGCGCGGGCCGAGACCGTCGCGAGTCAGCCGGCGTTCCGGGAATCCTTCGAGGAGCGGCGCTGCCTGATCCCGGCCGACGGCTTCTACGAGTGGCGCCGCGACCCCGAGGGCAAGCAGCCGATCTGGTTCAGCCGCTCCGACGAGCCCGGCGGCGAGCTGTTCGCGTTTGCGGGCATCTGGGCGCGGCTCGAGAGAAAGGGGGAGGCGCCGCTCGTGAGCTGTGCGCTGATCACCTGTCCGCCGAACGACCTCATGCGGCCGGTCCACGACCGCATGCCGGTCGTGCTCCCGCCCGACGCCGAGTCGACCTGGATCGACCCGGACGCAGAGGAGGGCGAGCTGCTCGAGCTGTTGCGGCCGGCCCCCGAGGACGCGCTGCGGATGCGAGAGGTCGGCGACGACGTCAACGACGTCCGCAAGGACGGCCCGGCGCTGCTCGAGCCGCCGATGAAGCTGTTCTGAGCCGCGACGGCGTGCTCAGACGGCAGGGTTGGGACGGGCGCCGTCCCAGTCGTCACCGTCGTCCTCGATCAGCGCCGGGTTCGTGCGCTGCTCGGGCGGATAGTCGGTTCCGGGCTCCTCCGGGCGCGGCCCGGTTACGGTCTCGCCGCCGTGCTCGGGCGGTGGGGGAGGCGGGGCGCTGCCGACCGGCCGCTCCTCCTCGACGTTCCAGGCCTGGTTGAAGCCGATCATCGCGACGATGACGAGCAGGAGCTGGACGGGGATGACGATCAGGGTCAGCAGACCGAGCAGGTCCTCGGGGAGGGCCGGCGAGTCGAGGCCGGGCTTGTCGCGGGCGAACCATCCACCGGCTGCGACGGCAGCGAAGATGATCATGATCACTGCGAGGGCGGCCGCCACCGGCAGGACGCCGCGGTTCCAGCGCATGACCAGGAACGCGAAGAGCACGTAGAGGGCGGCCCAGGCGATCGTCATCACCCCGACGGTCGTGCTCTGCAGCCGCTCCCAGCCGCCGAGCGTGATGATCACCAGTAGCGCGGCGGAGATCAGCAGGACGAAAGCGACGATCGCCTTCGTCGTCTTCGACTCCGCCTTCTCCCTGTTCGGGTGCCAGAGCTCATAGCCGTCCCGCACCTGCAAACTCTGTGGCATCTGCGGCAAGCATATGGGCTTCGGCGGTCACCCCGCAACCGCCTCCGCTCCTAGACTGCCCTCGCGGGCGGGCGTGGTGAAATTGGTAGACACGCCGGCTTTAGGTGCCGGTGCTCGCAAGAGCTTGGGGGTTCGAGTCCCTCCGCCCGCATCACCGCTTCGGAGAGGTCGGTCGCTACGATCTCGACCCCCTCGGGGCAGTGGCCAAATTGGATAAGGCTCCGGTCTCCAAAACCGGCGATTCCAGGTTCGAGCCCTGGCTGCCCCGCTCCTAGTCGCGCAACGGGCCGCGGACGGCGGTCCAAGGACGGTTGCATGACTCATCTGCCGCCCGGATGCGGACGACAAGTCCGCTGTGACGACCGCTTCGCGCCTTCTCACTGCCGGACTCGCCCTCGCCGCGCTATGCGTCGCGCTCGCGCTGCTGCCCGGCAATGCCGCCGCAGCGCAGTGCAAGGGCGGTGACGTCTCGCCGGGCAAGCTCACCGACAAGCGAGCCGCGAAAGCGGTCCTCTGCCTGCTCAACAAGGAGCGCCGTCACCACCACTTGAAGCCGCTGCGACGCCAGCGGGCGCAGACGAAGGCCGCTCGCTCCCACAACAAGCGGATGCTCAGCCGCCGCTGCTTCTCGCACCGCTGCCCTGGCGAGCCGGACCTCACCGGCCGGTTGACCCAGACCGGCTATCTGCCCTGCAACTGCAGCTGGGGAATCGCCGAGAACATCGCTTACGGCAGCGGCGGCGCGGGATCCCCACGCGGGATCGTCACCGCCTGGATGCACAGCCCCGAGCACCGGGCGAACATCCTCAACGGCAGCTACAGGCACATCGGAGTCGCCGCCGACAGCGGCACGCCGGTCGCCGGCCGCCAGCGCGACGCCGCCACCTACACGACCGACTTCGGTTACAAGCGCTAGCTGTCATACGGTGCGCGGCCGATGCCGCCCGTCCGTACCAGCAACCCGGCCAAGCGCCGTGCCATCCTCGCGATCGCGATCGCGGCGATCGCCCTCGAGACGGCGCTGCTCGGCATGGTCGCGCCGCTTCTGCCCGAGATCGAGCGCCGGACCGGCGCCGGCGATGAGGCCCTCGGGCTCGCCCTCGCCGCTTACGCGATCCCGATCCTCCTGATCTCGATCCCGGTCGGCGGTCTCGCCGACCGGATCGGGCGCCGGCCGCTCCTGCTCGGCGGCCTGATCCTGACCGGGCTCGGCTCGATCCTGATCGCGACCTCAGGCGCTCTCGCCCCGCTGCTCGCCGGTCGTGCCGTCCAGGGCGTCGGCTCGACGCTGAGCTGGGTCGCCGCGCTCGCGCTCGTCTCCGACCTCGCCCGTCCCGGCCGCAAGGGGGAGGCGATCGGCTTCGCCATGGCGGCCAACAGCCTCGGCGCGGTCGGCGGCCCCGGCCTCGGCGGCATCGTCGGCGGCACGATCTCCTTCGAGGCGCCCTTCATCCTCGTCAGCGTCATCGCTGCGGGGATCTTCGCCGTCGGGTTCGTCGTCTTGCCCCGGGCGCAGGCGCTGCCGGCCGGCGAGCCGATCGAACGCCGCGGCACGTTCGTCTCCCTGCTCCGCCCGGCCGTCGCCCTCCCGGCGGCGGTCGCCGCCGCCGGCGCCGCCCTGCTCGGGCTCGTCGACTTCGTCGTCCCCCTCGACCTCGACCGCCGGCTCGGCACGACCGCCACGGCGATCGGCATCGTCTTCGCCGGCGTCGCTCTGGTCGATGCCTGCGCGTCGCCGCCGGCGGGCAAGGCGGGCGACCGCTTCGGTCGCCGGCCGGTTGCGCTGGTCGGGGCGCTCCTGATGGCAGCGGGGGGAGTGCTGCTCGCGGCGCTCGGCGGGCTCGCGGGCGCGGCGGCTGCGCTCGGGGTCCTCGCGGTCGGGATCGCGACCATCTTCGCCGCCGCCGTGCCCTGGCTCGACGACACTTTCGGCGAGCTCGACCGTGGGCTCGCCTACGGCGGCCTCAATCTGATCTACGCGCTCGGCTACACGATCGGGCCGATCGCCGGCGGCTGGCTGCTTGCAGGATCGGGTGCCGACTCGGCGTATCTCCTGATTGCAGTTACGTCCGTCCTGCTTGCGATCGTGCTCGCGATTCCTGCCGGACGCAGGCAAATATGAGCGTTCTGTACATAACGCTCACCTTTCGCTAACATGCCGCCACCCGCGGGGCACGGAGGCCGACCGGGATCGACCACTGACACGCATGACGAGACGCCTCCTCCTCACAGTCCTCGCCGCGCTGACGCTCGCCGTCGCCGGCTCGCTGCTCCAGCCGCACCCGCCGTCGGCCCAGGCCGCCGGCTGCCCCGGCGGCGACAAGGGGCCGCGCAAGATCTCGAGCAAGACCGCCGCCAAGGCGATCGTCTGCCTCGTCAACAAGGAGCGCCGCAAGCACGGCATCGGCAAGCTGAAGTTCCAGGGCAACCTGAAACGCGCCGCCCGCAGCCACACGAAGCGGATGCAGAAGCGCAACTGCTTCGACCACGTCTGCCCCGGCGAGCGCAGCCTCGTCGGCCGCTACGAGAAGGCCAGGTACCTGCCGTGCGGCTGCAGCTGGGGCGCCGGCGAGAACATCGCCTGGGGCGCCGGAGGCAAGGGCTCGCCGCGGAAGATCGTCAACGCCTGGATGCACAGCCCGCCGCACCGGGAGAACATCCTCACCGGGTCCTTCCAGCACGCCGGTGTCGGTGTCCGCTGGGGCTCGCCCACCAAGCGCGGCTCCAACGCCGGCACCTACACGATGGACTTCGGCTACAAGCGCTGAGCCCAGCCGTCCGGCAACATGTGCCTCCGCGCCGCTTCGGCGTCGTGCGGCGGTAGCTCAACGGTAGAGCCTCAGCCTTCCAAGCTGATGACGCGGGTT